>Ga0272441_10001337_pt1 | contig 52739 bp, 52 predicted proteins | sample SSMProp6N_FD_193582 | JGI IMG/M metagenome (GOLD analysis project Ga0272441, IMG submission 193582) | Marine sediment archaeal communities from Little Sippewissett salt marsh, Falmouth, MA, United States - SSM-Prop-6N | ecosystem: Environmental > Aquatic > Marine > Wetlands > Sediment ...
GGGAAAAGGTCCACTCGGGCCAAAACGCGATACTCAAATCTTTCCAACACCGGTATGGGCAACTTGTGCTGCAATCTGACAGATTGTCTAAATGAAAACGCGGTCGCCTTCTGAGACAGCCTCTAAAAGCCGGGTGCAAAGGCGAGCCGGCTAAAAGCCGGCTAAGCCTTGACAGGATCCGCGCTTGGTAAAAGGGAGCGGGCTAAAAGTCGGCCTTGACAGGATCCGCGCTTGGTGAAAGGGAGCGGGCTAAAAGCCGGCTAAGCCTTGAACAATCCGCGCTTGGTGAAGAGGAGCGGGCTAAAAGCCTAAGCCTTGACAGAATCCGCGCTTGGTGAAAGGGAGCGGGCTAAAAGTCGGCCTTGACAGGATCCGCGCTTGGTGAAGAGGAGCGGCTAAAAGCGGCTAAGCCTTGACAGGATCCGCGCTTGGTGAAGGGGAGCGGGCTAAAAGCCGGCCTTGACAGGATCCGCGCTTGTGAAGAGGAGCGGCTAAAAGCGGCTAAGCCTTGACAGGATCCGCGCTTGGTGAAGGGGAGCCGGCTAAAAGCCGGCTAAGCCTTGACAGAATCCGCGCTTGGTGAAGGGGAGCCGGCTAAAAGCCGGCTAAACCTTGACAGGATCAGCGCTTGGTGAAGGGGAGCGGGCTAAAAGCCGGCTAAGCCTTGACAGAATCCGCGCTTGGTGAAGGGGAGCCGGCTAAAAGCCGGCTAAACCTTGACAGGATCAGCGCTTGGTGAAGGCGAGCGGGCTAAAAGCCGGCTAAGCCTTGACAGGATCCGCGCTTGGTGAAGAGAAGCGGGCTAAAAGCCGGCTAAGCCTTGACAGGATCCGCGCTTGGTGAAGGGGAGCCGGCTAAAAGCCGGCTAAACCTTGACAGGATCAGCGCTTGGTGAAGGGGAGCGGGCTAAAAGCCGGCTAAACCTTGACAGGATCAGCGCTTGGTGAAGGGGAGCGGGTTAAAAGCCGGCTAAGCCTTGACAGAATCCGCGCTTGGAGACAGGGAGTTTAGATTGGTTGCAGAAGCCGTGAGATTGCGGGCTAGAGCGATTTAAGGATGAGGTGCGGGGATGGGAGTGCTGCCAGAGCAGGCGAGACGCCTGCACCACAATAGGAGAAGTTACCGCAGGTCAACCTGAAGATGCTTTAGCGGCCGGGCCCGGCGTTGCTTTATGCCTTCACTCTCGACAGCATCGCCACCGTGGCGAATGCCGCGGCGTAAAGGGCGATTCCGAGGTAGAGCGTTACGGTGAAACCGTAATAGACGGAAATCAGCAGCGTCCCCGTGGCGCCGATCGTGCCGAAAGCTCCGTTCACCCCATACACCAGTGGAATGTGCCGGCTGGTGAGGGTTTTTCGGACGACGCTCAGGCCGTAGGGGAACGGCACCCCCATGCAGAAAAACAGGGGGAAAAGCGTCGCGAGCGCTAGGGCCGCCTTCAGGTTGAAGGGCAGGGCTTGCGTCTGTTTCATCAGCAAAGGCAAACCGTGGGCGAAAACAAGGAGCAAAACCGGTATGAGGAGGATGCACAGCTTTCGCAACCAGTCCGGGAAAAACCCTGAAGCCAGGCTGCCGAGACTCGAGAACAGCAAAATCGAAGACAGCACGATGGCCAGCGAGTAAATCGGCGAGCCGAGAAACAACTGGTACTGCTGCATGAGGGAAAGCTCGACGAGCATGAAGGCCACGCCCAGCAGGCAGAAGTACAGCAGGTTTACCGCGCCCTTGGCGAGCCTTCCGCGCAAGGTGATTACGAAGATGATAAGGCACGGAACAAGCACAAGGGCCAGAGTGGCCCATACCGAAAGCCTGAACACGCGCCACTCTTCCGGATAATCGACCTCCAGGTCAAACAGGAACGGCCTGTCGTCCGAGATTGCGCCGAGGTTAATTCGGTTTTCGGAAAGCTCGCGTTGTATCGCATTCTGCGGGTCTCTCAGAAAGAGCGCGAACGTGCTGTCCAACGGTTGCTCCGGATGCACGACCTTTGTCAGCTCTTTTACGTTGATGCAGTAGCGCTTGCTCTTTATGTCGAACCACCGATCCATCCGTTGCACATCTTGGGGCGAGAAGGGCGTTTTCTTGCACATCAAAATGATGTAGCGCCACGAGCCCACGCGGTACGTGTACGCGTAAAAATGCCGCTCGAAATCTTCGGACACGCCGTGTGTCCGCAGCCCGTCGACCATCGACGCCATGATCTTGCGCACAAAATCGTCGGCCTTCTCGCTCACCCGCACTTCTTCAATCACGATGGCGCCGCGGCCGGTTAACCGCTCGAACATGAGCGAAAACGCTTCGCGGGTGAAAAGATACTGGGGCATCCCTGCGTTCTGCCTGATCCGGCCGCGCGTATGCGTGTTCATCATCGTGATAAGGTCGAATTGCTGATCGGTGCGCTCGAGAAACGTCCGCGCGTCTTCGACGTGTATGTCGACATCCTCGTACGCCTTTGCCGAGGCTTCGAAAAGCTCGTTCTTCATCAGGTCGACTATCGCCGGATTGATCTCGACCCCCACAACCGGGTTCGTCTTGCTCAGGTGTTTGGCCGTTTTCGTGACGCCTTCGGCCGAAGTCCCGATCACGAGGATTTTGGGGTCCGGCACAACAAGCGCGTTCGGCACGCGCACATCCCACGAATACTGGCGCGGAGCCAGCTTCAGCACATGGTCCGAAATAACCCCTTCCTGATACGTCTGCGGGTTTCTTGAGCCCGGAATCTTGATAATATCAACGCGTGCCACGAGGTTGTCGCGCGCGTGCATGATTTCGCCGCGCCCTTTGCCTATCCGGCCGAAGATCTTGTTCTGGAACGAATAGGCGTCGTCGGCACGCGCGCCTTGCGGCGGCCTGATCAGCCGGGCAAAGTTGAAGGCATCGGTGTGGAGATTGAGTAGAAGCGCATAGCCGCCGCCTACCACGAGCAGAACGGCCAGCGCCACCCCGCCGAAACGGCGCTTCCCGCGCATGGCCAAGAAAAAAGACAGCACTCCGCAAAAGACTATCGACAGCAGAAGCGCGTTCTCGCTGCGCACCGCCGGAATTGTAAAACACGCCAACACGACGCCCAGCGTGGCGCCGGAGAGGTTCCAGAAGTAGGCCGTGTATTCCCTCAGATCCACAAACAAGAACGCCACCACGGCGCTGGGCAGCAGGAACGGCAGAATCAGAAGCACGGGGTAACTCAGCAGCCGCGGCAAAAACACGATGTTGAGGCAGCACCCCGTAATGCCCAACGCCGTGAGGACCGCCAGATAGGGCAGGAGAAAGCCCAATTTGAACCGCCGCAGAGCATAACCCAGCAACCCCCCGAGCGCAACGCCCATCAGGGCCACCGAGATGATCGCGTTGGCCTCGATGTAGTTGCTCACATACACCAGTACATGGAAAAACAGGATCTCGAGGTAGAGGATGATGCCCGAGGCGGTCATCATCGAGAACCACGAAAAGACGCGCCGGCGGGAAGGTTCGCTCTGTGCCTCTTCTGACGCTGAAGGGTGTTCGGCCTCGCCGTTTTCTTCGGGCTGGACCTCGCCCGGGAGCGGTTGTGTCCGGTCCTCCGTTACTTCGGGGTACTGATTGGGTTTGTTCATGCCACTTCCTGAACGCCGACTTCCTCTGCCAGCGGTACTGTACGCAACATCTTCAAGCTTTCCTTAGAACCAACTATTACCACATATACAACCAGCATCAGAAGCATCACCGCAATCGCGAAACACAGCCGCACTTCTTCGGGGTAATCCAGAATCCACCAGTTGAGCAGGATATAAGATACCACGGACACACCGAACATGCCCGCCAGCCCCGCGGCCCGCCAAAGGTCATTCAGCTTCGGCGCAAACAGGAAGAACGGAACGATGAGCATAGCGTAGTAATAAAAATGCGGTGAGAAAAGTAAAAACGCCGGACAGAAACCGAACGCCGCCGCTTCATAATCCTCCAAACCGGAAACCGGGAGAATGAAAAGCAGAAGCAACACCGCCACGAGTGTCCAATAAAAGGGTTTCAGTCGGGCGAGGTGCTCTTGGCGATGTGTGTTAAGTTGCGCGCTGGAAAGGCCCTCCGCATCCTCACTCCACAGAAGAATATTCGTGAAGCCCACCGTGAGCGCCGTGAGCTGCGACTTGTGCAGGGAAATTTTCTCTGAAAACTCTTGCCAGACGCCTGTTGAACCTGCACTGAAACAGCTTAAAATTACCAGCACCGCAACAACAACCAGGCAGACCGCGAAAAAACGGACGAGATCCCACCGGATTTCGCGCCGGCGCACGAAAGCGGCAACCGCCTTTGCTCCCAGCCCGAAAGCAAACACCAGCGGAAAGATACGGACCGCCGTCGCGTACGCCAGCGCCGCCCCGCCAAGCCCGTAGCGGCCCCGCTTCAACATGGCCAGCATGATCAGCAGCGCCGCCACCCAATCCCAGCGCAGAAACGCGCCCTTCATGTGGGCGAAATGGGTCATGAAGTTGGTGCCCACGAACAGCACGGCAAACAACATCGTGCGCCACCCGAACGCCCACCCTACCGCGGCCAGCCCCAGCAGCATCACGATCCAATCCAACGACATGACCGCCATCAGGCCCCAAGTCTGTTGAATCGGGATACGCCGTGCAATGAACCCGCCGATCATGTTCCACACGGGCGTTGCGTTATACCCTAAATCCCTGAGGTAGCCGCGCCACCGCTTCTCCGACGTCATTGCCCGAATCGCGGCCACGTCTCTTTTGAACTCGCGCCATTCTTCCTCGGTGAACCGGCCCTTGTACTCTTGCCGACGGGCAATGACGCGGGCCGCCGGCACGATCCCGTAGGTGTGCATGTCAGCCGTCGCCACCGCGCCCGACGGCCCCTCGTTCTCATACTGGGCAAGCGCGACGATCTGATACAGGTCGAAGTAGCCCACCTGATCCGAGTATTTTGCCCCCAGGTAATAGTGGAAGATGTCGTGAGGGTTGCGAAACTCCCCGTAGCGGAAATGTCCAAACTCGAAAAAGGCCGCCACCCCCAGAACCGCAGCCACAACAAGAATCGCATCCAGCACCCGTTGCGCCGACTTCAGTTTTGCACTTGCGTTCAGCCAGTACATCAGCGCAAGCCCGGCCCCCGCCTCGGCCAACATGGCCTTGAAGAAGAACCGTGCCGTCGCATCCATACTTAGACATCTCCTTTTTAAATCTCGCGGAATATTCGCACTTTGCCTTAGCCCTACAGGCACCGTCTCAAAATTTTATCGGCTTCTCCACGCCAAATACAAAATATGCCCGCCACCAACGACCTGCGTCCACGGCACAAAACATGGTAAGCTAGTAACGCTTATGAATGATCGTGTTTCAGAAACGCCGGTCAAGTCCAGGGCGCTTCTAAAGCTCGGCCTGGCCTCAGCCGTGCTCGGAGTGGCCGTCGGTCTCCTGGCGCTGCAGTTGTGGGTGTTCAGATCTACCCGCGGCCAAACCGGGTCCGGCCAACCGCCCGGCGCTTCGGCGCCGGTGGTTCAGTTGGTGCTGACCGGCGACGTGATGATGGCCCGAAACGTCGAACGGTCGTTGGTTCGCGACAAGCGCGATTTCACCTTCCCCATGTCCAACGTGATGAAGTATCTGCAAAATGCCGACGCGGCGTTCTGCAACCTGGAAACGGCCGTGGCCGCTTCGGGCGAGGCGATTAAGAAAACCTACACGTTTCTATCGCCGCCGGAAACGGCCCCGGCGCTTGCAACGGCGGGTTTCGACGTGGTGAGCCTGGCCAACAACCATGTCCTGGATTACGGCCACGACGCCCTGGCTGAAACGGTGCGCCACGTTGAGGCGGCCGGGATGAAAGGGCTCGGCCTTGCCGGGGACGGACAGCCTCAGCGCCCGGCCATCATCGAGGCAAAGGGCGTGAAAATAGGTTTTCTGGCCTACGTCGACCCGGAAAGCAAGTATGGCGACGCGCCCGAGTACGCAGCCCTGGGCGGCGTGCAACCGGCGAAAGCGACATACGGCCAGTGCGGCTCGGACATCGTCGAGCTCAAACGGCAGGCCGATATTGTGGTCGTGTCGGTACATTGGGGTACCGAATACAGGCCGGAGCCGGACCGCCGCCAGATCGAGCTCGGCCGCTACCTCATCGAGGCCGGTGCGGACATCGTGGCGGGGCATCACCCGCACGTCCAGCAGGAGCCCGAATGGTACCGGGGCGGTGTGATCCTGTACAGCCTGGGGAATTTTGTGTTTGATCAGTGGAGCCGGCCGCCGACGCGCCTCAGCCGGCTCTACCGTGCGTACGTCGACAAGGACGGCGTCAAAGGGCTCGAATATCTCCCGCTGGACAAGGAACGGGGGACATGGCTGCTTCTGCCCGGTTCGGACCGGTTTACTGAAGTCCCCGCGCCCCCCGCCCGGCGGCCATTGGCCACGCCAAAATAGAGGTTTCAGCCCTGCCTCTTACTATTTTCTTTCATACGTCGCATACGTCCCATTTGCTTTCCCGCCGGTTTCCGCCGGGAATAAACCCGCGCGGCCCAATCCTTCTACCTGTGAAGAAGTTTATATTCACGGGGAGGTTCCGATGGCAACCACATTCGAAGATCGGGAAGCGCAAGCCTTTGAAGATCGCGAATGGGTTGAGTCGCTGGAAAGCGTGATTGAAGCCGAAGGCGTTGATCGCGCGCAGGATCTGCTCAGGCGCCTTCAGTTGCGGGCCGAGATGGCGGGGGTGCGGTTGCCTTTCTGCGCAAACACCCCTTACAGAAGCACCATCCCGCCCGAAGACCAGCCCGAATTCCCCGGCGACCGCGACATTGAGCGGCGGATCAAGAGCATCATACGCTGGAACGCGATGGCGATGGTGGTGCGCGGTAACCGGATCGAACACGGCATCGGCGGGCACATCTCGACATACGCTTCCGCGGCCACCCTGTACGAAGTCGGGTTCAACCATTTTTTCCGCGCCCCCAAAGGCGATTTCAGCGGCGATACCGTTTACTTCCAGGGCCACGCGTCGCCGGGCATCTATGCGCGGGCGTTTCTGGAAGGCCGCATCTCCGAGGAGCAACTGAACAACTTCCGGCTCGAGCTTCACAAAGGCGGGGGACTATCTTCTTACCCGCACCCGTGGCTGATGCCCGACTTCTGGGAGTTTCCCACGGTTTCGATGGGGTTGTCGCCCATCATGGCCATCTACCAGGCGCGGTTTAACCATTACGTGGAAGACCGCGGCATCAAAAAGACCGGCGGCTCGAAAGTCTGGGCCTTCCTGGGCGACGGGGAGACGGACGAGCCGGAATCGCTCGGCGCAATCACGCTGGCCTCGCGCGAAAAACTCGACAACCTGATCTTCGTGGTGAACTGCAACCTCCAACGGCTCGACGGCCCGGTTCGCGGCAACGGGAAGATTATTCAGGAGCTCGAGGCCATCTTCCGCGGGGCGGGCTGGAACGTGATCAAGGTGGTTTGGGGCAGCGATTGGGACCCCCTCTTCAAGCGGGACGACGAAGGCCGGCTCGAGAAACGCCTCGAGGAAATCGTCGACGGCGAGTATCAGAAGTATGTTGTCGAGTCCGGCGCGTACATTCGCGAGCACTTTTTCGGCGGCGATCGCGAATTGCCTGAACTCGCAGAGGACTTGTCGGACGAGGAAATCCGGCGGTTGAGCCGCGGCGGCCACGATCCGGTAAAGGTATACGCGGCCTACGCCGCCGCCGTGAAACACCGCGGGTCGCCCACGGTGATCCTCGCCAAAACGATCAAAGGCTACGGCCTCGGCGAAAGCGGCGAAGGCAAGAACATCACGCACCAGCAGAAAAAACTCAACGAAGACGAGTTGCGCGAGTTCCGGACGCGGTTCGGCATCCCCATAAACGACGAGCAGGTGGCCTTCGCGCCGTTTTTCAAACCGCCGGATGATTCGCCCGAAATGCGTTACCTGCGCGAGCGCCGTGAAGCCCTCGGCGGATACATGCCGCGGCGCACCACGATCGACACGCACATCGACCTGCCCGAGGAATCGATCTACGAGGAGTTTTACAAAGGCACCTCGGGCCGGCCCGTGTCGTCGACGATGGCGTTCGTGCGGATACTGACGAAGCTGCTTCGCGACAAAAAGTTTGGCAAGATCGTCGTGCCCATCGTGCCCGACGAGGCCCGCACCTTCGGCATGGAAACGTTGTTCCGGGAGGTCGGCATCTACGCCCACGGCGGGCAGATGTACGAGCCGGTCGACGCCGCAAACCTGCTCTATTACAAGGAAGCCCGGGACGGGCAGATCCTCGAAGAAGGCATCACGGAAGCGGGCTCGATGTCTTCCTTCATTGCCTCGGGCACGTCTTACGCAACGCACGGCGTGGTCACGGTGCCGTTTTTCGTTTTCTACTCGATGTTCGGCATGCAGCGCGTGGGCGATCTCGTTTGGGCGGCCGGCGACATGCGCACGCGCGGCTTCCTGGTGGGCGGCACGGCCGGGCGCACCACGCTCGCGGGCGAAGGGTTGCAGCATCAGGACGGCCACAGCCACGTGCTGGCGCAGGCCACGCCGAACCTCGTTGCCTACGACCCCGCCTATGCCTACGAACTGGCGGTCATCATCCAGGACGGGCTGCACCGGATGTACACGAAAAACGAGTCGATCTTCTACTACATCACGGTGATGAACGAGCCGTACCCCATGCCGGCCATGCCGGAAGGCGTGCGCGATGGCATCCTCAAGGGCTTGTACAGGTTCAAAAAGTCCGAGCGCGGCGAGGACGGGCCGCGCGCGCACCTGCTGGGCAGCGGCGCAATTTTGAACGAATGCCTGCGCGCCCAACAGATGCTCGAAACCAGTTACGGCGTCAACGCCGACGTGTGGAGCGTGACGAGCTACAAGGAATTGCGGCGGGAGGCGCTCGAGGTCGAGCGGTGGAACCTGTTGCATCCCGCCGAACAGCCGCGCGTGCCGTACGTGGCCCAATGCCTGGACGGGGCGGAGGGCGTGTTTGTGGCGGCGTCGGATTATATGAAGATCCTGCCGCACAGCATCAGCCAATGGGTGCCCGGACCCTTGGCGGCCCTCGGCACGGACGGCTTCGGCAGGAGCGAGAACCGCGAGTACCTCCGCAACTTCTTCGAGGTGGACGCGCGGTACATCGCGCTCGCCGCGCTGCGCTCCCTGTCGGCGGCGGGAAAAATAGAAACCGGCAAGGTTAAACAGGCGGTGACGGATCTGGATATCGACCCGGACAAACCCGATCCAATCAAGGCATAGGACGCATATGGCGGAATTTAAACTACCCGAACTCGGCGAAAACATCACATCCGGCACCGTAACCAAGGTGCTTGTCAAGGTCGGAGACAAGATCGAAAAAGAACAGCCAGTGGTCGAGCTGGAAACCGAGAAGGCCGTGGTTGAAGTACCCAGCGACGCGGCGGGGACCGTCCAGGAAATTCGCGTCAAGGAGGGCGATACCGTTAACGTCGGGCAGGTCATACTCGTACTGGGCGAAGAGGCGCCGGAAAACGAGCCCCCGAAAGAAAAGAAGGCGCCGCCAAAGCCTGAGAAAAAAGAAGAGCCAACGCCCGAGAAAGCGCCGCCTGAGCAGGCTGAAGAAGAGGCCGCGCCGTATGCGGGGGAAAAAGCTTTCGAAGCCGGGGAAAAGAAGAAACCGGCCGGGCCTGAAGCCGCCCCAAAACCCGAACGCGCCGAAACCGGGGGCAAGGAACGGCGTCTGATGCTCGCGGCGCCGTCCGTGCGCCGTTTGGCTCGCGAGATGGGTGTCGACCTGCAACAGGTGAAAGGCTCGGGCCCTGGCGGGCGCATTTCGGCCGCGGATGTGAAGGCCCAGGCCGGTAAAAAAGAAGAAGCCAAGCCCGCCGAGAAGGCCCCGAAAGAGTTGGCCACCGAACCCGGCCGCGAAAAGGCCTCGCCACCCCTCGACAGCGACAAGTACGGCCGTTTCGAGCGGCAGCCCATGAGCGGCGTGCGCAAAAGCACCATGCAGCACATCACCACCGCCTGGGAAACCATTCCGCACGTAACCCAGACGGACTGGGCCGATGTTACCGAGCTCGAGAAGTTCCGAAAAACCTACGGCAAGCGCGTCGAAGCGGCCGGCGCAAAACTCACCGTCACGGTTATCGTGGTAAAGGTCGTGGCGGAGGCTTTGAAAAAGTTCCCGCGGTTCAACGCCTTTGTCGACGTCGAAAACGAGGAGATCCTTCTTAAACACTACGTGAACATCGGCGTCGCGGTCGACACTGAACACGGCCTGATGGTCCCCGTGGTGCATGGCGCCGACGGCAAGTCGCTCACCGAGCTGGCCGTGGAAGTGGGCCGCCTGGCGCAACGCGCCCGCGAACGTAAAATCGCCATCGAAGACCTGCAAGGCGGCACGTTCACGGTTACGAACCTCGGCGGGATCGGCGGGTTGTGGTTTTCGCCGATCATCCGCGAGCCCGAAGCGGCCATACTGGGCGTTTCGCGCGCCGTGATGGAACCGGTGTGGATGGACGGCGAGTTCAAGCCGCGGTTGATGCTTCCGCTGTCGTTGTCGTACGACCACCGCATCATCGACGGCGCCGACGCGGCCCGTTTCATGCGCTGGCTGGTCGAGGCGCTCGAGCAGCCGATGCGGATGGCTTTGGACTGATGATGCGAAGGATGAAGGACAGATGAGCGCGGAAGTAAGAGAAGCCGATTTGGCGGTGGTCGGCGCCGGGCCCGGCGGGTACGGCGCGGCTTTCATGGCCGCCGACCTCGGGCTGAAAACGACGATGATCGACCTGGAGAAAAACCCCGGCGGCACCTGTCTTTACCGTGGCTGCATTCCCTCGAAGGCGCTTTTGCACGCCGCCAAAGTTGTCACCGACGCCAAAGAGGCCGAGGCATACGGCATTACGTTCCCGCCGCCCGCCATCGACCTCGAAAAGATGAAAGGGGCCGTGAACAAGGTCGTCCGCCAGCTCACGGGCGGCCTCGGGCAGTTGTGCAAAGCCCGCAAAATCGAGTACATCCAGGCGCGTGCCAATTTTCTGGATTCCCACACGCTCCGGCTCATTTACGCCTCGGGCAAAGAAGAACACCTCCGATTCGAGAAAGCCATTCTGGCGACAGGATCGCGCCCGGCGATTCTGGAGCAGTTCCTGATCGACTCGCCGCGCGTTATGAACTCGACCGTGGCACTCGAAACCCCCGACTTCCCGGAATCGATGCTCGTGATTGGCGGCGGCTACATCGGCCTCGAACTGGGCACCGTTTACGCCACGCTCGGAACGCGCTTGACCGTCGTCGAGATGGCCCCCTCGCTGCTGCCGGGCGCCGATCCCGACCTCGTAAAGCCGGTTGCACAACGCATGAACCGCCTGCTCCACAACGTGATGCTTAAAACGACCGTCGCCGAAATGAAAGAAAAAGCCGGCGGAATCGAGGTCCGGTTTGAAGGCGAGAACATCGAAAAGCCCGTGCAGACGTTCGAAAAAGTGCTCATCTGCATCGGCCGTAAACCCAATTCAAGCGGTATCGGTATCAAAAGCACCAAGGTCGAAGTTGACGACAAAAGCTTCGTGCAGGTCGACGAACAGCGCCGCACCGCCGCCCCGGACATCTTCGCCATCGGCGATCTCGTCGGCAACCCCATGCTGGCCCACAAAGCCACCCACGAAGGGCGCGTCGCCGCCGAAGTTATCGCCGGCAGAAAAGCCGAATTCGCGCCCCGCGCCATTCCCGCAGTCGTGTTTACCGACCCGGAAATCGCCTGGGCCGGACTGACCGAACCCGAAGCGAAAGCCGCCGGCCAAAAGGTGAGGGTGGCGCGGTTCCCGTGGTCGGCCTCAGGCCGCGCAACCACGCTGCAGCGGCCCGAGGGTCTCACCAAAATCATCGCTGACGAAGAAACCGACCAGGTACTGGGGGTCGGCATCTGCGGAGAGAATGCGGGCGAGCTCATCTCCGAAGGCGTGCTCGCCATCGAAATGGGCGCGCTCGCCAGCGACGTCGAACTCACCATTCACCCCCACCCGACCCTCGGCGAAACCATCATGGAATCCGCCGAAATCATCTTCGGAAGCAGCACGCACCTGTACCGGAAGGGGAGAGAAAAGTCCGGCCAGAAATAAAGGCATGGGGCATTTATTCGGGTGGGAAGAACAACTTCTTGACCATTGCCGTGCAGGGGTAAACCTCGTGGGCTGTGCCGGGCAGCACATGCAATTCGAATTGAAACTGGCTCGATGGGGGGAGGTTGCCGAGTTTTTTTTGGCGCACGTGCTCTTGTTTCATGGCTGCGTAATAGTTGCGGGTTCGTTCGAGGGTGCTTTTCCCTTGCCATGTGACGTTGGGATTTGTCAGCCAGGTTTCTTTTGCACCGGCAATAAGAAACACTTTCAAGAGGAGCAGGTTGCTCAGCTGTTTGTTAAATTGAGCCTTATCCAGCAGCAGGCCGTCCGTGTTGATTTGTTCGCCATATGCCGTTTTGATGTTCTTCATGTTGAGTCCGTTTGGGTAATCATGCTCGAAGTCGGGGAACAGGAAAGTTCCCGCGGAAGCGATGGCCACTTTGTCTACCAGCTCGGGATGAAAGACAATGAAGCGGCTGACGAATTGCCCGCCACCGGAAATTCCGTACAGATGAAACTTTTCACGCTTCATTAAGTTCCGGCTGAAAAACTCGAAGATTTCAATTAGTTTGATATCGGAACGCATATCGTTGTCGGGGTTGATCAGCGCGATTTTCCGGCTCAGGTACTTGTCCCTGACGATGCGGGGGTCGTTCCATTTGCCGTTGCGAATATCTCGATTCCTATCGCATGGCCAATTGAGGACTGGAGCAAACGCGGGCGCTATGACGACGAGGTTCTCTCTATCGGCGAGATCCTGGAAATCCTCCAAATGCTTGATGGCTCCGGTGCGGCCCCAACAGCCGGCGCCGTGTATGGCAAACAGGTATTGTGCTTTGGCGGGATCAAAGCGAGCCGGAATGTAGTACAAGACCTCGAGCGGGTCGAACATCAGGCCTTCGTGCCGGCCCGGTTCCCGCCGCAAGACGGGCGGCGGCTTCTTTGGAAAGTTGAAGGCCATCTTACGGCCGGTGTTTTCTCCTTTGAATCTGACTTCGCGCTTGCCTGCGCGTTCGATTGCCTTTCCCGAAGCCAAGCCTTTCAGCCCAATACACAGGTAAGAAGCGCCGCGTTCCTGTCCCAGCAGGCCTTTCTCGGCGCCGAGGAGTCTGAGCGCGTTCTGACCGCGTTGGTCGAACATGTTTTGGGCAATTCCGCGCGCGGCAACCACGACGAAGGCACCGGCCGGCAGGGCGTCGATGTCTCTGGCGAAACCCTCACTGGCGCCGGGCGTGGTGAACGTGTTGTAGTGGGCGTCGATCAAGACGTCGTTGTTGGCAACGGCGACGGCATACAGGCCGGCCAGGCCGCGGCCGGTTCGGCCCTCATCGCGGAAGGTGTGGGAGCCGAATCGGATAAGCACGCGGTTGCCGCAACAGAATCCCGCGCTGACAGCCTCGACCGAGGCGGCGTTCTGGGTAAAACGCTGCCCGAAAAGATCCTCGGGTTCCATTGCGGCGGAAAGCGAAGCAAGGATGCCGCAAATGAGCATGTGAAATCGAATAGGCATACTCATGGACCCTCTCTTGTTGATCAAATGCTATCATATACAGGTGTACGGTTTTCTATTTGCGCTTTACTTTTCCTGGGCGAGTCCAAAGTTCAGTGCAATGGCACATTGCTTTTAGATCATCTCTGCGGACGCCGAAAGGAGCCGATTCATGAAGAAAGCGTTGTTTGTCTGGGGCGGATGGGAAGGTCACGAACCGCGGGAGTCGGTGGAAGTTTTCGCGCCCATAATCGAAGCGGAAGGATACGAAGTCGAGGTTTCGACCACACTGGAGAGTTTTGAAGATGAAACGAAGATGCGCTCTCTCGACCTGGTTGTCCCCTGCTGGACTATGGGGGCCATCACGCCCGAGCAGGAGAAGGGGCTTGTCAACGTCATCGCCGGCGGAACGGGTTGTGCGGGCTGGCATGGCGGAATGTGCGACGCATTCCGCAACAGCACCGATTACCAGTGGATGACGGGCGGGCAGTGGGTAGCGCATCCGGGCAACATCCGCAAGTACACGGTGAACATAACGAAACCGGACGATCCGATCGTGTCGGGTCTTTCGGACTTCGAGATGAATTCGGAGCAGTATTACCTGCACGTTGATCCCAGTAACGAGGTGTTGGCGACGACGACGTTCGACGGGACGGACGCGCCCTGGGTGGCGGGCTGCGTCATGCCGGTGGTATGGAAACGCCAGTGGGGCGAGGGCCGCGTATTCTATTGTTCGCTCGGCCATGTTGCGGCCGATTTCGACGTGCCCGAATGCCGCGAGATCATGCGCCGCGGCCTGTTGTGGGCAAGCAGGTAGACAGCGCCGGCTCGCGTGAACGGGCCAGCGGGAGACGGTGGCGGAAACGCAGTGGCAGCCGCTTTTCTTCTTTTCCCAACCGCTCTATAATGCACGTTATGACTCACTACCTCCGCAGCTATATTGCGCCGGGCGCTCCGGCGACCCGTGCTCCGGCGGACGGATCGGAGCCGGCGTTGCGGGTGGAGTTCGGGTTTACGCCGCGATGGTACCGCGACCGGCTCGGGGTGGATTTTTCGGAGCGGTGGCATCTTGACCCGGTGTACCGGCATCAGGCCGTCGTCCAAATGCGCCGGGAGTTGAACCGCCGGTTCCCCGAACTCGCGCTCGGCGGCGATCCGGAAAACGCAAAAGCCAACCTCGACGGCGTTCACGGCGGCCTGACCATGGCGATGATTTTCGGCGTACCGGTCGAGTATTACGCCGATAACTGGCCCGCGGCCCAACATGCTTACCTCTCGGAACAGACGATCGCGAAACTGGAAGTGCCTTCGCTGGCCGATACGCCCGTCATCGCCCAGTTGCTCGATCAGACCGACGCGATCGAGCGTGAATTCGGCCAAGTCGGCGGCTACATCAACTGGCAGGGCGTGTTGAACACTTCGTATCGCCTGCGCGGCCACGAAATCCTGGCCGACATGCTTATAAAGCCCGGCCTGGCCCACCACTTGTTCGAGGTCGTGGCCCAAACCATGATCGATGGCATGCGCCTGGTATACGCCCGCCAGCGGCCTACCGGCTTCGTGGTCGAGCATGCCACCGTAAGCAACTGCCTCGTCAACATGGTTTCGCCCGAGATGTACCGCGAACACCTCCTGCCGTACGACAAAAAGATCCGGGCCGCTTTCGAAAACTTCGGCATACACAACTGCGCATGGAACGTCGACCCCTACATCGAAGACTACGCCACCGTCGCGCGGCTCGGCTATATCGACATGGGGCTGCAATCCGACCTCACGAAAGCAAAACGCCTCTGCCCGGACACGCGGAGGGCGCTGATGTACACCCCGACCGACCTCGCCAACAAGCCCATCGAAGCGATCCGCGAGGACCTGTTGCGCGTACGCCGGGAACTCGCTCCGTGCGACATCGTCATGGCCGATATCGACACCGAAGTGCCCGACGAACGCGTACTGGCATTCGCACGGATAGCCAAACAGCTTTCCGAATCTGAAGAAGATTAACTTACACTGCATAAGCGAAAAACAGGGACTGAGGAACTGGCGAAAAAGTGGTGGCGGACGCGAAAAGCAGGGACAGAGGAGTTGGCGAAAAAGTGGTGGCGGCCGCGAAAAGCAGGGACAGACACCCCTTTTGAACTGCCAAAAGGGGTGTCAGTCCCTGTTTTTCGCGGCTTCACCCGAAGACGCGCGCCCAGAACGGATCCTTTTGAAGTTCACGCCGGATTCCCGGACGCGTGAGTGCAAAATCGTATTTCACCGGATCTCGAGGGGCAATCTTACGGAACGCTCGCGTGATTTCGAGGGCCGTCCGTCCGTCCGCCTGTTTGCGCCGTGTAAACCCAAGCCGTCGCGCGACGCGGTGCATGTGCGTATCGACAGGCGTCACAAGTTTCGAGGCCGCCACCCGCCGCCAGGGGCCCGGATCGACCGCGTCCCGCCGCACCATCCACCGCAGAAACAGGTGCATCCGCTTGCAGGCGCTGCCGTCGCAGGGCGAAGCGAGCAAATAGTTTTTGCGGCCCCCGAAACCGGCCCTCAGTTGTACGACGAACCGGTCGAGCGCGCCCAACAAACTCTCTTCCCGATCGTCCAGTGCGTCAAGGAAACACGCCTCGAGCGTCTCGTGCCGTTCCAGCACCCCGCGCATCCCCAGGAGCAAATCAACGAGGTTGGCACCGTCCGTATAACGGTGCCGGAATCCGCCGAAAGCCTTCTCCAAATCCCGCACCGGCATTTCTATCACGCACCGCCGCGGTTCGCACAGTATATCCAGCACCGACTGAACCGACCGGTTAATCTGCTTCACCGAACCAAACGCCAAAGATGCGGCCAGCAGCCCTGCAACTTCGCAATCCGCCTCGTCCGGCCAGCCCAGTGCAAATTCGAGCGGATCGGGCGAAACATACTCGCGCCGGTTATAGCGGCGGTAAAGCTCTTCTAACTTCTCGGTAAGAGAGAAGGTGCTCATCTTGCAATTTTACCGCAAAAAGAACGCGGCAAGTGCGACAGGGCGTAATTGCGAGGTGATACTGGTGAACGACGGCTGGGAGGATCCGGATGCTTGGACCGGAAGGGCCGACTTCGGCGAAGTCGGCCTCAACGCCCGCAGCTCGGGTTGGCAGCAAACCGCTACAAGTGCGACAGGCCGTAATTGTGAGGTGATCCTGGTGAACGACGGCTGGAAGGATCAAGATGCTCAGTCCGGAAAGGCCGACTTCGGCGAAGTCGGCCTACTGCGGCGGGCACTGCTTTTCCATGTGTGTACTTAACCGGCGACGAAGCAATCCCGTCGGGTCACCTTCAATAACAGTCTTTCGATAGCCTCGGTACCGTGCTCCCGAACGTCACACCCGTCATCCGCGTTACGGGAAAACTCTTCGGCGCGTTATACGCCGAGTAGCGTACGAACTCGACATGCCCGTCGTGGTGCAGCACATTCGCGCCGGCCGGCGTGTGCGAAAACTCACTTTCCACCGGCGGAATCCGGTCCCACATGATGGGAATGCCTTCGGAGCCCATGGATGGGGTCACGCTGTCCGGCCAGACTGGCACAAGAGCCTGCACGTCCGCCGACTGGTAAAAATCCGGGTCGCCCTGCCGGTACGCCTCGAACAGGCCCACCGCCTGCTCGTCGCAAACCAGGCTGTAACCCGTGTAGGTGTAGAACAGACACGACACGCAGTCCGGGTGAAGATCGCCCGGCTCCGCGGAAGGATGTTCGAAGGTCCCGCGCAACCGGAACGTATCGCTGGCTGCGAACGGGCTGTCGGGGCAGATGAAGATGCTCAAGTCGGTCGCGTACTCGGGATAGATCCGGTTTACGTCCATGATCCAGTTGCCCGGAACCGGGCTGAGCGGCGGGTACGTTTCGCCCTTCGATTCGTTGGCGAACATCTTGCACACCAGCCCGATTTGCTTCAGGTTGTTGGCGCAGGACGAGCGCCGCGCGCTTTCCCGCGCCCGCCCCAGCGCCGGCAGCAGGACTGCGGCAAGCACCCCGAAGATAAACAGTACCACGAGCCATTCGAGCCACGAAACGCGAAGTTTCACCGCTACGCCTCCTCGCCCGGGGCGGCCTCGGCCCGGCGCTGCCGTTCAAACGCAATCCGCCGGCGCAAAAAGGCCGGCGCCCGCACCGATGCCGCCGCCAGCACGTACAGCGCCGCCATCTTGAAGATCCCCGCCGCTGCGAGCGCCGCAACAACCGTTGCCGCCGAGAAGGCCACAAGCAGCGCGAGATGCACCGCCCCTGTCCTGCGGCCGCGGGTTGACCGCCGCCAGGCCAGTCCGGCGAGCAACCCGCCTGCAAGGGGAAACAGCCACATCCCCTGCCGTACCCCCGACACCGCCCGAGCATCCACGGTGTACATCGTCAACTTTAACGGCGTATCCTGCGGCACCAGTAACCGCTCAAACGCCCTGCGGCTGCCTGCCACGGGAAAATCCACGGGTATCGGCAAGACGCCCGCCACGCGCGTATCCATGGGCCGCGATGCCGCGGTGCGCTCCGCAGCCTCCTTGCTCTGCGCTCCGTCATACCGGGGCGGGCCGCCGCCGGCCGACGCCGCGGGGTTGTTGATGTCCGTGATGTAAAACCGCTCGATGCCTTCGCGCATGCGGTAGATGGTTTCCGGCCTGCGCTCCCAACCCTGCGGCCGATAGTCGCGCCCCACCGTTGCCGGTTGCCCCTTCCCCGGCCGCGCCCTCGCTTCCTTTACCGGCTTCAGATCGCCCGAAACGTGGTAAACATACCGGCTTTCCGGTATAAAAACCTGCCACACGACCCGGTCGGCCAGCAGATCCGCAACCGGGGCCGTCGCCTCGAAGGGCCCGTCCCAGAGCGTTTCCGCTTTAAGCTGCCGGGCATAGACAATATCCACGTTGAACACGCCGCCGCCCGCTTCGCTGGACTTCCGCAACGGGATCAGGACCACTTCGCCGGTTACGGCTTTTGCGCCTGCACTCTCGTCCCGCGCCGGCCGCACCGGAACCCCCGCAACCTGCGCACCCCAGATCTCCGCCTCTGGCCCAAGGTTCACCCGCAAAAACTTTTTCAGATTGTTCCGCACCTGGTACGACGCGCGCGTCACCAGCACGCCTTCCTCCGTCAACATCGACGTGACGCTCGCCGCCTCGATGCCCGCGACCCGCACCGGCGCTTCTTCGAGTTTTTTGTAGCTCAGCGCCAGTAGGTAATCCGGATCGTTGTGCCGGAACGCGTGCAATATCGGGTCGGCCGACTGCATCTCGAGCCCGACCGGCAAGTCGACCGTATCCACCCGTTGCACCCCGGTCGACTCCGGGCTTTTCTCGATCTCGACGTTGCCGCGGGTCGCCAGCGCAATGAAGCCGTTGTAACGCGCCACATCCAGGGCTTCCAGGCGGGGAACCGTCACCGTCACCGCACCTTCAGCCAGCGGGACTTCGTAATCCACGGTCAGCGCAAAATGGTCCGTGATCGCGTGGTTCACGTTCACCGCGATTTTTTGACGCCCGCCTTCCTCCTCGACGTTCCAGCCGATCCCGTTGCCTTCCACCCGCAGAACGTTCACGCCCGCGGGCAGCGCAACGTCAAACCGGGCCGACTCGCCGCGAAGCACGTCGTACTGCAACGCGCTCCGGCAGGCCACGTGCGTTTCCGTCACTGTCGCCAGCGTCGAGGCCAGACACGTAATCCGCGGCGGCTCCTTGGGCGGAGCCGCCGGGAGGGCGTCCGGCGGCAACTGCCAGGAAATGTTGATTTCATCGGCGCCCCGGAAAACAAAGTCCGCCGAAGTGCCGTCGCTCGTGTTGCGAAAACGGCGTTCCGCCGCCTCGCCCGCGTGAACCTCGATATTGCGCCTGTCCATGTTCAATTTCATTCGGGTAACCGGCGTCCGCGCGCACTTGAACGAAAACGAGCCGATCCCCTCCGCCTCGAGGCAACGCACGTGAAACACAATCCGGATCTCGTGCTCGCCCGGTTCGTCCAGCATCAGGGCCAGCCAGCCCTCCTGCTGGATCAGCGCGACCGGCGCCCCGTCAAGCTCGGCGCTTTCCAGGGCCACTTCATCCCCCACGATCGGCGCCTGCACCCAGCCTTTCTTCCAGATTTGAAGCTTGATAAGGGCCTCGACCCGCGCGTGCGACGCGTCCGCGTCGGCCGTATATTCGCCGGCCACCAGGCTCCAGTCGACCGGGGGCTCCGCCTGTGGCGGGGGTTGGTCTTCGGCCTGCGCCGCGTTCAGCATGTCGACGATGCGGCAGAAATCGTCCCACGAAAGGTACATGTTCGCGCTTGGCAGATCCGGTAATAGCGCCCCGGCAGGCCTGGGCGGGGCGCTCGGTTCATCAGCTTCAACCGCCGGAATCAGCAATGCGAAAACCAACAAGAAAGAGGCGAGTCTCATGGCGAATCTCCGGTTAGAACCCGTTTAACAGCGTTTAACGGTTCCTACGCCCGGAAAACGGAAAGGTTCATTTTTGCCTGCAGGGGCGGCCCGTCGAACCCCGGCATGTACCAACAAGACGGCAAAGGTGGAGGGAGCGCCGGCACGCAACGTGGCGGCGTTGGCACGCTTTCCCTCGCGATCCTTCCTCCTGAACTACTACTTGCAATCGTCCCACAAGGCCAGTAGGCCCATAGCAATCCCCCAACTACACGATTGACATTTACCGCACAATACTTTATAGTGATACATGTATGCATTATCCTTTATGTGTACGAACATCGGGGCTACAATAACTGATTGGCGCCTATACGGGCCGGGGGACAACTATGCGGAACTTCGCACTGTTTCTAATCGCAATTATTCTCGTCTGCTACTGCAATTCATCAACGGCATTAAGCGACTCGCCGCGCACCGGGGGCTGGCTTCCGAATGGCCAAGTCAACGCCGTCTTGTCGACGCAAGACACGGTCTATGTCGGCGGCCAATTCACATGCTTAAGCCCCTACACCGGGGGCGGCGTTCCTGTTGACGCATCGACCGCGCTGCCCGCCGCCTCGTTTCCGGAAGTCGAAGGCACAGTTTATGCGGTGTGCCCGGACGGCGGCGGCGGGTGGTACATCGGCGGCCAGTTCAGCGTCGTTGGCGGTTTGGCTCGAAGCAACATATGCCGCATCCTCTCCAGCGGGTCGGTCGACCCCGCCTGGATTGCCAACGCAAACAGCACAGTCCACACCTTGGCCCTTTCGGGCGGGACGGTGTACGCCGGGGGCGAATTTACAACCGTAGGCGCCTCAAGCAGAAATTACCTCGCCGCGCTCGACGCGGCCACGGGCGCCGTTTACGCATGGAATCCAAACCCCGACGGGTACGTGCGCGCGGTGTGCGTCTCCGGCTCCACCGCCTACGTGGGCGGAGAATTCAGCAACCTCGGCGTGCACGCCCGGGCCTGCATTGCCGAAATCGATCTCTCAACCGCCCAGCCCACCGCGTGGAACCCCGGCGCGGACTCCGCCGTTTACGCGCTCGCCCTCGATGGAACCACCCTCTTCGCCGGCGGCAGCTTCACAAACATCGGCGGCGCGGCCCGGAATTACATCGCCGCTGTAAACACCTCGACCGGAAACGCCGAAGCCTGGAATCCCGGCGCAAACAGTTGGGTCCGCGCAATCGGGATCGACGGCGGGACGCTTTTCGCAGGCGGATTGTTCACCACGGTTGGCGGCCAGAGCCGCAACCGAATCGCCGCGATAAATGCCGCTACCGGCGCCGTGGAAGCCTGGAATCCGGGAGCCGATTCCGCCGTGTTCAGCCTCGTGATCGGCGGCAGCACAATCTACGTGGGCGGGGCCTTTTCGGCCTGCGGCGGGCAAGCCCGCAACTGTGCCGCGGCCGTAGACACGGCTTCCGGCAATGTACTGACTTGGAACCCCGTTGCGGGCGCAACCGTCTACGCCCTCGCCGCGGCCGGCTCCGAAGTGTACATCGGCGGCAGCTTCACCGGTATCGGCGGCGTCATCCGCAACCACATCGCCGCCCTCGATGCTTCGACCGGCATACCCACCGCCTGGAATCCCGACGTCAATAACACCGTGTCGTGCCTCGCTCTCGCCGCCGGCAACATCTTCGCCGGCGGCACGTTTTCGTCCGTGGGCGGCGCGCCGCGAAACCACCTGGCCGCGATTGACCAATCAACGGGCGTTCCCACGGCCTGGGCGGCCGATACGGACGACGAAGTGCTCGCTCTATGCGCCCACGACGGGGTTCTCTACGTCGGGGGCAGCTTCTCGCAAATCGCCGGTGAAAGCCGGAGCTGTATCGGGGCCATCGATCCCGCCACGGGCAGCGTCGCCGGCTGGAACCCAAGCGCGCTCGGAAGCGTGTTCTGCCTGGCGGCCTCGGGAAGCCGCATTTTTGCGGGCGGAAACTTTTTCTTAATGGGCGGCCAGCTCAGAATGAACATCGCCGCCATCACCACCGGCGGCGCGGTAACCGCGTTCGCGCCTAACACCGACGACTGCGTCAACACCCTCGCCGCAGCCGCCGGGACACTGTACGTCGGCGGCAACTTCACCTCGATTGGCGGTGAAGACCGCAACAGGCTCGCAGCTATTAGTCTAGCCACAGATACCGTCACCTCGTGGGACCCGAACGTCGACAACGCCGTCTACGCGCTTGCCCTCTCGGGCAGCGACTTGTATGTCGGCGGCGAGTTTTTCGCCGTCGGCGGCAGTCCCAAACCCAATCTGGCCGTGGTCGACACGGCAACGGCCGCGCCCGGCGCATGGAACCCAAACCCGAACGCGGCCGTCCGCGCTATCGGAATTTCCAGCGTCAACGTTGATGTGGCCGGCGCGTTTACCACCATCGGCGGCGAAAACCGGGCGAACTTCGCCCAGTTTCTTTCCGGCCTGCCCGCGCCCACTAATCCGGGCGCAACCGCCGCCGCCCAGACCTCCATCACGTGGACGTGGACCGACAACGCCGATTCGGAAACCGGATTCAACGTATACGACGACCCTGGCGCCGGACCGCCAACCACTCTCCAATGCACCACCGCCGCAAACGCCCAATCCTGGCAACACCCGGGCCTTCTGCCAAACGGCCAGTACGCTTTTCAGGCGGCCGCCACCAACGGCGTTATCGAAAGCCAGAAAACCGCCAACTTCACTGCCTGGACCCTAATCGAGCCCGTGGCGGCGCTCTCATTTTCCAACGTCTCCACAACCTCGATAACCGTTGGTGCGACAAACGCCTTTACCAACCTGGCCGCCGGCAGTTCCGGGCTCTTTTTCGAAAACCTTACTCAAGCCACAAGCTCCGGATGGCAACAGCACGACGGCCCGTGGGTATCCTCCGGCCTCCAGATCAACACCGAGTACACGTTCAGCGGCAAATCGCGCAACGGCGAGGGCAACGAGACAACCGCCGCGACAGACTCCAAATGGACGCAGGCCGCCGTGCCCGCCGCGCCCGTCGTCGACAGCCCCACAATCGACTCCGCCGAAATAACCGTCGGCGCGGGCGACGGCAACCCGTCAACCACCGAGTACGCCATTTCCGTCACACCCGCCGTCAACGGCAACGCTTGGGTGCAGTCGGGCGGAGCCCTCGGTTCCAACTCCGCCTGGCAGACCGCCGCCGCTTGGTCAACCACCGAGGTGACCGGCCTCAACGACGACACCGCCTACCTGTTTTCCGTCAAGGCGCGCAACGGCGAAGGAATCGAAACCACGCCCGGCCCCGCCGCCGGCGTCGCAACCCTCCCCGACCTGATCCCCTCCGTGGCATTTACGCTCGAATCCAACACCGAAACCGCCGCCGACTCCATCGAATTTACCGTGATGCTCGATGAACCGACCGTTCCCGAATTCGGCGCCGCCGCCGTCGTCGTCAACGGCCTTGCCGGAACCGTGGCCGTAACCGGAGACTACCCCGCATACAACGTCCGCGTGGACCTCACGGACCCCGAAGCCGACGGCGACGTGTCCATCACCGTGCCCCCCGACCTTCTCTACGACACCGACAGCAACCCGTGCCCCGGCGGAACCTCCCAAACATGCCACGTCTACAACTGGCACGGGTTCGTTCAGCAACCCGCTTCCGTCGACGCATACACCGGCGACCTCGTCACGCTCGAAGTCACCCCCGCATGCGGCGCAACTTCACTCGAATACAGTTGGAAATGGCAAGGCATCGCAAAAGTCGTCTCCGGCGTCGGCAACGGCTCGCCCGTCCTTCTCCTCGACAACGTCGACGAATCCCGCGAAGGCCAATACTGGTGCGAAATCACCTACGACGGCAGCACCCACCCGTCAGCCCCCGCGACCGTTTCCGTCAACGAACCCCTCAGCCTTGCCCCCGTCGAAGCCCAAACCATCCTGTCCGGAGAAACATGCACATTCTCCGTATGGGCAACCGGCGGCTACCCGCCCCTTGCTTACACGTGGGCAAAAAACGGCCAAACCATATTTGGAGCCACCCAAAGCACCTACACCACGCCCCCCCTCGGCGTCGAAGATTCCGGCAGCACATACACCGTCACCGTAAACGACAGCAACACCGACCAGGCCTCGACCTCCGCCCAAGTCACTGTAGAAACCAATGTCCCCGCCGCCGGGACAGCGTCCCTGTTTCTCCTGACAACCGCCCTACTGCTGCTTGCTGCAAAGAAACTCGTCTTCTCTAGAATGGGCTCATGCCCGCGTAGAAGTTTCCGTCGTTCCCTTTGAGGCTCTTGAACTGGATACCCTCCAGGAGCGGCCGTATTACTTCGCCGATCGAGATACGCGTTGCAGGCCGGAAGCCGTCCCCTTGGACATACTCCAGAACGCCGTCCATCAGCGCCGCAGTCGCCGGATCGTCCAGGTCGAGGTTGAACGACACCACGAAGAGCCGACCCCCCTCCGTCCGGGCTTCCCACATGGCAGCCTGCAGGCGAATGTACTTATAGGAACTGACGACCTCCACAATGGGATCGAAGTCGACCGGAAACTTATTGAACTCCACGCACTTGCCGTACTCGAGAAGCTTGCTGAACTGCCAGTCGCACCATCCTTCGTGCGGCACGTAGTTCAACGCGGGGTGTCTCTTGACCACCGTGGCGAGGTTCATATGCGCCCGCCCGGCCACGCCGATTTGATACCGGGTATCGTTGGCGGGGAACGGTTCCGCGCCAAGAAGCAACACATCCCCGCCCGCAGCCAGGTGGTCCACATCGGCTCCGCTAAGCCGCCTGACGATGCGGAGAGCGGCTTCCGGCGCTTCGGCCGCGGGGCGGATTCCCCGGTAGCGGTCTTGCAGCAGTTCGAGGGTTTCGCCATCCGCGGCGGCGGAAACCGCGGGCGCCGCGCGTTCCGGAAACACCCAGAAATCCCACTGATTCGTAAGGCCGTATCCCGAACCTGTCAGCAATACTTGCAGCACCAGGCGCCGCGGCGCATCAAGTTCCGGCCAGGCGAACGCGATATTGCCAACCTCGGAAACCTTGCCGTCCGGCGCATCGAGGTTCGCCAGCATCCCCTCCAGAACCGCGTCTTCGCCATCGAGCAGGCGCCACGCCAAGCGTCCGTCACGCAAGTCTTTCCCGCCGTAAAGCGACGCCATCACCGGCACGTCAAAACTCTCTCCGCAGCGGAAAATGTGCCGTTTCGCATTGTCCAGCAGCACGACGCTCTCCCCGTTGTACTGAAGCACGCGCTCCTGCGTATCGCCTGGCTTGAACTCGAAAAACTCGTTCAACATCCCGCATCCGTATCCCGAGTTATGCCAGTGGCTGTCCCATGCGCCGAGGAGGTCGTAGCCGTCGAACACGTCGCACTTCCGCATGTTTTCGAGGGCAAACTTTCGGGCCTGTCCGTGCCAGCGGGCCGAGTTCTGGTAGTAGGTGGGAGCCATGTCGAGGCGTCCGGCCGCCTCGATGTATTGGCGGGCGGCCTTATAAAGGTCGGCCGGTATGGCGCCCGTATACCGCGACTCGAGCGACAGATCGATGTACGTGCCGATAATGCCAGCTTCGTGTGCCAGAATCGGGCGCTCATAATGGGCGTATTCCGGCTCGATTTCGGGCCAGTCCCGTCCGGTGAAGTTGGAATAGCTGAAATCGTTGGCGCGTGCGGCGAACACGTCCGAGTTCCGGGTCACCCGGGCCCAGAGGCTCTTGTAGTAGGACTCTTCCTCCTTAAAGTGCGGTGGGAGGGGAAGGTCTGCGCGTCCTCCCTCGGATTCCGGCCCGGACATGGTGTGCATGGGAAGGATAAGCGCATCCGGGGCGAGCGCTTTGGCTTCTCGATACCGTTTCGCGAATTTTGCAATAAGACCTTCGTGCCCCACTTCCTCATTGCCGCCGCAGTACATAATGACTGAGGGATGGTAGCGGCACCACCGAACCATCCCGGCCCAGCGGGCATCGTCGAGATTGTTGCGCGTGGGACTGGTCGAGTGTTCCGGCTGCATCAGCATACCCACCTCATCGGCGGCCCGCAGGTATGGCTCCATGGGAATCCAGGTGTGGAACCGGATGAAATTAAACCCGACTTGTTTGAGCCACTTAAGCCGCTCGTGGAAGTACTCGACATCGTTCGGCGGGTGGATGTCGGGCGGGAAACAATAGATCTCGCAGATGCCGCGCAGGAGAATGGGCCGGCCATTTAGGAAAAGCCGGCCGTCCCGCTGTTCGAGCCGTCGCAACCCGTAAGGCCGGCGCTTCGAGTCGATGACCGCGCCGTCCTTGTGCTGCCACCGCACCTCGATCTTGTACAGGTTCGGTTGCCAGATGCTCCAAGGCTCGATGCCGTCGGTCTTGCAGACCCATTGAGGGGTAAACACTTCGCCCGGCGCGAGATTCCGTACCGGCACTTCCCCGTTACGGATCGTTCCGCCTGCATCGCCAATAATCCGCCACGCCAGGCGCGTTTCGCGGGGCAATCCAGCCGGGGCGGTAAGTTCGGCGCTCCACCGCAACTCCTTCAAGTCGTCCGTCGGATAAACATAGTAAGAGTTGAGCCGGCCGGGGCCGTCGGATACGTGCAGCGAAACGTTGCCGTACAGGCCGCCGGAGCCACCCGCATAACCGCGCAGGGCGCAGCTGTTGATGTGAGTTACCGTATTATCCACGGCCAGCACCAGTTCGTTCGTCTCACCGCAGCGCAATTCCCCGGTCAGGTCGAATTCGAACGGCGTGCCGTGGCCATGGTGTCTGTCCATGTAAATGCCGTTCACGTAGCAGTAAGTGTCGATGCGGGCGCCGCCGACGCGCAGAGTAACCGTGCGGCCTTCCCATTCGGGCGGGACTTCGACAGATTTCTTGTACCAACCGACACCCACAATGTATGGCAAGTTCGCGTCCGGGTGGCGTGGACGGCCCGAACCACGGTAGGGAAAACGAATGGGGTGGGCGTTCGAGCCGCCGTAGTAGGAAACGTTGCCACCCCAAGGCGCCTCGGGAAGATAGCTCAACTGGTCGTCCCAGTAACCGGGCACTAGCATGTCGACTGCAAACTGGTCGTCCGTGGGAAGCTGCGGGTTGGGACGGATCATCACGGCGACGGTAAACCGTTCCACCACTTCGGCCGGCGAGGGGCCTGCTGTGTAGGCGAACCGCCACGGACCGTTCAAGGAGATGTCTTCCGCGCATGCGGCCTCGGGCAACATCATTATGGCGGCTGCGATTGCGCACAGCACCGGTGTTTTTTTCATGTTTCCCTCCGGGTAATCTTTTTCTGTTCTTCCGCAGAGTTGGCTCAATTTGCAGCGGTTGCGATCCAGTCTGCAAAAAACTCATCAGCGGGCATGGAGGAAGAATTTAGCTTTTCCAACCACTTCGATTTCTCAATATTGTTCAAGCGCACCCGCTGCCCGCCGGCCGCGCGCACCAGGTGCTCCACGTCGGCCACATCGAGGATGCCCGGAATCTGCGGCGCCGGATTGCCGTACCCCACAAGCTGTACAAAGCTCGAGAACATGCCGTCGATTGCGCCTTGGCCGATGCCCGGGTCCAGCACCAACGCGAGCAGGCAGGCCAACCCCATCTCACGGCCGCCGCCTGCAACGAAAATCTCGTCGTAAGCGTGCTGCCCCTTCAGATAATCCACCACGCTCAACAAATCGTACGCCCACATCCCCACAAGTGGACGCCCCATAACGATGGGCGCATGGCGAAGAATATGCATCTCGCCCGGCATCCCCGCGCCGCGCGGCTCGACCACAAACACCGCCGCATGCCGGGCCAGCGCACGAACCTCCGCCCGCAGGCTTTCCGTCTCGAAATCCGATTCGCCCAGCCAGACCACCGCCCGCGGCCCCTCGCCCACTCGCATCACGGCCACCTGAAGTCCGGGATCGGTCGTAAGCAGGAAACCCCGGTCCGTCGGCACGGCTTCCGGCGCAGCAAGGTCCGGCATGGCGAGCAACGCACGAAGTTTCCCGGGCAGAGCGGCGGGATCCGGGCTCAACTTGGAACGCAACTGCTCCGCCCGGTTGCTCCAGATGCTGTACACCGTTTCAGCGCCTTCTTGCGGGATGCCTTCCCCGCCAAAAACCAGAATCGCCGGATCGTTCGCGTCGAACACCTCGTCTTCCAACGGGGGTTCGTCAACGGGGAATCCGTCGCCCGTCCCCTTCAGCCAGCGGTCGACAAAACCGTACGTATTCTCGCGCATCCGTTTCGTGTAATCATGCCCACCCGGTTCAATTGTCTGCATCAGCCGGGTCCCGGCGCCAAGAACGCCATAAAAAGGCCGCGCTGCGTTTACGATCTGCTCGCACGCATAGCTCGTGGCGTAATCGGCGTCCACGTTCATCACAAGCATGGGCCGTGGAGCCGTGATCGCTATCAGGCTGCTCATGCCGCCCAGCCGCGAGATCCCCGGCACCCAGTTGTCCCCCGAATAGTAAAAGTTCACGGCAAGTTCCGACATCGGCCAAAGCGCCACGGCGGGCATCACCGCATCGAAGCGCTCATCCACCGCCCCCGCATAAAACGTCTGCAACCCCCCGCCGGAGGCGCCCGTAATGCCCAGCCGGGTGGCGTCTATGTCGGCCCGCGTCTCCAGGTAATCCACGCCGCGCATGATGTCCCAAACTTCGTGGCCCACGATGGCGCCCCCCGCCACAAAAGGCTCGAAACCTTCGTTATTGCCGGTAATATGGCGTTCCCCGGCATACACCCCCTCGATGGCCAGAACGGCATAACCGTGCTTGGCCAGCCCGATGCCGCGCAGTTGAGGTTTTTCCGAACTTTTCCCGTAGCTCCAATGGCCGATGGCGCTGATGATGGCCGGTGCCGGCGCCCCCAAACCTTTCGGCAGATAAAGCAACGCCGCGACGACATGACCCGGACGGCTCTCGAAGGCTATCTTCTCGATGAGGTAGTCTTGCTTTTCGATGCGCCCCTTCAAGCTGGCATTCAAAGGCGTACGCGGAGGAAGGGGGTCGAGGCCCAAAGTGTTCAGCAGCCGGCGGCGCAACGCCTGCTGGCGCTCGCGGGCATCCGACGCGGATCGCGGCGCCCTTGGGGGCACCTCAAGCCGCACCAGCTCGTTCCTCAGCCATTCCGTGAACCGAATCAGGCGGCCAACGCGGTCGTCCATCGGCGTGGAACAAAAAGCAAGCGCACCGAAATTATGGTTGCTGGGCACGCCCGGCGTTGGCGATTCCACGCGAATCTCCGCCGTGCCTTGGGGCATTTCCACCGACGCGACCCTCAGCCAGCCGTATTTGCAGACCTTGGCCTGCATCGGCGGAATAAGACTATGGCTGTTCACCCGTATGCGGATATCGGCCGGCGCATGGGGAGACGTGTAAAGGCGCGCATACACCTCGTATTCGCCCCCCTGGAAATCGACCCTTTTGGTTACCGGCGAGCCGTTGGAAATGAAGTAGTTTCCCGCACCCCATGTCTGGCCCTCCTTCCACTGGTCAATCCCTTCCATCTCCGTCGCTGGGATAAGAATCAGTTCGGCCCAGCCCATACAGGACCACAGCATTGCGCCTGTAACGGCCAGCGCCGCGACGAATGCCCGGCCGTTTGCTCGAATCGTTTTAGATTTCATCGTCTGTGCTGTCCGGTTAATCCTTGCCTTTCCTTTTTGCTCTCTGGTCCGCGTGAAACTTCGCCAGGCTGAGCGGACGGAACGCCTTCTCCGTATCCAAGGCGGCGCCCGGGTCTTCTTCGCTTTTCATCCACGCGTCCAACGCCTGGCTGAGCTTCCCCTTCACCTCGGCGAAACCGGGACGCTCCGCCAGATTCTCGAGGCAGGCGGTGTCCGCCACCGTGTCGTACAGTTCCTCGGCCGGACGCTTGCGAAAGCGCCGGAACATCGCTTGGGCGAGGCCCTCAACTTCCGCCGCTTTTTTCCATGGCTGCCAATAGGAATGCCAGGTCGGTTGGACGTCCTCCATGTGCTTCTCGACGTACTCTGCATCGGGCAGAAGATTGCGAATGAATCGGTAACGCCCGTCCGTAACGCTCCGTATTGGATACGGCGGGCCTTCCGGCACATTGTTGTGCATCGCGTAGGCGTAGTCCCGGTGTTTGTCTTTCTTGCCCAGCAGCACGTCGAGAAAACTCGTGCCGTCCAATTCCGCGCGCCCGCCCGCCGCGTCTATCAAGGTTGGCAAAATGTCCGCATACTGAACCAGGGCGCGGGTCTCGCTGCGGCGCTCGACTTTCCCCGGCCACCGGCAGATCAATCCGGTGCGGAGACCCGCCTCCCAATTCGTCCATTTCGCTCCCGGCCACTGCGCACCCTGTTCCGACGTAAACAGCACGAGAGTGTCGTCCGCTTTGCCGGAATCGTCGAGCGCATTCAGCACCTCCCCCACGATCCGGTCCAGTTCCTCCACCTCCGCCAAATACTTCACATAATCCTGCCGCACCTCCGGCAGATCCGGATAAATTGGCGGAAGAACAACCTTTTCCTTATCGAAATGCGCCGGAGCGCCCGTCGTCCATGGTACGTGAGAATCGGTCAGGCAGACGGCCAGGAAAAACGGCTGCTCGGCGCTGCGGTTCATGAACTCCTTGATGCCCCCCAATTCGGCGCGGCTGACACGCGCCCTGTGTATGCAGTTCGGCTCGAAGCCCTCGATGAATTCGAAGGGAAAAACACTGGGCGGATCGACATGGCGTTTGCCCGTCAAGCCAACCCGGTAACCCAGGCCGCCGAGGTGGTGGCACACGCTCTTGACACCCGGATGAGAAATCGAATGGTTCCAGCACGACCCGTTCCCAAGAGGATATAAACCCGTGTAAAGCTCATGGCGGCACGGAACGCACATGGCCATCGCCGTGTAGGCCCGCCGAAACAAAACGCCCTCCCCGGCGAGCTGGTCGATGTTCTTCGTCTTTACGTTCCTGCCCCCGTAACACGACAGCTCCTCGTACGTCGTATCGTCGCCGATGATGAGCAGGAAGTTCGGCCTCGGCCGCCGTTCCTGCCCCAACGCCGGCATGTTCATAAGCGTCGCCCCCACCGCAAGCCATCCCTTCATAAAGTCACGCCGGTACAAGGTTTCTCCATTCCTTTCCCGAACATGCGCGGGATCTTTATCTTAAGGTAATGAAACGAAGATACTACAGAAAGGGTGGGACTCACAATGCTGCGGTTCCAAGCGTGCAATTCCAGACCTCATCGGCGCAGACAAAAAGGCAAATGGATGGACAAACATAAAGAGTTGTCTGTTGGCGGTTGGCGGTTGGCAGTGGCATTTAGCCTTTACCGATCACCAGGTACCGGGCTAAATTCAGGACTTGCGCGTTTTGGTTGCGACATGGCTTTGGTTGGCGAATTGTCCAGTACCGGCCGACGCGGTTATAATTGACTCTTGTGCAACCGGGTGTTCGCGTATGCGTTTTGAGACTTTTGTGGCTTTCCGGTACTTGCGGGGCAAGCGGAAGAGCCGGTTTGTCAGCTTAATCACGTTGATCAGTGTTGCGGGCGTGAGTGTCGGCGTGATTGCGCTTATTGTAGTGATGAGCGTGATGACGGGTTTCGACATTGCGTTGCGCAACACCATCATCGGCAACCGGGCGCACCTCACCATCGAAAGCCCCGGCGCCACCGTTTCCAACGTTGAGGAAGCCATCGACCGCATAAAAGAGGCCGCGCCCGAAGTCGTGGCCGCCGGGCCGATCACCCAGGTTGAAGCGCTTCTGCGCAATGCCGAAGGCCGCCAGTATGTTTCCGGCGGGTTCGTCGTGGGTATTGATCCGGATCGCGAACAGAAGATTACGCAAATCGCCGACAACCTGACTCGCACCGAAGGGCGGCAGTTTGGCGCGGGCGAGCTGCCGGGGAAAAAAGAGATTGTGCTTGGCTACCGTCTTGCGTTGAACCTGGGCGTGCACGTCGGCAGCGAGGTGAGCGTGGTCACGATGCGCCAGTTCACGACGTCTCCGCTTTTTACGGGTGCGCGGGGGGTGTATCTCACGGTCAGCGGGATCAGCCAGGCCAAGATGAACGATTTCGATTCTTATTATGGCTTCGTGAACATGGAAACGGCGTCGATGTTGTCGGGTTGGGAAGGGGCCGATGCCATTCACGTCAGGCTGGACGATCCGTTTAAGGCGCAGGCCGTGGCGGATAAAATCGAGGAAAAACTGGGCGTCGCGGCAACCACCTGGTACGAGAGCCAGCAGGATTTTTTTGCCGCGCTCGAACAGGAGAAGGTGGCGATGTTTATCATCCTGGTGTTTATCGTGCTTGTGGCGGCGTTCAACATCACGAGCACGCTCATCATGGTGGTGATGGAAAAGCGGCAGGATATCGGCATTCTGCGCACCATCGGGGTCAGCGGCGGGTCGATTCTTCGCATTTTCGTTGTCGAAGGGCTCCTGATCGGCGTTGGGGGAACGTTGGTGGGGGTGGCGCTTGGGACGCTGCTGGCTTACCGGTTGAACGCGGTGGCCGATTTCATCGCGGGGTTGCTTAACGTGGATCTGTTCAGCTCGCAGATCTATTATTTTGACCAGATACCCGTGGCCGTTGTGCCTTTTGATATCGGGGTGATCACGGTGAGCGCCGTGATCCTGACGTTTATTTCGACGTTGTACCCGGCATGGAGCGCGGCCCGGCTTGACCCGATTGAGGCGCTGCGTTATGAGTAACGTGATTGAGTGCAGGGGCGTGGAAAAGACGTTCTATGACGGCAACCGCGAGTTGCGGATTCTGCGCGGGATCGATCTCGATGTGCCCGAAGGCGAAATCCTCGCCATCAGCGGGCCGTCGGGCGTCGGCAAAAGCACGCTGCTGCATATCATCGGCACGCTCGACCGGCCTACCGGCGGCGAGGTGTTTTTCCGTGGCAGCCCGCTCACCAAGGTCGGCCGGAACGCGGTAAACAAGATTCGCAACCGGGACATCGGTTTCGTTTTCCAGTTCTACCACCTTCTGCCGGAGTTCACGGCGCTGGAAAACGTCATGATGCCGGCGATCTGCAAAGGCGCCCCCCGGTCCGAAGCCCGCGGGCGCTCGTTGGAACTGCTGGAAAAAGTCGGTCTGAGCGAGCGTGTCACCCACAAACCCGGGCAGCTCAGCGGGGGCGAGCAGCAGCGGGTCGCCATCGCCCGCGCGTTGTTCAACAAACCCAGCGTCGTGCTCGCCGACGAACCCACCGGCAACCTCGACGAGCGCACCGGCCAGGGCATCGTGGATCTTCTCTGGGCCTTGCACGAAACGGACGGGTTAACGCTCGTCATCGTCACGCACGATACGAATCTCGCCAGCAAGGCCGACCGGTGGACCCATCTTCATGAAGGCCGGGTGGAAGCAAGAAAGGCGTGAGCTGAATCCGGGCTAGGCCAGGCTCCGCTGGAGGGCGACTACGACGCCTTGCACCTGCACGTCTTGGGCAGGGAGTACCATGGGGCGCATGGAGGCGTTTTCCGGTCGCAGCTCTACCTTGTCGCCTTGGGGATGGAACCGCTTTACGGTGGCCTCGTCTCCCACGAGGGCCACGACGACGTCGCCGACGCGGGGCTGTCGTTCCTGGTCGATGATAATCACGTCGCCGTCGAGAATGCCCGCTTCAATCATGCTCTCGCCCTGAACGCGCAGGCAGTAGCCTTTGAGGCGGGAAAGCGTTGGGGCGACCGTTACAAACTCTTCGATGTTTTCCTGGGCGAAGATAGGCTGGCCGGCGGCGATCCTGCCGACGAGGGGCAATGTTCCGCCGCCTTGTTGGTAAAGGCCGGCGGCGGCCTTTTCGGTTACGCGGATTCCGCGTGCTTTTGAGGAGCGTTCGATATAGCCTTTCTTCTCGAGCGCGACGAGGTGGTCGTTGACGCCGTTGGTGGATGCGATGTTGAAGTGTTGGCCGATCTCTGCGATTGTCGGCGGCCAACCGCGGTCGCGAATGGATTCGACAATAAATTGAAGGATTGAAGCCTGCCGCCGTGTGAGTTCGCGCGTCATTTTGTATGCCCTCGAAAGGTCTGAATTCTTTTTCAGCTATATTCAATCATGCCTGGGCTCGGATGTCAAGGGGAAAAAACAGGGGGAGGGCTATTTCAGGCGCGATAGCAGGAACAGGAGGGCGGTCAGAATGATGCTTATGAGGATGCTTGTGGTGATGGGAAAATAGAACTTGAAGTTGCCGCGCTCGACGCGGATGTCGCCGGGCAGCTTTCCGAGAAAGCCGAGGTTGCCGCCCAGGTAGAGAATAAGGCCCACCACGGCAAATACCGCGCCCAGGAGTATCAGGGCTAGACCGATGCCGGACGTGTTCATGGCGCTCAATGTCCTTTTCAACATCATTGCAAAACCCGCTTATATTTTACATGGCCGCTCGGCCGTTTGAATTGTCCGCGGCACAATGGATATTCTCTAAGTTTCCCCTACTAAGGAGAAATTCGTGAAGAGATATCGCGCGCCTTTTATCACTGGCCTTCTTGTAGTTCTCGTGTTTGCCGGGTGTGGGGGGCCCACATCGCCGCCGCCCGTTAAGCAGGCCGAAGTTGACGAATTCGGCGTGCCCTTGGGCGACACGCCGCCGCCCATACCGGAAGGATACGAAAGCACGCAAGCGGTGCTGGCCGCTGCGGCGGCCGGTAAAGTTAAACTGGTGGACAGGAGCGAGCCGGCGCCTGAATCCATTGGCGTGGTCGTTCGAAAAGGGGTTGAATACGGGCGTGTGGGCGAAAGGGCGTTGTTACTGGACCTTTACACATTGCCGGACATCAATGAGCCGGCACCGGGCCTGATTTTCATCCACGGCGGCGGGTGGAGCAAGGGAGACCGAGGTGACTACGCCTACTATTGCACCCGGTTCGCCAAACGCGGCTATATCGTGGCCACGGTCAGCTACCGCCTGTCGGGAGAGGCGAAATTTCCCGCGGCCGTGCAGGACGTGAAGTGCGCGGTGCGGTGGATGCGCGCCAACTCCAAAAAAAACAAGATGGACCCGAACCGCATCGCCGTGATGGGCGGTTCAGCCGGCGGATACCTGGCGCTGATGGCCGGCTACACCTCGGATGTGCCCGAGCTGGAAGGGGACGGCGGCAACCCCGGGATCAGCAGCCGCGTGAATGTGGTTGTCAACGCCTACGGCCCAACCGATCTCACCTCGCCCACCGCGCGGACGGCGCCGGAGGTTACACGTTTTCTTCCGCGATCGTATGCGGAAGATCCGGAGCTTTTCAGCAAGGCTTCGCCGCTGGCCCACCTGACGCGCGACGATCCGCCCACGCTGATCTTCCAGGGCACGGTCGACGAACTGGTGCCGGCCGCGCAGAACGATGCGTTGGCGGCCAAATGCAAGGAGGTGGGCGTTCAATGTACGTACGTCAAATTTAAAGGGTGGCCGCATACCATGGACATGGCCGAAGGGCCGAACGTCTGTTTCCAGTGGTACATGCTCGATTTCTTCAAGAAACACCTGCTCAAGAAATAGGGGCAGGCCTGCTTCCGTTCCTCCTTTTGTAGTTGTTCCTGTTGTTAAAAAGCCGGTAAGATCAGACTATGGGTAAGCACACTGTAAAGTTTTCATGCACGCACTGCGGCCACTGCTGCCGCGATGTCATTTGTTTGCCGACGCCCAATGACGTGGTGCGTCTTGCGCGGGAACACGGGGCGGATCCGCGGAAGTTTCTGGAGTTCGTAACGCCGGACGGAATCTCGAAGGTGAGCAAGTCGGATCCCACCTGGTTACGCTGCAACGGCACGCGTTACTTGATGGCCTTGCGCCGGACCGCCAGGGGGTGTTACTTCCTGAATAAGCGCACGCTGCATTGCCAGGCTTACGAGTCGCGTCCGCTGATATGCCGTTTGTATCCGTTCGCGTTGAACGAGACCCGCGGGGGCGAGATCAAGGGGTATTCGCTCCAGAGGGACGTGGAATGCCCGCGGCGCCAGGATGGGACAAAAGATGTTTCCGCCATCCACGAGATGTATCTTGAGGACAAGCGCCATCAGGACGATTACGAGGACTTGGTGAAGTTCTTCAACAGCCGCCGTCACAACGGGCCGTGGGATTTTCTTAAGTTGTTTATCCACAAGGCTTAAGGTGATTCCGGCGTAGGCCAAGGGCGGAAGTAGACAAAAAGGGCGGGGTGCGGAAAACGTGTTGATTTATAAGCCTTTAAATGGTATAGTCGCGCTCGGTTTGTGGGAACCAAATGAGTACTTAGGAGATACATAATGGGGGCTACGGCCCCGGGTTTCACAATTTAGCCGCATTATCAACGTCTGTTGGGGGAAACCCTCCAGAACATCCGGAGACGTTAACGGATGAAAAAATGGACCGTCTTGCTCATACCGCACGACAGGACCAGCACGACAACGTTGAGATTGAGTGCGTATCAGCTATGGGCTGTTGCGTTCTTGCTTGTAGTTCTTTCGTTCACCTCTTCGTTTTTCTTCAGCCGGCATTCGGCCGCGGTACGCCGGGCTGAAGCCCGGTTGCATCTGCTTCAGTCTCAGCTTGATGGTGCGCGGGCACAGCAACCGTCGGCCGGCGGTGAGGTCGCTGTGCCTGTCCAGGATCGGCTGGAGATTGAGAGCCGGATCCGCGCCGAGTATGAGGCGAGCATTGCGGCCATCACGGCGGAATTGAATGAACTTCACGACATGGAAGCCCAGGCGCGGAGCATGACGGGCCTTGCGCCGAAATCGTCGGAGCGGGAATCGGTGATTTTTTCGGCCGGCGGGGGTAAAGGCGGCGCGGGCGGTAGTCTGGGTGAATTTGTGGAACCGGCGGGCAACCAGTTTGTGAATCCGCCGGGGATTATTTACGGTTTGGCCCGGCCTTCTGCCGATATGCTTGTTCAGGAAATCAACCTTCGCACGGAAAGCCTGCGGGCGCTTGTTGCCCAGCTTAAGGAGCGGGAGAGCGAGCTGGCGCGTTTGCCTTCGATCTGGCCAGCGTTGACGGGCCGGCGGGCTATCAGTTCGCCGTACGGCTATCGGAAGGACCCGTTCACGTTGCGGGTGCGGCACCACGACGGTATGGATATCCGGGCTCCTTCAGGCACGCCGGTTGTCGCCACCGCCGACGGCAAGGTTTCTTTCGCGGGGTGGGACGGGGATTACGGCAAGATCGTCCGGATCAACCACGGCAACGGCACCATAACCTGCTACGGGCACCTGAAGTCGTATAACGTCAAGCCGGGGCAGGCCGTCAAGCGCGGGGACGTGATCGGTAAAGTTGGCAGCACGGGACGAAGCACGGGCGCGCATATCCACTACGAAGTTCATGTCAACGGCAAGACCGTGAATCCTTCGAAGTATTTGTCCAGGAAATAGATGTGCTTGAAGCCAGGCGGAAAACCTACAGCGAAACCAACGTGGTAACCATCATCGGGCCCGGCACGGCCGTGAACGGCGAGATCCAGTGCAAGGGTACGGTTCGGATCGAGGGGCGCGTCAGCGGCCGGATATCGAGTGAAGACACGATCATCGTTCTGGAGATGGGCCGGGTGAAAGCCGACCTTACGGCAGGGCAAGTCATCATCGGCGGCGAAGTTGAAGGCAACGTTACGGCGCACGACCGTTTAGAAATCAGCGCGAAAGGCAAGCTGATCGGGGACATCAAAGCGCCGAGGGTGAGCATTGCGGAGGGGGTTTTGTTTGAAGGCCTTTGCACGATGGACGCACCCGCACCCGCGTCGAAAGCGGTTGACTCCCCCACTCCGCCCGCCAAGCAGGCCGCGAACGAAATCTGATCCGGGTGTTTTCACACCCCCGCAAGTGCGATTCGCATTTGATCCAGCAAAACAAAGGCGGAGCAGCGTTTCTGACTGCTCCGCCGGTTCAGCTTTGCGGGGGGTTACTCTTCTTTATGCTCGCCCATTCCGACGAGTTCGATGCGGGCCATGGGTGCGGCGTCTCCGGGGCGGTTTCCGAGCCTTAGGACGCGGGTGTATCCGCCGGGGCGTTCGACGAAGGCGGGGCCGATCTTTGTGAAGAGTTCTTCGACGGCCTTTTCGTTGCGCAGTGCGGCGAATGCGCGGCGGCGGTTGAACACGGTGTCGCTCTTTGCCAAGGTAATCCATGGTTCGGCGAATGACCGTAGTTCCTTGCTTTTGGCGACGGTGGTTTCGATGGCGTAGTTTGTGAACAGGGCGATTGCCAGGTTCTGCATTGTGGCTTTGCGGTGTGGGGTAGTTCGCCCCAGCCGCCTGCCTGACTTGCGATGCCTCATGATTTCACTTCCTCAAACGTTTATTCGGTTTCGGCTTCGACGGGTACGGTCCTGAGTTCGTCCATGGCCGGGGGCAGTTTCATGCCGAGTGACAGGTCCATGGTTTCGAGGATCGACTTGATTTCGTCGAGCGATTTTTTGCCAAAGTTGGGGAACTGGAGCATTTCCTGCTCGGTGCGCACGACGAGGTCGGCGATGGTGCGGATGTTAGCGGCTTTGAGACAGTGTGCTGCGCGGACGCTGAGTTCGAGTTCTTCCACGGGCCGTGCGAGGGTCTGGTAGAGCTCGCTTTCTTCGGCGCCGCCTTTTGCGGCCTCTTTTGTTTCCTCGTCTTCTGGCTGCACGAAGATTTTCAGGTGTTCCATGAGGATTTCGGCGGCTTCCTGTAAGGCGTTTTCGGGTGAGATTAAGCCGTTGGTCCAGATGTCGAGCAGGAGGCGGTCATAGTCGGTTTGTTGTCCGACGCGGGCGTCTTCGACGAGGAAATTAACCTTTGTGACGGGGGAGAAGTTCGCGTCGAGGTATATGGTTCCGAGGGGAGCGTGTTCGAGCTCGAAGTTTTCGGCGGTGACGTAACCTCGGCCGCGCGCGACCTTTATTTCCATTTCGATGGTAGCGGATTTGGAGGTAGCGGTGAAGACGACCTGATCGGGGTTGTATACGTCGAGCTCGGCCCGGTCGAATATCATTCCGGCGGTAATTTCACCCTGGCCCTTGTGGCTGTAGGAGAAGATGAGCGGTTCTTCGCGGTTCAACCTGATATGGCACCGTTTGAAATTGAGGACGACGTCGGTGACGTCTTCTTTAACGCCGGGAATGGCAGAGAATTCGTGTTGGATGCCCTCGATTCGGATGGCGGTAACCGCCGAACCTTCGAGAGAAGCCAACAGCACCCGGCGCAAGGCGTTGCCGATGGTGGTCCCGTATCCGCGCTCGAACGGTTCCACGACAAAGCGGGAGTAGCGGTCGGTTGCGCTTTCATCTTTCTTGACCCACTTTGGGATCACGAACTCTTTTGCAATCATGAATCTAAGCCTTTCCAGTAGGGGCTAAACAACACTGTGCCGCCAGCGGCCTCGGGCTTACACGCGCCTTCTTTTTCTGGGCCTGCAGCCGTTGTGCGGTATCTTCGTGACGTCTTTAATCAGGGTGACGTCGAGTCCGGCGGCCTGAATGGCCCGAATGGCCGATTCGCGGCCGGAGCCCGGGCCGTTGACATAGACGCGTACTTCGCGCATTCCGGCGTCTCGCACTTTTTGCGCGGCCTGTTCGGCGGCGAGCTGCGCCGCGAAAGCGGTGCTTTTTCGCGAGCCGCTGAAGCCGACCTGGCCGGCGCTCGACCAGGCGAGGACGTTTCCCTGCACATCGCAGATGGAAATGATTGTATTGTTAAAGGTGGCCAGGATGTTTGCGACTCCGGCCGTAACGTTTACGGCGGCGCGGCGTTTTTTTGCCGCCTTGCCTTTGCGTTTTTCTTTCGCCACGCGTTTATTCCTCCTCTATTATTTCTTTTTGACCGTGGCCCGCCGCGGTCCTTTGCGGGTGCGGGCGTTGGTATGAGTTCTTTGACCGCGCACGGGTAGACCTCGTTTGTGCCTGATGCCGCGGTAACAGTTGATGTCCATGAGGCGCTTTACGTTCGCGGTAACTTCGCGTCGGAGGTCGCCTTCGACTTTATAATCGTTTTCGATGACGCGCGACAGCTTGCTGACTTCCTCGTCGGTGAGGTCGCGTACGCGCTGATCGGGGTTAACGCCCGCTTTGGCCAAGATTTCCTTGGCGCGGGTTTTCCCGATGCCGAAAACTGCCTGAATGCCTACCTCGATTCGCTTTTCGCGGGGCAGGTCTACGCCCACTACACGTGCCATTCGCGTATATCTCCCAAAGGTTTTTCAACCCGTTTTCCGCCCATCGTCCGCTTATCCTTGTCTTTGTTTGTGCTTGGGGTTTTCGCAAATAACCCTCACGCGGCCGTGGCGTTTGATCACCTTGCATTTGTCACAGATTTTTTTTGCTGAACTGCGGACTTTCATTGTCTGCTCCGTTTTTCATCGCGCTTTATTTATAGCGGTACGTAATCCGCGCGCGCGTCAGGTCGTAAGGAGACATTTCGAGCTTGACCCGGTCGCCGGGCAGGATGCGGATGAAGTTCATGCGCATTTTGCCGGAGATATGGGCCAAGACGACGTGTTTGTTCTTCAGCTCAACGCGAAACATGGCGTTGGGAAGCGCTTCCACGACGGTCCCTTCGACTTCTATAGCCTCTTCTTTTTGCATACTGCCTTTTTAATTGTTCTTCTTCGTCTCTCTATCGGGTAAGGAGCATTTGCCCCCATACCCTTCTCGGCGTTGCGGACAGTATCTCCGCGTTTTTTTCTCTTACGACGATGCTGTGCTCGAAATGCGCGCTTGGTTTGCCGTCGGCCGTGACGGCGGTCCACATATCGGGCAGCACGCGCACATCGGCGACTCCTGCGTTAACCATCGGCTCGATAGCGAGCACCATTCCGGGCTTTAGTTTCGGGCCGCGGTCGCCGGTGACGAAGTTGGGTATCTGCGGGTCTTCGTGCATCTGGCGGCCGATTCCGTGGCCGACAAAGACGCGGACCACGGAGAAGCCTGCGTTTTCGCAGGTTTCCTGGATGGCGCGCGACACGTCCTGCAGGTACACGCCGTTGCGCACTGCCCTAATGGCGGCGGCGAGGGCCTGGTCGGTCGTGTGCATGAGGCGGCGGCGCAGATCGTCGATTTCGCCGCAGGCCACGGTTAGCGCGGCATCGCCGTGGTAGCCTTGGTAGAGGGCTCCGACGTCGATGCTGACGATTTCGCCTTCCTCGATCCTGCGTGGGCCGGGGATACCGTGGACGATAACCTCTTCGACCGAAATGCAGGTGGCTTTGGGATATCCGCGGTAACCGAGGAACGAAGGTTCGGCGCCTCGGGATCGGATTACGTCCTCCCCGATTTCGTCCAGCTCGGCGGTCGTAATGCCGGGCCGTACGGCGTCGGCCAGGGTTGCCAGGGTTTCCGCGACTATCTGGTTTGCTTGACGCAGTGTTTTAATCTCCCTTTCTGTACGAAGGGCGATCACTACGCAGCTCCTGCCGCAGATACTATTTCTTCAACTTTTTTGAATACGTCGTCGGGCGTTGAACCTGTGCCTTCCACGGTTTTCAAGACGCCGCGGCGATCGTAGTATTCGATGATGGGCTCAGTGGTCTCGTGATAGACGTTGAGCCGTTCTTTTACGGTATCTTCCTTGTCGTCCTGGCGTTGGATGAGCTGTTCGCCGTCCAGGTCGCAGACGTTGTCGTTTTTTGGCGGCTTGAACTTGAGGTTGTAGATGGCGCCGCATTTGGGGCACGACCGCCGTGCGGTGAGCCGGTCGACAATTTCGTCGTCGGTTACGTCGATGTTGATGGCGAGGTTGATTTTTTCGCCGCGCTCTTCGAGCAGCCGCTGGAACTCCTCGGCCTGGGGGAGCGACCTTGGGAACCCGTCGAGTATGTAGCCGTTTTTGGCGTCGTCCTGTGCGGTTCTGTCGGCCACGATTGCGCAGGTCAGTTCGTCGGGCACGAGCTTGCCGGAGTCGAGGTAGCCTTTTACCTGCTGGCCGAGTGGGGTGCCCTCGCGCAGGTGGGCGCGGAAGATGTCGCCGGTGGAAATATGGGGCAGGCCGTACTTTTCGGCCATACGTTTTGCCTGTGTTCCTTTTCCGGCGCCCGGGGCGCCCAGCATGACTATTTTCAGGTCCATCTTTACTCCCTTCCGGCCTTGCTCTATCAGCGCCTCGACCGTACCCGTTTTCCGGGGCCGGCGAAGCCGTCGTAACTGCGCATGATCAGGTGTTGTTCAATCTGGCGAACCGTATCGAGGGCCACGCCGACGAGAATGAGGAGCGTCGTGCCGCCGAAGAAACTCAGCAGCCTGTGGCCCGGGTCGTCGACGCGCACGAGGGCCGCCACGATGTTGGGCAGCAGTGCGATCAGCGCCAGGAACAGGGAACCGACGAGCGTAATGCGGTTCATGACTTTGTAAAGGTAATCGGCGGTGGCACGTCCGGGCCTCACGCCCATGATGACGCCGCCGTACTTTTTCATGTTGTCGGCGATTTCAACGGGATTGAATGTGATCGCCGTATAGAAGAACGAGAAGAATATGATCAGGATGGCCGTAATGATGCTGTAGCCCATCCCGCCGTAGGCAAAGTACCGGCCCATGAAGTCGCCGACGACGGGTATGGCTCTCTGGAGCATCGAGGGCAGCATCATGATTGAGCTGGCGAAGATGATTGGGATGACGCCGGCCTGGTTGACGCGCAGGGGCAGATAGGTGCGCTGGCCCGCGGATACCTTGCGGCCCTTAACCTGCCTTGGGTATTGCACGGGAATGCGCCGCTGCCCGGTGGTGATGAGGATAGCCGCGGCGACGACGACCACCATCAGTATCACGAGCACGCCGGCCTGCAATACGCCGAGCCGGCCGTCGCGGATCATTTTAAACATCTGGCCGACGGCGGCGGGTGCGCGGGAGATGATGCTGATGAAGATGATCAGGCTGATACCGTTGCCGACGCCGGACTCGCTGATCTGCTCGCCGAGCCACATGATGAATGCGGTGCCGGTGGTGAAGGAGAGCACACACATCAGGATGAACCCGATGCCGGGGTTTGCGACGACGTCGGGCATGCCTTGGAGCATGAAGGCGATTGCGATTGCCTGAATCACACAGAGCAGAATGGTGCCGTATCGGGTGTATTCGGTGATTTTTTTCTGGCCTTCCTGCCCTTCCTTGGATAGTTTTTCGAGTGCGGGTATGACGGGAATCAGCAGCGAGATGATAATGGATGCGCTGATGTATGGCATGATTCCGAGCGCGAACACGGTGGCCTGGCTGAACGCGCCACCGCTGAACAAGTCATAGAAACCGAGGATGCCGCCGCGGGTGAACTGTTCGGCCAGGGCTGAACCGTCGATACCCGGGGTGGGGATATAGCATCCGATCCGGTATATGGCGATCATGACGAGCGTAAACAGAAGCCGCCGCTTCAGCTCCGGAATTTTAAACGCGTTCCGGAAAGCTTCTACAGGTTGTGCCACCTAACTAACCCTCCTGGGACTTTTTCCCGCTGTTTTTCGCGTTGCCGCGATTTGCCGCGGGGATTTCAATGAGTTCAACGGCTCCGCCGGCCGCTTCGATTTTGGCTCTTGCGCCGGGGGTAACGGCATGTGCGCGGACCGTCATCTTCTTTGACATTTCGCCGCGGCCGAGAATTTTCACGCCGCCTTTTTCCATGTCGGCCAGGCCCTTTTCAATCATCGCCTCGGGTGTAACTTCGGCGCCGGCGTCGAAGGCGGCCTCGAGCGCGTCGATATTTACGATGGCAAAGGGGAACCGGTCGCGGTGGTTGAACCCGCGCTTCGGGGTGCGGCGGTGCAGCGGCATCTGGCCGCCTTCAAATCCGCGCATAAAACTGTAGCCCGAGCGGGATTTCTGGCCTTTGTGGCCCTTGCCCGCGGTCTTTCCTTTGCCGGAACTTGGCCCGCGCCCGACGCGTTTGCGTTTTCTTCGGGCTTCGGCCGTTTCATTCAGCGAACTCAAATCCATTGCCATTTGCTCTACCTCTTTCAGCGCGCGAGCTGTGCCCGCGCGTTAAAGCGCGCGATCTGTGCCCGCGCGTTAAAGCGCGCGAGCTATGCCTGCGCGCCCGCTAAAACGTTATTCGGCGCACCGCCACCTAAAGAACCTCTGTTACGTCCAGCCCGCGCCGTTGTGCGACCATTTCGGGCGTATTCAGGCGCGAGAGCCCTTCCATTGTGGCCCACACCACGTTTGTGGCGTTGTTCGAGCCCAGGCACTTGGTAAGTATATTTTGGTATCCGGCCGCTTCGAGCACGGCGCGCACCGGCCCGCCGGCGACCACGCCCGTACCGAGCGACGCCGGTTTCAGCAACACGCGCGCGGCGTCCGACCGGCCCACCACTTCGTGCGGAATGGTCGTGCTGACGATTGGCACGGTTTTCATGTTTTTCTTTGCGCGTTCGATGGCCTTGCGGATGGCTTCGGGCACTTCGAGGGCCTTTCCCATGGCCGCGCCGACGCGGCCGTTGCCGTCGCCGACGACGACAATCGCGCTGAAGCTGAACCGCCTGCCGCCTTTGACCACCTTTGCGACGCGGTTAATTTTTACCACATGCTCGATGAACTCGCTCTGCGGCTCGGAGCGGTCTCTTCGGTCGCCGCGTGGCTCGCGTTTAGTACGTTGTGTGCTCAATCGTGATCTCCTAAAATTGCAGTCCCGCCTCGCGTGCGGCGTCGGCGAGAGCCTTTATGCGGCCGTGATACAAACGTCCGTTTCGGTCGAAGCAAACCCGCTGAATGCCTTTTTGTTTGGCATTTTCGGCCAGGGCTTTTCCGACGGCCTTTGCGCCCTCAATCGAGCCTCCCGGCACGTTCAGTGCGAGCGAGGAGGCGGCGGCCATCGTTGCGCCGGTTTCGTCGTCGACGGCCTGGGCATAGATGTGCTTGATGGACCGGAAGACGGTGAGGCGGGGCCGTTCGGCGGTGCCGGAAATGGCCTTTCGGACGCGCTTCTTGCGCCGTTCCAGCAGGACCCTTTCGTGACTTTTGTTCGCCATGTCTAAACTCCTAAGCGCCTGTTATGAATTTTTATTTAGCTCCGGCCTTTCCGACTTTCCTGCGGATGCGCTCGTTTTCGTAGCGGATGCCCTTGCCTTTGTAGGGTTCGGGTTTCCGCCAGACGCGGACGTCGGCGGCGGTTTGGCCAACCAATTCTTTACTAATGCCGGACACTTTTATTGTGGTGGGGTCGGGTGTGGCGAACTCGATGCCCTGTGGCGGCTCAACCAGCACGGGATGGCTGTGCCCAACCGACAGGTTGAGCGATTTTCCCTGCATCGAGGCGCGGTATCCGACACCTTCTATTTTTAACGTTTTTTCGAAGCCCGTGGTGACACCCGTTACCATATTTTGCACGAGCGCCCGGGTGAGACCGTGCAGGGCGCGGTGCTGGGCCTTTTCGCTTTTGCGGTTCACGACCACTTCATCTTGTCCGACAGTGATTATCACATCCGGGTGAAAATCGCGTTCGAGCACGCCTTTGGGGCCCGTCACCTTGAGGTGGCGGCCGTCCATCTCGCACTTAACCTTGGCGGGGTCGAACGGCACCGGCAGTTTTCCTATTCGGGACACGACCTTTTCCTCTCTATTTACGAAACCTACAGTTTATCAGCGCCCCACCGTGGGGCGGCTGTTACCAGACTTCACAGAGCACTTCGCCGCCGATATGCTCGGCGCGGGCCTGTTTGCCCGTCATGACGCCGCGCGAGGTACTGACAATGGTGATGCCGAGTCCGCTTCGGACGGGTTTCATTTCGCGGCACGCGTTGTAGACGCGCAGGCTGGGCTTGCTCACCCGTCTCAGCCCCTGAATGACGGGGGAGTTGTCGGCGGCATACTTTAGCGTGACCCGCAAGCCGGCATGGGGTTTTTCCATGTCGTCGGTGAGTACAAAATCGGCTATGAAACCTTCTTTTTTGAGCACGGCGCACACGTTTTCCTTTAGGCGCGAGGCGGGGATATCCACCGTGGCGCGGCCGGTGCGGCCGGCGTTGCGCAACCGAGTAAGCAGGTCGGCAATTGGATCGTTCATTGACATAGACGCACCCTTCTACCAGCTTGATTTCGTGACGCCGGGCAGTTTTCCTTCCAATGCCAGGCTCCGGAAACAAATGCGGCAAATCTGAAACTTGCGGATATAGCCGCGGGGCCGCCCGCAAAGACGGCAGCGGTTATAGGCCCGGACTGAAAACTTCGGCGCCCTTTTTGCTTTGTTGATCAGTGACTTTTTCGCCACAACGTCCTCCCAGTTATTCTCTAATTATAGCTTTGTTTTTTATTCACGTGCGGAACGGCATCCCGAATTTTTTCAGCAACTCCCGGCTTTCTTCGGTGGAGCGGGCGTTGCGGATGACGAAGGTGATGTTCATTCCGCGGACTTTTGCAACCGAATCGATGGAGACTTCCGGGAAAATGGTCTGCTCGCGGAGGCCCACGGTGTAGTTGCCGAACTTGTCGAAACTGTTGGGCGACAGGCCTCGGAAGTCACGGATACGGGGAATCACGATGTTGATGAGGCGGTCCATGAACTCGTACATGCGCTCGCCGCGCAAGGTGACCATGCAGGCGATCTTAGCGCCGGCGCGCACCTTGAATCCGGCGATGGATCTGCGGGCCTTGCGGATGCTGGGTTTCTGGCCGGTGATGAGCGCGAGTTCGCTCATGGCGGCTTCAAGCATGCGTGGTTCGGCTTGTGCCTCGCCCACGCCCACGTTTACGACGATTTTTTCAAGCCGGGGCACCTGCATGACGTTCTTGAACTGGAACTGTTTTTCCATTTCGCCCTTGATCGCCGTGTTGTATTGTTCTTTCAATCTAGCCGGCACGGTAGCACCACTCCCTGATTGGTTAGGCCTAATCGTTAAGCGTTTCGTTGTTAATTTTGTATGTCCGCACGCGGGTACCGTCTTCGAGCCGCCGCATGACGATGCGCGACGGGGCGTTTGCGGATTCGCACCACGGCATGACGTTGGACATGTGGATGGGGGCTTCCTTCTCCACGATGCCGCCCTGCTGGTTGCGGCTGGAGGGCCTTGTGTGGCGCTTGATCATGTTGACGCCTTCGACCAGCACGCGTTCTTTTTTGGGGAACACGCGCAGCACACGGCCCCGGCGGCCCTTGTACTTGCCCGAAATCACCACAACGGTGTCGTTCTTGCGGATATTCATCAGTCCATCCTCGAGCGCGCTGTTTTGCGCGCGACAGCCATACTCTTCATTATTAAACCACTTCGGGGGCCAGCGACACGATGCGCATGAAGCCCTTTTCGCGCAACTCGCGGGGTACGGGCCCGAAGATTCGGGTGCCCCGAGGTTCCATCTGCGGGTTAATCAGCACCGCGGCATTGGAATCGAACCGGATCACGGTGCCGTCGGGCCGCTGGGTATCATGTTTTGTGCGGACGACAACGGCCTTCACCACGTCGCCCTTTTTGATGGCCGTATTGGGCAACGCTTCGCGCACGCTTGCGGTGATGACGTCCCCGACGTGGGCATAGCGCCGTTTGGAGCCGCCCATCACCTGGATGCACCGTATCCGTCTAGCGCCGGAGTTATCGGCAACCTCGAGATTGCTGTAAATCTGGATCATTTCTAGTTTTCCTTCTGCCGGCGGGCCGTTTTCGGCTACTCGACCCGCTTGACTATCTCGACCAGGCGCCACCGCTTTGTTTTGCTCAGCGGCCGTGTCTCGCGAATGCGGACGAGGTCGCCGACCTTGCACTGGTTTTCTTTGTCATGCGCCTTGAACTTTTTGGTTTGTTTGGTGGCCTTTTTGTACAGGGGGTGTTCGACCAGCCGGGTCACGGACACGGTAATGGTCTTGTCCATGGAATTGCTGGTGACAAGGCCCACGCGCTCTTTGGGGTTTCCCCTTTCCTGTTGTTCCATACCTACTCTTTCCCTTTCAGCTCGGCGAGCTCTCGCTCCCGGAGAATCGTCTTTATACGGGCAATATCGCGCCGGGCGTTTCGGGCGCCTCGGACGTTGTCCACCACGCCCGAAGACATCTGCATTCGGAACGCCCACAGCGCCTCGTTTCGCTCCTTAAGTTGCTGTTGGAGTTCTTCGCCGGTTAACTCCCGAAGTTCTCTAGCCTTCACGTCGGCCTCTCCTGCGGTCTGCGGTCCTAAGCCCGCTTGACAAACTGCGTCGCGATGGGGAACTTATGTCCGGCAAGCCTTATGGCTTCCCGGGCAAGCTCTTCGCTAACGCCCTCGATTTCAAACAACACACGCCCCGGCTTCACCACGGCCACCCACAGTTCGGGTGCGCCTTTGCCTTTTCCCATCCGGGTTTCGGCGGGTTTTTTGGAATATGGCTTGTCGGGGAACACGCGAATCCAGATTTTTCCGCCGCGCTTGATGTGGCGTGTGAGCGCGACACGGGCGGCTTCGATCTGGCGCGCGGTGATCCAGCCGCCTTCCATGGCTTTCAGGCCGTACTCGCCGAAGTCAATCTTTGCGGCGCCCTTGGTCATACCCGAACGGCGTCCGCGCTGTTGCTTGCGGTACTTGACTCGTTTCGGCATTAACATGTCGTTACTTCTCCATTCGTCTCAGACGTTTTCCTAGCGCTGCCTGGACGCGCGGTCGGGGCCGCCGCGCCGGCGCGTACCCGGCATTTCCTCGCCAATCGAAGCGGTGAACTTGTTGGTGCTGACCTCGCCGTGGTAGATCCAGCATTTCACGCCGATGCAGCCGTAGGTTGTGTGGCTGGTCGCGAACCCGTAATCGATATCGGCGCGAAGGGTGTGCAAGGGTACGCTGCCCTCATGGGCGGGTTCGGTGCGGGCGATTTCGGCCCCGTTCAACCGGCCCGACACACGCAGCTTGATGCCTTTGGCGCCGAGGCGCATGGTGTTTTGAATGGCCTTTTTCATGGCGCGTCGGAATGAGATGCGCCGTTGCAACTGCTGGGCAATGCCTTCGGCGACCAACTGGGCGCTCAATTCGGGGCTCAGCACTTCGTGAATGTTGATCAGCAGCTCGCGGCCGGTGAGTTTTTCCAGCTCGAACCGCAGCTTATCGACTTCCGAACCGCGTTGGCCGATGACGAGCCCTGGCCGTGCGGTGTGTATATGCACTTTGGCCTTGCGGCCGGCGCGCTCGATGTCGATTTTGGCGATGCCGGTGTTGTACAGGCGCTTCTTGATATAGTCTCGCAGCGTCAGGTCTTCATGGAGCAATTCGGCGTAATCGCGTCCGGCAAACCAGACCGAACTCCAGTTTCTGATGACGCCGAGCCTGAACCCGTTTGGATGTACCTTCTGACCCACGTTTTTCTCCTCTTATTCCTGATTATCCGAAATCTTCAGCGTAACATGGCTGGTGCGCTTGCGGATTCGGGTCGCCCGGCCTCTTGGCTGGGGCTGGTATTTTTTCTGCGTCGGTCCTTCGTCCACGAAGACTTCGGTAACGACCATGTCGTCGGCATCGATGCGCTCGCGGCGCTCGGCCGCGGCGTTTTCCGCGTTGGCCACCGCCGATTCCAGCACTTTGCTGACGATGGGCGCGGCGCGCTTGACCGTGTACTGCAGAATGGTTCTTGCTTCGCCCACGGTCTTTCCTCGAATCAGATCGACCACCAGCCGTACCTTACGCGGCGCGATACGTAACCATTTCGCTCGTGCTATTGCAGCCGCCATTTTTAAGCTGACCTCCTGTTGCGGGGTGCGCTAAACACGCCCCGTTTATTTCATTTTCTTGCCACCGGGGTGGCCGCGGAATGTCCGGGTCGGCGAGAATTCACCGAGCTTGTGGCCCACCATGTTCTCCGTGACGAACACGGGGATGAACTTTTGCCCGTTGTGTACGGCAATCGTCAGGCCGACCATGTCGGGCAGGACGGTTGAGCGCCGGGACCAGGTGCGGATCACGCGCCGGTCGCCGCTGGCAATTTGCTTCCGGACTTTATCGAACAGATGATCGTCTACAAAAGGGCCTTTACTTACGGACCGTGGCACTTTTTCGTTCTCCTTTAAAAGTCTTCTATGCGTTAGGCCTTACGGCGCCTGATAATGAACTGGTTTGAAGCCTTCTTCTTTTTCCGGGTTTTGTGGCCTTTTGTGGGCACGCCCCAGGGAGTCGAGGGGTGGCGCCCGCCGGATGTCCGGCCTTCGCCGCCGCCGTGGGGGTGGTCCACCGGGTTCATCACGACGCCGCGGACCTTCGGCCGTTTGCCGAGCCAGCGGGTGCGGCCCGCTTTGCCCAGAACGACGTTCGTGTGATCTTCATTGCCCACCTGGCCGATGGTCGCGCGGCATTCGAGCGAAACGCGGCGCATCTCGCCCGATGGAAGCCGCAGCGCGGCGTATTTGCCTTCTTTGGCAAGCAACTGGCAGCCCTGCCCGGCCGCGCGCGCCATCTGGCCGCCCTTGCCGGGGGTCAACTCGACGTTGTGCACGACCGTGCCGAGGGGGATGCTTTTCAGCGGCAAACAGTTCCCGACCTGGTAGCCGGCTTCGGGGCCGCTGTTAATCGTCATGCCCACCGCCAGCCGTGCGGGCGCAAGTATATAGCGTTTCTCGCCGTCGGCGTAGACCACCAGGGCGAGGTTTGCGGAGCGGTTGGGGTCGTACTCGATCGCCGTGATCTTGCCGGGTACGCCGTCCTTCTCGCGGCGGAAATCGACGACCCTGTAGCGGCGCTTGTGGCCGCCGCCGCGGCGGCGCATGGTGATGCGGCCGTGGTTGTTTCGGCCGGCCTTTCTCGGGTTCGATTCGAGCAGCGCCTTCTCGGGCTCCTTGTCCGTGTATACGGACGTATCGACGACGCTCATGAAGCGCCTGGAGGGCGATGTCGGCTTGAACTTTTTAACAGGCATTTCAACAAACTCCCTAGATGATGTCTATGGTGTCGCCTCTTCTCAGGGTGACAATGGCCTTTTTCCAGGCGGGGCGGAAGCCCGGCCTTGCGCGGCCGCGCCTGCCGCTCTGCTTGCCCACATAGTTGCATGTGTTGACGGAAACGACCTTCACGTTGAACAGTTTCTCGATCGCGTCCTGGATCTGGCGCTTGTTGGCGCGCGGGTCGACCTTGAAGGTGTATTGGCCCTTGGTGTCGCGCTGAATGGTGGATTCCTCCGTCAGCATGGGGGCCTTAATAATGTAATTTGGATTCGTGTTCATGACAGCCGTCCTTCAAGCGGGGCTACCGCATCGCGTACAAGCACCACCCGGTGCGCGTTGAGCACGTCCAGCGCGTTGAGTTCCGCCGCCGTCGTAACCGCCACTTTGTTGAGATTTCGGGCGGACAGGATGGCGTTTCGGTTCACGTCGGGCGTGACGAACAGGGTGCGTTTGTGGTCGGGCGAAATCAGTTGCATCATTTCGGCGAACCGTTTTGTTTTCGGCGCGTCCATCGCCAGGGAATCGAGTACGAGCAGGGCGTCGTCGCGCAAGCGGGCGCTGAGCACGCTGCGCAACGCCTGGCGCTTGACGCGGACCGTGACGTTCTGCCGGTAGCTTCGCGGGCGCGGGCCGAACACGGTGCCTCCGCCTTTCATCTGTGGTTCTCGGCTGCTGCCCTGCCGGGCGCGGCCTGTTCCTTTTTGGCGGAACGGCTTGGCGCCGCCGCCTCGGACTTCGGCCCGCTCTTTGGCTTTGGCATTGCCCTGGCGCTTGGCGTTCATCAGGGCCACGGCCACTTCGTGCACGAGGGATTCATTCGGTTCGGCCTCGAAGATTGCGGGATTCAGTTCGATCGGCTCGAGTTCCTGGCCGTCCATCGTATAAACTTTCGCGGTAGCCATTATTTAGCTCCTTTCCTGGAGCCGGCGGCCACCGCCGCTTTTACGCTCTTCTTCACCGTCACAAGACCTCCCGGCGCGCCGGGTACACAGCCCCGCACAACCAGTAAATTCTTCGAGGCATCGACGTCCACCACTTCGAGATTCTGGGTGGTCACGCGCTTGCTGCCCATGTGGCCGGGCAAGTTTTTGCCCTTGATCACGCGGCCGGGGTCGGCGCTCTGCCCGATTGAGCCCGGTTCGCGATGCGAATTCGAGCCGTGCGTTGCGGGACCGCCTTTCCACCCGAACCGTTTGATGCCGCCGGCAAACCCTTTGCCTTTCGAGGTGCCGCTGACGTCTACGACGTCGCCGGTTTGGAAGATATCGACGCGCACCTCGTCGCCCGGCTTAAGCTCGCTGGCCTTGTCGACCCGGAACTCGCGCAGGGTGCGTTTAGGCGTTACGCCGTTCTTGGCAAAGTGGCCGCGGAGCGGTTTTTTCAGGCGGCGTTCATTGATCTCGCCGAATCCAAGCTGCACGGAGTCATAGCCATCACTATCCTGACTCTTACGCTGGACCACCGTGCACGGACCCGCCTCGACCAAAGTAACGTCGATCCAGCGCCCGTCTTCGGTGAAGATCCGGGTCATGCCCAGCTTCTTGCCCAATAGTCCGTTTAACATCGTTTAGCAATCCTTTACAGCGGCGAGCGCTTTTATGCGCGCCGCCTATTGCTTAATTTCCACGTCCACTCCAGCCGGCAAATCGAGTTTCATCAAGGCATCCACGGTCTGCGCGGTGGGGTTGATGATGTCGAGGAGGCGCTTGTGGGTGCGCACTTCGAACTGCTCGCGCGACTTCTTGTCGACGTGAGGGGAACGATTGACCGTGTACTTCGACATGGCGGTGGGCAGCGGAATTGGCCCGTTTATGCCAGCGCCGGTGCGCTGTGCGGCCGCCACGATCTCCAGCGTCGATTGGTCGAGCAAACGGTGATCGTACGCCCTCAATTTAATGCGAATCTTGTAGCTGTCGGCCATCGGCCTTCTCTCCTAAAGTCCGGCCCGGTTTTCAGCTCCTGCTGCCGGCCCGTAAAAAATTACTCCAGAATCTTTGTCACGACGCCGGCGCCGACGGTACGCCCGCCTTCGCGGATGGCGAACCGCAGGTTTTCGTTCATGGCGATCGGCGTGATCAGTTCGCCGCGCATCTTGATGTTGTCGCCGGGCATAACCATTTCCACGCCTT
>Ga0272441_10001339_pt1 | contig 52682 bp, 36 predicted proteins | sample SSMProp6N_FD_193582 | JGI IMG/M metagenome (GOLD analysis project Ga0272441, IMG submission 193582) | Marine sediment archaeal communities from Little Sippewissett salt marsh, Falmouth, MA, United States - SSM-Prop-6N | ecosystem: Environmental > Aquatic > Marine > Wetlands > Sediment ...
TGTCGTTTCACGACGCTCTCCGATGCTTCTCACACCATCTACCATTCACCATCTACCATCCACCATCCCAGATCCGCGAGGCTTACTCGCGGATTTGGGTAGGACGATTAGGGCAATTATGACGATTAGGACGCGTGGGACGTTCCTGTAGTCCAAATCGTCCGAATCGTCGAAATCGTCCTGCCGTCCTAGTGCGGCGGGTGCGCGCCCTTCACTCCAACCAGACACGCGCTCGATACATGAGCGCGTCGCTGCCCGTATCGATGTGTTGGACCGTCTGCCCGGCGCCGAGGATGTTCTCGTACCCGGGCACGGTTTGCCACTGGCTCGTGCTGGCCAGTCCCGCGCGGTATTCGAGCGCGTAGTGGCGGGTCAGCCCGTCGTAGCCAGGGCCGCTTGCCGGCACGGTCTCGAACGAGACGACGAGTTGGCCGGTCTGGGCTCCCACATCAACCATCAACCATGAACCATCAACCATCGGATCCGTGCCGGCGATCCATTCCTCCAGATTCGAGGCACCGTCTCCGTCGGGATCCCCTTGATCCGTCCGATCCGTCGGATCCGTCAGATCCGACAGATGCGCCTGCTCCCAGTCATCGGGCAGGTTGTTCTGGTCGGCGTCCGCGGTGCGGGAGCCGGTCGCCGTGAGCAGAGACAACTCCCCATCGAACGCGCAATCGCTGGAGTCGCCGAGCGAGCGGTTGAAGACTTGGGCAGCGACGACGTTGGCGCCGGTGTGCAGGTCAGGGAGCTGAGCACCGCTCAGCGTGAGCTGCAACGTCGCGTTCGCGTTGGCGGTTGCGGTCGCGTCGTGCGGCACGAAGCTGCCGGGCGCGCCGGCCACGTTGACGCGCGCGACCTCGCGGCCGTTCAGCCAGAGTATGAACCCGTCATCGTAGTCGAGCGCGAGTTCAATACTCGCGACGAGCGCCGGGTTCTCGACCTCGAACGTGCGGCGCAGGAAGATCGATGTGTAGTTGTCGCGCATGTCCGGGAGCACGGTGCCGCCCTCGGCGGGCGCGCCGTAGCCGATCGGTGCGGGGCCTTCGGGCCACGCGGAGGCGCCGAAGGTGGCTTGGCGCCATGCGGTCGGCGGGCTCGACGCTTCGGCCGTACCTCTGCGATAGCGCCAGCTCCCGCCGCGCGCGAGGGTGGGGGCCGGCGGCTGGACGGTGCGCAGGCGCAACGCGCTCAGGTAGTAGCGGCCCGCGTCGCTCGTGCCGTCCCAGGCGGGCACGCGAACGAGGATCGCGCCGTCGGTGCCCGGCACGATCTGATCGTAGCGCGCGACGTAGCCGTTGGCCGTGTTGCTCCCGTTCCCGATCGTGGTCGTGTCGTCGGGCGTGGCCGTGGTCGTGACCGTTGCGCCGACACTCGAGGCATTGATGAAACGCTGTGCCCCTTCGAGCGTGAGTGTGGTGGTGCGACCGCCGTAGGAGCTGACGTTCCGGTTCCCGAACAGCGTCAACTCATAGAGTCGCGCGGGGTCCAGACCCGCGACGGTCAGGGTCAGTTCGGTCTGCGCATAGTCGATCAGGCCCTTGCCGTCGACGATCCCGCCGAAGATCTGCGCGGCGTCCGTGCCGGCCGCCGCGTCGGCGCCGTAGCTGGTCGTCGTGCCGCCGCCGTTGTTGAGCGTGAGCCGGACGGGCAGGAGCTCGCCGGTCCCGTGATCGATGAGCAGCCCGGCTTCGGCGCGCGTGAGCACGGTGATGTTTGCGGCCGGTTGCGTGCTGTCCCAGCACAGGTCGTTGTAGGCCGTGAACGTGCCGGCACTCGAACGCGGGGTCACGATGTGGACGGGTTCACAGTAGGGGCCGAGCCCGCCTGCGTTGATCCCGCGCAGCTTGAAATAGTAGACCGTGTTCGGGGCCAGGCCCGTTACCGTATGCCCGGTGACGTCGGCCGCGGGATAGACCGGGTCGAACCCGTACCAGTACGCGCCGTCCAGGCTCCGGCGCAGCATGTACTCGGTCTCGTCGGGCAGGTCGTTCCAAGTCAGCTGCACAGACGTGGCCGACAGCACTTCAGCCGCAAACGCGCTGGGCGCCGCCGGCGGCGCCTGCTCGATCGTGATATGCACGTTGACCGTGAGCGGGCCGTTCGCCGCGCCGGACCCGTCGTCTTCCACGCGGATCGTGCGGTCGTACGTGCCCGGCGCAAGGTCCGCGGTCGTGAACGTGATCGTGTGCGTGTTCTTGTCGCCGGACCATGTCGAGGTGCCGGTCGTCGGTGCGACGCTCAGCTTGCTGGTCGTCTCCACGAGCTTGTAGCGCAGCGTGCCCGTACCCGCGTTCCAGACTTCGAAGCTCTTGCTCGCCGCGTCCTGGCCCTCGAGCGCGCTGACCGAGATGTCGGTGGTGCCGACGGCCAGTGCGGGCTGGACCTGCGCGTTGGGGTTGCGATACTCGATGTGGAGCAACGGCGCCTTGCCGGCGTCGCCTTCGTAGGATTCGGCCACGCGTTTGCCCGTGCCGCTGACCAGAAGGACCAGCGCGTTGCCGCTCTGCCAGCCGGGCCGGTTCACGATTTGCTGGATCACCGCCGCGATGTCCGGGCTCTGGCGGCGTTTGCCGATCGAGGTCCAGCTCGGCACGGACCAGGTCGCGGATGCGGATGTCTGCGCTCGACTGCTCAGATTGCCGGCCGTTGCACCGAAGGTCGATGCGTTGTCCGCGGCCTGCCCGCGGATGACCAGGTCCGTGGCTTCGCTGCCGGCCTCGTCCGTGGCCACCTCGAGCCACGCCTTGTCGATCACGACACCTTGCGGCAATGCGCATTGCGTGAAGCGCATGCCCACAAGCTGGGCCGCCGCGTCGCGGCCGAGCTCCAGATCGGAGCTGTTCAGACTGACACTGCCGTTGTCGAGCCGTTCCTCGGCATCGTCCGTGCCCGCGCTCACGCGTACGTTCAATGGGAGACTGGCCAGCGGCATGTGCGAGGGGGCAACGTCTGCATAGGTCGTGTTCGCATCGCCGATCCGGACCTCGTCATGATAGAGCGTGCGTTCCGCGACGATGCCGACCGGGTCGTATCGGTCCTTCCAGCCCTTGTAGATGCCCATCTTGAAGTACGGCCCCTTCGCATCGTTGAAGCAGTTCGGACCGTTTCGCGTGATGATCAGTATGTCGTTCTGCCAGATCTCCAGCAGCCCGTCGTCCTCGTACGACCATTTCACGTGGAAGACCCAGTCCGTCCATTCGCCGCGCGCGTACGGACCAACCGTCCAGTTCCGGCTCCCGTCGTACACACGCTCGCCGCTCTCGAACGTGTTCGCCTTCGAGTCCCAGATCAGGCTGACGTGCCAGTTGCCGTCTGACTGCGGACGCAACGCCATGCACGGATTGCGCCAGTCCTCGCCAAGATCGAAGTCCGGCCGGCCATGCCATTGCGCGACCAATTCCCAGATGTTGTCCGGTACGTGGTCCTGGGGCAGAAACACGCTGAACCCGTACCAATACTCCTTGCCGATGCTGATCGTGTAGTCCCCACGGGTTACGACCTCCGTGCGGTAGGAGACCGGACTCTCAAGCCGGTTTACATACGATTTCATCATGTACTGACCCGCACGTGGTGTGACGCCGTTTACGGCCTTGGTCACAACCGGCGGGTTGCCGGAACTCGCCCAGTAAGCCGAACGCGGCGAGTCGTTCCGGTCCAGCGAGATGATGCCTTCGGCTTCAAAATCGCCCAAGAAGAGGAGACCGGCTGTGGCACGGGGAGCTGGAGCCGACAAGAGAATGGCACAGGCAAAGTACACGACTGGCAGGCGAGTCATCCCACTTCGACCGGTGCGACGCTTCTTCACGCCTCGCTCCTTTCGACCTAACGCGTCTTCTTCTTTCCTGCTGTTCTCGGCTGCGCTCGCCATCCCTGCGCCGCAGCCCCATCTGATTTATGCTAACGTTGGCACATCGGGTAGGGCCCGAAGAACCTCTGTTCCGTAGGGTATGTGCGCTGGGGGGTGCAAAAGGTTCAAACTTTTTTTCGCGGAGGGTACGAGATGTGTTTTCTTGGATAGTGGAGGAAAAAGGAGTACCGCGCGCCGTGACGGCGCGCGGCGTCCTTCATTCCAGCCAGACGCGGACGCGGAAGAGGAGCGGTTCGAAAGCGGGGCTATGCGAGTAGGTCACGGTCTGGCCGGCGCCGAGTACATCTTCATAGGTGGGCACGGCGTTCCACATGGAATCGTCTGCGAGCGAGCTGCGTTGTTCGAGCGCGTAGTGGCGGGTGAGGTCGGTGTAGCCGGGGCCGGTGGCCGTAACGGTCAGGAAGGAGAGCGTGACTTGTCCGGCGTTGAGTTCGACATTGAGGAAGAGTCCGCCTTCGGGCACGCCGCCGGCCTCGTGATAGCTCAGGTTGGGATCGGTCCCTGCGATGTACTCTTCGAGGTTGACGAGCCCGTCCGAGTCGGGATCGCCGTCGGGTGTGGGCGTGGTACTGAGCAGCCATGCCAGTTCCCATGCGTCGGGCATGCCGTCGCGATCCAGATCTTCGTCGGCGGGCAGCGCATAGGTTGTGGCGGTCAGTCCGAGATCGAACACCAGATCGCTGCTGGTCAGCCCGTAGTTGAAGGCTTGCACGGCGATTGCGTTGGTTCGCTGGAGTTGGGGCAATTGCCCGCCGGTCAGCGTGAGCGACCAGGTTGTGGGCTCGGTCGACCCGAGCGGCGCGTATTGCGCGGTGCAGGGCATGAAGCTGCCGGGCGTGCCGTTCATGTTCGGGCGTGCCAGTTCCCTGCCGTTGATCCAGACGATGAACCCGTCGTCGTACTCGGCGTCCAGCACGAGCTTGCCTGTGAGCAGGGGTTGTTCGAGCAGGAACTCGCGTCGCAGGAACACGCTGGGGTAGAGGTAGCGCATGTCCGTGAGTTCGGTCCCGAACGGGCCTTCCTCCGGTTCGGTGCTGTACCCGAACGGCGCAGCGCCCTGATTCCAGCCGCCATCGTTGAACGAGAGGCGGCGCCAAGCAGTGGCGGGGTCCGAGGCTTCGGTGCTGCCTTTTCGATAGCGCCAGGTCGCGCCTCTTTCGACGACGGCCAGATCGATCGGGCCCTCCACGGGCAGCAGCGCGAGCTCCATGTCCATGGCGAGGTCGCTGGAATTCGGCGCGCGCTGATGCATTTCGACGGCCAGCACGTTTTCGCCGACGCTCAGTTTGTCGAGATGCACGCTCAGATCGATCTCCTCGTACACGGCGCTGCTGTGCATATCCGCGGCCGTGCTGTAGTCGACCGGGCCGGGCGGCATGGACTGGCGCGTGATTTCCTGGCCGTTCAGGTAAGCGACGAACCCGTCGTCATAGCGTGTGCGCAGCAGCAGGCGTGTGGCGGGCGGGACCGGCCCGGCGAGGAACAGGTGTTTGCGGAAATACGTCGTCATGTGTTTGTCGTTCGGGTCGCTGCCGTACGGGATGCCCGTTCTGATATCGGTCGTGCCGTAACCGAGTGCGGCCACGCCTTCGGGCCAATCGGTGTCCGGGTAGCCGGTCGCCCGCCAGGCGGTCCCGAGGTCGGCGCCGGACGCCTCGTATTTCCAGGTGGTCTGCCTGGCAAGGAGCAGCTGTGAACCGGCCGGCTCGGTCGCTTTCAGTCGCAGCGCGTTCACGTACCATTTCGGTGGGGCCGCCGAATCGTCGTCCCAGACGGTGACGGCGAACTGGGCGTTTGAGCCGGGCTCGATCCCGGCGAACCGCGCCACGTAGCCGTTGGCCGTGTTGTTGCCGTTGATGATGACGGTCGACGGGTCGGTCGGCCCGGCGAAGAAGGCGCCGGCGGAGCTCGCATTTTCGAACGCGTCGACGCCGCCGATCGTGAAGCGGGTGTATCGGTCGGCGTATGCCGTAACGGCGCGGTTCCCGAACAGGACCAGCTCATATTTCAGGCCGTTGTCGAGTCTGCCGAACGAGAGGGTCAGGTCCTGCGTGCCGTATCCGATCAGGCCGGCACAGTCGACGATCCCGCCGAACACGTCGGACGCGTCGGTGTTCGTCTGCGCGTTCGCGCCGTAGACCTGCGGGCCGCCGCCTCCGTTGTTCAGCGTCAACGTGGCCCCGAGCGTGCTGCCGCTCGCGTAATCGACCATGGGCCCGGCCTGGCTCCGTGTCCAGGCGGTGATGTTCGTGTGGGGCTGGCCATCGTACCAAGCCAAGTCGTTATAGGCGGCGAACGTACGGGGCCGGTATTCCAGATGCAGCAGCGGTGCGCCGTCCGGGTCGCCGTCATAGGCCTCGGCAACACGCTTGCCGTTGCCGCCGATCAGGATGACCAGCGCATTGCCGTTTTGCCAGCCGGGCCGATCGACGATTTCCTGGACGACCGCGCTGATATCGGGCGTGCGGCGCAGTTTGCCGAGCGTGTTCCACGCGCCGGGCGTCCATCGCGTAAATGCGGCGGTCTGCGTGCGGCCGCTGATGTTGCCCGCAGCAGAGACGAATGCCGGCGCATTGTCCGCGGCCTGGCCGTGCAGGAGCAGTGTGGTTGGTTCGGAAGTCGCCTCATCGGTTTTGAGTTCGAGCCATGCCCGCTCGATCACGGTACCCGGCAGGATCGTGACACCGGTGAACCGCAACGCGACGAGCTGGTTCGTTGCATCGCGCACGAGTTCCAGGTCCGAGCTGCCGAGAAAGACCTGCCCGGTATCGAGCCGCTCTTCGGCGTCGTCCGCGCCCGCCGCAACGCGGCGTTCAAGCTGGGAGAGTTGGGCGCCGACATAGCCGTCGGGCAAATCGAACATGGCCTTGGTCCCGGCGGGCCCGAACATGCGGAACGCTTTCCGGAACCGGTCCCGGCTCAAGTTGCCGAGGTGCCAGGAGTCGGCGAATTTTCCGTCGTCACTGGCGCAGCCGGCGCCGGTACACCACGGCAGCGACGCCTCGTAGAAGACGGCCGGAATCACGCCGGCCGGGTCCGGCCCCGCCTGGCCGAGCTCGGAATCGGCAGCGGCGCCCTCGGCCCTGGGCGGGCCGGAGCAGTACCAGACCCAGAACGCGGGGTCCGGCATCATGTGGGACCCGACCCCACCGACCTGCTCGCCGTCCCACGGCGCGTCCAGGGCCGGCCATTGCGTGACGCCCCACGGGTTCTCTGCGCCGACCCGGCGGTCGGTCGCGTACATGCGCCAGCCGTTACGCTCAGAATGCACCATAACCGCCAGGTCGTTGCGCAACATCCCCTGCTGTCCGAGCCAATGCTGGGCCCACGCGCCCGACGGGCAGTCGTCGTCGCCCGGCTCGCCTTCGCCGCAGGTGTTGACGAACGGCTTCACGTCCTGGACGGACACGCCCTGCACGCCGGGCAGGTCGTCCATCCCGAGCCCGGTACCGGCGCCTTCGAAGTACCTGTCGCAGAACGCGGCGGCGCCGATGAAGAAGATCATCAGGGTCGGGTCCGCCTCGAGCATGGCCTTGGCGGGATAGAAAGAGCTCCCGTTCTCCGCGGAGATCTGCCAATTTTGGTCGGGCACGACCGGGCTGCAGGTCCAGCCGTCGTTCTCGACGCCGGCGTATTCCTCGATCTCGAACCCGGCGATTTTCGGATCGCCCGCGTAGTGTGTGGCGAACGCTTTCAGGAAATCCATTTTGCAGCGCGCATACGCCCAGTCGTACTTCCTCGGGTGATCCAGGTCGGCGTTCATCATGCCCTGCGTCACCCACCAGTTGCAGTGGTCCCACACAATGCCCTGATCGTCGAACTTGAAGATGACCTTGCACTCGCCGCTCGCGATGAGCGGTAGGGCAAGGATCCCGTCGAACCAGGACCAGTTGTAGACCGGTTGCCCGCTGACCACGGCGTTCGGGTCCTGCATCACGGCCGAGTTCGAGCAGTTGTTCTCGTAGTCGTACGGACCCGTCGCGTGGTTGTACCAGTAGGACGAGAAGATGGTCTTTGCCCCGAACGTGCACTTGATGCCCAGATGCGTGAGGCGCCGGCCGTTCTTCTCTTCGCGGTAGAGGTCGCGATCTACGTTGCCCCACCAGTCGTTCAGGCCCGATTCGATTGCGGATACATCCAGGTTCTGGCCGGTCACGCGCGGGTAGATACCGGGATAGAACCGGGTCTGCGTGCCCGGCCATACCGGCTCCGCCGCAGATGTGTTGCTGGGTGAGAGGGCAAGCACGGCGAACAGCACGAACAGGGCTGGGCCGGCGAGACTGCGCAACGGACCGTGCGCGGTAGCGGAACAGGTTGGGCGTGCCTCCGGCATCGTACCCGTCTCCCCTTGAGTTCCTGAGTTCCGGACGCCAACTCCCGATTTCTTAACAACCGCTACCCGGAAAAAGTATACATTCCCGGGCGCCCCTCGTCAAACCCGCTCTACGGGCAGCAGGGGCGACGCGTTGTTGCTCCTGCAGCCGGTTTGTTCTTGCGCTGTCGCGTCTACCGTGCTTGGATTTCGATCCGTCAAAGGGCGCCGCCGGGCGAGAGTGCCACGTGCCATGAGCGAGCAAGACGCACCCGAACAGAACGAACAGAAACAGCCTGAGCCGTCCGGCGCATGGCGCTATGTCTTGGCGATCGTGATCGGTCTGATCGGCGCGTTCTTCGTGTGGGCTGTCTCGCCGCTGAACAACCTGCTGATCGGCGCGAACTCCGGCGACAGCCACATGCCGCTCTACGGTATTATCTTTCTGCTGGTCCTGGTCCTGTTCCTTAATCCGTTACTGCGCAGATTCGCGCGACGCTGGGCGCTGCGGCCCGCGCAGCTCGCTGTCGTGCTGGGCATCCTGCTCATGGCCGCCTCGCTGCCCGGCTACGGTGTGTTGCGCACGTTGCCGCACGGGCTCTCGCATCTGATGATCACGGTCAGCGAGAAGCGGAACATAGCGGAGAGCTTCGAGAAGATGGACCTGTCCCCGCGCCTGTTCCCGGAGAAACTCGGTTTCGGCGCGCCGACCCCGCATGCCGAGCACATGCTCACCGAGCTGCCGCCGGGCGAGTCTGTGCCTTGGCGGATCTGGCTGTGGCCGCTTCTGACCTGGGGCCTGTTACTGGGCGCGATGTGGATGATGATGATCGGGCTCGGCCTGATCGTCTTTCCGCAATGGCGCCGGAACGAGCGGCTCGCGTTCCCGATCCTGACGGTGTTCCGTGAGTTCACGGAGGACCCGGGCGAGGGGCATCTGTTTCCTCCGCTGTTCCGGAGCCGCGCATTCTGGGTCGCGAGCGGGGCGGTATTCCTGCTGCATTTCCTGTCGGGCGCATCGACCTACAACCCGGAACGCGTGCCGTCGATCCCGCTGGCGTGGGACTTGTCCAAACTGTTCCAGGAAGACCCCTGGCGGCACATCCCCCGCCACATCTACCAAGGCCGCCTCTATTTCGCGTTCATCGGGATCGCCTATTTCATGCCGAACAGGATCTCGTTTTCCGTCTGGTTCTTCGCGCTCGGCTATGCGTTCTACCACATGCTCTGCCGGGTCTACTTCCCGTCGGTCAATGCCTGGTCCAGCGTCGGCGACCATCGCGCGGGTGCGATGATCGGGGTCGCGGCCTACGTGGTGTGGCTGGGCCGCGCACATTGGGGGCGTGTGTTCCGCTCGCTGGTGCTGCGTCCGAAGACCGACGAGGACGCGCGCAACCAGACGGCGGGCTACTTGTTCGTGCTGGGCTGTATCGGGATCGTAACGTGGCTGGTCTGGCACGGGATGCAGCCGGGTTGGGCGTTGATGTGGCTGGGCTTCCTGTTCGTGATCGCGATCGTGATGACCCGCGTCGTTGCGGAGACCGGTGTGCCGTTCCTGCGCAGCTACACGAACTTCATGGAGTTGCTGGTCCTTGCGCCTACCGCGTGGATCAGCGGGGTCACGCTGTTCTTCTCGATGGTTTCCGGCTTGATCATCTCGATCCACTCGCGCGTGTGCGCGGCAACAATGGCGACTCACGCGTTCGGGCTGGCCGAGCGGACGGGCCCGCGGCGCCAGCGTTCCATGGCCTGGGTGCTGCTGGCCGTGTTTGCGATCGGGCTCGTGGTCGGCGGCGCGATCCACCTGAAACTGACCTACCACCACAGCATGTCGCTGGACGGCCAGACCCAGCCGTTGAACGGCGTCTACAACACGTTGCTGAGCCGCGAAGTCAAGCGCTGGCTGCCCGAACACACGGCGGGCGAGCTGAGCCGGCCGGTTTATGGGCGCGGCTGGCATGTGCTTGTCGGGATGGGCCTGGCGGGCGGCTTGCAGTGGGCGTGTCTGAACCTGCCGAAATGGCCGATCCATCCGGTCGGCATCATTCTGGCCTTCATCTCGTACGGGAACCGGACGTGGTTCAGCGTGTTGCTTGGGTGGCTGATCAAGACGCTGTTGGTCCGGTATGGCGGCTCGCGCCTGTTCCGCATGGCGCGGCCCGTGTTCCTGGGGCTGATCATCGGCGAGATCTTCGCCGCGATCTTCTGGGGGCTGCTGCCCGCCTTCCTGCACCTGCTCGGCCACCAGTACAAGGTGATCGACGTCGTCCCGTTCTGAGCGGCGCATCGGGGCCGCGAAGCCGCCACCCCGGGCGGACTGCGTCCGTCCGCGGCTTCGCCGTGCCGACGACGCCGTGGACGGTGGGTCTATGAGAGTGAGCCGTTGTCCCGCATCCAGTCGGCGATGTGCAGCAGGTACTCGTGGCTCACGTAACGGCCGTCCGCGCCGGTGTTGAACACGAAGTTCGCGTTGCGCAGCCTCGGCGTGATCAGCCGGTCCAGCGACGCCCGGATCTCGTCGCGCGTGCTGCCCGTCTTGCCGAGCCCGCTGATGATGATCGTGTCCTCGCCGAGCACCTCGAACACGTCGTCGGTCGTCGTGTCGCCCAGCGGCGGCGGGGTCAGCGCGTGGATCCCGTCACAGCCGGTTTCCTTGATCACGTCCAGGATCGCGTGGATATGCCCGCACATGTGCAGGATCGCCGTCTTGCCGTGGCCCTGCACGATCCGGCAGAAGTCGCGCTGATGCGGCATGTTGTACTTCGCGTAGACCGGCGGGCTGATGTAGTGCGTGCTCGTGTTCTCGATCAGTGTGACCGACGTCCACGGGCCGTCGGCCAGAATGTGAAACGCGTCCAATTCCTTCCGATGCATGCAGTGGATCAGGTGGCCCATCTCGTCCGGATGGTCGTGCAGCAGATAATAGAAGTTCTGGATGCCCATGTCCTGTTCGAGCAGCCGCGGAATGGTCGATGGCCCCCAGAATCGGGTCATGACACCGTGGTTGCCGATCAGCGCGTCGATTGTCGCGATCTTCTCCGTGTCGTCGCGACGCTCGAACGAGGCCGATTCCCACATGGCCGTGTAGATGTCGAGCTCTTGCTTCGTCTCGACCGGATGCTTGATGGGGTGGCCGCGCTTCAGGATCTTGACCAGCACGCCTTGCGCCGTGTGCCATTCGACCCGTCTCGTGTTCTCTGACTGATCCACCGCGACGGTCTCGCGGGCCGTCTCGAAATGCAGATGCGGGCTCTCCAGCCGGAGCCCCGTGTTCCAGCCGTTGAGCAGGAAGATGTCGCAGCCGGCCTGCCGCTGGAACTCGAGGCCGTGATCCTTCTGGTACTGCTCGGGATACCTGCTTATCGAGTGGTTGTCGAGGATCATGGACCACGGCAGCCGGTCCGTCGGCTGCTTGCGCAACAGTGTGTTCAGGCGTTCCTTGCCGGTCATGAGATAACCCTCCAAACCTATTGTGCCGTGTGTGTCCTGGGTATTGAACGCGCGGTCACGATGCCATATTCTTGGGAGAAGAGTGCCTTTTTGCACAATGGCAGCGACTATTCTTTTTTTTATCGAATCTATTGTAATTGATCTCGGGGAATCGCCACAAAAGAGCGCAAAGAAACGCAGAGCAGGGACCGACAGGCATTTTGCGATCTATGCGATCTCTTGCGGGCATTCTCTCTGCTGTGTTTTCGTGTCATGTCCCGTTTTGGCGGGCAGATTCTTCGTTATGGCTACGACTCCGCCGCGCCCGGTGATCCGTGGCTGGAATCACGCGTACATGAAGGAAAAGTCTCGAAGATGACGGGCTCCGAGGCCAACATTCTGCAGTCGCTGCTCTACGGCTCGCTTGAGTTTGTGTATGTACGCAGCGGTCGGACGCTTCTCTCGCGTCTGCCGCCTCGGGGGGTTCAGTGGCATGTGCATCCGTTTCTGCTGGCGACCTGCATTGAGGGCGGGATCCTGAAGATCGAGCTTGAAAGCGGGCGGCAGCAGACGATTGAGCCGGGCCGGGGTTTCATTGTGCCCGCGGGCATGCGCTACCGCGGGCTGGCCATTGAGCCGGACAAGACGGTTTCCAATTGGCTGAACGCAAACTACTTCCTGTTCCACGGCATCGATGTGTTTTCGTTCTTTGATGTTCCAGTCGTTTTGGACGAGCGGTTCGGCGCACAGCTCGGCGCGCTGAACGTTCAGCTTACGGAGTTGAGCAAGAGCAGCCGGCCGGGTGACCCGCTGAACATCCTTCGGGCGGCGCGGCTGAAAGAGCTCGGTTTTCGGGTTCTGAACATCCTGCTCTCGCAGTCGACGGTCAAGGACGATGCGATCCGGCGTCTGACCGAATCGCAGCAACTCGAGCCGGTCATCGCGCACATCCACGACTCGCTGCACGACCAGATTCGCACCGGGACGTTGGCCGGTCTGATGGGCCTGTCCGAGTCGCGGTTCTATGTCGTGTTCAAGAACAGGATGGGCGTGTCGCCCCAGGCCTACGTTCGGGCCCGACGCGTGCGGCGGGCGCAGTTCCTGTTGGCCACGACCGGTCTGACCGTGACGGAGGTGGCGCGCGGGGTGGGGTATGAGGACGTGTTTCAGTTCAGCCGGATGTTCAAGAAGCAGCAGGGCCTGAACCCGCGCGCATACCGTGCAAGCGCCGCGATGATCGGGTGACGCGGCCTAAACGCTGACGCCTCTCACCTGCTCGCAATGCTACGCATCGCGTTGCAGGCGGGCGGCGCTCACGGCAAGCGTCCGTCGAACGCCGCGTCATGTGTGCTTGCGGGATTTGGCGGGGCGGGCAGCCTTTTTTTGGCGTGGCGCAACCGTGGCGGGCGGCAAGAGGCCTTGCTTGCGGGCGAGTTTCATGAACAGCCGCTGCATCTCGACCAAGCCGTCGGGAAAGCGGGATTGCCCGAACCGGTCGCCGATGTCCAGCAAGGCATCCACACGGGTCCAGTCATAGGCCGATTCCCGAAGTTCCTTTCGTCGGAACCGGGCCAATTCGGGGCCGGCTCGTTTCCACTGTTCGACGATCGCCTTCTCCTCTTGCCGCGTCGGTTTCTTCATGGTTCTCCCCGCAGCAGGTCACGGGCTCGTTCGACCGTCTCGGGCGTCTCCTTCAGTTCGCACAGCTCTGTGAGATGACGGAGGATGTAGCGCGTGTCCAGCCTGTTGCTCTGGCGAACGACGATGCCTTGCGCATCGATCCAGTCGAGAGGCCGGCCGGCAAATGCCTTCATGATGAAGAGGTCTTCGGCCGAGCAGGTGGGAAGGACCAGTCCGGGAGCGAACTCGAAGGGCGAAGCGCGTTTCAGCATGGAAATCTCGAAACGCAAGCCGCCCAGCGCAATGTCCACGTCCTTGTGGTTGGACGCGCGGATCACCAGCACGCGATGAGCGAGCGCAAAGGCCAGTGCGTCGGGGCGGCGTCCCTGAAAGCGCTCGAGCAGCGGCCTGACAAACGATTCCTCCTGCCCGAATCCGGTCAGGACCGTCAGATCTGCATCCTGAGTCAACCGTGGCTCGCCCCATCGCTGCACGGCGAGGCCGCCGATGATGCAAAAGTCCCAGCGGCGCGCTGCCATGAAGTCCGCCACTTCCTTGGCGGCCGTGAATATGGCGTTCATTCATGCAGTGTAGCGCGGCCGGGCGGCGAACGCCAGTACAGACCCGTGCTTGCGGTCATTCCGCGCTACTGCAGGGCCGTCTCCAGGATCTTCATGTACGTGTAGGTCTTCTGCACTTCGTGCGTTCTCGCCAGGCCCGCCAGCAAGAAGGTGTGCCAGCGGCCACCCCCGTTGCCCGAGATCCTGTCCTCTGTACAGCTAGATCTGTTGTAAGTTGACGAGCACGTGGCGGACTATCCGGAGGTCTTCTACCGCAAGACCCCATTGAGAGAGATGCTAGGCGCCTCGTCCCGGACTCTCAATTTTGGGCCGGCCATGATGTTGCAGGCCGGCAAGCCGATGTTGTGGGCCGCTTCGCCGAGCATGTTGTCTGGGAGGATCTGGACACCTACTACTGTCTGAACCACTGGTATCATCAGGCTAGACACACCCGGCACGACACGCTTCACTCCGCCAGCCAGACGCGCGCGCGATGGAGCAGGGGCACGTCGGTGGCGGGTGGGGCATACGTCACGGTTTGCCCGGCGCCGATGATGTCGTCATAGCCGGGCACGGTCTGCCACATGCTGTCGTCGACCAGGCAAGTACGCTGTTCGATTGCGTAGTGCCGGGTGAGCCCGGCGTAGCCCGTACCTGTCGCGGCGAGTGTTTCGAGCCGGACTTCGATTTGTCCGCTGTTGAACCGAGTTTCCATTTGCCAGTTTCCAGTGTCATCGTCGGGGTCGGTTCCTGCGATGTATTCGGCGATGTTGCACAGTCCGTCGTTGTCGGGATCGGCCTGATCGGACCGATCGGACGGATCGGACAGATCGGACAGCCAGAGTTGCTCCCAGTCGTCGGGCAGCCCGTCGCGGTCCGCATCTTCGGCGACGGACAATGCGTAGGTTGTGGCGGTGAGTGCGAGGTCGAAGACGAGATCGCTGCTGGTCAAGCCGTAGTTGAAGACTTGGACGGCGATCACGTTCGTTCGTTGGAGTTCGGGCAGTTGTCCGCCGCTGAGTGTGAGTGACCATGTGGTGGGTTCGCCGGAGCTGAGCGGCGCGTATTGCGTAGTGCAGGCAACGAAGCTGCCGGGCGTGCCGCTCATGTTGGGGCGTGCGAGCTCGCGGCCGTTGATCCAGACGATGAACGCGTCGTCGTAGTCGGCATCGAGCACGAGCTTCCCGGTGTGCAGCGGCTGTTCGAGCAGGAACGTACGGCGCAGGAACACGCTGGAGTAGCCGTACCGCATATCGGTGAGCTCGGTGCCGAACGGGCCCTCTTCGGGCTCGGAGCTGTATCCGACCGGTGCGGCGCCCAAGGGCCAGGCGCTGTCGTCAAACGTGGTTCGCCGCCACGCGGCAGCCGGGTCCGAGACCTCGGCGCTGCCTTTGCGGTAGCGCCATGTTGCACCTTTTTCGACGACCGCCAGGTCGATTGGGCCTTCGGCGGCCTCGAGCACGAGTTCCATGTCCCAAACGATATCGCTGGAGTTGGGCGCGCGCTGGTGCACTTCGACGGCCAGCACGTTTTCGCCCGGGAGCAGCTTCCCGACATGTGCGCTCAGGTCGAATTCCTCATAGCCGGCGGCGTTGTGGGAATCCGCTGCGGTGTTGTAGTCGATTGTGCCGGGCGGCATGGCTTGGCGCGTGATCTCTTCTCCATTCAAGTAGGCCGCGAACCCGTCGTCATAACGCGCGCGCAAGAGCATGCGCGTGCTGGATGCGGGCGTTTGCGAGAGGAAGAGGTGCCTGCGGAAATAGGTGGTGATGTACTTGTCGTTCGGGTCGGGCCCGAACGGGATTGTCGTCGCGACCTCTCCGGTTCCGTAGCCGAGCGCGCCGTTGCCTTCGGGCCAATCGGCATCGGCGTAGGATACGGCCCGCCATGCGGTGCCGAGGTCCGTGCCGGACGCGTCGTATTTCCAGACGGTCCGTTTTGCGACGAGCAGTTGGGAACCGGCCGGTTCGACGGCGGAAAGCCTGAGCGCGTTCACGTACCACTTCGGCGCGTTGTCCGAATCGTCGTCCCAGGCCGTGACGCTGAACGCGTCGTTCGATCCCGGCACGATTCCGGCGAACCGCGCGACGTAGCCGTTGGCCGTGTTGTACCCGTTGACGATGACGGTCGACGGATCGGTCTGGCCGGAGAAGAAGGCGCCGGGCGAGCTTGTGTTCCGGAACGCGTCCGCCCCACCGATCGTGAAGCGGGTCAACCGGTCGTTGTATGCCGAGACGTTACGGTTCCCGAACAGCACGAGCTCGTACAGTGGCCCGGCTTCGAGCCCGCTGAAGGTCAGCGTGAGGTCCTCCGAGCCGTACCCGATGACGCCCGCGCAGTCGACGATGCCGCCGAACACGTCGCTCGCGTCGGTGTTCGTCTGCGCGTTTGCGCCATAGCTTTGCGGACCGTTGCCACCGGCGCCGAGGATCAGCCGTGCATTGACGCGCACGCCCGAGCTGTGGTCGATCAAGTTCCCGCGTTGGCCGCGCGTGTGGGTGGTGATGTTCGTCGCAGCTTGTGGCGCGAACCAGGCCAGATCGTTGTAGGCGGCGAACGAGCGCAGCCGATACCGGACGTCCAGCAGCGGCGCGGCGTCGGGGTTCCCGTCCGCGGAGACGGCGACGCGCTTGCCGTTGCCGCCGAGCAGGAGCGTCAGCGCGTTGCCGCTCTGCCAGCCGGGCCGGTTCACGATCTCCTGGACGATCGCGGAGAGGTCCGGCGTGCAGTGCACTGTGTCGAGCGTGGTCCAGGCGGCCGGCGTCCAGTGCGCGTGCGCGATCGTTCGGTTCCGTCCGCTCAAGTTGTGGGCCGTGCTCGACAGCACGGCGGCATTGTCGGCGGCTTGGCCTTCGATCAGGAGTGTTGTTGCCTCGGAAGTCGCCTCGTCGGTCGTGAGTTCCAGATACGCGCGTTCGATCACGGCGCCCCGCGGGATGGTCACGGCCGGGAACCGCATCGCGACGAGCTGGTCGGCGGCGTCGCGCACGAGTTCGAGGTCGGAGCTGTTCATGCCGACCGCGCCGGTATCGAGCCGTTCCTCCGCATCGTTGGCGCCGTCGGCGATTTGCACGCGCGCGGCAGATTCTTGTCCCAGCCCGCCGAGCTGCGTCTCCCACTGCCAGGGCTCTTCGGCGATGCAATCGATCCCTTGCGGCCCGAACTTGGCGAAGGCGGCGGCCCAGTCGGCTTTCGAGCGCGGCGCGCTGCCGGTATCGCACCGTCCCGAGGTATCGCCGTCGTTGAGCAACACCCAGCTCCCGTGCACGATGCCGGGCACGATGTTCAGGCCGGGATAGCCGCCGGGCCGGCGCGGCACGCACGCGTGGTATTGCAGGAAGTAGTCGGGCTCGATCTCGTGGCAGTCGAGCTTGGTCCCGGCCGGATAGCCGAGGATGTTGTTGTCGCCGCCGCAGGCCGATGCGATTGCGTGCGTCTGCCGCCAACCGTTCGGTTCGCAACCGACCACGTAGAAATGGCGTTCGCCGCTGTAGGGAGTCTCCGATGCGTAGTTGTAGACCTGCGCGCAGTTGTAGTAGCCGTTGCCGGTGTCGGACGGCGGCTCGTCCGGATACCACGGACCTTCGAGCTGGACCTCGTCGTTCCAGAGCCGGGCATCCGCACAGCCGAACCCGATGTTCGGCACGCCGGCGAGCCGGTTCTTGCGGGTCTGGGACCAAACCTGATAGACGGGAATCGCTGTGTTCGGCATCGCATTCGCGAACGCGACGATCGCCTGGTCGTAGCCGGCCTGGTACGCGCCGTTGTCGAAATCCGGCGGCAAGGTGACGGGGTAGGTCGCGCCGAGATAGAGCTCGTCGAACAGGATCCCGGCCAGCTCCGCTCGGTCCTTGTAGCGCTGCCCGAACGCCTGGCAGAAGTAGCCCCACTCCTTTTTCACGTAGGTGCGGTACCAGGCGGCGTGCCCCTCGTTGGTGTAGCCTTCAGCCAGGATCCCGCCGCCGAGCCCGTTGTCGTCGTTGCCGACCACGCCCTGGCCCAGGATCAGCCACCGCGGGGTGACGAAGCGTGAGCGGTACATGAACCGGACCAGCAGCTTCACGCCGTCTTCCTGGATCGCGTCGATCGCGAGCAGGTTGTCGAGCGCCTGCCAGGTGTAGCCGGGATCGTTCGGGTTCGTCGGGTCCGAGGGTCTGACTTCGGGGTCGGCGTAGAAATCGCGCCATGCGTATTGCGGCACGTAGATCATGAGCCAGTGCCCGCGCTCGGTGTTGACCCAGTCCCAGACGCCGGCCGCGGCCCAGTCCTCGTAGGTCCGTTGCGTCTGCGAGATGTATGAGAAAATCGCGAGGCCCGGCGCGAACCGGACGGGCTGGTCGGTGTTTGCGGTCCAGGGCAGGTACGTCTCGGCCTGCACGGCCAGCGCAGCGGCGCACGCAACGACGAGCGCAGCGGCCAGCTTGATCGCTGTTCTTGACCGTACTCGTGATCGTGAATCCGGCGGAGGGGGGGGCGTTCGGCGGAAGCGGCCTGACGAGTGCCTCCGGCTGGACTCGCGATCAAGAGTGCGATGAAGACCGGCGACTGACGGACCCGCGCCGCTCGTGAGGCCGTTGCCTTCGAAAGACAGGAGACTTGCTTTCATTAGGCGCTCTCTCGCTTGATTCGACCGGCAGACTCTTCTGAAACCAAACATTTTCTACGCGCCCCGCGCAGCCTGCGCGCGGCATCGCATGTGCGATTGAACGTACGGGCGTGGCAAGCGATCCCGGCCAAGAACCGGGCCCTCCCCGCCTTTCTATAGTACTAGTGCCCGCCGGTCACCTCGCCGTTCACCCAAAAGACACATTTTCTCGGGCTTCGGGCCCACTTGTGCAGAACTCCCTTCTTTCGAGGGTTGATCTCGTGCTGTTCTTGTCCTCGGCGAAAATCTATCGGCTCCGGCGCGCCGCGTTCGTGGGGCCGGCAGGACCGTTAGGACGATCAGGACCATCAGGTGCGTCTCATATTTGGACATTGGATATTCCTTGCCGTGCCTCGCCGTAGCCACCCCGCTTCGCCCTGCGTGGCTCCGCGGGGCAGGCAGCGGGCGAAGGCGGGTTGGCTGTTGGATATTGAGTTCTTCACCCAGCATACGACGCGTCTTCGTCGCATCTTATGACGGAACAGTCTAATCCTCTGACCTCCGACCTCCGGTCACTCCTCCAGCCAGACCCGAGCCCTGAACAGGAGCGGGATCGTGGGCGTACTGTGCGTGTACGTCACAAGCTGGCCGGTAGCCGTGACGTCCTCGTAGCCCGGCACGGCGAGCCACATGCTGTCGTCGACCAGCGAGCCGCGCTGTTCGAGCGCATAGTGCCGGGCCAGCCCGTCGTAGCCGGCGCCGGATGCCGCAATCGTTTGCAGCCGAATCTCGAGCTGCCCGCCGCTGAGCAACGTTTCAAGTTTCAAGTTTGCAGTCTCGTCGTTCGGGTCGGTACCCGCGATATATTCGGCCAGATTGCAGAGCCCGTCGTTGTCGGGGTCGGCCTGAGCGGACCGATCGGACGGATCGGACAGCTGGGACAACCAAGCCTGCTCCCAGTCGTCCGGCATTCCGTCGCGGTCGGCGTCTTCGGCTGCGGACAACGCATAGGTTGTGGCGGCCAGCCCGAGATCGAAGACGAGGTCGCTGCTGGTCAGCCCGTAGTTGAACACCTGCACGGCGATCAGGTTGGTGTGCGCGAGCTCGGGCAACTGGCCGCCGGTCAGCACGATCGAGAACGGGGTCGGCTCGATCGATCCGAGCGGCGCGTACTGGGCTGTGCACGGCACGAAGCCGCCGGGCGGCCCGCTCATGTTCGGGCGCACGATCTCCTGGCCGTTGATCCAGACGATGAACCCGTCGTCATGGTCGGCATCCAGCACGAGCCGGCCAACGAGCAGCGGCTGATCGAGCAGGAACGTATGCCGCAGGAACACGCTGGGGTAGACGTAGCGCATATCGGCGAGCTCGGTACCGAACGGGCCTTCGCTCGGGTCGGTGCTGTATCCGAACGGTGCGGCACCCGAGGGCCAGGCACTGTCGTCAAATGTGGTTCGCCGCCATGCGGTGGCAGGATCCCAGACTTCGGCGCTGCCCCTGCGATACCGCCAGACGGCGCCCTTCTCGACGACCGCCAGGTCGATCGGGCCTTCGGCGGCCAGCAGCACGAGCTCCATATCCATGCACAGGTCAGTCGAGTTCGGGGCCCGTTGATGCACCTCGACGGCCAGCATGTTTTCGCCCGCGGTCAGCTTCCCGACATGCACGCTCAGATCGATTTCTTCGTAGGTGGTTGAGCTATGGCTGGCCGCGGCCGTGTTGAAGTCGATCGTGCCGGAGGGCATGGCCTGGCGCGTGATTTCCTCGCCGTTCAGGTAGGCGACGAACCCGTCGTCGTAGCGCGCGCGCAACAGCACACGCGTGTTCGGCGGGGGCGGCTGTGCGAGGAACAGGTGTCGGCGGAAGTAGGTGGTCATGTATTTGTCTGTCGGGTCCGGCCCGTAAGGGACGTCGGTCTCGATCCAATCGGTCCCGTGCCCGAGCGGGCCTTGGCCCTCGGACCAGCCTGCGTCCGGGTAGCCGAGCGCCCGCCACGCCGTGCCGAGGTCGGTGCCGGACGCTTCGTACTTCCAGACGGTCTCCTTCGCGATCAACAGTTCTGAGCCGGCCGGCTCGGACGCCTTGAGTCTGAGCGCGTTTACGTACCATTTCGGGGCGGCCACCGAATCGTCGTCCCAGACCGTGACCGTGAACGCGCCGTTCGTGCCGGGCTCTATCCCGGCGAACCGCGCAATGCAGCCGTTGACCGTGTTGTATCCGTTGATGATCACGGTCGACGGGTCGGTCGCGCCGGAGAAGAAGGCGCCGCCGGAACTGGTGTTTCGGAACGCGTCGATCCCGCCGATCGTGAACCGGGTCAGCCGGTCTGTGTAGCCCGAATTGTCGCGGTTCCCGAACAGCACGAGTTCGTATTCCGGTCCTGCCTCGAGCGCGGAGAACGAGAGCGTCAGGTCTTCGGTCCCGTACCCGATCGTGCCTGCGCAGTCGACGATCCCGCCGAACACGTCGCTCGCGTCGGTGTTCGTCTGCGCGTTTGCGCCATAGGTCTGCGGGCCGGACCCGCCGCTGTCGAGGCTGAGCGTGGCGCCGAGCGTGGCGCCGCTCTCGTGCGCGACCAGGTTGCCCACCTGGCTGCGGGACCATTTCGTGACGTTTGCGTCTGCCTGGCCGCTGTACCACGCCAAATCGTTATAGGCGCTGAACGCGCGGACCCGATACCGCACGGTCAACAGCGGCGCGCCGGTCGCGTCGCCCTCGTATGATTCTGCCGTGCGTCGGCCGGAACCGCTGACGAGCAGGACCAGCGCATTGCCGTAGTGCCAGCCCGCCCGGCCGACGAGTTCCTGGACGACCGCCGAGAGGTCCGGCGTACGGCGCAGCTTGCCGATGGTGCTCCAGCCGTCCGGCTCCCATCGCACCAGGGCCACGGTCCGTGGTCGGCCGGAGAGATTCCCGGGCGCCGTGGTGAACCCGGCCGCGTTGTCTGACGCCTGGGCTTGAATCACAAGGGCGGTCGGTTCCGAATCGGCCTCGTCGGTCTGGAATTCGAGCCGGGCGCCTTCGACGATTGCGCCTTGCGGAATATTGATGGCCGGGAACCGCATTCCGACCAGTTGATTGCTGGCGTCGCGTACGAGTTCCAGGTCCGAACTGCCGAGGAAGACCTGGTGTGTATCGAGCCGTTCCTCGGCATCATTGGCCCCATCGTCAATCCGCACGCTGACCGTGCGCGGCCCGCTCGCATCGAAGGTCACATCGCTGACCGCGCCGCTCACGCTGATATGCGCGTCGGCCAGGCTGGCGATGACCTCGCCGCCGAGCACGACGGATTTGAAATGCACCCCGTCGACCCAGCCCGTGCCGCCGGCTCGCACAAGCCCCTCATAGTCTTTGTGCCCTTCGGCCGTGATGTTCTCGAGTGTGATGTTCTCCATCTCGAAACTGTCGGCGTTGAAGTAGAGCAGCGGCGCGCGCCGGGGCTCTTCGATCCGGATATCGCGGAATATGAAATTGCGCTTCGGCCCGCGCACGCCGGAGCCGTGGATCCGGAAGCACGCGATCATCGCACTGCTGTTCTGCACGATCCCTTCGTCGCCGATCACGTCGATGTCTTCCCACAGGCAGTCGGCATTGACGTCGTCCCCGCCGTTCAGCGAGCCCATCGGCCGACCGTAGGGTCCTTTCCAGACGACGCAGTTGCGGATCACGCTGTTGGCGCCGTAACTGGTCATCAACACGTCGTCGTTGGTGAACAGGAAGGTGTCTTCCAGCAGCGAGTTGTTCCCGGAGGTGTGCGGACCGTCCGTCATGCCGACCCAGGCTACGACCTTCAGGTTGCGCAGGATCCGGCGATGGCCGCAGCCGTTCACGTTCCAGCCGGGCGAGTTGGCCAGGACGATCCCGGAATACTCGTGGTCGTTGTGCCAGCCGGTGTTCCAGATGATCGACAGGCTCTTGTCCAGCTGCCAGGCCTCCCAGGTCCATTGCCCGGCACACAGCACACCGCGTCCGCGCACCTTGATGTCGTCGCCCTGCAGCTGCAGCGTACCCTCGACCACGGCGCCGCCCGCGATGTAGACGCGTTCGTTTGGCGCGACCGCGTAACGTGCGCCGATGTAGTGGACGCCCGGCCCGAAATAGTGGTGCGCCGTGGTGTCCGGCGTGTCCGGCTCGTCGGCGAAGATGAACAACGGCCGGTTCCGGTTGTTCACTTCCACGCACAGCTTCTTCGGCTCGGTCAGCGTGAACGTGATCTTGTTCCCGTTCTTCGTGAACGAGACATGGTCGCTCTTCGGCCGGATCAGAACCGCGTCGGCCGTGAAGTTGCAGGTCACTTCGACGGTCACGGATTCGTTCTGGAACGAGAAGCACGCGAACGCGGCGGTGTCCGGCCGCGACGCGGGACTGTTCGCCCAGTAATCGTCGGTCTCATAGACGAAGCAGCTGTTCCCGTCGACCTTCACGGTGTAGTTCGCGCTCTGGTACAAATGGTCCACGCTCGATAGATCGCCCGGCGTTGGATAGATGACCAACTCCGCGCATGCCGCCGTAGCCAGCGCCCCGGCGGCGCAGAGCGCCGAGAGCGATCTGAACGTCGCCGTGTGTACCGAGCTCCGAAGACCGGCAGGACGAGCGGTACGCGGCGGCACGCTTCCCGATCGAGGGGCACGGACGACTCGGCTTCGCAACAGCGTCTCGGCGATGCGCGCTGATGACGCAGGCCTGATCCGCCACGTTTCTTCGGCTGTCCTCTCTGCTTTCGTCGCCCGTTCCTCCTTGAATTAACGAAACTGACTGGCTCTGAACGGCTACACCACGCCCATATACACTTTCTCGAAGATCATTGCAGCAGGTATCGTGCCAACTCGCCGCACGCACACACGCTCGGGTGCTTCATGCTAGATGTAGTGGTTCTCGCTGGGATCGGGTGTTCTTTTTTCCCTTCCTCTTGTCAGATCTGCGAAGCAGAGGTGCGCCGGATTGTCAAACGTGCGAAATATGGGTTCGCTCCATTGCAGAGAGGCGGGGTGCGATGTTTGTCTGCTTGGCTGCGCGGGACCGGGGCGGTTCACGGGCCGGCGCCGCAAGCAACGCGTCGTGCGCGCGTACGCGTGCGGGGCGTGTGATGTCGGAGCATTCTGAACTCGTAGGAGATCAGGGAATCGGTTTGGTCTGTGCCGTGTGTGGCCGGCTTGTGTTTCCCCCACGCGGCCGGCTTGTTCAGACGAGAGTTCATGGCATGGCTCCTTCGGTGCCCATGCGTGTTTGAGTTACTCGGTATGTCTTGCGAACGAGTTGGAGGTGCGGCCGTTGTCCGGTCCACGGGCGCTGTCGGCCCGGCTTCGCATCGGGCCGGCCTTGAAGTTCTGTCGGACCTCCTGCGGGGTGAGCGCGCGTCCGTAGACGGCGACGAGGTGGAATTCGCCGAGCCAGGGCAGCTCCCCGTCGACTTCATTGGCGAACGCCAGGAAGGCGCCGGGATGCCACTGTTGCAGGGACCGCGGCATGGCGCCGGGCTCGTGTTTGATCCGGTTGGTTGTGGGGACGGCGTCGATATAGAAGCTGTCGTGATGTGGCGCGCGGTAGGTGTACACGAGGTGCACGAATTGGTTTGCGCGGGCGGCCGAGGCGGTCAACATACCGGCGCTCTTGTGGTTCATCTTCGTAGCGCGTGCGCGCGCCCTGTACTGCCAGTCGTGGTGTTTGCAGTGCATCATGCCGATGGTGAAATTGGCGTTGGCGCCGGGATGCTTCAGGGTAACGACATGTCGGAGCATGCACTTTCTCGGGACGTTATAGGGTTTGACCCAGGCCTCGACGGTCAGCGCGTTGCTTGTCTTGCAGGCATGCGTGATCTTGCTGCCGGTCCGCACGGACTGGATGCGGGTGGGTCGGCTGACGGCCAGCCCGCCTCCGGGCAGCCATCGGACGGCGGCGCGGTCGAGGATCCGCATGTGCAGGGGGGTCCCGAACCGGGCGAGATCGTGCACGGTCGAGCCGTGCCGTTCGTTGAAGGTATAGAGCGTGAGCAGCCCGTCGTCGACCCGGCGCGGCGCGGGTTTTCCGAACGAAGCCTGTGCGATGACGACGGTACGCTGGCCGACGAGCGCGCGGTCGCCGTCGGCGAGCATGACGGTCTCGTCGGTTGTCTTGTTGCGCACGGCCAGGCGGCCCCGTGCCAGTTCGATCTCCGTGTCATTGGCTTTTGCGGCCATGGTGAAGCGGGTTCCGACGACCTGGACCTCGGCGTGGGCAGTGGCGAAGGTCGCGGCGCGATCCGTTCCCTTCACGACCTCTGCGGCGACGCGTCCATGATGCACATAGACCGTGCGCGGTGCGGCATCCGGCGCTTTCGTGACCGTGGCCGCGGTGTTCGCGGCGAGTACAGCCATCGTCCGAGAGCCGAGCCGGAGCTTGGCCGAGCTCGCCGAGCCCTCGGCCAGGACCTTCTGGCCGTCGAGCAGCGGGCCGCCGGGCCGGGCCCTGTTCTTGCCGTCTCGTCCGAGCAGGTAGACGTCGCCTTGTACGGCCTCGACCGTGCCCACCCGCGCGAGTTTCGGCTCGATAGCCCGTCCGCCGGCAAGCGGGCGGAGCGTATCGAGCTGCTGCGCGACAAGCATGCCGAGCAGGAACAAGACCGAGGCGGCAATGGCCGTAACGGCCCACCAGCCGCCGCCCGTGCCGGTCGGGGCGGCAGCCGGTTTCTTATGTGTTTTCCGTTTTCTGTGCAGCTTTTCGAAACGCGCGGCTGGCTCCTCGGCGAGCGGCTTGGTCTTGTGGATCACCGCCTCCTGCTTCAACGCCAGCCGGACCCGCTTGGCCGTGTTCGCCACGTTCAGCTCGAGTTCCGCGGCGGCGGCGCTGAACAGCCCGCGCAGGCGGGTTGCCAGACGCAGTTCCTCGTCTCGCAACTCCGTGCAATGCCGGCACGTCTCGGCGTGTTCGGCCAGTCCGGCTGCGAGCTGCGGGGGTAGGTCGCCGTCGAGGTATTCGTAGATATGCTCCTGGAACTGCCTGCACTCCACCTTGCTGCCTCCGTCTATTTGTGCCGTTTTCCGGGGGAATGGTTCAAAGTTTTTTGTCCATCTTCTTGCGCAGCGCGTCCACGGCGTAGTGCAGTCTGGACTTGACGGTGCCGCCGGGAATTCCGAGCGCGTCCGAGATCTGGGCGATCGTTTGGTTTTCGAAATAGCGCAAGACCAGGATTTCGCGATGCTCTTCGGAGATCGTCTGCAGCGCCGCGAACAGCGCAGCGGCATCCTCGTCGGCGACCAGTGCGCCGGCGGGGCCCGGCCGCTCCTGCGTTTCGTTCGGTTCCTCCGGCAGATTCTCGACGGGAATGAGCTTGCCCTGGCGTCGCCGGTGCCGGCGCGCCATGTTCAGCAGGATACCGTGCAACCAGGTGTAGAGTGCGGCGTCGCCGCGAAACCGCTGGATCGACTGGATCGCCTGGACCAGCGTGTCCTGCACGATATCTTGCGCATCGGTCGGGTTCCCGCACAGGCTGAAGGCCGCGCGCAGCAGCCGGTTCCCGTAGGCCAGGACCAGGGCGTCCACGGCGCTTGGTTCCCCCTGCTGCAACCCTGTGATCAGCGCCTTTTCTTCCATTGATCGGTCCCCGCCCGGCCCGGCATCCGGCGGCAAGGCTCACGCCGGTCTGTGTTGTGGTGAGCGCGCACGGCACACGGGTGCCGTAAGCATGGGTTGTCGGGAATCGGGTGTCAAGTCGATCCGCGTGTGCGCGCGGATCGATTCATGGTTGATGGCTTGCCCTCCGCAGCCCGACCGCAGGGAAGGGCGAAGGAGGGTTGATGGTTGATGGTTGATGGTTCATTATTGGGGAGAGCCCGGATACGAGGACGTCGCGGGGCAACCCAACATTTTGCGAGGAGAGGATACCATGCCTGGGGAATGCAGACTTGCCGTTGTCGGGCTGGGCCAATGGGCGCGCAAGGCGTACCTGCCGAACATCGAACGGCTGGAAGGCGTCCGAATCGAGGCGTTGAGCACGCGCAGTGCGGCCAATATGGACGCAGCGCTCGCACTGTTGCGGGAGAAGCCGCGCATATACTCAGACTGTGAGCAGCTGCTGCGCGACGGCGGCTTTGATGCCCTCATCGTGGCGACCGCCTCGCCAAGCCACAGCGCGGTGGCCGGGGCGGCGCTGGCCGCCGGCTATCCCGTGCTGTGCGAGAAGCCGCTCGCCCTGACACTGGAAGAGTCTCGCGCCTTGACAGCGACCGCGCGGGAACGCGGCCTGGCGCTGCAGGTGGCGCTCGAATTCAGGCATGCGCCTGTGTTCGTCAAGGCCGCGGCGCTGATCGAGCAGGGCGCCGTCGGCACGCCGGTCCTGACCGAGTGCTGCATCTTTCGCGACAAGAAGAAGGGCGTCAGCGAGGAGCCCGAGCGTTACCTGCAGCACGGCGGGGTGTTCGTGGAATTCCTCTGCCATTATCTGGATATCGTCACCTGGCTCTCCGCCGGGCAGCCGGAGCGCGTGAGCTGTCAGGCCGGCCGGCATCTCGATACCGATGTCTACGACTACGGCGCCATTGAAGTGGAGCATTCAAACGGCGCATTGGCCGTCACGCAGTACGCGCTCGTGGCGCCGGGCACCTGCCAGCAGATCAGTTTTCGGGTGCTCGGAGAAACGGGACGAATGGATATCTCGTTGCGGGAGGGCCGGATTCTGCTTGCCGCAGAAGGCGAGCCGCAAACCCTGACGATGCCCGAGCCCGGCCACCCGTCGCAGCCCTATCCGGGCAGTCTGGAGCAGATCCGTTCCTTTGTGGAGGCCGTGCGCTGCGGGGAACCCGCCCGCCCGGACGCCCAGATCTGGACCCAGGTCATGGCGATCGGGGCTGCAGCGGCGCGGAGCGTGGCCGAGCGTTGCCCCGTCACGCTTCGCGATCTCAGCAAACAGTGACCGGCTGAGCGTTACGCACCAGCCAACGCGGACGGCGCCTGCCTGCGGTGCTCGCGCGGGGTCCTGCCGTACCGCCTTCGGAAGAGCCGGTAGAAGTAGCTCAGATTGTTGAATCCAACCCGGTAGCAGATGTCGATGATCGGGTAGTTCGTGTGGCCCAGCAACAGGCGCGCGCGTTCCAGCCTGCGCTCGTTCAGGTACTGCGACGGTGACGTCTGCAGGTACCGGCGAAAGGTCCGCGCCACGTGTTCCGGTGTGCGGCCGCCGATGCGGGCAAGATCCGGCACCGTCAGGCCCTTCTCCAGTGCGCGCTCCACCTGCGCCAATACCGCCGCCAGCCAGTCCGGCAGACCCGCCTTCCTCTCGATCGGCGGCGCGGCCCAAAACCCGTCCACAAGCGTGTCGACCAGAAACCTGCCGAACAGACGCCGACTGCCCGGTTGCCCGTATTGCGTGAAAAGCGAACGCAGAACAGCGTCGGCCCGAACCGCCTGCGCCGGTGTCTGATGCACCGTCGGCGGCGTTGCCCGGCGCACAAGCCCGTTGATCGCGTCCCGGTCGCCCAGGAAAACCGCCACGCGCTCCAGGTGCTCCACCGGAAACGCAACGTTCACCATCTCGAGCGCACTGCCGGCCAGCGCATGCACGTCATGCTCGCGAATGAACGCCAGGTCCCCTTTGCCCTGCCGCAGGGGATGGCCGCCAACCGTGTGCCGAAGTGCGCCCGCCCGAACGAACACCAGCTCCGCGAAGCCTTCGTGGCTGTGCGCAGAGAAGCTGAACGAACCCGCTTCCTGAACCACCGCGATGTGGTAGACGGGATCGCGCCGGAAGAGGTTCCGCGCATGAATCGTGCGCTGCACTCGCATGGCTCGCTCCCCAAAATTCTCGAAAGATCATACAGTTTCAATGAAATGTTGGTCTGGTGCAAGAAAAAATCAGCAAGGAACAATAGTATAGGGTCGCTGTTGCGGGAAAGCGGGAGGCGTATCGGAACCACGGGCCAAGGGAGGTCTGCGATGACTTCGAGAGAACGTTTGTTGACGGTGCTTGCCGGGGAGATACCGGACTGCGTGCCGGTTTGTCCGGACATCTCGAACATGGTTCCGGCCCGGTTGACGGGCAAGCCGTTCTGGGATCTGTACGTGTACCAGGACCCGCCGCTGTGGAAGGCGCACATGGATGCGTTGAAGCACTTCGAAATTGACGGTGGTTTTGAGGTGTATTGGGTCGGCGCGCCGTACAACGACAATGGGACCCGGCGCCCGGTTGAGCGGATTGTGGATCGCAGGAAGGACGGCAGTTTCGTGACCCAGCCGTTCAGCGAGAGCAGCGGGGAATGGGGCCGTTACGTGCGGGTGCACACGGCGGACAATCCGCCGGCTTCCGGCGTATTGCCGGAGAAGATCGGGTTGCCGGCCGCGCCTTCGACCTGGGAGGAGATCGAGGGGGTCAAGCCGTGGCCGACGGGCATGGCGCTTTGGAAACTGATGCGCGAAGAGATGGGCGATCAGGGGATTCTCGGCATGGGCTGCGGGGCGACGACCTGCATGATCAGCAAGCCGGAGGGGGTTTATGCCTACCACGACAATCCGGAGGAATTCCATGCGCAGCGCGACCGGCGCATCGAAGTGGTCGAGCAGAACATGGAGAAGATCGCGCAGTTGGACGTGAAGCCGGACTTTTTGCTTTGCGGCGGTTCGGGCAGCATGATCTGGCAGTCTCCGGAGACGTTCCGTGAGATTTCGTTGCCGGTCCTGAAGCGGGCCACGGAGCTTGCCCACGATCTGGGGATTCCGACGCACGTTCATTCGTGCGGGCCGGAGAAGGAATTGGTGCGGATGGCCGCGGAAGAGACGTTGCTGACCTGCGTCGATCCGCTTGAGATTCCGCCCATGGGCGATTGCGATCTGGCGGAGCTGAAGAAGCGCTACGGCCGGGACCTTGTGCTCAAGGGCAACCTGCACACGACCGAAGTGATGCTTCGCGGGAGCGTCGCGGACGTGCGTGCGGCCAGTAAGCAAGCGATCGACGATGCGGCGGAGGGCGGCCGCTTCATTCTCTCGACCGGCGACCAGTGTGGTCGCGACACACCCGACGAGAATCTGCGGGCTATGGTTGAGACGGCACGGACCTACGGCCGGTATTAGTTCCTTCACAGGATGCGACGCGCCTGCGTCGCATCTCGGGCCCGCCCACTGCTCACTGATTTTCGGGCTGGTCTTTTCCCTTTTCACCTGCATAATGGATGGCCGACGTTGACGGACGGCGGTTTTTGCAGGATGAAAAGCGCGCGGCTATCCATGTGTGTGTGTGCATTGCTTCTGGGCCTTTCGGCCTGTCGCAGGCAGGACATTCGCACGTATCGCATTGACGTTCCCGACATGTCGGACCAGCGCGCGGCGCGCATTGTGCGCAACGCGTTGGAGCTGGAGCTGCGTCGAAGCGACAACAGTGTCTCGGTGGACCGCAAGACGGGCAAGATCACGGTGACGCGCGTGTCGCAGGCGGTGTTGCAGGGCGCGGGGCCGGACCGGCGCAAGCGCGAGATCGGCAGGCGGATCGAAGAGGAACTCAAGGCGGTGGGAATCAAGGCTTCGATCCATTCGGTGCAATATGTGCCGCACTGCCCGGTCTGCGGCGGGTCGGTCATGTTGATCGGGCCGCGAGACGGGCACTACTGGTGCTCTGGGACCAAGAAGGATTCGCCGTGTCCGCGGCGGTTCCCGGAGAAGCAGGTCTACGCTTCTCGTGACGGATGGGCCAATGTGTACCGCGCCGAGGTGCTTGCGCCCTCGTTGCGCGACGAGAGCAGCCGGAACGTTGCGGTGGCGGCGATATGGCATGCGTTGCGGGGCAAGGACGACCCGAAGATCACGATCAACATGCAGGAACGGGCCGTCACCGTTCTCAGATACGACACGCTGCGTCGATCGGGCAAGAATCTCGAGCAGGCGGTTGCCAATGCCGGTTTTCGGGCCAATACCGTGCCGGCAAAGCTGAACGGCCGCCAGGGGTTGGCTCACGGCTGGTAGCGGCTTGTGCCCATCGATCGAATCCTCGCCCGACTGCCGAAGGTGTATTTTCCGTTGTGGATGGGATTTCATAGGTTCGAAGGAGCCAGCCAATGCAACGATGCGTTGCCGCCAATCGCAGTCTCTTCTTTTCGGGTGCGGCGGCGGTGTGCCTGGCGGCCGCCGGCAGCGCGGACCAGGTTCGGTTGCCGGCCGGACTGCCGGACAATCCGCGGCTGCGTGTTGCCGTCGTGCGCGCAAGTCGCGAGGTGCCGGTCACGTTTGAGCGTGGCTACGTGGCGGTTACGCCCCAGCGGGAAATCACATTGCGGAAACTGGCCAAGCCGGTGTCCGGCCCGCTGCGCACCGAGGACGAGGGCCTCTCTCTGGCGGGCGCGCTGTTCCGGATCTACGGGGTCCGGTTCTATCCGCCGGACCGTCGCTTCCTTCTCGGCGACCGTCGCTACGCGGGCGTGCTGGAGGTGCTTCGCGCGAAGGACGGTTCGCTGACGCTCGTCGAAGAGGTCGGTGTCGAAGAGTATATCGAGGGCGTCTTGCCCCGAGAGTTGCCCGCAAGCTGGCCGGCAGAGGTTCTGAAGGCGCAGGCCGTTTTGTCCCGCAGTTTTGCGCTCTACAAATCGTTGACGCGCGGCGCGCATGACTACGATGTGGTCGTCGAAGGCTGGGCCCAGCGCTACGGGGGCGAGAGCTCGGAACACGCGAAGTCGAACAAGGCGGTCGCCGACACACGCGGCGAAGTGCTCGTGTACCGGCGCAATCTGTTGTTGCCCTTCTTTCATGCGAACTGCGGCGGCCGCACGACGCGACCGGAGACGATTTGGGACATTGCTCCCCATCCTTCGCTTCGGGAGGTGGCCTCCGAGTGGAGTCTGCGCGAGAGGCACGGGACCTGGTCGCTGGAGCTCAGCCCCGATGCGGTGTTCCGGGCGCTGCTCAAGGCCGGTTTTCGGGTCGGACCGATCGCGCGCGTCACGATTGCCGGGCGCGATGCCTCGGGCCGCGCGCTGCGTTTTCATGTGCGGCATCTGGACGGCGAACTCGATGTGCCGGCGAACGCGTTTCGCTTGGCTCTCGGCGCCGACCGCATGAAGAGCACGCTCGTGACGATCGAACGCAGGGCGGGCAAGATTCTCTTTGCGGGGCACGGCTGGGGGCATGGCGTCGGGCTGTGCCAATGGGGCGCGAAGGCGATGGCCGAGCGCGGCAAGACCTATCGGGAAATCCTCGACCACTACTTTCCCGGCACGGCGGTGGCCCGGATCGCGCGTTGAGGCATGATCTCCGGCTGCGTACTCAGCCCGGTTCCGGGACGGATTCGAGCCCGAGCACGGCCGGGTCCAGCTTGAGTTGCTCCAGGACGGTGCGCGCTGTTTTGAAATGGCATTTGGCTGTTTTCCGGAGGACGGTGGGACCGTGTTTTGAGACGAGTTTCCTGGCCGTGTCCTGCACTGCTTGGGAGGCGCCCTTGGGAAACGCGAGCCCGTAGGCTTCTTCCATCTTCTTCAGGGCGCCGAGGAACGCGGCGCGCGCGAGTATGGACGCGGCCGCCACGGCAATATCGGATTCGGCGCGCGGGCGCTGTTCGAGCGTTATCTTCCGGCCCTTCTGCATCAGCGCGGCCGTCACTTGACTCTTGTTGCCGAACTGATCGGAGACCGCACGGGGGCAGTCCGGCACGCGTTCGAGCAGGTTCTCTATGCTTCGGGCGTGCCCCCAGGAGAGAAGCCGGTTGAGGTTTCGCATCTTGGCGTACAACCGATTGTAGGCCGTGGGCCCGATCTGAACGATATCGAAGCGGCGCCCGAGCAGGCGGCGCAGTTCCGCGGCGATGCGCAGCAGTTTCTTTTCGCTGGTAATGGCCTTGCTGTCCTTGACGTCGAGCTCTCTGAATTTGGGCACCAATTCGCCGTCCACGTAGGCGCCCGCGATCACGAGCGGTCCGAAAAAGTCGCCTTTCCCGCTCTCGTCGATTCCCATATGCGGCGCGCGCGCTTCGGGATTCAAAGCGTCCTCATAGCCGAGCCGGGCTTCCCGCAAGACGAGCGGTTCGAGCACGAAGAGCACGAAATCCTCCGAGCCCTTCCCCTGGATCAGGCACTTGCCGCTCCGATACAGAGAGATGCGGCAGTCCGGCCCCTGCGCCGCGATCGTTGCCTGGGGCACGGAGATCAGTCGGTAGTTCCCGGTCCGCAGCAGATCGGCCAGGACCTCCTGCTGCTGCCCGGTCAGTTTGTACGTATGCGAATGCCGTTGGCTCATGCCGCGGACTATAGCACAGCGCTGCCGGGTATGAAAACCGGCAAGTTGCCTGCGAACGCGGCTGCCCGTCTCGTTCGCCGGGACGCCCGTTTTTGTGTTGACTTCGCGCCGTATTGATGTCAAAACGAAGGCGTTACATTAAGGATCAGGCGGTTGCTGTTGAGAAGATGCGGGACTTGGAATGGGTGCAATTCGCCGTTGCATGTGGCGGTGTTCGCATGCTACGGTACCGTGCCATAGGCTCGGTATAGCTGTGTCGAAGGACGGCCAACACGAGGAGGAGTCGATGAAGATCGTCAGGATCGGCCTGATCTGTTTTTGCGTGCTTGCCTTGAGCCAGATGCTGTGTTTTGGCTCCGAGGGCGGGAAGCCGTGGCAGCTCCGTATCGGCGTATTCGCGAACTACGACGACAACTACAACTATTCGGAAGACGATCCCAAGGACACATTCGGGATCCGGATCGAGCCGGACATTTTCATGAACATGTCCTGGCCGCGCACGATTTTTACGATCGGCTACAAACCCGCCTATATTGTCTGGAACGACCGGGAAGACGACAACGACGACTTCGACCATGACCTGTACATGAACTTCGTGCACGGGATCTCGACCAGGACGCAGTTTGCACTGAACAACTACCTGCGCCGTTCGGAGCAGCCCGAGCTGATTGAAGACGGGCAGCTCGTGCGGCCGAACGGCGACTATTGGTGGGATTCTCTCCGCGCGGTTGTGTCGGTGGCGAGTTCCGCCGGGCTCGGTGCCGAGCTGACAGCCCTCTATCGGTTCCTTCGTTTCGACGAGCACGCGACCTGGCCGTATGCGCGGCAATTGGACGCCGATACCTACGGTGGTGGCGCGACGATCTGGTGGAAGGCGGGCTCGAAGACGTCGATCGGCGCGCAGGCGATGTACGAAGATCAAGTCTACGATACCACGGACCTCGGCGACCGCGGCTCGCAAGGGTTGCTCCTTGCCTTGCGGCTTCGCCATGCCTTGAGCCGGTACCTGAGTGTCAATGCCGAGGGCGGCTACCAGCGGCGGGATTTCAATGAGGCGGTCACGGACGCGACCGAGCGCCCGTACGGTTCGGTCGGCCTGCACATACGACCGTCGCCGCGGACCCGGTTCCAGTTGAAGGGCGCCTACCGCATGGACACGACCGACGCCTGGCCGTATGCGAACCAGACCCACGTTGTTGTGTCCGGTTCCATGGACTACGGCTTGACCGAAAAGCTCAACTGCAGCGCCTCGCTCCGATACGACCGCGGCGATTTCGAGGCCGACGAGGCCATTGAGGGCACGGGTGCGATGGACGACGGGACCGAGGAACAGCTGATGGGCAGTGTTGGCGTGTCCTACGACATGAACAGGAACCATCAGCTTGACGCACGATGGAACGTACGGGACTTCAACACGAATGTGCCGTCCACGCGAAGCGACTACATGCGCAACTACGTGCAGGTCGGCTGGCGAATGCTGTTCTGAGGTCGCGACGCGAGAGACGATGACAGAGACTTCCGAGAAGCTTCATTTCCTCGACTACTGGCGGGTTGTCCGGTCTCGTTGGGAAGTCGTGGTGGCGGTTACGCTGTTCGTTTTCATTACGGGCACGGCCATCACGCTGACCTTGCCGCGCACCTACAGCGCCAGCACGCGGATCCTTATCGAGCTGGAGGCGCCGGACGTGGCGATCTGGCAGCAGCAGGCTTTGTGGGAATACAACCCGTTCTTCCTTCAGACAGAGAAGGAAATCATTCGCTCGAAGCCCGTACTGCACGACGTGATTCGGCGGCTCGATCTTCGGAAGAAATGGGGCGCGTTCTATGTGGACGAAGGCGAATCGATGAGTCTGCGCGACGCGTATCTGATGCTGCGTGACAGCATTGGCATCGAGCAGTATCGGGATACGAAGCTCGTCGAGATCCGCGTCCAACGCAGCACACCGAAGGAGGCGGAGCCTTGGATCGAGGCTTCGCAGCTGGCCAACGCGGTTGCCGAAGCCTATCGCGACTATCGCTTGCGGCGGATGCGTGACGAGTTGGCCGTGGGCATCGAATCGCTGCGGGACGAGCGACGGAAGCAGCAGGAGAAGGTGACCACGGCTGAACAGAAGCTTCAGGCACTTCGTGTCGAGGGCGGCATCAGCACGATCAACAGGGTGCAGCTCGACAAGTCCGAACTGCACCAACTCGAGATGACTCGGATCGCAGCCAAATCCGACATGCTTGTGCGAAAGGCGCGGCTGGACGAGATTCGCAAACTTGAAGGCGACGAACTGCTCAATTCGATTCGCTATGTTGTGCAGGATGCCGGCCTCGAGGCGTTTCGCAGACAGCTGTCGGAGACGCAGATCAATCTGAAGCTCCTGCAGGAAAGCTACGGCCCGAACCATCCCGAGGTGGTCAGGGCACGCACGGGAATCGCGGAGATTCGCAAGAAGCTCGACGACGCGTTGGTCGGCCTGAAACTCGGGCTGGAAGCGGACTATCAGGTAGCGAAATCCAAGTTTGCGGCGATCGACGAGGAACTGCATTCAGCGCGCGACGCGGATATCGCGCGGGAGGGGGCCGACTACCTGTCGTTCCGCAACGCGGAAGAGGACCTGGTGTTGCAGCGCCAGATTCTTGCCGCTTTGGAGACACGGTTGAGCCAGGAAGGTATCGAGCTGGAGTTGCCGCGCACGCCCGTGAAAGTGGTGGATCCCGCCGAGCCCGACGAGCGGCCCGTGGCGCCCAACCTGCCGTTGAACATCATCCTGTCCGTTGTGGTCGGACTCATGACGGGCGTCGGGCTGGCCTATCTGATTGAGTACCTCGATACGTCGGTCAAGACGGTCGAGGAGATCGAGCGTTTGCTGGCGATGCCCGTGTTGGGTGTGATCCCTCAGAAGGTGCGTCCGCTTCTGGAAGAGGGTTCGGACGCCGCGCACGCCGAAGCGTATCGCGTGTTGCGTACGAACATGCACTTCTCGAGCAGGACCACGGGCGGCAAGACTTTCTGCGTCACGAGCGGCGGGGCGGGCGAGGGGAAGTCCTTGACGCTGTTCAACCTGGCGTACGTAAGCGCGCTGCTGGGCGACAAGGTGCTGGTTGTCGACTCCGACTTCCGGCGGCCCTCGCAGCACAGGATGTTCGGGATCCCCAACGACAAGGGGCTGGTCAGCGTGTTGATGGGCGACGAGCGGATCGAGGACATGATCCGCGTCACCAAAGTGCCGAACCTGCACTTCATGCCCAGCGGCCGTATCCGCAGCGTGGCGTTGAGCCTGCTGGACTCCCATCGAATGCTGGATCTCGTCAAGAGCCTCAAGTTGCGCTACGACTACGTCTTTTTCGACACGCCTCCCATCGTTGGCGTCAGCGACGCATCGGTGCTGGCAAGCGAAGTGGACGGGGTCTTGCTTATCATTCAGCATCGCAAGTACCCGCGCGTGGTCTCGACGCGGGCGAAGACGCTGATCGAGAATGTCGGCGGGAATCTTATCGGAGTGGTGCTCAACAACATCAATATTGGGCGGGACTACTATTCCTACTACTATCACACGTCCTACGGGCAGGGCTACGAGATCCAGAACGAGCCCGAGGGCGAGGTCGTCATTTCGTCCGGCGCCTAGGAGGGAGATACGTTGCAGCGCAGCGCCCGAGCACAGGTGTGGCTCATTGTTCTGTCGGCTCTGTTGTCCGGCTGTCGGCCCGTGACCCTGCGCGAAACCGACCCTTACGCGCGCGTGCAAGGCGACGAGCCTGCGCCCGTCGTGAATTGGGGCAAGTGGCGCAGGCCCGCCGCGCAGGAGCCCGCGCCGGCGCCGCAATCGCCTGCCAGAGCCGCGCTGGAGCCCGCATCCACGCCGGTGCCCTGGTGGAAACGGCGTCAGGGCCAGACCGCGCAAGAGACGGCCGCGGCCGCGGCTTCGACCGCGCCGGATATTTCCGCGCCCGTCGCCGCCAGACCCGCCCCGCCGCCGGAGCCGGAGCCTGCTGCCGCGGCTGCGGATCAACCGACGCGAAGGCCCTGGTGGCGGAGGGGCATATTCCGGGGCCGTTCCCGCGGATTAGAGGAGGCGTCGGCGGAGGCGGCAGCCGGAGACGAGGCAGCCGGCGAGGAGACGCAGTCCGGGCACGTGCGCCGGTTGCGCGTGGGCGACCAGGTGAGCGTGATCCTGCGCGGGATCCCGCAGGAGCAGCAGATTCCCGATGTCATCGACCAGCGCGGCAACATCACGCTGCCGCTTATCGGGCCGGTTCACGTGGAGGACAAAACCAGTGCGGAGCTCGAGGAGCTCATCCAGCAGCGGTACGTGAGCGGCGGAATCTATAAGAGGGTGAATGTCAGCGTCGTGGCCCCGAGCAGTTCCTACTACATTGACGGGGAAATCCGGCGACGGGGCAGGTATCCGCTCTCGTCGGAGGTCACGCTCTTGCAGGCCATTGCGATCGCCGGCGGCTATACCGATGCCGCCAGGTCCACGCGAATCCAGATTTCCCGGGGCGGAAAGACCCTTCGTTTCAATGCCAAACGCATTGCGAACAATCCGGCAACGGATCCCGCGATCGAGCCCGACGATAGAATCTACGTGCCGCGCAGCCCGCTGTAGCCTGGTCTATTCATGAACGTCGTTACGATAGGTGGCTCTTGACATTCCGGGGAAGTACGGTAAACTTACGCTATGCAGGGGTTTACCTGTAGTTGATTGACAGGATATTCGCTCGTTGATACGCTTACTCAAGGAGGTCTCTCAGTGAGAAAATTTCGATCCGTTTCGGTTCTTGCTGTACTCGTACTTGTCGTTTCCTGCGTTGCCGCTTGGGCCGTGAAGGAGGCCATTCGCGACGAGGCCGGCGAGATTATCGGCTATCGAGAGACGACACAGGACGGGAACAAGACTACGGTGACGGAGTACGGGCCCGATGGGGAAACCGTTCTGAAGGTGAAGACCACGGAAATCGAGGAACGGGACGACGGCACGATTGTCACGACCGTAATCGAGCTGGTCACGGATATCGAGCCGGACGGAACGAAGAAGATCACGGAGACGACCACGGTGATCGAGGAGTTTCCGACCGGGCCCATCGCCAAGCGGATCATCGAGACGGTCGTATCCATTGGCGAGGACGAAGAAGGCGTGCAGACTCGGAGCAGCCCGAGACAGAAGATTACGCTGATCGACCGTTGGGGCCGCATTCAGGGGTACCAGCCGACCGAGGGCTTTGACCGCAGGATTCCGCGTGATCCGACACCGACGGGCGAACGGTAGAGCGCCGTCGGAGTCTGAGGGATTTGATGTTTTCGGAGATGCCCCAATCGGGTTCGATTGGGGCATTTTCTCGGAATCACGGAATATCAAGATGCCATGACTGACCTCGGCAAAACGCCGCACCGGCTCGCGCCGGTTCTGATTGTCGTGCTTGCCGCGTTCTCGGTTGCCGGCGTGCTGCACAGCACGCGCGCCGGCATTGCGCAATGTCTGCACCGCCGCGCAAGGTCGATCGAGGCGCCCGAGCGGCGGCTCTCGTTTTTGCGCCTGAGCCATGCGCTCTATCCGCACGACTACTACTGTTGTGAGCGCGCCGCAAGGGCTGCGCTGGCGGCCGGTCACGCGGCGCAGTCCTACGAGGAATCGGCCACATGGCGCGAGCAGGCGGAGCAGTGGTGCGATCGCGGCCTGGCAGTGAACCCGCGCATGTGGGAGCTGAACAAGATGAAGATCGACTTTCTCTGGCGCCGCGCGCCGCGTGAGGCCGTTCGGCATTGGGAAGCGTACACCGACTGGGCGTTCTGGCATCCGGACAACCATGCGGTACTGGCGACACAGTACGCGAGCGTGGGGGAGTTCGAGAAGGCCGAACGCGCACTGTTGTTGGCCAAGGGGTCATCGATGTACAAGCGGGCAAAACGAATGGTGGCGGAGGCCAAGGTCGCGTTTTCGGCCGGTGGGGCGGGGCGGGAGGCAGGCAAATGAGGAAGGCATTGGCTTTGACATTTTTGCTGCTGCTGATTTGCGCCGGCTTTGTCCTGCGCAAGCGCCTTCGCGTTCGCGAGGAAGCGCACATGCCGGACTGGCTTGCCGGCGCGGCGGAACGTCAGTACGACGGGTATCTGGTCACAATGCCCGCCGAGGCGGAGGGCGCGCGGCTGGCCGTCGAGGATGATGTCACGCTGGGTACGGTCCCGGATCCGGATGCGGAGGACCCGAGAGAAGAGGAGCCGGGGTTTGCCGCGGAACCGCGTTCCAAGTTCGGGCCCATGCCGCTGCAGACTTTTGTGCCGTTGTCCGCTGCCTACATGGCGGCGATGGCCGCGGAACAGGAGGAGGAAGAAGAAAAGAATTGGATCCTTCCACCGATCCTGACCGACGCCGAGAGAGGGGAGCAGGAAGACGACGACGCGGACGCGGACTCTGACGAGGAGGCGGGGTCGGAGGAGAATCCTGCGTTGGCCCGTATTCGGGGCGAAGAGCCGGAGGAGACGGACAGCGCTTCCTCGAAGCGCGGTTGGCTCGAACAAGCACGAGAAGAGCAGGAACGGCGTCGGCAACGTGCCGAACGGAAACGTCAAGAGACGGCTGAGCGGAAGCTGCTGCCCGGGTCGCCCGGCACGACGGGCCCGGTCGTGGCAGGCGAGGCGGGGGATCGCGCCGACGAAGCACGTGTCGGAAGCTCGCTGCGCAGACACCGTCCCGTCGTGGTTTCCTCCACGATCCGAGGCAACGCGCTTGGCCAGGAATCCGTGCTCCCCGCGGGGCAGTCCGGGCCGAGCGGCTTGTCCGGAATCGACGGGAACGCCGGCTCCGAGTCGCGCCGTGGGGCGCTGCCCGGCTTGCCCGGCTTTGCTCCGGCCGGTTCGCAGCCGTCCCTGTCCGGATTCGGCTTGGGGGGGACGTCGCGAAAGGGGGGCGCCTCGTCCGGCGCTTCTTCGTCGGCGGGTGCGCCGCGCCGCGCCGGTTTGGGCCAGGGCATTGGCGGGGGGAACCCCTCGATCGGGCCGCCTGCCGCACAGGTGCCGGCGCCGTCCGTGACCGAGCGAAAGCGCAAGGTGTTCACGTTTCCGGGCGCGTCACGATAATTTCCGTTGGCGCAACGCCTCGTAGAGCAACAGCGTGGTCGCCGTGCCTACGTTCAGCGAGTCGCTCTGGCCCCGCATGGGAATGCGAACACGCAGATCTGCGTTCTTCAACCACAGATCGCTCAGTCCGTACTGCTCGGTACCGACAACGATTGCGACGCCCGCGGCCAGCGGTGCGTCGTAGTAGACGGTCTTCGCATGCGGCGTGGCGGCCAGGATCCGGATGTCGTGCTTGCGCAGCCAGGCGAGCGTGTCGTTGGAGGACGCTTCCGCGACGGGCAGGCAGAACAACGTGCCGACGCTGGCCCGGACAACATTCGGATTGCTCAGATCCGTACACCGGTCGCACACAATGACGGCATCCGCGCCCGCACCGTCGGCGGACCTGAGGATCGTGCCCAGGTTGCCGGGCTTCTCGATGGCTTCGGCCACGATGAGCAGCGGCGCGCCGGGCATGCGCAGATCCCCGAGTTGCCGATGGAGCTGGGGGCTCAGCGCCAGAATTCCGTCCGGCCGGTCGCGATAGGAGAGCTTGGCAAAGACCGGACGCGCGCATTCCACCAATTCCGTGCCGGCCCGGCCGCAGGCCTCAATGAGTTCGGGCTCGTTTTCGCCGAGAAAGAAGTCCGTGCAGAAGAACAGCGTGCGGGGCCAGTAGCCGTTGTCCGCGGCGCGTCGGACTTCGCGAAAGCCCTCGACCAACAGCAGGTCGGCTTTGTCGCGGTGCGAACGGCGTCTCAGGCGCAGCGCGTCGCGCACCCTTGGATTCGACGTACTGGAAATGAAACGCGCACCTTGCATGGGCAGCCGGGCTGGAACCCCGTTGTTCCGCTACTACTGCTGCACGATCGTCGCCGTGGCGCTTGCGCCGGTTCCGTCCGAGACGACCACCTGATTGGTTCCCGTTGTGCTCGTGCTCGTGTACACAACGGTGTCGCCGGAGCCCGTGACGTTGCCGAGGCCGGTGTTCGACGCGGTCCACGCGTACACCCCGTCACCGCCGGTTGCCGTCAGTGTCGTCGTCTGACCGGTCCCGATCGTAATGGAGCTGGGACTGATTCGCACGTCCCCTTGGTAGTACTCGTCGGCCGATTCCGCTTCGCAGCCGGTCAGGATTGCACCGAGCACCCCGAGCGCCACGGCGCACAGGACAAGACACCAACCCCTTCGAAACACTGATACGGCGTGTGCCATACATGCCTCCTGCCCGTATTGAAGCACGCGTGCGAGCCGATGGCAACGGAAAAAGGCTGTTCAACCCGCGGACGGCGGGTTTCTCGGCTCACGGTCGGCAGCCATGAGTGCGCGATAGAAACACCAGCCGAGCCCGCCGACGAGCAGTACCGTGGCAACCGCGAGAATGGCGTAGGCCACGCCGCTGAGTTGTTCGCCCGAAGCCCGCTGCGCATCGGCGAACGTGCGGGTCCTGGTCCAGAGCACGAGCAGCAGACCGAACGCCATGCCGATGTCCAAGGTGCCGAGCAAACCCGCCCATCGGAGCCGCCACGTTGCACCCGTATGAGGCGTCCGTGTCTGGCGGGTTATCACGGGCAGCGCGAGCACGATCGCGGCCAGGCCGAGCAAGCCGGCGCCCGCGAGCAGCGTGCCGGCCAGCGCCGGCCGCGGCGTTGCGGCGGGAACAGCGCTCGCGACGCGCACCATATATGCGAACGCGGTGGCCGCGGCCGACGTACCCAGCGCCGCAAGCGCTATGGCCGAACGGTCCACGCGTGCTCCCTCCGTATAGCGTTCGTCAGGCGGAATGGTGACTTCGCTGTCTCTGTGCACGCTGCGCCAGGCACCGAGCAGCCACGAAAGCACGGGCGCGAGACCGACAACGGCCAACCCGACGCAGTTCGGAAGTATCCAGCCGCCGTCGGGTTTTCGCAGGAACCCGCCGGTCCGGGTAACATCGTCGAACAGGCTCCACACGAACAGCGCACCAAGAACGATCGGAATGACGATGCGAATCAGGGCATCCCACCACCTGCCCAGGGGCCAGTCGCTGCGTTCGTTGGCATGGTTCCTGAGACGTTCGAGGCGATACAGCCACCCGAGCACCGCGCATTGGATCAGGCCGACGAAGGCCATGCCCCAAGTACCGTTTATCACGCCGTCCACGGTGCCAAGCCAGTTCAGGCCGCGCTCGGTCACGTAGACCAGTCCGATCGCGAATCCGACCACACTCATCAGCGGCAGAACCGTGTCTCGGCGCCAGCCCGTCTTGTCTACGATACTTGCCAGTATCGACTCCGTGATGGAGAACGCAGAATCGATGCCGAGTGTTACGAGCGCGAGGAAGAAGATCAAGCTGAACCAGGCGGAGTGCGGGAGTTGGGCCAAGGCGTAGGGAAATGCGACGAAGGCGAGACTCGGGCCGCCGTCTGCCACTTTGTCGACCGGCACGTAGTGTCCCGCTTGCTGACTCGCAAACGCCATTCCGCCGAGCGTAGCGAAGACGGCCAGCCCGGCGATGAAGCTGGTCCCGAAATCGGCGAGCCCGATGATCGCCGCATTGTTGTTGATATCGCTGCGCTTGTGCAGGAAACTCGCGTATGTGACCATCACGCCGAAGGCAAGGCTCATCGAGAAGAATACCTGGTTGAAGGCGAATCGCCATGTTGTCGGTTTTGCGAGCTCCGACCATTTGGGGTCCAGATAGTAGACAAGCCCTTCGGCGCTGCCGGGCAATGTCAAACCGCGTACCGTCAGGATTAGCAGCATCAGCCATGGCAGCGGCACCGTGAGCCAGACGATTTTTCCCACCAACTTGACGCCGCGGAAGATGCACAGATACATGGCGATCCATGTGACGATCAGGGGCACGACGATGTGCCATTGCATGGCGCCGAGCGGCGCATGGCCGTCTGCATGGGCGAGGTAGGTCTCGAAGAAGAACTTCTTGGCGTTCTGGACGCCTTCGATGCCCTCGCCAGCCCACGGCAGCGCGCCGCCACCGCAGATTCCCTTGACGCTTTCCCAGAGAAAGCTGAAGCAGTAGGCGAGGATGACCGGATAGTACGTAATGATAACGAATCCCATGATGATGCCCCACCAGCCGATGGGCTCAAACCGTTTGTGGGCCGTGGCGAATGCATCGGGGGCTGCTCTCTGGGCATGGTGCCCGAGACTGAACTCCAGGATCATCATGGGAATGCCGACGAGTACGAGCGCGATGATGTAGGGGATCAAGAACGCGCCGCCTCCGTATGTGTAGAGCTTGTAGGGGAATCCCCATAGGTTGCCGAGCCCGACCGCGGATCCCACCGCGGCAAGAACGAAGCCCGCGCGAGTGCCCCAATTTCCGCGCCGTTCTTCACGTATCTCGATGTCCATCGCTGCGCCTTTCTTCATCTTGTCTCGACCCCACTGTTGTTGGCTGTCGAGCGGTTCTTCCCGCGTGTGTCACCCGCCTGTCGATTCTGTTGCCTGAGGCAAGAATGATACGAGCCCTGTTCGGTTTTTCAAGGCTAACTCCGAAAGGTATTGCCGTGTCCCTTCGCGCGGGCTGTGCCGCTGCCGAGCATCCGCCGGAGCCGTTCGCAGAGACCGGTACGGCGCAGCGCGATCCGGTTGTTGGCCGTGGCGATTCGCACGGCCTTGGCGGCGCCGACCAGGCAGACGAGTCGTCGGCCGCGCGTGATGGCGGTGTAGAGCAGGTTTCGCTGCAGCAATTTGAAGTGTTGGGTCGCGACGACAACGACGACCGCGGGATACTCGCTGCCCTGCGCCTTGTGGATGGAACTCGCGTAAGCAAGCGTCAGTTCGTCGATTTGCGAGAATGCGTAGGGGATCTTCCTGCCGTCGAAATCGACGGTAAGTTGTCGGTCCGTCTCGTCCACGCCGGCGACAAGCCCGATGTCCCCGTTGTACACGTCCTTGTCGTAGTCGTTGCGCAGCTGCATGACGCGATCGCCCACGCGGTAGATCCGGCCGAACCGCGTGATCGAGGCGCCCACCGGGTTCAGCGCCTGTTGCAGGCGTGTGTTCAAGTTCTCGGCGCCGAGCTGGCCTTTGTGCATGGGGGCCAGCACCTGGATATCGGACCGGGGCCGACAGTGGAAGCGGGCCGGGATTCTGTTCGTGACCAGTTCCAGCACACGGCCGAGCGTTTCTTCGGGCTCGTCACTGCCGATGAAGTAGAAATCGGCGAGCTGCCCGCTCGGCGGCAGTTCGAGCGAACGGCCGGCGTTTACGTGATGCGCATTGCGCACAATCCAACTGCGCTCGCTTTGCCGGAACACGGTCTGCAGGGCGACCGTCGGAATACGCCGGCTGTCGATCAGACTGCGCAGCACGTTGCCGGGTCCCACGCTCGGCAGCTGGTCGACATCGCCGACCAGCACGAGACAGGCGTGGCCGGGCACGGCACGCAGGAATGCGTTCATGAGCACGACGTCGATCATGGAGACCTCGTCGAGGATGAAGACGTCGGCCTTCAGCGGCTTCTCCGGCCCGTACTCAGCGGCGCCGCCGGGCATCAGCTTGAGCAGTCGATGCAGGGTCTGAGCCCGGCGTCCGGTCGCCTCTTCGAGGCGCTTCGCGGCGCGCCCTGTGGGCGCGGCAAGGCAGACTTTGAGTTTGCGTGCGCGGAACACGTCGACCAGCGCGCGCGTGATCGTGGTCTTGCCCACGCCCGGTCCGCCGGTAATGACCGAGACCTTGTTGGCCAGGGACGCCTCCAGCGCCTGGCGCTGGCCGGGATCGAAGTGGATCCCCACCCGCTGTTCGGCCCACGCAATGGCCTTCACGACGTCGATCGGCTTGAACCGGCTCGCGGTGCGCAGCAGCAGCGCAAGCTGCGAGGCGATTCCGACCTCCGCGTGGTAGAGCGGGGCAAGATAGATGTCGTTGTTTTCGTCGATCAGCCGGCCGGCCTCTGTTTCGTGCGTGAGGGCTTCCGCCAGGATGGCCGCGGGGATTTCCAGCAGTTCTTCGGCGGCGGCAACGAGCGCATGTCTCGGGCAGAAGCAATGCCCTTCGTCCGTCATCGTGTGCAGGACGTAGGCGACGCCGGCACGCGCGCGAATCGGCGAATTGGCGGGGATCCCGAGACTCTTGGCGATCCTGTCCGCCGTTTTGAAGCCGATCCCCCAGATGTCGCGGACCAGCCGGTAGGGGTCCCGGGTGACTTCGCGGATGGCTTCGGCGCCGTATTCACGATAGATCCGGGCCGCCTGCGCGGTGCCGACCTGGTGCGAATGCAGGAAGACCATGATTTCGCGCACGGCCTGCTGTTCGACCCAGGCCCGTTTGATGCTGTCCCGGCGTTTCGGTCCGATGCCCTCGACCTCGAGCAGGCGGGCCGACTCTTTGTCGATCACGTGCAGCGTCTTGTCGCCGAACGCCTTCACCAGGCGTTCGGCCATGACTTTACCGATACCCTTGACCATGCCGCTGGCCAAATACCTGCGGATGCCGGCGGCATGGACCGGTGCGCAGGCCGAGATTTGCTCCGCCTGGAATTGGTGGCCGTGCGCCTTGTGCCGGACCCAACGGCCACGGGCTTCGAGCTGTTCCCCTTCCCAGAGCGAGGCACAACTGCCCACGAGCGTTATCGTTCGGTTCTGACCCGCCGGCCGCACGGTGCAGACCATGTAGCCCGTGTCCTCGGCGCGAAAGACGATGTGCTCGACGATCCCCGCAATCTGCTCTGTTCCGCCGCCGTTCGTCACGATCTTCTCCCGGCAACAGGTTAAGCGGGCACTTTGTCGGGAAGCCGCCGCGTTATCAAGCCGAAAAACCGCCCCGCACCGCCCATTCGAACGTGCCGGCGCAGGTTTCCGGGAAAAAAAGGCTTGTAAGAAAGGATTCCTGGAGTAGCATTAACGAACACGTGGCAAGTTGCCTAGGACGAAGCGCATCCCAGTTGCGGCGGAGGCCGACCGACTATGAAAGACGATGCCAGTGGAGAATCCGGGCTCGGGCAGGAAATGGCCGCGTTGCGTTTGCACGTGCAGCGGTTGAAAGACGAGCGAACCGAACTCCAGAACGAGATTATCGAGCTCAGACGACAGCTCCGCAGAACGGAAGAGAAAGTGATCGACGCGGCCCGGGTCAAGAAGCGGCTGGAAACGATCATGTCGATCAGCTACGAAGTCAACAGTCCGCTGCAGCAGCTGCTGAGCCTCATGGATCTGGAACCGAACGAGAAGTACAAGACGTTGGTCGGTTCGATCGCCAGCACGCTGAAGCGGATTCGCGAACTCGAAGGGCTTACCGCGGAAGCCGCGGAGCCCAGCCCGACTGCGGTCGACGAGGGGCTGGAGGGCTGCGCCGCGAATCGCGTCATGATCGTGGATGACGAGGAACCGATCCGCGAGCTGTTCGGCAAGATTTTGCACGAGTCCATGCCGGATGTCGTCATGGACTTCGCGGTTGACGGCCAGAAGGCGGTCGACTTATTCAAGGAATGGCATCAGAGCGTGATTGTCATGGATATCGCGATGCCCGTCATGAACGGTGAGGTCGCGTTTATCGAAATCCAGCGAATGTGTTTTGAGAACGGATGGAAGATGCCTGCGGTTATCTTCTGTACCGGCTTCGCACCGCCGGAGTCGATCAAGAACTTGAGGATGGGAGAGGGCCACTGTTACCTGCCCAAACCCGTAACCTCCTCGACATTGGTACAAGCTGTCCGCGAACGACTTGCCTGGCGTGCGAAAGGGGCATAGTGCCGAATGGCGCTTGGATAAGCGCGTTCGGACGCGTGGAAGCCGCAGGCAGGAATGCCTGAGGTATCGGGAGAGATCCCAGGCCGCGCTTATCGAAGCGTCATTCGGGCATTGTGCCCGTCAGGTCTTTCCGGAACCCGCGGGAATCGCGTTGCGATGGCAAAACGAGATGTAATCATTACGCGCCGGCCCGGCAAACGGTCGCGCAAGAAGAAAGAACTCAAGGTGAACCGGCCGGCCCGGAAACGGGAGCCCGCGCCGGAACCCGAGCCTGTTCCGGAACCGCCTGAGGCGCCCGCCCCGCCGGAGCCGCAGGTGCAGGAAATCGTGGCCGCCGAGGAACCCGTCCCCGTGCGTACGGCCAGGCCCAGCACTTCGCGCAAGAAGATCGCCCGGCCGCCCGTGCGCGTGATCAAGAAGAAGAAGCGTGGCGGCGAAAGCCTCTATCACGAACTGCTCGAAAGCGTCTATGACGCGGTCGTGATTACCGATCTGGCCGGACGCATCTGCGAGGTCAACCACCGTGCCGTCGAGTTCTTGCGCTTCGAGTTGCGCGAGCTGAAGAGTATGCACATCTTCAGCTTGATCATGGGAGCCGATGACTCGCTGCTCGATACGATCCGCCAGAATGTCGATGATGAGCGGTTCACCCTCGCGGAGGCGACTTGCGAGAGAAAGGACGGCACGCGATTCCCGGCCGAAATCGCGATCAATCTGATCCACATCTCCAAACGCGGAGAGCTCTGCTTCTTCATCCGCGATGTTTCACTGCGCAAGGAGGCCGAAGATGCGTTGCTGAAGGCCAATTCGGAATTGATCCGCGCGGAGAAGATGAAAGGCCGGCTCGACACCATCACGACGCTCAGCCACGAGATCAACAACCCGCTGCAGATGCTGCTGAGCATGGTCGAGCTGGAAGGCAACCATCGGTACAAGGCGCCGCTCGACCGGATCATCTCGGTCCTGCGCGAGCTGCGCAAACAGGAAGACCTCGAGACCGTACATTACGCGGGCGGCATGGAGCGCTACAAGCTCTCGGAAGAGAAGCTCCTGATGACCTGTACGCCCGCCCGTATCCTGATTGCCGACGATGAAAAGCCGCTGCGCGACATGTTCGGCGAGGCGATCGGCACGGATATCGAGGAAGTCAAGATCGACTACGCGGCGAACGGCGAGGAAGCCCTGAGCCTCTTTTCCGACGCGCACCACGCGGTCATCGTGCTCGATGTGGTTATGCCGAAGATGAACGGCGAGCAGACGTTCCAGGAACTGGAGAAACTCTGTCACGAACGGCAGTGGGAAATGCCGGCCGTTATCTTCTGCACGGCGTTCGCGCCGCCGCGTCTGATCCAGGAATCGATCGGCGGCAACTCGAGACACTGCTATCTGCCGAAACCGATTTCCAGGAAAGAACTTGTCGATACCGTCCGCGAGAGGCTCTGAGTCTGGGCGGCGGGGCGATTAGCTCAATTGGCCAGAGCGCCAGCTTTACACGCTGGATGTTACAGGTTCGAGTCCTGTATCGCCCACCAAAAGCTTGCGCCCGCCTGCGGCGGGCGTTTCGCATTTCGGTGGGCCGTCCGCCGAAGTTCGAGCTTTGCCCCACGGCTGGGTTCGTGCTATGCTGAATACGGGTCTGGAATGGCGGGGGGGGAGGGGAAGAAGTCTCATGATTCCGGTCAAGGTCGCCCATGTCTTCTTGTCGAACGTCGGGTTCGTTGTCTTGCTGCGCGGCGAGGGCGACAACCGGACGCTGCCCATCTTCATCGGGGCGCAAGAGGCGCAATCGATCCTGATCGTCTTGAACAAGGTTCAGATTCCGCGGCCGCTGACGCACGATCTGTTCAAGAACGTGCTCGATTTCCTGGAATGCCGCCTGATCCGTGTGGAAGTGTGCGATTTGCGGGAAGGCACCTTCTATGCGCGCATGATCGTGGAGAACAACGCGCAGGTCTCCGAGATCGATGCGCGGCCGAGCGATGCGATTTCGCTGGCGCTGCGGTTCGGAACCCCGGTTTACGTCGACGGCAAGGTTATGGATGAGGCGGGCGTAGTGCTGCCGGAGAATGCGAAACCCGAAGAGCATGTGGCGCCGGCCAAGGAAGCCACGGCAAAGGAGCAGGAGGCGCCGCAAGCGTTGACGCCGCTCGAGGCATTGAAGAACGACCTGCGCAAGGCGATCTCCGAGGAACGCTACGAGGACGCGGCGGCATTGCGCGACAAGATCAAGGAGATGACGAGCTCGAATTGAAGTGCTCGTAACCCGTCTCTGCCAGCGTTCGGCGCTGCCCGTTCCCGTCCTCGATTTCGACCAGCCCCTGCCGCTCCGTCATGATCCCGATCTGCACACAGGCCAAGCTCTGTTCTTCGCGCCACGCCTTTTCGAACCGCTTCTGTGCCCGCGCGCCCACGCAGAAGAGCAGTTCGAAATCCTCGCCATCCTCGAGCGCGTGGGCGAGCCCGCCGCGCGCGTCATCGATGCGCAGTGCCGCGGGATCGACGGGGACGGCGGCCGCCCGGATCGACGCGCCCGTGCCGCTCATTGCGCAGAGCCTGCGCAGGTCCGAGCCGAGTCCGTCGCTGAGGTCGATCATGGCGGCGGCGAACCCCTGTTCGCGCAGCCAGAGCCCCTCCCGCACACGCGGCTCGAATGCGAGATGTTTGCCCAGCGCGCTGCCGCCCAGGCTGCCTGTGACGTAGAGCGCATCGCCGGGGCTCGCGCCGGAACGCGTGATCGCCGTTCCTGCGGGGGCTCGGCCCACGGCAAAGACGTGAAGCGCAAGCCGCTCGGCTGCACCCGTGTCTCCGCCGACAAGAGCCAGGTTGTGGCGTTGTGCCAACGAAACGGCCCCGTGATAGATTTCTTCGAGGCGGGCCACCGGGCTCTCGGCGGGGGCACCGAGATCGAGCAGCGCCCATAGCGGCTCGCCGCCCATCGCGGCAATGTCGCTCAGCACACGGCCGACCGCCTTGTAGCCGACCCGGTGGGTCGGGGTCCCTTCGTCGAAATGCACACCCTCGATGACGGGGTCGGAGGTGAGCAGCAGATCGAAGCGCGCGTCGCCGGGGCTGCGGACGACGGCACAATCGTCGCCGGGCCCCACGACGACGTCGGCTCGCGTCGGCAGCAGGGCGGCGAGCCGTGCGACGGCCGCGAGTTCGCCGATGTCTCCGAGCGTTTTCATGGACGCCTCCAACGCGCGCATCCTTCGTACGCCCCCATCGATCCGGATCCGGAACGATAGATGCGTACGCGCGAACAGTACGTTAGGCGAAGACGCGAAATCTTGCCAGAAAAACCAGGCTTTGACAGTGCTCGGTACAGGTACGGGACTTCCGATTCGCGTGTATTCGCGTGATTCGCGGGCGGCATCTCTGCAGAGGTGTAGCACGTGTGGGCACAGACATCAACCGGCGTTTTGCCGTTGCACAGGCGGTGCCGGTGTGCAACGGTTGGCTCGTGACTGGGTGGAAACGCAACCTGATCGTCGTGTGGCTGTCGCAGCTGTTCAGCATCACCGGGTTCATGCTGGCCCTGCCGTTCGCGCCGTTCTATATCCAGGCGCTGGGTGTGTCGGATCCGGCGAAGGTCCGGATCTGGGCCGCGTTCTCACAGTTCAGTGCGGCGTTCGGGCTGGCTGTCATGGGCCCGATCTGGGGCATGCTGGCGGATCGGTACGGGCGCAAGAAGATGATGCTCCGAGCGAACTTCTGCGCGGCCGTGGTGCTGTCGGCCATGGCGGCGGCGCCGAATGTGTGGATCTTCATCGCGTTGCGGTTGATGCAGGGCATGTTCACCGGCACGATGAATGCGGCCATGGCATTCGTGGCCTCCTACACGCCGCACCGGCGGCAGGGCACCGCGTTGGGCACGCTCAGCGCCGCGGTCTGCTGCGGGGCGATGGCCGGGCCGGCGTTGGGCGGGCTATTGGCCGAGACGGTCGGCTACCGCGCGACATTTGTGGGGGCCGGCCAACTGCTTCTGCTCTCGGCGCTGCTGGTCTTGTTTCTCGTGAGAGAGCAGTTTACGGGCCCCGTCGATCGGCCGGCGCCGGAGGGCGCGGCGCGAGCGTCGTGGCGGGAACGGGTGGCGGCGCTGGGGCCGGGCGCCCCGATTCTGTTCTTGGTTTTTCTGGCCTCCTTCGCGCGGCGTTTCGATGGTCCGTATCTGGCCTTGTTCGTCCAGGAACTGCACGGCAAGTTGGAGGGGGTTTCGCGCCTGACGGGGCTGGTCTTCACGATTTCCGCGCTCGGGGCCGCGATCTCCGGGCCGCTGCTGGGGTGGGTCGCGGACCGGAGCTCGCCCTTGCGCGTGGGCAGAGTCTCCGCGCTGGTTGCGGGGCTGGCCATGGGCAGTCTGGGCTTCTGTCGGAGCCTGTTGTATGTGCCGGTCGCTCGTTTTGTCGCTGCGTTTGCCGGGGGCGGGCTGGACCCCGTCTTCTTCGCGTGGCTTTCCCGGCTGACCCCGCAAGAGCGGCGGGGCACGATCTTCGGGTGGTCGACCACCGCGCGGTCGTTGGGGTGGGGGATTTCGCCGTTGGTCGGCGCGATGATCGCGGTGCCGCTTGGGCTGCGCGCCGTGTTCTTCGCCGGGGTGCTGTGGTGCCTGCTGCTGCTGCCCGTGATGGGCGTGGTCAGTCGGCGTGTCGCCGCCATGCGGGCGACCTCCGACTGGCCGGGGCCGGCGTCCGAAGAGGGGCCACGCATGCCTTGAGACGCGGAGGCCACGAGCGCCGCGCATTGACGCTTGCATTCTGAGGTGGCGCCGTGTAACTTGAAAGTTTTCTGAGTGGCTGGATCATGAAGGCATATATCTTTCTTGTTCTGAGCGCGGTGCTCGTCAACAACTTCGTGCTGACCCGGTTTCTGGGGATCTGTCCTTTCCTCGGCGTGAGCCGTGAATTGCGTACGGCGTTGGGCATGAGCTGCGCGGTTATCTTCGTGATGACCTCCGCTTCTGCCGTGACCTGGCTGTTGCAGCACTATGTACTTGAGCACTGGGGCATCGAGTACCTGCAGACGATCGCGTTCATCCTCGTGATTGCGACGTTCGTCCAGTTCGTCGAGCTGGTGTTGAAGAAGACGAGTCCGGGCCTGCACAAGGCGCTGGGGATCTATTTGCCTTTGATCACGACGAATTGTGCCGTGCTCGGTGTGGCCGTGCTGAACATCCGGGAGGGCTATACGTTCGGCAAGACGGTGGTCTTCGGGTTCGGCGCGGCGTTGGGGTTCGGATTGGCGCTTGTGATCTTTACGGGGTTACGCGAACGAATTGAACGTGCGGATCCGCCGAAGGCGTTTCGCGGCACAGCGATCGGGCTCGTTACGGCGGGCTTGCTGAGCTTGGCGTTTATGGGGTTTGCCGGGCTTGTGAAGATGTAGCGGGAGTTCTCGCCGAGCCGTCCGTTGGTGTGGGGCTTCGACGAGGTTTATGACAAGGTAGTTTTCGGGGGCGTTCTCGTGCAGGTGTGGATACCGGTTATGGCGCTCGGTGCGATCGGCGTCGGATGCGGCGCGTTGCTGGCTGTCGCTGCCAGGTTCCTGGCCGTCCAGGAGGATCCGCGTGTGGCGCAGGCAACGGAGTTGCTGCCCGGCCTGAACTGCGGGGCCTGCGGCTATGCGGGGTGCGCGGACTATGCCAAGGCCATTGTGCAGGAGGGCGCGGCGGTCAATCAGTGCAAGCCGGGCGCGAGCGAGACGGTAGCGGCGCTCGCCGCATTCATGGGCGTGGAAGCGTCCGCATCGGATCGCCAGGTGGCGGTCGTGCTTTGTGGCGGCGACGCCGGCAAAGCGAAGCGGAAATGCCTGTACAATGGCGTGGCGGATTGTGCGGACGCCATGCTGGCCGGTGGCGGGGACAAGGCCTGTCTTTACGGCTGCATCGGGCTCGGGACCTGTGCAAGGGTCTGCCCGGTTTCCGCAATTGAAGTGAAGGATCAGCTCGCGGTCGTGCATCCGGGACTGTGCATGGGGTGCGGCCAGTGCGTTGCGGCGTGTCCGCGCGACCTGATCAAGCTGGTTCCTGCTGATCGGCACATTCACATTCTCTGCAGTTCTCAAGACAAGGGGCCCGCGGTCAAGAAGGTGTGCACGGTCGGCTGCATCGGCTGCACACTGTGTTTCAAGACGGTCGAGGGGAAGGGGATCCAGATGAAGGGCCCGCTCGCCGTCGTGGACTACGAGGTCGCGTTGGACAACGAGCAGATCATCGAGAAATGTCCCATGAAGACGATCGCGGCTCGGCCCGCGGCTGGGACCAAGACGGCATGAACGGCACGGCAACAGCTTATGCATCCTGGGGCGGCGTGCACCCTGAATACAACAAGGTGACGGCTTCGTGCGCACTGGAACGCTTGCCGGTCTCGTCGCGCCTGCTCGTGTCGCTTT
>Ga0272441_10001340_pt1 | contig 52668 bp, 44 predicted proteins | sample SSMProp6N_FD_193582 | JGI IMG/M metagenome (GOLD analysis project Ga0272441, IMG submission 193582) | Marine sediment archaeal communities from Little Sippewissett salt marsh, Falmouth, MA, United States - SSM-Prop-6N | ecosystem: Environmental > Aquatic > Marine > Wetlands > Sediment ...
AACAGTTGATCACATTAAAACCCTGTCATCCGACTCCATGAGCTGGTTCACCGAGAATCGCTGAACGGCTGTGAGGTGGCGACCTGCCTGGTGTCAGGTGTCAGGACAAAATTTCAACTTGCTTTTGTGGCGAGCAACCACTAATTATGAGTACTCGAATTAAGCGCGAACGACCTAAGTCCATCGATTCATAAATTCGATGACGAATTTATTTTCTAAAGACTTAGTGCTGAGTGAGCATTTGATCAATCTTATTTTTTTAAATACGATATCGTATTTGCGAATCGAAGCACTAAGGACCGCAACATGAAGGGGAAGTCGAAATGGAACTGATAAAAATTCGCTTCGGTGAGGAGCCGGATGCCATCGAAGCCGCGGTCGACAGGAACCTGACGGACCTGTATCGTTCCGCCAATCTTCTTTTCAGCTGCTCCGACTGCCTGTGGCTGCCATCGATGGACATGATCGAAACACCAAAGGAAATCGTGATCATTTCCGAAATCGCGGGCTTGGAAAAAGAAGATCTTGAGGTAGAAATCACACGGCGGGCCGTCAAGGTCAGTGGAAGACGCCGTCCCCCCGCCCCGGCCGGTTCGGCGACCTATCGTCTGGCGGAAATCAACTACGGCCATTTTGAACGGGTCCTTTACCTGCCGGAGGCGGTCGACGCGAACAGTATCAGCGCGTCTTATTCCAATGGGCTTCTCACCATCCGGTTGGCCAAACAACCAGCGCAGGAGCATTATCGGGTCCCGATTGCCGAAGAATAAGCGTTTTTAACAGTATCCAGGCGGTTTCGCGATGTCGAAGCCCGCACAATTCAGAGACACGAAAGATGGAGGTCACTATGCCAGATCCGCAATCTTCCGGTGAAAAAGGAGCGGACACCATTCCGGAAACGCTTCCCGTTCTGCCCTTGTCGGATGCCATTCTCTTTCCCAAAATGGTTCTTCCGTTGATCGTCTTGGAGGAAATCTCCATTCAGCTGATCGATGATGCCATGGCCGGCAATCGAGTCGTCGGATTGCTCGCATCCAAACAGCAGGGCGAATCACAAGGCTATCCGCGCGCCGAGGACCTGGCGTCCATGGGCGCCAGCGCGCTGATTCTCAAGATGGCCAAGACCCGCGACAACAAGGCCCAACTGCTGGTCCAGGGGCTGAAACGGTTCAAAACCCAGTCCTTCGTGCAGGGGAAACCCTATCTTCAGGCAAAGGTGAAGCACATCGAGGAAGCCGAGGAAAAGGACCAGGAGATCGAGGCGATGATGAACAACCTGGTCGGTCTTTTTGCCCGGATCGTCGAACTCGCGCCGGGGCTGCCCCAGGAGATGGTGCAGATGGCCCAATCGATCAAGGATGCCGGCACGCTGGCCGACATGATCGTTTCCACGATCAATTCTTCGATAGAGGAAAAGCAGCGGATCCTGGAAACCACGAACGTTCGCGAACGTCTTAAAGATGCCTCCCGCATCACCAACCGCCAGTTGGAAATCATCGAACTGGGGAACAAGATCCAGCAGCAGGTCAAAGGTGATCTGGACAAACGCCAGCGGGAATTCTACCTGCGTGAGCAGCTCAAGGCGATCAAGGATGAGCTCGGAGAAAAGGATGAGGAGACGGTCGATATAGACGAGTTTAGAACACGGATCGATTCGGTCGGGCTACCGGAGGAAGCCCTTAAGGAAGCCGAGCGGGAATTAAAACGCCTGTCGAAAATGCACCCCTCGTCGGCCGAATATACCGTGTCCACCACATACCTGGATTGGCTCACGACGCTGCCGTGGAATACGAGCACCGCCGACAATCTGGACATCAAGAAGGCCAGGAAAATCCTGGACGATGACCACTACGGTCTCGAAAAACCGAAAAAAAGGATCATTGAATATATAGCGGTGCGCAAGCTGAAACCCGACTCCAAGGGGCCGATTCTCTGTTTTGCCGGACCGCCCGGAACCGGCAAAACATCTCTGGGGCAGTCGATCGCCCATGCCTTGGGGCGCAAGTTCGTCCGTATATCGCTGGGCGGCGTGCGCGACGAGGCTGAGATCAGGGGGCACCGGCGCACGTATATCGGCGCCCTTCCCGGCCGGATCATCCAAGGCATCCGGCGGGCGGAGTCGAACAACCCGGTTTTCATGCTGGATGAAATCGACAAGGTCGGCAGCGATTTCCGCGGCGATCCGTCCGCCGCCCTGCTGGAAGTGCTCGATCCCCAGCAGAACTTTTCATTTTCCGATCATTACCTGGATGTGGCTTTCGATCTGTCGAAAGTCATGTTCATTACCACCGCCAACATATTGGATACCGTGCCGCCCGCCTTGAGAGACCGGATGGAGGTCCTGCAACTGCTTGGATACACCCAAGAAGAAAAGCTCAAAATCGCCAACCGGTTTTTGATTCCACGACAGCGGTCCGAACACGGCCTCAAGGCGAACCAGATCACCTTCAACCAAGGGGCGGTTCGACATATTATCGAGGGTTACACGCGCGAAGCCGGTCTCCGAAACCTGGAACGCGAGATTGCCAATATTTGCCGCGGCTTGGCCACCCAAATCGCAGGCGGGGATGTCAAAAAGGCGACCATCAAGGCCGGGGATGTCGCCGGTTACCTGGGGCCCGTCCGGTTTACTCCGGAATCCAAGGCCCGGGTCCTAATTCCGGGGGTTGCTACCGGACTGGCATGGACCCCTGTAGGCGGAGAGCTGCTCTTTATCGAGGCCACGGCCATGAAGGGCCAGAACCGCCTGACACTGACCGGACAGCTGGGAGACGTGATGAAGGAATCGGCCCAGGCGGCCCTTACGTTTATCCGCACTCATACCAAAGAGCTGGATATCGGTGATAATTTTTTTGAGAAGAAAGATATTCACATTCACATCCCGGCCGGGGCCATCCCCAAGGACGGTCCCTCGGCCGGTGTGACCATGCTGACGGCTCTGGTCTCCTATATGGCCGGTCGCAAGGTTAAAAAAGACCTGGCGATGACCGGGGAGATCACATTGAGGGGCCAGGTGCTGCCGGTAGGCGGCGTCAAGGAGAAAATGCTGGCGGCTCACCGGGCCGGCATCAAAATCGTGATCCTGCCCCAGGAGAACCAGAAGGATGTGGAGGAACTTCCCGAAAACGTCCGCAAGCGGATCACCTTTCACTTCGTGGAAAAAATGCTGGACGTGCTCAAGTTGGCGTTGGAGAAAAAGTAAGCAGTGGATTCGTAACCGTTCACAGGGTTGCAAAGTCCGATGCGCTTCAAGCCACCTAATTGTAAGCGTTTACAGGGTGCCGCAGATGCAAGGCGTCGGGTGCGCAGACGTACTTTTGTACTTTAAGTGCCCGACAACAAAGCAGATGCGGTGCCCTGTGAACGCTTACGTGGATTCAAGGTTCGTGCGTCGATGAACGCGCGGTTCAAGTGCAGGTGTCTGAAACGGATGAACTCTCAGTGGCCGGTTGGGGTTCCGAGCGCGGGTCGAGGACGGTGACGGCCGGAGAAGATGTGCGCATGGCCACAAACGACACCGGGTATTCAGCCTCCAGCCGCTCCGGCCGCCGGCGTCGATATACGGCCACGATGCCGCCGAAGATACTACCTGATAGGGCAATAAAGACGTACAGCCCGGATGGCCCAAAAAATTTCATCATCATTGCGGCAGCCGGGGGACCGAGACTGGCCCCAACGCCGAAGCTCAAGATCAGGGCCGAGCTTACTGCCACGATGTCATCCGGCGGAAAGAAGTCGTGAGTGTGGGCAACGGCCACTGGATACAGCGTAAAGGCCACCCCTCCATACAGGATCGTTAGCGTCAGGAGGAGTGAAAATGACTCCCGCATCAGCAGCGTAATCGCGAGACTGATCGCCGCCACAGCCAATCCCAAACCGGCCATCACGATGTTACGGTCGAAACGGTCCGAGAGAAGACCGACGGGCCACTGCAGGATCAAACCGCTGAGCACTGTGGCACCCATGAAAAGAGAGATCCCGGGGACCGTTAAACCGATACGATGTCCGAACACCGGTCCCAGAGTGTAAAACGCCCCGTTGATCAAACCGGCCGTCAGACATCCGAACATGCCCATCGGTGCTGTTCGCCACAGAGCCAACAGGTTAAAATTCAGGATTTTCGGTACCTGGGGCTGAACCGAGTGCGTGGTGGAGACCGGCACCAGGCAAAGGGCCAGAAGGATACCCGTTATCAGAAAAAGATGAGGCCCGTTCACTTCAGCGGCGTTCAGTAGAAACTGACCCACGCCCAATCCGAGAAAACTCACCACCATGTAGACCGAAATTATACGCCCGCGATTGGAGCGGTCGGCGCCCGCGTTCAACCAACTCTCGACAACCATGTAAAGACCGGTGACGGCGATGCCGGTCAGCAGTCTCAGGCCACCCCAGCTGACCGGGGAGACAAACAGGCCGTGCGCCATGACCGAAGCGGTGCAGACCGCCGCGAAGGTCGCAAATGCCCTGATGTGGCCGACTCGACAAACCACGCGGTGGCAATAAAAACCGCCTAGGATAGTGCCCACGTAATAGCCCGACATGACCACACCGGTGACCTGTTCCGAAAAACCCTCGATGCTCATGCGCAGGCTCAGGAACGTTCCCAACAGACCCACACCGGTCAAGAGGATGAAAACAGCCGTATAGAGAGCGACAAAGCCAAAAAGGGTATGGACCATGCGGTGGAAGTTTCCTTTTCATTCCGATTTTTATCCGGTGTCCATCCATAAACGGCATATTTCGGCCTTGGCCGGAGCCGATATCTATCATTTCTGGACGGACACTATCCATCTTTTAATACCACCGATTTTACTCTTTTTTGCGTTGATGGTACAGCTGAATTCGCCGTTCTGCTCGAACAATTCATCCGGAAAGCATTCGGGTGTCAACACCGACGATGTTTCCAGAATGAAGGCGCGCTCTAGGAGGTTTTCGAGCTTTCGGATGTTGCCCGGCCACCGATTGCAGCTTTTTGAACACCGTCTGCATGGCGGCGTTTTCGATGTGAACCAGCTCGCGCGATCCCGCTTGCCAGAATTGATCCCGCAGATAATCGAGTTCCAGATCCCGGATGATGATCTCGCCAACGGATTCGGCGACCAACCGCACCTCGTCGGGGACCGGGAGATAGGTGATGAAGTCGGTAGCACAGGCCTTTAGTACGAAAATAAGGTGGGCGCCTCCGCCCGGACAACCGGTTTCGAAAGACGGCTGAAACTCGCCGCCAACGGGCCCTAAGCCCGGACCAGGCCCGTCTTCGAATAAAGGGTTTGGATTTATCCGAGATTGTGCTTTCCACAGGTATCGGCATTGGGTCCGGTCTAAGACCCCGCGACTCAGACAGTCAGCCGCTTTTCGCAACCGATCATCCAGGCTCCGGCGCGTCTTTTTCATACACGGTGGCGGCTCGAAGGGCCATGAGTGTTTAGGAGGGTAATGGGCTGTCGGATCCGCTCGGTTGGTGCCATGACGACAATCTTGGATGTGGGGTGATGGCAATTCAGAGATTCCAGAGTACTGCCGACAGCCTTTTTACAGCAGGATCTCGATCGACACAAGCCCATTCAACTCCTTTTCAGGTACTGGTCTTTGCCTCTCTGCAAACCTGTCAATAGGGGACGACCAGCTGTCGCTGCAGCATTTTTTCATAGAGGGCGATGTACTTGCCGGCCGTTACGGCGTGGTTGAAGCGCTCTGCGCTCTGAGTCATGATCCGGCGGATGTGGGGCTCTTTGACATCGCGAGGCAAATTGTAGAACTGCATCGCTTCGCCGATGGCCCAGGAGAGACCCTGAGCATCGAAGGATTCGAACAGAAAGCCGTTGCCGGTGGCAGACTGGATGTCGAGGTGTTCTACCGTGTCATGGATTCCGCCGGTATCATGCGCGACTGGCAGCGATCCATACAGGCATCCGATCATCTGGGGTAGACCGCACGGTTCGAACCGTGAGGGCATCAGCACAAAGTCCGAAGCGCCGTAGGCCAGTCGGGAGAGGCGCTCATCGAAGGGGCACGCCGCCACCCGCTTTTCAAAACCATGGAAGTCAATGATGTTGAGGAAATGGGACTGGAATTCGCCGTTGGCCACAAAAACGATCTGCAGGTTCTGCTGCCAGTAGCGTGAGACGACCGGATAGAGTATGTCGGCCAGCAACTGGCACCCTTTCTGGTAGTTGTCGAGGCGATGGGGCCAGAAGAAAAGGGGCGCATCGGGGTCGCTGATCAGGCCGAAGCGGTTCTGCAGAATACGTTTGTTTTGTCTTTTGGCGGCGGCATGATTTCGGGGATCATATCTGACGGGCAGCGCTTCGTCCGTCGACGGATCGAACGACGGGTCCGGTGAATTGAGGATTCCCTCCGCGCATCCGGCAGCCCACTTGTTGGCAAACTCCTGACGCAGGGGTGCATCGACGAAGCTGTGGCGGCCCTGAATAATTTCTGCCAAGAAGGTCGGGCTGACCGTGTTCACGTAGTGGGCGGCAAAAAGGCCGCTGCCCAGGAAATCGACCCGGTTGTGTTCGCGGGTTTCCTCGTAGCTGGCCGGTACGCGTTCATAAAAGAGGTGATCCCAGAATTCGGCCGCATCGATGCCGCGGTCTTCGATGGTCGCCAGGTTGGTCTTGACGGTGTGAATGTTGTGGACCGTAAACAGGCTCGGGATGCCCATGTGCAAGGCCGCGCCCGGTATCAGGCCGGTCATCCAGTCATTACAATGAATCAGGTCCGGCGCGACCTCCGGGATGATTTTGTTGATGACCTCGCGTTGAAACGCCAGGGCGATTTTCAGGTTTTCCCACTCTATATTCGAATACACCTGATCCTGATAAAAAAACGCGCGGTCTTCGGCCAGGTGGAAACGGTCCTCCGGAAGCACCTTTTTGATCATCCGCATTTCCTTGTTCAACAGAATCGAAAACTGATCCTTGAACAGGGTGCGGTAGTCGGGCAGGGCGATGTGGACATCGGCGCCCTGCTCCAGAAGGGCACTGACGAGAGCGGCCGACACGTCGGCCAAACCGCCGGCCTTGGCTGAGAGATAATTGGCAACGTTGCCCATACCCGGCTGCAGATAAGTGACTTCCGGCGTTACGATGAGGATCGTCGCGTTTTTTTTTGAGTGTGCTGTCATGTCATGCGGTCATCCTTGACGGGTTTGCCTTCGACTGCGATGGGTCGCTCGGACCCGGTGTCTTTAGAGTGTAACTTCTCCGCAAGATGCGAAGATGGGTTGTAAAAGTGAAACCAATTGATTCATCGGGAACAGGCTTACAGGTTTCAGGTGTCAGTAAACCCCAAACCCTGAAACCCGAAACCTGAACACTGATTTTGTTGCGGCCTAAGGCCTGCATTGGGTGGTGTGTCCCAAGGAGCATACCATAAAAAGACCGTCGTCGTGCCAATAATAATCAAGAAATTTGATCGAAAGCCGGCGGCCCGAAAGAGTGGGTATCGAACCGCTTCACATTAAAGCGGATCACCCTAAAAGTCCAACTTCCAGATCAGGTCGATGCCGCTCGTCAGTTCGTTTCCCACCTGGGCGGCGACGCTGAAGTTTTTGTTGAGCTCATATTCTATTTCGACTTCACCGAAATTCTGAGCTGAGAATGCATACCGATAAGTTACGAAAATGTTTCGGGAAACATACTTCCCGAGTGCCAGCGAGCCGGATCGCCAGTCGTTTTCTCCCGCGTCGATGCTGAAGGAATCCACCTTAAAGGCATCTCCCAGGATTGTGTTTAGCTCGCTCGCCGCCAAGTTACCGGCCAAACTCAGGGCGGCCGATTGAGCGCTGGTCGCCTGTTGAGAGCGCAGCTCGTCGGTGCGTCGTCCGAATACCAGGTAGGAAATGATGTCGGACTGCTCCATCGCCGGATCGCTTTCGAGAATCAATTCGAGCTTTCGAACGCTGCCGGTAATACGAACGATAATCGTTACGTTATTGATAAGGGTTTCAGCCCGAATATCCAGTCCGGGGTCCGGTTCCGGGAGGCCCTGAAAGTCGACCACACCCCGGGTGATCTTGAAACGGCGACCCTGAAACTCGTAGTTGCCTCTCACGGTGTTGAGCGCTCCCGTCAGAAGGAAAAGGGCCTGTTTTTCTTTCTTCAACCGGATTGATCCGGCAATTTCGGTATTGAGACCCTGGCCTCTCAGCCAGACATTGCGCGGAATCTCTATCGTCACATCGGCGGCCAGGGCCGCAAGCGGGTCTTCCCCCCGGCCTCCGCCAATGACGATCGACCCTCCTTTATCCGCCTTTTCGCCGATGACCTCGATGTCAGCCGGTCCGCCGGCCGTCAGCTGGTCCAGATTGATCCGGCCTTCAGGGATCCGGATCCGGCCGGTCAGGATTGGAGACGAAAGCGGTCCGGTGAGAGACATGTCCGGTTCGATCCGGGCAGTGAACTCTCGTTTCCAGGCAAAAGGCGCCCGCTTTCCTGTCAGATGAAGGTTCACGTCGGTGGGTGTCAGTCCGTTTAAAAGAATCTGGCCGGTCAAACTCAACATGCCTTCCTGATCACCGCTGGCCAGCAGTCGGTCGATTGTCAGTTGTCCCGGCAGCAGGCGCAGATCGGCCTGCAGGGATTCATAAGTCAACCCATGCGGCGGCAGGGAAAGGGAGCCATCCTGGAGGGTTAAAAATCCGGTCAGCTGCGGTTGGCGCAGGTCTCCGGCGGCCTGCACCTGCACGGTCACACGACCGTCGAGCTTTACCTCGCGCTGTGCGGGAAGCGGCAGTTCGGATAGCTTCAGATCCTTGGCATCCAACTGGGCCTGCAGGCTTCCGGGCTGTGGGGTGAACTCGAAAGGCGTCAACCGGAACACCAAACCGCTGCGCCCATTCAAGTCGAAAAGCTTGCGTCCCTCCCGGTGGCCGGTTGCCGTCAGGCTGGCGGCTTCATCACGATAGCCCAGCCGGAGGTTCAGATCCAAGAGCGAAACGTCGTATCCACCGGCGCCTTGAACGGCCACCTTTGCGTCGATGACGGGCGCAGAGGCCGTTCCACTCAACTTCGCCTCGGCCGCAAGTTGGCCCTTGAGCGTCGGTTCATCCTGCCAGAGGGTCTCGAGGCGGTCCAGAGCAAGGCCCTCGAGAGAGAGCTGAAATTGCTGGGGACCCTTCAGGGCGAGTCTTCCGTCGGCCTGCAACGATACCGGCCCGGCGACCAGCTTGAGTGATTCGATGTCGACACCGTCCGGGTCGGTTCGCAGCCGGATCGGTTCGGCGTTTCTGAATTCCGTTATCAGGCGGTTGAACGGGGCGGCGACTCCGGTTACCTGAAGCGTTTCAATTCGGATCCGCCGCTCTTCCTGTTGCCACTGATTGACGGCGCTCTTTAAAACAAGCTGTTCGCCGGCCGCATGCGAGAGCATCAGATCGACGGCCAGCTGCTCCGGTTTCAGGTCTGCTGTCAGTTCCAGCCGGGGAAATCGGTAGTCCTGGTAGTCGATGTCGGAGAGCCGGACGGTGGTTTGTCCGCTGACGGTTGCGCTCTCGATCTGCCAGGCCCCGTTCAGTTCCAGCGATTCGACCGCAACGGGTTCGAGTGTCAGATTGCCGCCATTCACCTGGGCTTCGATGCGAGTGTTCTGCGGGCTGCCTTCCACCTGGCCGGTTATCTGAAAATTGCCGCCCGGTATGCGCTCGGACGGCAGCTCGGGCACCAGTTTGGCCAGCAGTGGACTGAGGCGTTGCAGCTCAGGAAAGACGATATGGCCGCCGATCCGGTAGGATCGCATCCCGTCGACTGTTTGCCCGTCTAGGGTTGCCTGCACTAGGTCGCTGTCCAGGTCAAACGACGTCACCCGCACCACCGCTCCGTCCCAGCTGGCTTTTATATCGGCGTGCTTGACGGGGGTGCCGAAGAGAATCGAGGACTGCAGTTTAAGATCGGCTTCGGCCGACCAAGCGGAAGGATCGTCGGCAGCGGCGTCCGTGACTTTTTGCCTGGCCTCGGCCGTGAGATCGGCGTTGACCTTTCCCGCCCATAGCGGATCGGCGAGAAACGCCGATGGGTCGAGGTCGCGCACCGCGCCTGTGATGGACGCGTTTTCAAACGGGGACTTCGTTTCGATGCCGCCCAGACGGCCCTGAAGTCGGATGCGTCCGGGGGGGCCGCTGAGAGACGCCGTAGTGATGTTCAGGTCTCCATTTTGCAGCGTCAAATCGAAGTCGCCGCTGTCGATCTGATAACCGGCCAGGCTGGAACCGGTCACCTGGAGCACCAGGTGACCAAGCCTTTCCGGTCCATCCAGGTCGCTTCCATTGATGGAAAATTCCGCGTTGACATCCCCGCTCAGCTGCGGTGCCTCAATAGAGGGCCAGGCTGCCGGATTGAGGTGGCGCAGGGACCCTTTGGCTTCCAGTGCCAGACCGCGGTCGCCTTGGATCGCCAGGATGCCTTCTTCCGCCAGTGATTGTTGCCGGTCCAGAGTGAGGTTCAACCGGTGGCGCAGCTGCCGCGGCGTTCCCTGCAGATCGATATTGCCGGCGATTTCTCCGCGGTCGAGGGCCTCGGTTTCGAGCAGGCGCCCCAGTTCGGAGAGGTCCAGGGTATGGATTCGTGCCGTCAAGGTGACGTCGGGGTCCGGCTGCAGAAGTTGTAGGTGGCCGTCGAGGGTCAATGCCGAAGCCCCCGTTTTGAGATTGAGCCCCTTGATTTGGAGATCTTCACCCTTTTGATCGTAGCGCACGCGACCCTTGAGTCCGGTTACCTCGATGCGGGGATCGTCGAGGCTGAAGGCCAGCTGTCGCAGATCGGCCTTCAGCTCTGAATCGATGTCCAACCGGACGTTGAGTCGGATGTGCTCGATGTGCCGAATCCGGGGCGGCACTGACGTCGCATCCCGGATGGTGAGGGCTCCGGCGTCGATCGCAAGCTGCTTAACGAGAACCTCGAACGGCGAACCGGATGGCGCGTCGCTCTCAGGAGTCGCAAAGCGGCGCGCTTCTTCTTCGACATTCCACGTGCCGTCCGCCTTCCGCACCAAAAAGACTTGAAGACCATCGATACGCAGGTGCCGGATCACCAGCATGCGCCTTAACAGCAGCGGCAGTGCATAGCCGATCGAAATACGCTCGGCGGTCAGAAGCGGGCCGGTGCGACCGTCCAGGCGCAGACCGGTGACGCTCAGATCCGTAAACAGATTTCCGGACAAAGACCCCAGTTCCAGCCGCAGACCGGTTTGCCGTTCCAGGGTTTCCACGGCCAGTGCCTTGACTCGTTTCTGGACCGCCGGTATCTGCAGCACAATTGTTCCGACGACAAGCAGGGCGACGAAGCCGGCCAGAACATAGGCCAGAGACTTTAACAGCGGCTTTAAGAAACGGCGTTGCCGCCGGCTCTCGCCACTCCCGCGAGGTGCGGATTGTTCTTCGGGGCGCGTTTTTTTCATACTTTCTGTCTGCGAGGATCGCTCATCCGGTATCGATCGACGCGGGATTTTCGCATCTCTCTAAAATGCTTGTCCGATGTTTATATAAAAGCGCCAGCGGTCGCCGATGATGTCATTTGGATTGGTGAAATCGCCGATGTCTTTTCCGGTCGGCGGGTTGAGCTTGTAACCGAAGTCCACCCGGATCGGCCCGATCACGGTATTGTAACGCAATCCGACTCCGCAAGTGTAAAGCATATCGGAAAAATTGAGTCTAAACGGATCTTTGTCAAGCAACCCGGTGTCCAGAAACGTGACTCCCGAGAGTTCTTTGTAGATCGGAAACCTCGCCTCGACACTGGCGTTGAAACTGCTCTGACCGCCGATTGGATCGCCATTGCGGTCAAGGGGCGGAAGTTCCTGGTAGGCGTAGCCGCGCACCGTGTCGCTGCCGCCCAGATACAGCCGTTTGAAGCCCGGAATGAAGGAACTGTCTTGTATCTCCTGGATGGTTTCAAGGTGCACCCGCCCGGCCAGGATGATATCTTTATAGAGCGGAACATACTTTTTGACATCGATTACCGGTTGGTAATAGGTGAGCTCCGATCCGAGAAAATCGGGTGCCACAGAGATCTTTGCCCCCAGCAGTGAACCGGTCGTCGGATTCAGCAAATTGTTCCGCGAGTCACGGGCGATCTCCATACCGACAACGGATACAAGCGTATCCTCAGCCAAGAATGGCAGTTCTTCGATGTCCAAGGGCTCGTCGGCGGCGACACTTTCCTCGTTGTTGGACGACAGGCCGTAACTCAGACGTAGAAACCAGTCCTGCCCAAGCTGGCGGTTCAGGGCCACATCGGTGAAAATTCGGCGATTTTTGTATGCGGGGGGGTCTTCCAGTTCGTTCCCGGCTCTGGCGCTGAGACTGTTCCTGGCGTCCAGAAAGTATGGCTGATCGTAGGCCAGTTGAATGTTTTTCAGCACGGATGACGTGCGGGCACTGAAGGTCAGCCGGCCGCCTAAACCGGCCAGGTTGCGGTATGTCAAAGCGGCCTGGAGCCGCAGCTTATCCTCGGTGCCGTAACCGACGCCGAGTCGGACACTCCGGCGGTCTTTCGATTTGAGTTGAACACGCATCGGAACCGGACCATCTTCGGCTGTCGGCGGCCCTTCGGGTTTAATGACCGCGACTCTGAAAACGTCGAGTCTGAAAAGGTTGCGCCGGCTGGTCTCGACCTTGTCCGCGTCGTATACGTCCCCTTCCGCGTAGGTCAATGCACGCCGGATGACCGTTTCAGAGACCTCGGTTCCTTCCTGGTTGATCGTGGTGGGCCCGAAGACACACAGTGGGCCGGGGATGACGCGAAACGAAAGCTTCGCCTGATTGACCTTTGGATCGACGACCGCGTGCCCGGTGACCTCGGCGAAAGGGTATCCGCGGTTGCCGAGTGTTCGGTTGATGTTTTTTTTGGCTTCTTCGTATTCGGCCACTTTGAACACCTGGCCGATTTCAAGGCGAGTGTCTGCCAGAAGGGTCGTCCGGTCGACTCCTTTTACAGCACTGGTTATGGCCATATCGATTGATTCGATCAGGACCGGTGGGCCTTCAGTGATCTCGTAAGTCACCTTGACGCGTGGCAGCGTCTCGGTCGGGCTCTCTTCGGGTTCAGTGGTCGCTGAATTTCCGCTGGCTGCCTCCTCGGCCCTTCGGTCCGGTTCTGCGCCCGAGACCGTTACCGCAACCGCGATCGCGGTCTGGTAGTATCCGTTATTACGATAAAACTGCTGGATGCGGAGCCGGTCTTCTTCGAGATCCTCAGCACTTAGAACGGGCGAGGGCAGCCAGACTTTCCAAATCGGAGGCATTTGGGCGGCCAGCGTTTTGGCCAGTTCGGATTCCGAAACGCTTTCGACTCCCGTGAATTTGACGGCGACCAGATCGAATTGATCCGGAATCGTATCGGCGGTTGCCGCGGCTGCCGGCAGGATCAACAGGGTCATCAACAGTAGAGCGATCTTCATCTTTTGCGAACTCAGTCATCGGTATCGGGCAGGCCGGGTCTGTTGACGCTCACGGCTGATGCAGACAGCGGTCGGGGTTTGACGCTTTCACGGCGCATTTGCGGGACCAGCCGATCGGGCAACCGTTTCCGGTGTCCGTCTTTCAGCCCATCGCCGACTCTTTCGGGCACGGGCCTATTTATAGGACGTCTTTTTTCGAATCGTATAGTAAACCGTAACCGTGTCCCTGTTGCCGGCGGCCAGCGTCAGCTTTGCCGGGTTGATGGTCAGACCGACTTCGATGGCACCCGAGCCTTCTTCGAGGTCGGCCACCGAGATCTTCTCCGTGTAAATCGTCGACAGTTTATCGAGAAATCCGTTGGCACCGATAACCGTTACGCTATAGGGCGCCAAACGCACCTGCGCCAATGTCCGGTCATCCGGCATCTTCCCGACGAAATCCGCTTGCACGGGAAGCTCTTTTTGCGCTGTTATGTCGAGATCTACGTCCACCACTGGCGGTTGAACATCCTTTAAAATAACCCCGGGGGGCAGCGTGATGTCTTCGCGGGTGATGGTGTATGAATTGCTCCCGGTGGCGGCCTTGCTCAAATCGACCCGCACCCGCACCTGATTGGGGTTGATGGCGTCGAGCAGGGATCGCGATCCGCTGAACTGAAGTTTGACGGTATTTGCGGAGGTATTCACGATCTGTTGGGCGGGATCGCGGTTTCTGTATTCGACCGGCACTTCAAAGCTCGCCAGAGTGTCGAACCCCCGCGTAATGCTGAACCAGATCCCTAAAGTAAAAGCGGCCGATAGAAAAACCGCAAGGCCGAGTTCAATTTTTTCGTTCATCAAATCGGATCGGGACCTGAGACGCTGGCCGGCGTGTTCCTTCAAGTGTTTTTCGAGGGTCACCGGGTCCTGAATACGGGTGATTCGGCTGTCCTTTGCAATGGCGACCGCGCCGCTTTCCTCCGATACGATGATTACCAGCGCATCCGAGGTTTCGGCCAGCCCTAACGCGGCGCGGTGGCGCGTGCCGTAATTCGACGGGAGATCTTTGCGCACCGAGAGGGGCAAAATGCATCCCACTTCCCGGATCCGATCGCCCCGCACGACGGCCGCGCCGTCGTGTACCGGGTTGTCCGGCCAAAAGATGCTGACAATCATTTCGCTCGAAATCGTTCCCTGCCATTTGAGACCGTGTTGAACGATTTCTTCCAGGTCTTCCCTGCCGGGGACGACGATCAGTGCGCCGATGTGCTTGCGGGCCATCTTAAAGGCACTCTCGGCAATAACCTCAATCGGTGTGGTGATACTCCGCTTCGGGAGTTCCCACAAGATACCCCGGATGTTCTTTGTTTGAAGGACGCCGCGGATTTCATTCCTGAAAATGACCACCACTATCAGGGCCGCCGCGGCGGTAATCTCCTGGGAAATCCAGCTCGACACGATCAGACCGAGGGATACCGCCAGCTTCTGGGCAAACCAGATGCACGCCAGGCCGAAAAGTACGCGCAGTACGTTCGTGCCTCTGAACAGGATGTAAAATCGAAAAAAGACATAGCTGTTCAGCACGATGTCGAGCACATCCTGCCAGCGGATGTTGGCGAAAAAATGGGTCAGAGTTGTCATGGGAATCTAATCGATGACACTGAAACGCAGCGTTTTGAGGATATTGCCTTCCTCGTTGGTTATCTCGATCCGCCAGGGACCCTTATCCGAATCGCGCACTTGAATGGAGCTGTAAGTTGACCATCGCGGCGGTCGCACTGTCAATTTGACGCTCGCCTTCAGGTTGTCCCTGAAATACCAGTTGTGGTAGGCGAACGATTTTTCCGGGACAGTGTTAAAGTCGGTGTAGCAGTAGACCCGTTTCAAACTGACGGAAAATGCAACTGCGGCCTGCTCAGGACTGCCGTTTTGAACGTTTTCACAGACGGTGCTTTCTCCGAGCACCAATCCCGCGGATTGAGGCACCGCCAATTGGCCGGAGCCCGACGGCTGCCCGGCGGTTATAGCCGGCAGCAGGAAGACAATGAGTACCGCGGCAATTCTCAAAAAGACGGGTGTTTTCATGGGAGTGACCATCGGTATTGGGTAAAGTGGTTAAATGTTGAGGGCCTTACCGCTACCACCACTTTATACCACATGAAAGCCGGTTTCAATCAAGGAGATTCAAATAGGTCCGCCAGTCGTCGACGCGTTCCGGTTCCCTACCAGTGCGGCTGGTTGCCGATCCCGTAGCCCATGACCTCCATCGTTTCGGTCACCACAACAAAGGCCCGGGGGTCGACCTGCCGGACGATGTACTTGAGCCGAGAGAGTTCCTGAAATGTGACCACCGAATAGAGGATGTGGGTTTCTTGGCCCGTAAAGCCTCCTTGCCCCCTGACTATCGTGACCCCGCGCTCAATTTTGTCGATAATCTGACGGTTGATATCGGCCCAGCGCGTGGAGATGATCATGACGGCCTTGCGCTGGCTCAATCCGGTGACCACCACGTTGAGAACCTGTGAGGTGACGAACATGTAGATCAGAACATAAAGCGCCGATTCCAACGAGAAGCGGAAAGCCGCGAAAATCAAAAGACAGGCGTTGAAGGCCAAGACGGTGGTACCGAGGCGGATTGAATAGCGTTTGAGCAGCATGATCGACAGGATGTCCAGTCCGCCGGCAGAGCCTTTCGAGCGCAGGATAATACCCGAACCGCCTCCGCTGATGATGCCGGCCAGCAGGGCGGCCAGGATTTTGTCGTGAATGTGAAAGACCGGTATGGGCAACATCACCGCCAGTGAAAAGACCATCACGCCCACCAGGCTGTACCAGAAAAACCGTTGACCGATCGAAAGCCATCCCAGAACATAAAGAGGAATGTTCATTATAAAATAGATGACTCCGATCGGAATAACCGGGAAAATGTAGTAGACGATGAGGGCCAGACCGGTTATACCGCCGCTGATAAACTGATTGGGAATCAAGATGCCTTTGATCGCAGCGGCGCTGATCACGCTCCCCAGGCAGATCAGGAACAGATTGGTCAAAATGTCTTTTAACATGTCTTTCATTGAAACCAATTGCTTAATGATACCGAACTTGGAACTTCCACCCGGTACCGTCTTTTCGTTGAAATACCATTTCCCGGCGCTCAGGCCGTGGATATCAAATTACACGAGAAAAAGCCATAATCGATGTTCTATCGGAGACCTTTAGATATCCAAATTGGCCCGTCCTCCCACTTCCTGCTGTTATCGGCTTTAGGATAAGGTTTTTGGCAAGGCCAGAGGGATAAGCTGTAATGTAATACGCCGAGGATTGATAACGCCGTCCAAAACCATTACCGTAGGGCCCCGGCAAAAAATAATTCCACCTCTTGCTTGTCTTATGGCCCGTCTACTGCGTTACATCCACCCAAACGTATCCCGATATGCGCAGGTGGATGTGCCTTGTAGACAAACCATAATCCTGCGCAATCGTGTGGAATTATTTCTTACCGTGACCCTTAAAGCCTCTATGCTGAGATTGCTATTGTAAATTAAATCCACTATGCAAAAAGATTACTTTGTGATACTTTTTTGTTCAACCCACTTGACACGTGGTGCTTTGCGGCTATTTTTGCGTCTTGGATTCGTTGAGAGACGCCATCCAAGCGTGGTACCACCGGGCGGAAGTCGAGAACGGGATCAAATAGCGCAGGGGGTTGCAATGAAGAAGGACGATCTTTCGTATCTCAAAGAACTGCTGGAAGGTCAGCTCGATTATCTTCAGAACCAGGCTGATCATACGGTCATATAAATCCGAATCAACGGTTCTCCCGGGGACCATTTGGCCGAGCAGGCATTTTCGGCCGTTAGCCGTCATGCACAAAAGGAAATCCTGAAAACATCCGGAAATTCTATATGTATAGAACAGGCCGATTGTATCTTTTAAAAAACAGTGCTATCATCATTCGAACCTTCATCATTGAAGAGGAGGCGCTTACCCTCGATGATGAAGAATTCCCGGATGAAGACGACGGTACTCCGGATCTCCTCTATCGTGCAGACCATCGTGGTCGCCACGATTGCTGATGTTGTCGAGCGGGCTCTCACTGCAGTTTGAATCCAATTACAGGTAAAGTAAAGTGCGCGTTGTTGCCAAAAAGATACCGGGCAGTGAGGTGTATCCGACACCAGCGTATGCCGACGGTGGCGATGATGCGGTGCCTGGCGAGATACCGGATTTCGAAAAAATCATTGTCGAGTGCATCTGTCCCAAATGCGGGGCCAGACACGCCATGAATTTTCCGTGGACCGGCCGGGGGGTCCCCCGGAAATACTGTCCGCAATGCAAAAAAAGCCTATAGGGCGCTGGGCGGGCGCCGATCGCCTAACGCACGTAAACCTTCGGAAGGATCATTACGTTTCCCGGGTACTTAGGGCCCCAGCAAAAAATAATTCCACATCTTGCTTGTCTTTTGGCCCATCTGTTTGCCAATCTGGCGCGTTACATCCACCGAAACGTATCTTTAAATGCGACGCTGGATGTGCCTCGTAGAAGGCCCCAAATCCAGCCCAATCTTGTGGAATGATTTGTTACCGTGACCCTTAACCTATAAAAGAAGAAAGAAAGGAGATGATCGGATGAACAAAGGAGATCTAATCAACGAAGTGTCACAGGTGCTCGCCTCGAAAAAAGATGCCCAAGCCGCTGTCGACGGGTTGCTCGCGGCCGTCACCAAGGCGCTCAAAAAAGGCGATGATGTCACTCTCGTCGGCTTCGGGACATTTAAGGTGGCCAAGCGCAAAGCCCGCACGGGCAGAAATCCGCAGACCGGAGCAGAAATCAAAATCAAAGCCACCAAAGTTCCCAAGTTTGTACCGGGCAAAGCCCTGAAGGAAGCCGTCAAGTAAACGGTATTACCGGCTCGACGATGACGGGTTTTCACTAAAAATTGTCGACAGTTGAAACCGGCGGTTCGCCGCCGGTTCATCTTTCCGTCACCAGACCCTCGCGGCGGCGACTGTCCGGATGGCGCCGCCGTACTTCTCCGAAAGCACCCCCACTTTTATAAAATAGATGCCTTGTATTATGTTGGATAAGATTAACAGGACCGGTGGTATCAAATCGAAACCGGCTGTCAGACCGAAGGGCGTTTGAATGGATTCCGGACGGATTCGCTTAGCATTTATTCTGCTATTCTGCATCATCGCATTCGGTACTGTTGGCTATCACATCTTCGAAGGCATGCCCTTCTTTGATGCCTTCTATATGGTGCTCATAACGATCAGTACGGTGGGGTTCAGTGAAATCAAGCCGCTGTCGATATCGGGGCGAATCATTACCATTCTGATCATCAGCACCGGCATTACGACAATGGCGTACACCATCGGCACCTTGCTGAGAATGTTCATCGAGGGCGAGCTCGGCAGAATATTCGGGAGAAGAAAGTTGGAAAGAAATATATCCGCCATGCAAGGACACTTCATCATCTGCGGTTACGGCCGGATCGGCAGCATCATCTGCAAGGAACTGCAGGAGGATAGCATACCGTTTGTCATCATCGAGGAAGACCCCTCGAAAAACAGCGACCTTGAAAAGGAAGGCTACCTCTACATCAATATGGATGCCACCTCCGAAGAGGCCTTGATAAAGGCCGGTATCATGAGCGCAAAGGGGATCGTGACAGCCGTCCGTTCGGACGCCCACAACGTCTTCATCACCCTGACGGCGAAAGGTTTGCAACCCGACATTTTTGTCCTGTCCCGCGCCTCGGATGTCAAAAACGAAGCCAAACTGATAAAAGCGGGGGCCTCCCGCGTTGTTTCCCCTTATCTGCTCGGGGGGCGGCGTATGGCCGAGGTGTTGAAGCGTCCGACCGTGGTCGATTTTATCGACATTGCCATGGCCAACCGCAAATTGGGTCTGGCGATGGAAGAGGCCAGGGTTGGAGACCGGTCGACGTTGGTCGGTAAGAACCTGATCGACAGCCACCTTCGTCAAAATTATGGTGTGATTATTGTGGCAATCAAAAAAACCTCGGGGGAGATGATCTACAACCCGCTGCCCTCCGAAAAACTCGACGCCGGAGATGTGATCGTTGTCATCGGGAAAAAGGAAGCTCTCAAGCGGATGAGCGAGATTATGTGAGACCCGGCGGCGGATCTATGTTTAAAATCTTTTTAAAATAAACGAACCCGATTCGGGCTCTTTTTACAGATTCTCCGGTTCGGGGACTTGTTTCTGCTGACGGACGACATACTCCCGGATGCGGTTGCCGTCCATCTCCTTGACCGTGATGAGAAAATTGCCGATCTGGATCTCCTCCCTTTCTTTGGGGATTCGTTCGATCGAGTTGAGCACATAACCGGAAAAGGTATCATAATCCTTTGATTCGAGGATGTTCATGGGTATTTTTTCGTTAACGTCCTCGATTTCCGATTTGCCGGGAACCACCCACTCGTCGGCCTTTATTTTTATGATCTGAGGCTGATCCTTGTCGGTTTCATCGGTGATCTCGCCCACAATTTCTTCCAAAGCGTCTTCCAGTGTGATCAGACCGGATACGCCGCCGTGTTCATCCACGACGATCGCCATGTGCTGTTTTCTTTTCTTGAACGCCTGCAGCAGGGAATCGAGCTTCTTGTTTTCCGGCACGAAATAGGCCGGTTGCATGATTTTGCGAAGAGAAGTCTCGCCGTTGGTCGTGACATAGTGAAGAAAGAGATCCTTTATGTTCAGAATGCCGATCACATGATCGATGTCCCCTTCGATAACCGGGAAACGGGTATAACCGGATTCGACAAACTTTTCCAGATCCGGCTTTTCATCGGCCTCGATGACGAACATGTCCGCTCTGGGGGTCATGATTTCCGAGGCATTGGTGTCGTCGAATTCGAAGATGTTGTGGATCAGCTCTTTTTCCTGCTCCTTGATTTCGCCTTCCTCTTCGACGACCTCCACGAACGTCATCAATTCTTCCTCGGTTACGATCGGCTTGTGCTTTATCTTTCCGGTGATCAGCGGAATGAAGTTGAGAAAAAGGATTATCGGGTAAAAAATGATCGAGAGCCAGTAGATCGGTCGAATGACCAGACGGGCAACGAGAACATTGTTGCGGGTTGCCAGCGATTTTGGGAAAATTTCCCCGAAAACCAGTATCAGTAAGGTCATCACGCCTGTGGTGATGCCGACGGCATGGTTCGCCACAAGTCCGATGGTGATGACGGTGGCCAAAGCCGAGGCACCGATGTTTACCAGATTGTTACCGATTAGAATGGTTGCCAGAAGACGATGGGGGTTTTCTTTCATTTTTTTGATCAGCAAATAGATCCGGTCTCCTTTTTTGGCGAGATACCGGGCCCGGGCCCTGCTGATAGAAAACAACGCTGTTTCAGCTGAGGAGAAAAACCCCGACAGTAATATCAGGGTCATCAGTAGAAGGTACTGACCTGTCATTAAGTGGTTTCCTGTCGATGTTAAAAAATAGTGAGAAATATAGCCATTTTCGATTTTTTGTCAATAATTTCCACGTGATTTGTCGCAAGCGGTTCGCGATCAGCCGACAAGGGGTCTTCGCAGAACGGTGTCCTTTTTCCAGCGCAGGTCATCGCGGTGCGGATACTGAATGTTGTAGTGCAATCCCCGGCTTTCTTTGCGGTGCGCGGCACACCGGATGATCAGTTCCGCAACCGTGGCGATATTGCGAAGTTCGACCAGATCGGAGACCACCTTGAAATTCCAGTAGTATTCCTGGATTTCTTTCATGACATTCTCGATTCGTCGCCGGGCTCTTTCCAGCCGCTTGTCGGAACGCACGATGCCGACGTAATTCCACATCAGGCGTCTGATTTCATCCCAGTTGTGAGACACCATGATCATCTCATCGCTGTCAGTGGTGCCGGTTTCGTCCCAGTTCGGTGTCTCAGGGGCGGGTCCAAAATCTCTATTCCGCAGTTCTTTGACGGCTGTGCCGGCCGCGTTTTGGGCATACACCAAGGCCTCGAGCAGCGAGTTGCTGGCCAGGCGATTGGCACCATGCAGACCGGTGCAAGCGGTTTCACCAACGGCATATAGGCGGCGGATATCCGTCCGCCCGTTGAGGTCCGTTGCCACACCGCCGCACATGTAATGCGCCGCAGGAACCACCGGAATCGGTTCGGCGGTCATATCGATTCCGAAATCAAGGCATTTTTCGTATATATTCGGAAAGCGGCTGCGGATGAAGTCCGCCTGCCGGTGGGATATGTCCAGAAAAACACAGTCCTCCCCGCTTTTTTTCAGCTCTGTATCGATCGCCCGGGCGACCACATCCCGACAAGCCAGGTCTTTTTGGGGGTCGTAGTTTTCCATGAAAGCGCGCCCGGACCGGTCGACCAGGGTGCCGCCTTCACCGCGCACGGCTTCCGATATAAGGAAATTCTTGGCTTGCGGGTGGAACAGGCAGGTCGGGTGGAACTGAACGAATTCAAGGTTGGCAACCGTGGCCCCGGCGCGGTAGCCCATGGCGATCCCGTCACCGGTGGCGATGTCGGGGTTGCTGGTGTAGAGATAGACCTTGCCGGCTCCGCCGGCAGCCAGGAGCGTGATCTTGGATTTGAAGGTGTCGATTTGATTGGTCCGACGATTCAGAACGTAAGCGCCGCAGCAGAAGTCTTCATGGGTGGTGGTGACCAACCCCCGCTTCATGCGGGTCGAGCAAGTGATCAGGTCGATAGCGATATGATCTTCGAAAAGCGTGATGCGAGAATGGTTGCGGGCGCACTCCACCAGAACCTGTTCGACGGCCCGGCCGGTCATGTCCTGGGCATGCACGATCCGCTTTCGGCTATGGCCGCCCTCCTGACCGAGGTCAAAGGTCTCTGCATTAGAAGCGGTGTCCGGTGTCGCTTTCAGATTGAAACTAACGCCCAGAGCTATGAGCTCCCGGATGCGTTCCGGTCCCTGAGTGACGACAATTTCAACGACGTCCGGATTGCAGAGCCCGTCTCCGGCCGCGAGGGTGTCACGAATGTGAAGGTCAAATGAATCCAGCGGGCTCAACACGGACGCGATTCCGCCTTGGGCCAGATTGGTATTGCTGTCCATCATGGCCTTCTTGGTGACCAGCGCCACGCTGCCATGTTCGGCGACTTTGAGAGCAAAAGAGAGGCCGGCGATTCCGCTGCCAATAATCAGAAAATCCGATTCGATTGTCATGCTAACATTCAGGCGATTGCCGCTTGCCAAACACTGTTACGGGATTGCGGGCATGGTGCGCAAAAGTGTCGCCACAAGGGTGAGGCAGACTCGACGCCGTCCACTCTTCCGGCGTGGTGAATTGCCCGGAACCTTTAACGTCTTCATTTTCAGACGGGGTTTGACGAAACCAGCGGCAGATTGTATGATGTATTTTCCGTGTCAAAGAATAATCTGTCAATACTTTCTTTAAAACTAATTGAATTTATATCGCTTTCAGAAAGGGTTCAACCGGTTCCGAATTGCGCTCCTCGGCGGGGATGATTAAATTTTCAACAGGTAAAACAGTATGATTGCATACGATCTCCAATGCGTCAACGGACATTCTTTCGAGGGATGGTTCGAAGACGAGAATACTTTCAAAGATCAGGAAAAAAAGGGTCTGATTGCCTGTCCGGTGTGTGATATGACGGCCGTCACGAGAATTCCGTCGACCTTTGCAATAAAATCATCCGCCAGGTCTTCCCTATCATCCGAAAGCACGGCGGCTCAAATGGAGGAACTCAGCCTCAGAATAACCGATTTCATCGAAAAAAATTTCGACAACGTCGGATGCGAATTCGCCAAAGAAGCGCTGAAAATGCACTATGGGGTCACCGAGCAGCGCAATATCCGCGGGACCAGCTCGCCGGAAGAGGAAAAGACCTTGAAGGAAGAGGGGATCGAATTCATAAAAATCCCGATCCCCACGAATCCGGAATCAGACGCCTAGTCCTTATTTTAAAAAAAACACTTTAACAATCGCTTCGAACTTTTTTATGGTGCTGCTGCATTATGTGCCCACCTTTTTTCCGAATACATTCTATTTTCGTGTTAAATTCCGACGGCACTGCCGACGGTTTTTGCAGCCGTTTCGATGCTGATATTTTCGGTGTTGATGACCAGATCATACTGGGTGGGCTCGGATATGTCGGCATTAAAATACTTTCGGATAAACGCGCGGCGGTCTGATTCGGTGCGTATGACTCTTTTTTTGGCCTCATCCCGCGACACATCGAAATTTCGGGCCACATGACCAATACGAATCTCCAGGGGGGCGACCACGCGGACCCGGAAGCGGTTTTCGGGCGGTAGAATATAATTGGCACCGCGCCCGACGACGACAACCCCACCGTGCTTACCGATAATTCCGATCACCTTCATGAGATGTTGCATGTACTGATCCGGCCACAAGTGACGTTCATGAACGAGTGAGGCAATCCAGTTTTCAAGGGTGTTGAGGGCTCGTTCGTCAAGGGTTCCCAGTAATGTTGCATTTACTTTAGCACTGGCTGCCATTTTGTGGAGCACTTCCTGATGAAACAGATCAAACGCGTGCTCGCGGGCAATTTCCTCTGCCAGCAGGCGCCCGCCACTGCCCGGCTCTCGTGAAATGGTAATCACCGGTGTCGAAACCTTTTTCTTTCTTCTTTCCACCTGGCTCAATTGCCAGTTTTTAATCTGCTCCTCCACGATTCGCTCAATGGATCGGGCTTTGCCTTTCATAGTGTCTCCTTTCTCGGACATGTCCGGTGATGTGGAATCAGGATCGGTTATCGTAGAGCGGAATGAAGAGGTGATAAATTCCATCTTTCAGTTCCGCTTTGACCGGCAGGTCGCCTTTGCGAAACACCTTCATCATTCCCAGGTTCGAAAAAAGCACGTCCGCAGTGAACCCTTGAACCCCTCTTTCCCTTGCCAGACGAACAAGCATCCGAAACATGTAAGTTGCGATGCCCTGTCCCTGGTAGGCTTCGTCGACGACGAAGACCACCTCGGCGTACGGCCGCTCTCGCTCGATAATGTAGCGCGCCTCGGCGATCACCCGCGACTTGTCGCCGCTTTCAACCAGTCCGACAATTGACATCGTGTTGCTCCAGTCGACGTTGACATACTGCTGCATCTTGGCGTGGGGCATTGCCTTCACATGGCCAAAATAGCGATAATACACCGCTTCATTTGAAAACCGGTAGAACAGCTGACGCATCTGTTCTTCGTCTGACGGCTTCATCGGCCGGTAGCGAACAGCTGTGCCGTCTTTCAATCGGCTGATCTCGTCAACAGCGGCCGGGTAGAGATGGGCGCTGTCGGCCAGAAATATTTGATCCGGATAAATGATATTGGCGGCTTTGGCCTGTTCAATGAGCAGAGGACGATCGGCTGGATGGGCGATATCGATCAAGTCCTGCGCCCGTTCGCGCAGGGTGAAGCCCTTCAAGCGCGTAATTCCGTATTCCGTGACCACCACGTCCACCGACTCTCGCGATTTGAACTGGTTAGGGAACTCCTTGATAGAAATCAATATGTTGGAGATGCCTTTTCTGTTTCGGCTTGGCAGGGCAAAAATCGTCCGCCCACCGGGGGAAATTTCGGCACCACTCACAAGGTCGGCCACTTCGGCCGGTCCTGTCGCCACGGTGCCCTTGCCGATCTGCAACACGATACGGCCGTAAAGGTCGACCTTGCGGGCGGCAACGACGGCGGTGAAATGCGCATTACGGCCGATTTGACTCGGGTTGAACACCTTGTCTATCGCTTGAAACTCGACCAGAGGGTTTTGATCCAGCCAGGTGAACAGCTCCGGCGTTCCGATGGCGTAGGAGGCTAAGGATTTGCCCCGGTAAGTCCCCTTGGACCGATTGGTAACGGCACCTGCTGTTACAAGGTCCATCAGGGCATCGGTAAAGACCGGAGAGTGCACTCCCAGATGCTTTTTATGGACCAAGTGACGGCCCAGAGCTTCAAACAGCGGCCCGATGGAAAAGGCAATGCAGCTGCGGTCCTCGACCAGTTCGGCCACCCGAACGGCGAGTTGGTCGTAAACGGCATCCACCGGGAATCGATCGAAATAGATGGGAGCATCACGAGCCTCTACCAGGTGGGTGAACTCCGAGACGGACACGAAAGTGTCACCGAAGGTACGCGGAACCTGGCGGTTGATTTCGCCGATGACGAGCGTGGCCTTTTCCATTGCCTGCCGGGCCGCATCCACTGCGAGCCCCAGACTGCAATTGCCGTTTTTGTCCGGTGGGGTGATCTGCACAAATGCGGCATGAACCGGGATTTGACCGGATTCGATCAGGTCCGGAATCCAGGCGAAGCGGCTTGGAATCAAATCGACCCGCCCCTCCATAATGGCATCCTGGGAGACCCAGCCGGAAAAAAAGGTCTTAAGGCGGTACTGTTGAGATCGGAGTTTTCCCAAGGAAATGGCGTCGCCGAAGCTGACCAACTGAATGAGTTCCAGATCGTTGAGGTTGCCGGCAGTGCTGTTCATCAGGGTCCTGACCAGGGTACGTGGCTCGGCCACGCCGGTCCCGATGAAGATGCTCATTCCGGGTTTGATTTTCCGGATCACCTCCTCCGGGCTGATAATTTTGGCCTTCCACTGATCGACTGTCGATTTGTTCATTCCTGCCACCTTCAATCGCCGGATTGAGGAGGAACTGAAGCGGTACCGCTCTCGTTTTGGCGTCCGCCGGCCTAAAGAAAAATCAACCGGCAGACCCTACCGAGCGGGGTCGTCAGACATGAATTGCCCGCTGGCGGACGCAACCGTTTGCCCGCTCAACGAGAGGCCTGAGATCATGCGGTAGGTTTCCAGGAGGCGTCCCGCAAGCGTATTGGCCAGGCCTTTGTAAAGAACCATTCCGTTGACCGGATCTTTTGCCAGAACCTGATGAAACCGTTCCCGCTTAAACGACATTAATGTTGTCGGTTCGACACTTTCGGCCGATGCAGAATACCGTTCGCGCCCTACGAGACTCGACCATCCGAATGCTTCGCCGCCATGGCTGACAATGTAGACGACGTGGCCGGATTCGCCGATGCTGATAAGCACCCGGCCCTCTAAAAGCACATAGAAGTGTTCGGCGGTCTCTCCTTCCTTAAAAATGACTGTGCCCGTTGGGTGAAATTCCCTTTCGGCGGTTTTCATGATCTCATTGGCAAAGGTCATACTCGTTCCGAAGAAAAAATTTGCTTGCTGAACATACATTTTGATACCTCCCGTCTGAACACCGCACGTTCGTTCCGGCATGTAATGAGAACAAAGAGCGCAAATGGAGACGGCGGTAGCCGGCGGTTTAATCCGACAAAGGTGCTTATTCTTGCGCCGGATTGTAATGTCTGCGTCGGTCTGAAGAGAAACAAACGCACAGGCTGCGCCGGTTGAGGTGAAAAGAAGATCTTCCTCTGGGTGCCTGAGAGAATGACGTCAGCGGAGGTAGTTGGCCGGATCAGAAGAGAGAATGGTCGATGGAAGTGATGACGTAAGAGATGACGTTTCAGCGTGGTCTATACAGTTGTGTCTCCCTGTGGCCGCCGCATCGAATATACAAAAGGTGTTCCTGAGCATTCTTCAGCGGCATAATAATATTTTTTAGTCCTTTCAATTGTTAATCTAATACAAACAGTCAAAGCGGTCAATGGATCAACCGATCGGTCAGCCCGGAGAGTCGCTGACGGGGGCGGTCGTTTTGCAAGGCGATGTCGAGCGCCTTGCGGGTGCCGATCAAAACGACCAGCTGCTTGCCGCGGGTAATGGCGGTATAGAGGAGATTGCGCTGGAGCATGACAAAATGCTGGACCACTATCGGAATGATCACCGCCGGGTATTCGGCCCCCTGGGACTTGTGGACCGTGACGGCATAGGCCGGGCCGATTTCTTCGAGTTCAGTGAAATCGTAGTCCACGATACGGCCGTCGTAATCGACGGCCGCGATTTCTTTTTTTTGATCGATGTTGCGCAGAATACCGCTATCCCCGTTGTAGACGTCTTTACGGTAGTTGTTCTTCAGGTGCATGACCTTGTCGCCCGGTTTGAAAGATCGTCCCCCGATCCGGAGCCCTTCCGGATGCGGATTCAGGCGTTCCTGCAGTACGCGGTTGAGATTGATCGTGCCCACAACTCCCTTGTGCATGGGTGTGAGCACCTGAATATCGTTGATGGGATCGAGGGCAAAATGTTTCGGGACCCCTCGACGGCACAGGTCGACGATGGTTTCCAGGACGGCTTCCGGGCGTTCCTCTTCGAAAAAGTAGAAGTCCGTAGCGTGACTGGAAAAATCAGAGGGCGCGATTACCGGTTGAGTACCGCTGCGGACACGATGGGCATTTAGAATGATGGCACTCTCGCGGTCTTGCCGAAAGATTTCGTTCAGCTCGAAGGTCCGGATCGCTTGTGAGCGGATCAGATCGGCCAGGACATTGCCCGCTCCGACGGATGGCAGTTGAAAGACATCCCCGACCAGAATCAGACGGGACGACACGTGAACGGCTTGAAGTAGCTGGGCCATCAACAGGGTGTCGACCATGGAAGCCTCGTCGATGATAACGACATCGGCCTGGAGGGGATTGTCCGCGTTATGCTCGAATCCGTCTTCGACAGGTTTGTATCCCAGGAGCCGGTGGATCGTGTGCGCCTTGCGTCCGGAGACCTGTGCGAGTCGCCGGGCAGCCCTTCCTGTGGGAGCCGCCAAAACGATCTGTTTTCCGAGAGATTCGAAGACGGCGGTAATCGAGCGGATCAATGTGGTTTTACCGGTGCCAGGACCACCGGTGAGGATGGCGACCCGGAAGGTAAAAATATTGGCGATAACAGCCGTCTGCTCTGAAGAGAGCGCGATGGCCAGCCGGGCGAGAACTTGTGCGGCGATGCGGTCCCGGTCCATTTCGGGCGGGCGGACCGGAAATGAGAGCAGGGCCTTGATGCGGGCGGCGATGGTGCCTTCGGCGCGGTGGAGAGCCGCAAGATAAACGGCCTGCAGCGGTGGATCGACCGGCCGGTCCTCTATCACCACCTCGTCTGCTTCCTCCAGGTTGCGGCAGGCGGTGGCGATTGACTCGTCGTCGATTTTGAAGACAAGTCGGCAACGCTCTGCAAGGTCGGTCGCCGGAACGAAGGTGTTGCCGTCATTGAGGCTTTCGCCCAGCAGATGCAGGATGCAGGACTCTACCCGGCGGGGATCGTCAAAGGGCACTCCGGAATGCTGCATGACGGCATCTGCAATGGTGAAGCCGATACGTGGAAAGTCGTGGGACAGACGTAAAGGCTCGTTTTGAATGACCGAAATTGATTCGGCGCCGTAAGCTGAAAAGATTCGGCCGGCATAGAGTGTATTGACACCGTTTTCTTGCAGGAACCGGACCAGGCCTCGGAAGGCATGCTCGGTCCTCCAGGCCTCGGAGATTCGCTGCGCGGTTTGGCGACCGATACCTTTCACCTCACTCAGGCGGGCAGGCGCGTTTTCGATTACCGCCAGGGTTTCCCCCTGGAAATGGTTGACCAGACGAGCGATGGTGCGGGGACCGACGCCCTTGACGAATCCGGAAGCCAAGTATTGGCGGATGCCGTCGATGGTTGCCGGCAGCACCGTTTCCGCGGTGACGATGCGAAGCTGTTGACCATAACGGGCGTGAGTTTCCCAGGTGCCGGTGATGCGCAGCAAGGATCCTGGATGGGGGTGGGGCAGGAGGCCGAGCACGGTGATCAGGTTATCGGTGCCGGTGACCTGAAACCGCGCAATCGTGAACTGGTTTTCCCGGTTGTGAAAGGAAACTTTTTCGATGTGCCCTTCAAGGGTGACCGTTTGAAGGGCGCTGCGACAGGTCATGGGATCGTCCAATGTCTATAAACGCCTATGGGTCGTATATACCGGGAACGGCGTTCAGGGAATCCGGCTCAGAATCCAATCCGCCGCATCACGGAGATCTTCGGCCACATATGCGACCGGGATGCCCCTGCGTTCGAGAGTTGCGGCGGCGCTGAGGCCGTTGCCGGTTTTGACCAGCAGCGCCTGACTGCAGCCGGCATTGCGGGCGCATTCGATATCCTTGACGCTGTCACCGATCATGATAGTTTGGGACGGGTTGATCCCGTGTTGGCTGCACGCTTTTCGGAGCAGACCCGGCAGCGGTTTACGGCAGGCGCATCCTTCTTCCGGCCGGTGCGGGCAGAAAAAGATGTCCGTGATGCACCCGCCCGCCGCGGCGACGTCGGCCCGCAGTCTCCGGTGCATGTCCAGTAGGGTTTCCAGTCTCAGTATGCCGCGGTTGACTGCCGATTGGTTGGAGAGGATGATAAGGGTAAATCCGGCGGCCGTCAGCCGCCGCAGGGCCATCAGACTCCCCGGTAGAAAATCGAATTCTGCCCAGCTCTTGATGTAAGCCGGGGAGTCACGGTTGATGACCCCGTCGCGGTCGAGGAAAACGACCTTATCACTTGAACTGGGGGGTTTCAATGGCTGAACGTTTCTCTACCGCACTGGTTGCGGCTTAATCGGATGCGCCAGTTTTCAGTCCTATGGCCTGCGATATTTTCTGCGATCTTTCTAACGATTGCAGGGACTATTCAGCCACCACGAACGCGGGGTATCCGTTCCGGAGTAGAATTTCTTCGCCTTTGCGGGCTTCCTCCAGGCTGGCGAAATCGCCGACACGAACGCGATAATACAGGCCGTCACCGGCGTCGAAGGTGCAGATATGGGCGTTCTTGTAGGCGCTTCCCAATTTTAGCTTGAGCCTTTCAGCGTTGCCGCGGTCGCGGAAGGCGCCGACTTGGAAGGTGAACTTTCCCGAATTGTAGTCAACGGGTGCATAGGTTCGGTTCGCCGTGACCGATTCGTTGGCATCGGTCACGGCTCCGAGTGCGATGAGTTCGACCCGGGCCGTTCCGGGTCCCACAAGACCGATTTGTCGGGCAGCTCCATAGGACAGATCGATAACCCGGTTGCGGACGAACGGGCCACGATCGTTGATACGCACCCGGATATCTCGGCCGTTGTCAAGGTTGCGTACATTGACAACGGTATTGAACGGCAGGGTCTTGTGGGCGGCCGATATCCCGTGCATGTTGTAGGTTTCTCCGTTGGCGGTCTTGCGGCCATGAAAAGGGTCACCATACCATGAGGCCAAGCCTGACTGGCGGAAACCGTCGGCATCGGCTCGCGGGTAATACCACACCCCATCGATCTGATACGGTTTTGACTGTTTGGGCTGCGACGCCTTGGTGCCGGCCCGCGGGCGCGGCGTGACGCTCGTGCAACTGGTGAAAAAGAACAGGATGGCGACCAGACACAGTCCGGCGCCAAAAAGGCGGTTTACGGTTCTTGGTTGTGTAAAGTCGCTTTGATGCATCCGCCGGTATCGAATCAAGTCGGTGTTTGCAGACGAAAGGGGCAACGCACGAGGCAATCGACTACTCTGCATTTAAATACCCGTTTTTCTGAAATTTATCAACCACTTTTTGAGTCGGGCGGGCGTCTCAACGCCCAAAATCACCAATTTATTTTTTCGGGAACCCTAAGGGCACGCTCAAAAAAAACTTACCATTTTGGACGCCGATACATCCCGTCCGGCTGCGTTGTAAAATCTCGGAATATCCAGATATTCCTGCGATTTTACGCCTTGTCGGCCGGGCGCCTCAACGCCCAAAATCACTAACATATTTTTTCGCGAACCCTAAGCGGCAGGGACGGTAACGGCAAAAAGGGGAGCGATTTTCGAACGATTTCTGCAGATGGGGTTCGCTCCGGTCTTTTTGTCTCCGGAAGCGGCGATGAGCCGATCGTGAGGATGTCTGTCGCCTCAATTTAAAGGCGCGGCGTCTTATCCCTCTTCGATCGGTATTGTGTGAGTTGTGTCCCGCATCAATTTTACCAGGCGAATTTGCAGAAAGCCGTTGTTATAGGAAGATGAAATCACCTCGGTATCTATGGGGACCGGGAGGTAGAGTATCCGTTCGAAGCGTCCGTATTGAATTTCGGCCAGCCTGTAGGTGGCTTTTTCAGTCCGCGGCATCGGATTACGGCGGCCCTGAATATGGATGGCCCGACTGTTGATCTCGACATCGAGGTTGTCTTTTTCAACACCTGCCACCTCGGCCAGAACAATGATCTCTTCAGGCGTTTCATAGATGTCCATTTGAGGCGTCCAGTTGCACTCCGAGGAGGCGAACATCGGCTTCACAGGCCGAAACATGTCCTCGAAACTTCTTTCTAATTGGGAGGCAATTTGGTCAAAATCGTTTCCGAATCGGATTTTGATGTAGTCCACTTTTCCTGAACTCCTTCTTCAATGGTACCGTGAATCCCATTGTTTTATACACAATTATTTTTGAATCTAACACTGAAACACGGGTTTGTAAAGGGACCCGTTGCAGCGAATTCCGACTGTGCCCCGGTTCTGACGGAGACCTGAAAGGCTGCGGTATATGCGTAAGCTTAAACGAGTGCGCGATGGCCGCCAGCGCTTGACAGAAGACCCGCTATGATTAAATTTTTTCTAAATTCTAATTATATAAAAACGGAAGGAAGAAACAATGGCTCTTGTCAAATGGGATCCGTTCAGAGAGGTGACCACATTGCAGGAACGTATCAACAGACTCTTTGAAGATGCCTTCCCGAGGGCGAGGGACAGGGAAGAAGACCTGAGTCCGGGCGTCTGGCGTCCGGCCGTGGATATCTACGAGGGTGAGACCGCCGTGGTTTTGAAGGCCGAACTGCCGGGAATCAAGAAAGAGGATGTATCGGTCGAGGTCAAAGACAACGTATTGACCATCAAGGGCGAGCGCAAAGCCGAATCCGAGATCAAGGAAGAAATGTATTACCGTAGGGAAAGGACTTACGGATCGTTCAGCCGGTCCTTCAACCTGCAGTATACGGTAACCCCCGACAAGATAAAGGCCCGGTTCAAAGATGGTGTCCTCGAGATCGAGGTGCCGAAACCGGAAGAAGAAAAACCCAAGCAGATCAATGTGAACGTTGACTGATTGCTCTGCACAGATGTCATTCCTTCAGTAACGGTTTCCCTGCCTCTGCGAGAGCCCGGTGCCCCGGTCCGGGCTTAATGGCCCTATTCGTAAATACGGTGGCATTATGACCTCCAGACGTCTCCTCTTGGCCATCCGTTTCCAGTATTTCCTGTACTTCGGTGTCCTTGGTATCTATCTTCCCTATTTCAATCTGTATTGTTATCACCTCGGTTTCAACGGCGCTCAAATCGGTATCCTGTCGGCCGTCAGGTCGGTGGTCATGGTCATTTTCTCGCTTGCCTGGGGTTTTCTCGCCGATCGATTTCAGCGACGTTGGACGATCTATATTCTTTGCAGTGCCGTCAGTACCCTGATTTGGATATTTTTTCTCTTTACCGGCGACTTCTGGCCGATGTTGATGATCACCGTTGCTTACGTCGCTTTTTACGCTCCGATCATCTCTTTTCTGGAGGCCTTTACCATGGATCAGCTGGCATACCGGAAGGAGATATACGGAACGGTCAGGGTCTGGGGCTCGATCGGCTTCATTCTGGTGGTTATCGGGCTGGGGCGGGCCATGGATTTTTTCCCGATCCGATTGACAGTGGTGCTCATTCTGGTCGGCTCGCTGCTTCAGGCTGTTGGAGCCCTGCGGATGCCCGGTTCCACGTCCGACCGGCTTCCCTTTCGGCACCCCTCGTTTGGCAGCCTGCTGAACCGGCGCGTGATTCTTTTTCTGTCGAGCGGGTTCCTCATGCTGGTGAGCCACGGCGCTTACTACGGTTTCTTTTCGATTCACCTCGAAAACCTCGGCTATTCTCGCACCTTCATCGGTCTTGCCTGGGCCGTGGCGTCGCTCGCTGAAATCCTTATCATGGTCAAATCCGAATTAATATTCAAACGGTATGCCCTGGAAAAAGTGCTGGTTTTCTCCTTTGCCGTGGCCGCCCTCCGCTGGATCTTGCTCTATTTCGCACGCGCACCGGTCCTGATTCTGTCGTCACAAGTCCTGCACGCCGTCACCTACGGCACATTTCACATCGCCAGCATACTCTGCATCGATCGTTTGGCCCCGAAGCAGGCTAAAACGATCGGCCAGGCCGTCAACAACGCCGTGCAATACGGCCTGGGATTGATGGTCGGCTTTTTCCTCAATGGTTTCCTGTACGAGCGGATCGGATCAGCGGCGCTATTTTTGATGAGCGCCGGCATAGCGATTGTCGGCGGCGCGCTGTTCTGGGGCGGCACCCGGCTTGGCACAGGCAGCCTTGGAAATGGGGATAAACCGGTAATAAATCACTAAGATGGGAACAGAAGGTGTCTGAGCCAGTTTAGCAGACTGTTTTGGCTCAGATTGGCCCGGTCGAGACGATCGATCCGCTCGAACAGGTCCTGCGGATCGGCATACCATTGCGCTCGGGTTGTAATGGGTCGCAGTGGGTCGAGTTCCTTGACGACGCGAGCCGGATTGCCGGCCGCTACCGTGTTGGACGGAACATCTTCAACGACCACCGCTCCGGCCCCTACGATACTGTTTTCGCCTATTTTGACGCCCTTGCAGATGATGGCACTGTCTCCGATCCAGGCATTGGGGCCGATCCGCACCGTTTCCGATCGGCCCATGGCCAGGCGGTCATAAAGACCGTGCCAGTCGCAATCGGTGACGTAGACCCGGCCGGCAAGCATGCAGTTGTCATCGATAACGATCTTCCTGGCCGAACCGATGCGGACCCCCGGGCAGATCAGGCAATGATCGCCGATGGAAATGCTCCCGCTGCCGGGCGCTTGCGGCCAGACCGCCAGCCGGATCTTGCTGTCCGGTGCGGCGATCACGGTAGCGTAGTTTCCTATCTTAACCGGAGTACCAAAGATTTCAACGTGCCAGGGCTTGATGAAATGAGGCCCTCGCCCGAGAGAGACCAGCCGAGGGCGTACATACCGGCGGGTGTAGAACTCCTGGAAATTAAGGTAGCTTTTCTTGATGAAATACGGGCGGTGGTCACGGGTCACGGTACTCTCCCGTCGTAAGCGATCACAGGGCACCGCATCTGCTTTGTTGTCGGGCACTTGAAGTACAAAAGTACGTCTGCGCGTCCGACGCCTTGCATCTGCGGCACCCTGTAAACGCTTACAATTAGGTGGTTTGAAGCGCATCGGACTTTGCAATCCTGTGAACGGTTACCTCCCGTCTATGGTGTCGTTGAGCTCTGCGCTTGCAAACCCCAGAATACATGCGAAAAAAGCCGGTTGGCGGGAGTCAGCTCATAAAGGGCGTCGGCCGCCATCAGAACCACGGCGCTGGTCCAGGTGAGCCGATCCTCCGGCCATACGGTCATATCCGGAAAAGTGAAGCCGGCCCAATACATGCCGTCCTCGTAATGTTTGTCGGCGATCCAGCTAAACACGATTTGGGCCAGTGGACGACGTCCGACTGCCGAGAGGGCCAGAGAAAGCTCGGCGGTTTCGGCAATCGTGATCCACGGCCGGTCGGATACACATCGCACGCCCTGGCCTTCTATGACGAACTTTTTCCAGAGATGATCGATCCGCTTACGGGCCCTCTGCCCGGCGAACACACCGCACAGGACCGGATAATACCAGTCCATGGCGTATCGAGACTTGGTCATGTTGAATCGCTGGGGCTTTTCGGAAATCGCGTGCGCTAAACGGGCGAGCCCCTTTTCCCAGGCGTCCTGTCGACGGCCTATTTGTCGCGCGATGGCCAGAGCGCAGCGGATACTCATGCAGATTGAACTCGAACCGGTCAAGAGCGCCATTCGGTCGATGTTTCCCTTCGGGCTGATGGCCCAATAGATTTCGCCGTGGGGGGACTGCAGGCCAAGCGCGAAATCGATGGCTGAACGCACAGCGAGCCATGCCCACTCAAGAAATGACCGGTTGCCCGTGATGAGATAGTGTTGATAAATGCCGACGGCGATATAGGCCGACAGATTTGCGTCTCTGGTGGTGTCCTCCGGCACCCCGTTGCGGTAGGATGTATACCAGCTGCCATCCGGGTTCTGACAGCGGATCAGCCACCGGTAGGTCCGTTCCGCAGCGGCCGGGTACCCCCCGATGCTCAACCCCATGGCCGCTTCCACCATGTCCCAGGGGTCGCTTTTGTGGCCGGAACACCACGGAATTTCGCCGTCCGTCCCCTGAACCGCGGCGATGCCGGCGGCAATGGCCCCGACATCCAGACTGTGGTCCTGTTTCTCGGAATAAATTTCGGGAGGGGTGGTCATCGGTGAGCCCTATCTTTCCAATGTGTGAATTAATGGATCTTAATATGTTGGATTCGCTCGTCTTGCAAGTGAGAATGATTTATGTGATCTCTGACGGGAGTTGGCTCCTTGCCACCGCCATTCGGTTGGATGTAACGAGGTATAGAAAGTTTTGCAGCTTGACTTTCAGCTCTTCCTTGATTAGAGATTCAATTAGTGCCGTTTCAAGAGCGCTGGAAAATGTGGATGCTCTCGAAGCGGCGCGGAAAGACTGACTGCGTCCGAGACCACCACACAGAAGCGCTCGGCTGACCTCCTGCCTGTTGTGGACGCAGACCATAAAAGCATTTTTATCGTCAGCGAACATGACGTTCATCGGTCCTAAGATACACTGGATCGAGGCCGTGTAGATCGCGATAATTTATTAATGCTGCCGGTTTGGCGCCGCCCGTCGGACCGACAGCGCTACAGAATTGCCGTCGGCGGTTTGGTGCAATGGTGCGATGCAACCGGCGGCAATCACCCAGAAACCCGATCCAAAAGCGAAAGGAGGACAAGATGGCCGACAGTGTCTACAAATTTATCGATTTGGTTGGCAGCAGCAACACTTCCTGGGAAGATGCTGCTAAAAACGCGGTGGAAACCGCTTCGAAAAGTCTCCGGGACTTGCGTGTTGCCGAAATCCTCAAACTGGACATGAAGGTAGAAAACGGCGTGGTGACCGCTTATCGCGCCCGGGTCAAGCTCTCCTTCAAATACGCCAGCGAATAGGCGACCCAACCACCAATAAAATCCTCCGTGATGATTCCGGTTGTCACGGAGGATTTTATTATTTAAGAGCCTCTGCCATCAATTCCCCCACGAGTTTGGAAAAGCGGGCCGGATTCTCAGGTTTGCCGCCCTCGCCGATCACGGCCATGTCCAGCAGCAGCTCGCTGTAATCCGTCAAGGCCGGGAGGTTCCGGTCCTTCTCGTACAATTTCCTGAAGTAATCCAGGGCCGGGTGGTCGGGGTTCAATTCCAGTACCCGCTTGGATTGCGGCGGCTGACGGCCCGCGGCCTTGAGGAGTTTTTCCATATAGGCGCTCGGATCGTGGCTGTCACCGGACAGACAGGCCAACGAATCCTTGAGACGGATCGAGGGCTTGACGTCTTTGACCTTGTCTTGCAGTTTCGATTTGATGAAACCGAATAGTGGTGCATAGGCATTTTGTTTTTCAGCGTCGACCTGCGGCAGGTCGATGTCACCTTTTTCCGCGCTTTTGAGAGGCTTGCCATCGTACTCATCGAGTGCCTGCACCACCCATTCGTCCACAGGGTCGCTCATCAGCAACACTTCGTAACCCTTTTCTTTCAGCCTTTCGAGTAGGGGGCTGTCGATCAGGGCCGTCATGTCATCTCCGGTCAGGTAATAAATTTCCTTTTGATCCGGTTGCATGTGCTCTAAGTAATCTTTGAAGGATATTAATTTGTCTTCGGTCCGGGTAGTCCGGTAGCGGGCCAAATCGGCGATCTTTTTGCGGTTCTCCGGATCGGTGTAGATGCCCGACTTAAGCACCTGCCCGAACTGGTTCCAGAAAGTCATATAGGTTTCGGATTTCATCGCTTCAAGATGTTCGAAAATCTTTTTGACCAGGTTTCTGCGGATGTTTCTGACCAGGCGGTCCTGCTGTAAAATTTCGCGGCTGATGTTGAGATTCAAGTCCGGGGCGTCCACCACGCCCCGAATGAAACGAAAATACTCGGGGACCAGTTCGCGACAGTTATCCATTATGAAAATACGCTTGCAGTAGAGGTGAACGCCGTGCTTCATGTCCGGATTGAACAGGTCGAAGGGGGCCTGGCTCGGAATATACAGCAGGGCGTCGTATTCGGTGGTGCCCTCGAACTTAAGGTGCAGGTGTGTCAAAGGGGCATTCCAGTCGTGGCTGATGTGCTTGTAGAACTCCTCGTACTCGTCCGCGCCGACCTCTTTCTTGTCTTTGGTCCAGATGGCCTTCATGGAATTGAGGGTTTCTTCGCGCATCACCTTGCGGCTGGTCTTGCCGATCGTTTTGCCCGCCTCGTCCTTGAGCAGTTCGTTATCCGGAATCGGTTCATCCCGCTCTACGTCCATCACGATCGGATAGTTCACGAAATCGGAGTGGCGCTTGACGATTTGACGGATGGTGAATTCGTCGGTGAAATCGGGCTCGCTTTTTTCCTTTTTTTTCAGATCCAGAATCACCGTCGTACCGCGGTCGTCCCTGGCGGCTTCCTCGATCGTGTAGGTGCCGTCACCGGTGGAAGACCAGCGGGTAGCGGTTTCCGATCCGGCCGCACGGGAGATCAGGGTCACCTTCTCTGCGACGATAAATGCGCTGTAAAATCCGACGCCAAACTGGCCGATCAACTCAGGGGATACCACGCTTTTATCATTGAGGTGGGCCATGGCCTCCATGAAACCCGCGGTCCCGCTCTTGGCTATGGTGCCGATATTTTCCATGATTTCATCGTACGTCATCCCGATGCCGTTATCGGAAACCGTCAGCGTGTTCTTAATGCCGTCGGCGGCAATCTTAATTTTAAACTCGGCGTCCTCACCCAGGATGTCCGGTTCCACCTGGGCTTTGAATCTCAGTCGGTCAATCGCATCAGAGGCATTCGAAATCAACTCCCGCAAAAATATTTCCTGGTTGGAATAAAGGGAGTTGATGATGAGATTGAGCAACTGCTGCACTTCGGTTTTAAACTGATGTGTTTCTTTTTTACCGGCCATTTTGACTCCTTTTTGGTGTTCAGTTGCAAATTGTTGACAGTACGCCAACCGACATTTGTAATTTTCGGGCTATAAAATGGGTTTCATTACGCAATTGTCAACCCGACCGAAGTGGCTGAATTTAAACCGGAAGGATCGGGAAAAAACCCAAGACCGACCGCGCGGGTATTGAAATTGACGCCGATTGAAATTAATATGTCAGGGAAAAGTAACAACTCTGAGTTTAGAAGGGATTTTGAATGATCGATATAGAAGACAGCGTCATCATAAACCAGCCCGTCGAGAAAGTCTTTGCGTTTGCAACGAACCTCGAGAACAATATTTGTTGGCAATCCGACGTCATTTTGTCCGAACAGACTTCAGACGGGCCTTTCGGTCGCGGCGCGACCTACAGGTTGGTAAACCGTTTCATGGGCCAGTTTTTTGATTCCGAGGGAATCATTTCAGAGTACGTCACGAACGAGCTCTGCACCTATTGCTTCACGGCAGGGCCGGTTGCCGGTGAAAGCCGTTTCATTTTCGAAGCGGTCGACGGCGGGACGCGGTTTCTCACCCGCAGCAACATCGAACTCAAAAACTTAAAAATTCTTGGCTTCGTGGTCAAGCGCAAGGCGCGCCATCAGGTTAGAAACGATCTGCAGAAACTCAAGATAATTTTAGAAAACGGCCAGGATCGCTTCGATTGTTGCGGCAATTTTGAAGACTAGCACGTGAGATGAAACGCACCGGTGACATTATCGTTTTGGGCCCGATGCCGATTGAATAATTCGACGGCTTCGGCGGTGCGTTCGGAAAAAAGCCGGATGCCGCGTTCAGCGAGGTCTCTGCGGAGGCGGGCCGGAATGTCCAAGTTACCGGCATATCCGGTTCCGACCACCAGCACCTCCGGCCTGCTTTCAAGGATGTCCACAATATCGTCCGACAACAGCCGATGGCCCTCCCGGCGCCACCAGTTATCCTTTACCGCATCGCCGATAATTTTGAGATCGGTGGTGTATGTCTTTCCGGACACTCGCATGCTTCGGCCTGTTACGTACGATTCGATCAACTTGTTGGAATGTTTTCCCGCCATCTTCTCTACACCTTCGGCTTGCAAAATCTCTCTGCCACCTGATTATGTGATGCTGCGTGCTTTGCGGTTCTTTTCTTTCGTAAAGGTAAAAATGTCGGCTTGCGGTGCGGCAAGAAACTGCCCTCATTCAACTGCGTTTCCATACAGGTCGAGGCGCAGGGCCATGTCATCGCGCCGCGTGTCGACATAAAAAGCCCCGCGGAATCCAATAGCGTTCTGATCAGCGCTTCTAATCCGAACAGGTTTCTATCGCAGTATTCGTAATTTTTTCCGCAATCTGCCGTCAATCCTCTTCCCAGCTGATGCACTCGACTGGGCAGGATTCGATGGCCTCCTCGATGCATTCCTCCGGCCCGCCTTCAGGCATGATGACCTCGGCTTTTTCTTCATCTTCGTTAAAGGCGAAAACCTCCTCGCAGAGTTCCACACAACTTTCACATCCGGTGCATTCATCTTTGTCGATTACAACACGTTTTCCCATTGTCTGCCTCCAAATGGTGCTGTTTCAGGAATTTAATGTTTGGGCCGCCGTTGAATTTTTATTTTTCAAAAGTCGCCCGCGACAGGCGATCGGCTCTTCGTCAACCTTGCAATACAATAAGTTTGCCGGCGGGAAATACAAGGGGCGGGATTTGGACGATCTGCATCACGTTTTCGGGCATGACCTAAATATTAAATATTATTGTGTTTTGAGACCATATTCCGCGACGATTTTTTTGCCTTCGGGAACACCTGCTTTTTATTGGATTTGGATTGCATGATACCTTCGCTATAGTTTTTGCGGTGATCGATCCGGTTGATTCTTCTTTTCAATCGTTCCGGCCGATTCCGATTCAAGCCAATTCAGGTGCTCTTCTAACAGCTGCCGGGTCTCCCGGATGTTTTTTCTGAGTCGATCGGTGATCTTCAGTGCCTCGGTGCCGATAACCTGCATGTATTGAACCGTTATCTTTTTGTATTCGATTTCAACACTGCTGAGAGTGAAATCCACCTGCCGGATCATGCGGGGCAATTGGGATCGGACGTAACCGTCGCTTATCCCCGCAACGTCATGATACACCCCAACCAGTTCCAACTGATAGTAGAGGCAGGTTTCAATCGAATTGAGGCTGGCCACGATGCTGTTGATGTAAGGCAGGTCGTTCCATTCCAGTTGATCGTTCAAACCGATGATCAGTTTTTCGCCGTCAAGCAGTTCCGTGTTTTTTACGGCTAAAGCTTCCTGAAATCGCTGGAGCTGCAGCATGATGTCGCCGGCCGCTCGACATGGTCCTGTCGTCAAAACAATCAAATTAAATAGAGCGCTGCAGACGAGCAGAGCCGTCTGGCGGCCTTTAGCGGATCTGTGCATGGCGTTTTCCGCAATCCGGTGAGCGGATCGCGTTTTGAGGATTAAGTGGCACGTTACCAGCGAAGCAGCACTGCACCGGCCGTCAGTCCGGCGCCGAAAGCGTCGAGCAGAATCGTTTGACCTTCTCTGATGCGTCCGTCCCGCACGGCTTCGTCCAACGCGGACGGGATTGTAGCCGCCGAGGTGTTGCCGTAGCGCTCCAGATTGACCAGAACGCGATCCATCGGGAAAGCGAGACGGTTGGCCACCGCTTCGATAATCCTCAGGTTGGCCTGATGCGGGACGAACCAATCGAGGCGCTCGATTGACAGGCGCCGTTTTTCAAGTGTGCGCAGGGCGCACTCGGTCAGGGTTCGCACTGCCACTTTAAAAATTTCGCGGCCGTTCATGCGCATCTTATGAAGGTTCTTGGCGTAACGTTCGGGGGTGACCTCGAGGTTGGATCCGCCGGCCGGAACGTAAAAAAGCATGCTTAGGCTGCCGTTCGAGGTTAGGTGGCTGGACAGGATGCGCTGCCGACTTCCAGCCGGAACCCGCTCGACGATGACGGCGCCGGCCCCATCCCCAAAGATAATGCACGAAGAGCGATCCGACCAGTTTGTTATCTGTGACAGTACTTCGCCGCCGACCACGAGAATGGTTCGAGCCTGCCCGGACAGGATGAACTGCTGGGCCGTCACGAGCCCATAGATGAACCCGGAGCAGGCGGCATTGATATCCATTGCCCAGGCATTGCTCGCCCCGATTTTTTTCTGGAGCCAGCAGGCCGTAGAGGGGAGCAGTGTGTCCGGCGAACAGGTGGCATAGATGATCTGGTCGATATCATCGGCTTTGCGACCCGCCATTTTGAGCGCTTTGCGGGCCGCCCGTGCGCCGAGAGAAGAGTTGGTTTCGGCCTCGTTTTCGACGTTCGCGACTCGGCGTTCTCGGATGCCGGTTCTATCCAGGATCCACTTTTCGCTGGTCTCGACGTCGTGATGGGCCAGCATCCGGGTGAGCTCCTCGTTGCTTAAATGTTTTTCCGGAAACGCGGACCCGATCCCGGTAATTCTTGCGGCATATCCCATGGTGTATAATTTAACTCCTGAAAGCGGACGGGTGATCCAGGTTGAAATATCAGATACCTGACATTAGCAACGTTTGGGGTTTGAAGCAACAAAAGAGGCTTTGACAGGTTACATCGAGGCGTTCATCCTGACACCGGGTTGGAACTTTGCGATGATCCCGATTGCCTAATCGACCGCGATCTGTTACCGTGCCGGTCATTAAACTTAACAAATGTATCATATCTCAAAATTGATCGGTTTCAGGTTCAGGGTTCAAGGCTGAAAGCTCAAAGCAAAAAATGCTCAAAGCTTACCAAAGGATACGGTAGACCTTATTTATCAAGATCCGGAATACCCGACGTACCCCACTGGGTGAAACGGTTTTATAAACACCATAAAACCAGAATTATTGAGATATGAGCTATTTAAGGGCTTTTCAACCCTGAACGTAGAATCTCGCCTGGGCGGGAAACCGCTCAACCTGGGATATAATAACGCGTGACCATTCGCGGCCTTACCGGTGGCACAAAATGGTTTACAATCTGAAAGTGCGCAATTTTTTTCGCGAATCCTAAAGGAGCAGCAACGAAAATGGCGGAAGAAAGAAACCAGACGATCGACTTTACGGTCGACCGGCAAAACCTCTACTTGGAAGAAACGTTTACCGATCTTAAGGTGGCCAGCATTCGTCGGCTTACCCCGGTAAACAGCGACGGCTCGGTCGATAAAACCCGCAAAACCATCTTCGTGGGCGAGACCAACCTCATGACGGCCGCCGGTCCTCTGCCGGTGCAGGCCATGATTCCAGCCAAGCAACTTCAGCAGGCGATCAAGCGATTTCCGGAAGCCATGCAGGCGGCGGTTGAGAAACTGGCGGATGAGGTGCAGAAGATGCGGCAAAAAGAGCAATCACAGATCATTGCCCCCACCGGAAAAGAACAATCACGCATTATCGTTCCCGGTCGATAACACCACAGCCTTCATCTGCCGGCCAATTCAGGCCTTCTGTGAATCACCGTCAATGCAGGATCGAAAACGACCGACAAAGATTTTCGGCCACACCGACCGGGAGCGATTGACGCCCAAGGTGGTGCTGCGCTATGCGCTGATTCAGTTGCCGGGGACAGTGCTTTTGGTTCTGGTGATTCTGCTGATCAATCGGTGGTGGGTGACCGTCCCCTTGTGGCTGGGGTTGGGAATTGTCGGCTTGGCGGTCGTGAAGGACCTTGTCCTGTTTCCACTTCTCTGGCGCTCGTATGCCGGGGGTGACCCGGACGATTCCTCCTCGATGATCGGTCGCCGGGGCATCGTAACCGGCCGGCTCGACCCCGAAGGCTATATCCGGGTGCGTGGAGAATTATGGCGGGCCGAAACCGTTGAAAATGACCGGCCGGTGGAGGAAGGACGGAGCGTCGCCGTGGTAGGGGTCAGCGGGTTAAAACTGTATGTCAGAACCGATTTGCAGAGTAACGGGCCGGCGGGGCGCACAGTTTGATCGAAGAGGAAACCTTTAAGTTTCGGTGAAAAATTCCAAATCGCAAATAACAAATAATAACCTAAACTGATCGGTTCCAGGTTCAGGGTTAACGGTTCAAAGGTTACAACCAATGGATATAGCATACCCTGTTGATCAAGATCCAGAATACCCGACATACCCCATTGGGTGCAACGGTTTTATAAATACCAAAAAGCCGGAATTATTCAGATATGTGCTGTTTAAGCGCTTTTCAACCCAGAACGTTGAATCCCGCCTGGGCGGGAAACCGCTCAACCTAGATTATCGTTTAGCGTCCGTCGCCGGCCCGACCGCCAGTACCGGGCAAGAGACCCGCCGAATCACGCGGTCGGTGGTCGACCCCAGCAAGAGCGTTTCAACGAGCCCGCGACCCCGGATGCCCAATATGATCAAGTCGACGGCGTGTAAAACGGCATATTTGACCAACTCCTCATAAGGCATGCCGGCCAGGCAGCTGGTCTTGACCTCGCACCAGTTGCGGGCCTCGGCCGGCACCAGCGATTCGAGCCTTCCGGTCAGGAGGGCATTCAGATCAGTCTGCACTTCGGCAGTCATGGGGTCGGGCATGAGGGCGTCGGAGTAGGCAAAAGGCTCCACCACGTGTACCAGGTGAAGCTCCGACTGAAAGTCCTGAGCCAGGCTGAAGCCGTAGGTCACCGCATTGGCCGAATCCTGAGAAAAATCAGAGCCGACCAGGATTTTTTTCAATCCGAAATTTTCGACGGTGTCCCGCGTAATCTTCTTCTCAGCAAGATCGTCGTCCCGTTTTTCAGGCGCGGTCACGACCAGAAACGGGCAGCGGATGCTCCGAAGCAGCTGTTCGGTGACCGAGCCGAGCAACAGCCGTTTCAGACCCGAACGGCCGTGGCTGGCGGAAACCACCAGGTCGGCCTGCGTGCTGCCCACCAGATCGGAAACGGTGTGGGCGATGGCGCCCATTTCGACATGGGGCGTCCATTTTACCTGAAGCGGTGTCATGAGCATGTCCATCTGCCGCAATGCATCTTCTTTGAGGGTTTGCGCGTAATCGGGGGGATAGGTGAAGGCTTCGCCGTGAACCGAGACGATCGGAAGGTCGATTACGTGGCACAGGTGGAGCGTGGCTTCGAATACGCGGGCCAGGGCCGCGCCGTAATAAACAGACATATTGGAGAAATCCGACAAATCCGTCGTGCACAAGACGTTTTTAAAGACCACTTTCATTTGAGCCTCCTTTTGCTTGTACCCAATCTTTGGAAATGCCCCGACTGGGATTTGTTTTCATTCGCCGGTGTCAGATGGAGGCGCGTTAGGGCAGGGTGCAGCAGGAGGAACACAGATGTAGAATCGCCCTTTCGCTAAAACCGAAACAAAAAGGCGAAAGACAGAACAGGGAGTCCAAAAGCAAAGGCCGTCGGGCGCGCATCCTCTGCGGTCAGCTTGTCCGAAGTGACGAACACCACCGAGACAGCAAGTCTAAATTAATATATGTTAATCCATCTGGGATTTCAACATTTCCCCGAAAGTAACTTGGCGGTAATCGCGGGGAACTAAAAACTCGGATTCAGGTAAGTCCTTTTTTTCCAGTTTAACGACATCGGTAACGGGTTCCGGACCGCCGTCGGTGTAGGCGATGCTCTTGACTTCGACCCCGCGTTCCATCAGCTGAAGGTACTCGGATGAGTTTTCCGGAGTAAACTCCGTTCCGAAAGTACTTGCGCAGGTGCTGAATTTCCGCAGCATCGGTTTCAGCGATTTGAATTCATTCAGCAAGTCGCTGTCGGTGGCCAGCCATATTTCTTCGTAAAGCTCACCATCCACCTCTACCTTGTACTTGACCGTTTTCAGTCCCGCTATATTCCCACCGTCGCCGGCCGCTATCACGCTAACCGTGTGGCGGGCTTCCTTGTTATCTTTTTTCATCATCTGTTCCAGCAACTTGCGCTGCTCTGCGGGCAGATTTTTCATCGTCTGCTCGACCAGTGCAGTGGTCGCGCCGCAGTAGTCTTCCACAGTGCCTATGGCGTAAGTTTTCTCATGGCCGTCAATAAAATATACCTTGTTGCCCGGACCGTCCAGAATCCAGGAGATATTATCTGCGGAACTCTTCAGGCGTCCTTTTGAGATGAGTGTCTGGTCGCCTTCCTTTTCCTGCATCATCCAGCCGGCCTCGACGGTTGCCACTACCCCCAGCAGGAAGACGCCTACCGCGAAATACGTTAAGATTTTAAAACGTATCATATGGTTTTTCCACCTCTGTTTTAAAGCAGTTGTGCCGGTCGAGTCGGTTAGGCCGGTTTTGGCGGTTAAAGGATATCATCGATTTAATCGTCTAAAAACTCATGCCCCTTGGGCCATTACGATGCATGAAAATGACGCGACGGAGCCCGGATGAGCGGTTGCGAACAGCGGTTGACTGTTTGAGTCGCCTTGTATGGTCTTGGACCGGACCCAACGATAATGCCGCATGAAAAGCACTACCTTGAAGCATTATCCAAACTCTTTTTTAAAGACGGGCCTGGTCCGGTCTTAGAGCCTGTCGGCGGCGAGTTTCAGCCGTCTTTCGCAACTGCTTATCCGGGCGTAGACGCCACCACGGGGTTACGGGTTTTGAGTTTCAATTTTCTATTTGCGGGTTGATTTTATTTTTGAACTAAACACCGCTCGTACCTGATTTAAATCCCGCCGCATTCAACCGTTGCCCGGTGTCAGACGAAAATGCCTGCGGTAGCCCGATGTGCGGTTCTCAATGTCCACATGAACGATCCCCTGGGTGTCGTAATCGTAAGTTTCGACAACCTCCTGAGAAGACAAGTCGGGACAGACCGTGATCGGAACGCCTTTCAGGTTCTTCTGATCGGCCAAACCGGGGTCGTAGGGGAAATAGATGTCGCGCCAAACGGTGATGTCTCCCTCGGGTTCTCCAGCCGAGCCCAACGTACTGCACTCCAGGTAGCGCAGACGGCCGATGTTGTGGAGCGGTCGATACTGCCGGACGACCGTCTGCCTTTCGTTTTCCGTTCCAACTTCTTGTTTTTTGAAAAAAACCGGGTCGAAGACCTTGTCCTGCTCCCGCTCCCGCCAGATGCCGAAATAACGTGAAACCGCCTCACGAACCTGTATTTGGTTTTTGGGGTCGGCCATGATGGCGAGCCCGATCGCCGGCGCGGCATGCGGAAAGGGAGAGTTTTTCACCTTTGTACCGAAGAGTTCCCGCAAATGGCGCGCCACCGGCGGGAAGGCGGTCGAGCCTCCCACCAGATAAACGGCGGCAAGGCCGGGACCCTCCAAAGGACCGATGTCGGTTTGGGCCAGTTTTTCCACCAGGGTCTGCACGGCGGAGAGACTGCGCCTTATGAGCGGTGCGCAGCGTTCATAAATCTGCCCCGTCTCGAGAACGACCGGATCCGTGTCGGTCAAAACGGTCCCGACATCCACAACCATCTTGCGGGTGTTGGGTTTCAACCCTTCCTTGCGTTCGCGGCATTCCTCGAGCATCCGAACGGTTTCACTCGGCGTAAGGTCGCTCTTGGCAACTCCGATGGTCTCGAGCACCATGTCGAGGATAATCTCGTCAAAATCGTCACCGCCAAGCTGAGCGATTCCCTCGTTGGCGATGACATCGTGGCCCTTTCCGGCCATGCCGATCACGGATGTATCGAACGTTCCGCCACCTAGATCGTAGATCACGACATAGCGTTTGGGGCTTTTCGGCCCCAGATTTTTAAGGTAGCGGTGCAGAAACTCGACCGCGGCAGCCGACGGTTCGTTCATGGCCCCTAAAACGGTGTATCCAGCTTGGCGAAAAGCCTCCAAAGTGATGAAGCGTTGATTGCTGTTGGCGTTGGCCGGAACGGCAACCATCACCTCGAGAGGGGTTTTGCGGTCGATGTTCAGGTTACTGTGCTTGGTCACCATCCGCCGGACGTGCGATAGAAAAAGGGTGAGCAGTTCGAGCATCGAGAACGATACACCCTGGCCCAGATCCACCGGGTCTTCAGGACGGAGACGACCGGCGAAGCGCTTTAGGGATCGCAGGGTCGTGACGTCCGGTCGGTTGATCAAGGCCGCCGCTTCCCAGCCGAAACAAGGCCTGCCCCGGTCGACCGCAATCAACGATGGGATGTATTCTTTGATATCGCCTTTCCAGGAAAAGCTGCAGACCGGGTAGTTGCCTTTTTCTCCAGCGGCGACCACCGTCCGTGTGGTTCCGAAGTCGATTCCGAAACGGTTGGGTGATGAGTTGATCATTTTTTTGCTCATGGATTAATGGCCTATTTGTGGTTTTCGTGGAAATGTTCTCAAAACCTTAACATAGCGTGTTTCCCTATTAGGTTGCAACGAATATATAAAAGTCACCAAAAATGATCGGTTTCAGGTTCAGGGTTCAAGGTTCAAGGGTTATATGATTCTGATTTCTAAGACTTTATTAACGACGAGGGCCAGTTACCACTGGCTTATAGATTTATCGTTTGATTTATGATGATGAGAAATATAATATTTCACGATCGGCACCTATTTATCTTTATCTAAACGGTCTTGGTCGTTAAAATCCGCGGCCGCATTCGGCTTTTTTCTCAATAACCTTTTACTAAGGGCTCGCTCAAAAATTACTTCACATTTTGGACGCCGATGCATCCCGTCCGGCTGCGTTGCGAAAACTCGGAATATCCAGATATTCCTGCGTTTTCGCGCCTTGCCGGCCGGGCGCCTCAACACCCAAAATTGCAAACTTATTTTTTCGCGAGCCCTAAGAAGAAAAGAGGATCTATTTGGCACCCCACGAACTTGCCGGAAAACCGGCTCCGCATTCGCTATTGGTGAACGTCCCCAGGTTGGTCAGTGCCTATTACATGCATCGTCCGGATGCCGGAAACCCTCAGCAGCGAGTGGCTTTCGGAACGTCGGGTCACCGGGGGTCGGCCCTGAAGAACAGCTTCAACGAGGGCCATGTTCTGGCCACGACCCAGGCCATCTGCGACTACCGCAAGGCCAACCGGATCAAGGGGCCGATTTTTCTCGGCATGGACACCCATGCGCTGTCGGAGGCGAGCTTTGCCTCGGCCCTGGAAGTGCTGGCCGCCAACGATGTCGAAACCTTTATTCAAAAAGACCTCGGTTACACCCCCACCCCTGTCATTTCCCATGCGATTTTGACCTGGAACCGCGAACATGGCGACGCCCGAGCCGATGGGATCGTGATTACACCGTCACACAACCCGCCGGAAGACGGTGGAATGAAATACAATCCACCCCACGGCGGGCCGGCGGACACGGACGTCACCAACTGGATCCAGAAACGGGCCAACGCGCTGATGGCTGAAGAAAACCGGACCGTGAAGCGTGTTCACTATGAAAAAGCCCTGAGATACGGTACCACAAGGCGTTATGACTACGTCCAACCGTATGTCGACGACCTGGAAAACATTATCGAGATGGCGGTCATCCGTTCGGCGGGTCTCAGGATCGGGGTCGATCCCATGGGGGGTGCGGCGGTTGCCTATTGGGAGCCGATTGCCGAACGCTACAAATTGAATATCGACGTGGTCAACCCGGTGGTGGATGCCACCTTCGGCTTCATGACCGTCGATAAGGACGGCAAGATCCGCATGGACTGCTCGTCGCCCTTTGCCATGGCCCGGCTGATCGGTCTCAAGGATCGCTACGACATCGCCTTCGGCAACGACCCGGATTGCGACCGCCACGGCATCGTCACGCCCAGCGGCGGGCTGATGAACCCCAACCACTACCTGGCGGTGGCCATCTGGTATCTGTTCCAGAAGCGGACCGGCTGGCGCGCAGAGGCCGCCGTGGGCAAGACCCTGGTCAGCAGCAGCATGATCGACCGGGTCGCCGTGCATCTCAAGCGCAAGCTGTCTGAGGTTCCCGTCGGCTTCAAGTGGTTCGTGGACGGCCTGATCGACGGGTCATACGGTTTCGGGGGGGAGGAGAGTGCCGGGGCGGCCTTTTTGCGTAAAGACGGCACGGTCTGGACCACCGACAAGGACGGCATCATCATGGACCTGCTGGCGGCGGAGATCACCGCCGGTTCCGGACGCGACCCGGAGCGGCACTATCAGCAACTGGCCGACATGTTTGGCCGCCCGGTGTACGAGCGGCTCGACGCTCCGGCGACAACGGCCCAGAAAGAGGTCTTGAAAAATCTCACGCCGGATCAAATCACCGCTAAGACCCTGGCCGGCGAGCCGATTCTGGCCACATTGACCCATGCCCCGGGAAACAACGCCCCCATCGGCGGTCTGAAAGTCGTCACCGAAAACGGATGGTTTGCCGCACGGCCTTCCGGCACCGAGGAGATCTACAAGATTTACACCGAAAGCTTCAAGGGACCCGAGCACCTGCGCCAGATACAGGAGGAGGCCCGCACCATGGTGAGCCGGGCTTTCGGTTCGGCCGGAGCGTGAACCATTCTCAGACCGCAAACCCCTTTATCAAGATCGGTAGGCACCCCTTGGCCAGAGTCAGTGTTTGGCAGAAGATTGTTGAAACTCGTGTAACAGCGGTTATTTTTTCTTCAAGATGACCGGTTCGGGTTCGTAGAGACCGCCGGCCACCCGGTCCCAGAATGTTTTTTCGTCTTCCATCCACTTGGAGCCGAATTTACGGCTGAAGAAGGTGCCGAGTCGGTTGAGCATACTGCTGAGGCTCGAGCGGTGCGCCAGCGTCAGGACGTCTTCGAGGAACGCGTCGATTTCGAACATTTTTTCTTTCGGGATATAGGCCCGGGCGCCCATTTCGATCGATTTTTTCAAGTTCTCGGCTGACAACGCATGGGCGGTGAGCATGACCGTAGGGAATCCCAGGTGGACCGCTGCGTTGAGCAGATCGAATCCCCGCACCCCCATGATGTCGAGGATAACGGCGTCATAGGTCCAGGACCGCAGCAGGTGAAAACCGGTCTCGTAGTCCGTTGCCCGGTCGAGCACCAAATCTTCGTAATCCGCCAGAATATCCTCGAGCGTGTCGAGGACATCGGGTTCATCGTCCACGGCCAGCAGGCGCTTGCCGTCTAGAACACTTCCTGACATGTCACGCTCCTTTTTGGGGAAATACCTTTTTATCTTTCGAGATGCGCCGGCGTTCGTCGTCACGGACCTCACGCCTGAGCAGCTTGCCGACCTTGGACTTGGGCAGCATGTCCCTGAATTCAATGTAAGATGGAACCTTGTAAGTCGCCAACCGTTCCCGGCACCACTTCGTCAATTCGCTTCCACCCACACCCCGGGCGCCTTCCTTGAGAACCACGATCGCCTTGATCCGCTCCCCCACCTTGACATCCGGAATGCCGACCACGCAGGCACCTATGACCGTAGGGTGGTCCTGCAGGGCGGCTTCCACCTCCGATGCCGACACCCGGAATCCCTTGTGCTTGATGATATCGGCCGACCGTTCGATATAGATCAGTTCGCCCGTCGGTTTCGCCCGGACGAAGTCTCCCATTCGGCACCAGGTTTTTCCATCCAGCAGGACGAAGGTCTCTCGCGTTTCCTGCGGTTTGTTGTGGTATTCTTTCAGCGTATACGGTGAGGTGACCAGGAGTTCTCCTTTTTGACCCTCGGGGACCGGCTCTAAAGTCTCAGGGTCGACGATCAGGCACTCCCGGCTTTTCAATGGGAACCCGATGGCTCTCGGGCTGGGTTCCTCACCGATTTTGCTGTAGGCGACGTGACCCACTTCGGTCGAACCATAAACCTGGTAGATCGGAACGCCGCAGCGTTCGTGCCAGCGTACTTTGACCTCCTCGGGCAGGACATCCCCGCCGCAATAGCAATAGGTCAACGAGCCGAGGTCGTAGCAGTCGAGCCGGTCGTTTTCGAGAATCATCCGATAGAGGGCCGGCACGCCGAGCAACCAGCGGACCCGGTAGCGCTGGATGTTCGCCAGAATGGCATCCACTTGAGGAGCCGGCATCAGCATCGTGGCGTTGCCCTTGTTCAAGCCGACGGCCATGTACAACCCCAGGGCCATAATGTGAAACAGAGGGTTTACGGCGATATAGGTGTCCCGGCCTTCGTCGATATGGTTGCCGGCCACGTCCTCCGTGACATCGTTGACATAGGAGGTCATTCCGATATGCGTGCCGGGAACACCCTTGGGGAATCCGGTGGTACCGCCGGTGTAAAGGATGTAAGACAAGTCCTTTTCGGGATCGATGGGCACGCGGCCTTCCAGCTGGGGGTGCTTCAACAAGGAGCGGAAGGAATGCACCCGGCTGTCACGCACCACCTTTCCGCTGGGTATCTTGTCGAATAGCACTCCGAGAACCCTTTTCCAGAGCGGCAGAAGATCGGCCAGGTTGGTCACGATCACCCGTTTGAGGCCGGTCCCTACAACCGTTTCTTTCACATAGCCGAAATTGGTGTCCATGCAGATGATGGTTTCGACCCCGGCATCTTCGATCATGTAGGCGATTTCGTGGGAAGTATAAATGGGTGACACCGGGACGATGACGGCACCAATCTTCTGGATGCCGAGAAAGGCGATGACCCACTGGATGGAATTGGCAATGTAGATCATCACGCGGTCGCCCTTAGCGACTCCCATGGCGGCCAGCGCACCGGCGAAGCACTCGCTCAGTGTCCGCAGACGGCGGTAAGTGAACCGTTCACCGAGGTAGACAACCGCGGGCCTTTCCGGATAACGGTCACTCATCCGGTCGAACCGGGTAAAGGTCAATTCTTCAGTTAGATTTTCGCGATCGGTGTTCACGGTTCTCACCTTCCGTCTATCCGGTCGATAAGCGACTCCGCGCATTAGAGACCAACAAATAGAAACTTGAAACTTGAAACTCGAAACTCAGAACCTGGAACCGGGAACCAGTGGTGACTTAAAAGCCATGAGCGCATAGGCGTTAATATCGATGATATCCATCAACCGGCTAAACGGGCTTAACCGACTCAACTGGCAAACTTAACAAAGGTAGGCGCCTCCGCCCGGATGAACGGTTTCGAAAGACGGCTGAAACTCGCCGCCAACGGGTTCTAAGCCCAGACCAGGCCCGTCTTCAAATAAGGGGTTCGGGTTTGTCTCCAATGCTGTGCCTTTCGTGCGGTATCGCCATTGGGTCCGGTCCAAGATCCCGTAGGCGACTCAGACAGTCAGTCGCTGTTCGCAACAGTTCATCCGGGCTCCGGCGCGTCATTTTCATGCACCTTGGGTGGCCTCAAGGGCCATGAGTGAGTAGGCCGCAATAAAATTCGGTTACCCGGCTCTAAGCGAAAGAATACCGAGAACCGTATCAGACTCCGAAATAGGCCGAGCGGACATCCGGGTTGTCCATCAGCTCCTCGCGCGTGCCCTCCAGAACCGCAGAGCCGTTTTCCAGGATGAAGGCGTAGTCGATGATCGGAAGAACCGGACGGGCGTACTGCT
>Ga0272441_10001341_pt1 | contig 52646 bp, 38 predicted proteins | sample SSMProp6N_FD_193582 | JGI IMG/M metagenome (GOLD analysis project Ga0272441, IMG submission 193582) | Marine sediment archaeal communities from Little Sippewissett salt marsh, Falmouth, MA, United States - SSM-Prop-6N | ecosystem: Environmental > Aquatic > Marine > Wetlands > Sediment ...
CATATCAGGAAAGATATCGGGGATCTATAATACTGGTCAGGCTGGATATATCAGGAAGTCCCCATACAAATCCCGAGGTTGATTCGGTACCTTTGGATTATTTAGAGTCCATTAACGGGAAAAAGATAGATTGCCCTCATTTACATGTCTATGTCGAGAATTATGACGATAAATGGGCTATACCGGTACCAGTCGATAAATTCCCTAAGCTGCAAAATCTCGAGGATACATTGAACGATTTCTTCAGGTTTTGTAATGTGGTAGAATTTCCGATAATACAAGGAAGATTATTTTAATGCTGAAGATGGAATGTGAAAATTTGATAAATTCTTATATCGATTGGATAAGGCAATCCATCAGTCTCGAAGATATAAACGGGATTTGCGAGATAACCACACCTTTCCTCGACAGACATAACGATCACCTGCAGATATATATCAAAGAGACACCCGATGGATTGATTCTGACTGATGATGGATACACTTTAGCAGACCTTCGATTGAGCGGATTCAACCTTACAACTCCGAAAAGACAGGAAGTGTTGAATTCCATATTGTATGGTTTTGGCGTTAAACAGGAAAACGAAGAGCTTTCAGTGCTGACCCGTCCCGAAAATTTCCCTCAAAAGAAGCACAATCTGCTCCAGGCGATATTAGCCATCAATGACCTTTTCGTCATGGCGGAACCGACCGTTGCCAGCATTTTCAAGGAGGATGTTGAAAGATTCCTTCGGGAAAATGAAATATTCTTCAACAAAAATATCCAGTTGATGGGTAAAACCGGTTTGTCTCATGCCTTCGATTTTATCATTGCTCCTTCGAGAAATAAGCCGGAGAGGATTCTGAAAGCCATAAATCAGCACGACAAAAACAATATCATCAACTTCATGTTTATGTGGAGCGATGTCAAGGGAGATAGGGATCACGGTTCCACAGCGTATGCCGTCCTTAACGATATCGACAAGAAGGTTAATCCCGACCTGATAAATGCGTTGAGAACCGAAGGGATCAAGGAGTTATTCTTCAGCAGAAAAGATGAGTATGTAGGGGCACTGGCTGCGTAATATAAGGAGGTTGTAATGGAAAATTTACTTTCCTGGCTTTTTTTCTTTGGTATATTAGCTATTTTCCTGATAATTAAATTTTATTTACCCCATAAATTGAAAGCTGATATAGACGCTATTAAAGAAAAGGAAATTGCTGGATTTAAGTCTAAATTAGAAAAAGAGCTAGAGGATACGAAACATCAGTTGCAGCTTGATTATGCTAAACAGAATATTGTCTTTGAGCATCAGAAGGAAAGCTTTAAGAATATATTAAAAGCAATGACTTATGCAATAGAAGCAATTGATAATGAATTTGATAAACACGAATTAATTTTTAATCCTATTGAATTTAATGTATGGATTAATTTTAATAATAAATTAAGAGAAGAATTGCTTTTTCTTGATAAATCTTGTCTTTTCGCAACCGATTTGTATAAAGATATTATTTATGAAGCGGTTATACTACCTGAACAATCTAAATTTCCTAAGTCTAATCAAATTAAAAAAGCTTATAATGAATTGTGTTATCTAACAGGTCGGTTTTTACATCACTTCCATTACAAAATCGGTCTTTCCGCCAATCCAGATGATCTCCTTCCTGACTTTGAAACATTGAAAAAAGAGCTGAAAGAAAAAATCAAATAAATCAATCCATTGTTATAATGGACAACAAGTATGTTCGACCGGATGGTCAACCTACTGGACATATCGAGCGGCCTCCTCTTCACTTTGTTTTGTATAACCAGAAAACTGGAGTATAATCATAAATCGAGATGTGAGTAGATTTGTTAGAGCAATAACAACCAGATGAGGGTAACATGAAATATCTAAAAAACCATATTTTGATCCTGACTGCAATTTTATGTATCGTAACCATATCCTGCTCTTCATCTAACAACCTTTACGACCGCGGTCAATTTCAGGTTAAGCACGGTGAATATGAAGATGCCATCAGGCTTTACACAAAAGCCCTGAAGAAAGACCCTGAAAATCCAAACATCCTGACCGCAAGGGGCTTTGCATACACGGTAGTCCGCGAATTCGACAAAGCTGTGGAAGATTGCAACAGGGCGATAAAGCTGAAACCGGACTGCAACGGGGCTTACATAAATCGTGGTATAGCATACGCAGGTAAGGGTGAATATGATCTTGCCCTCGATGATTACAACACCTATATAGGTACATACTGCGTCGTCCCCGGGGCTTTCATAAACAGGGGACAGGTTTATAACAAAACCGGAAATTACGATAAAGCCATCGAGGATTTTAACCAGGCAATTAAGCTAGATTCGGGAAATGTTCTGTCATATCTTCACAGGGGACGTGCTTATAACGGTAAAAAAGAGTATGACAGAGCCATCGCAGACTTCAAAAAAACCCTCGATATGACAACAATGGGTCCAATCCAGGCTGAAGCATACCGGGGAAAAGGTATCGTATATTACCGGTTAGGAAAATATGATATGGCAATTGAAGAATTCGACCGGGCATTGAAACTGGTACCACGGGATGCAGACTCTCATTTCCACAGGGGTGAATCTTATGCCATGAAGGGAGAATATGCGAAAAGCATCACTGACTACTCGGGATTCATAAAATTAAAGCCCGATGATTATAAAGGCTACTTCAGCAGGAGTAATGCATATCTCAAAACAGGCGATTTCAAAAAATCCGCACTGGACTATAAAAAAGCGTATGAATTGAACAATAAACTGGATGGCTCTCCCGGACTCGATATCGATTATGTAATGGGTGGAAAATGGGACATGCTGTTCCAACTATATAATGAGTATATAAATATATATCCAGAAGCCAAAGAAGCATATTTTAACCGGGGATATGCAAGCATGAGGTTGCAGAAGTATGAAGATACGATAGCTGATATGACAAGATTCATGGAAATAAATCCCGATGACATGAGATCCTTTATGCTTCGGGGTCCGTCATATCAATCCCTGGGTGAATATGATAAAGCCATCGCAGACTATACCACCTATCTCGAAACCAGCCCCGAAGATCATATCGCACTGGTTTACAGAGGTGTCTCATATTATTCCAAGGGAGAATACGGGAAAGCCCTTGCTGATTTCGATGAAGCGATAAAATACCAGCCCGGATATGCATCTGCTTATCTTAGCAAAGGGGAAACCCTCGAGAAAATGGGAGAGCCTGAAAAAGCACTCGAAGCCTATAAGTTATACCTGGAAATAGGCAAAGATACCGCCTCCCCCGCAGGTATAAAGAGAGCTGAAGAGAGGTTAAAAGAACTGACACAATAGGGCACAGTCATCCGTCGATCTTTTTTTCAGTTTAACATTTATAGCTGGTAATTAAGCACATACAAGCAATAAATCGATACTTCTTAGAATAAATTTTAGCCATCAAATTCGATCGTCTTTTTTACCGATACGGAAAAGGATGCAGATCTTGTTTTATCCTTATTATTCTCGATATGCACGTTACCACTGAATTCCTGCAGCAGCTTCCCATGTTTCAACCAGCCTGATCCCTCGTCAATCCTTAACTCTCCGGATTGATTCCCGGCTAGAAAATACCTTCTTTCATCGACTGGAGATATAACGGGTTCAGGATTCTGTCCTATATGGGATATAACATCTATGATACATTCTCTATCTTTTATATCCCGGAGAGTGCAAATGGATTTTATGACCATGGGATACCTGTCGGACATAACTATCTTCTTATCCCATGTATCACCCTTTTGTATCTTTTTATCAGGAAAGTACCAGAAAATCTTGTTCTCAATCAGCTCTTTTATCGCTTTCTCGCCAAAATGATCATCAAGGAGCCCTTTCATCAGGATTCTCTCCCTTTCTTCTTTCACATCGATCTTATCGAGCACTTTTGATATAAGGGCATCATTACCATCAACGCTTTTAACTTTACCTGAAGCTGAAAGCTTCACATTGAAGCTCATGCTGTTTGCAGCAGAAAGTAAACGGGTCATCGGGTGCGTATTCTCAGAAACACTTGCCGCATCATAATCTATCTTTCCCATCCATCCGTCCTGTTTAAAAGATAGGAGATTATATATTACCTTAAGGTTCATATATCCTTCGTCATCAATATCTATCTTCTCAAAGGTGTATTTCATGTTCAGGCTCTGGGTCAGCTCCTGTAAATTATCTCCGGATTTCTGAGATATCTGCTGCTCGACAGAAATCTCTAGTTCATAGGATTTTCCTCTCTCGGGATTCAATCGAAGATCAAGTCCATCCTCCGCCGGGTATGCTGGATTTACAATAGTTAATAACATTAAAGCAAAAAGTATGAAGACTGTTTTTCGTGCATAAATCATTTTAATTCAATCCTTCGTAGTTAAAACAATGCTGATTATTTCATGTTCTAAAAAAGGCAGAGAGCCTTTACCCTCTGCCTTTATAATATGCAGCCTCTATGAAATTAATCCGTTACATCTGGAATGATATCGAATGTCTCGGTTTTAACTATGCCCTTGACCGATATGGGGATCTCCATTCCCTCTTCCGTCATGTTGGGAGCACCTTTCATCCTTATGATACCCGAAATCTCCTGGGTCATTTCGCTTCCACGTGTCCAGCCAGTCTCCTCGTCCATCCAGAGATAACCGTCCACGACACCGGTAAGTTCGTACTGCATCGTCATCGGACCCATCTTGATAGGATCTGCATTGGTATTCATTTTTATATCTGTATGGGTTTTGATAATGGCAACACCATCATGACGGAATTTCAATGTATTATTATAAACCATAGTCATGGGCATACCTTTGGTTATGCCGATCTCCCCGGTCCATGATTCTTCGAGTCCCACCTGTCTGTTAGGATACCATCCGCCGACAATATTCGACATGGATTCCTTCATGGCTCCTTCTCCGAAACTCTTTTTCAGATCTTCGATCATCTGCGCTTTTAAAGATTCGTTTTCATCCTCTTCACCCTTCAATTTGCTGAACATGCTGTCAATCATCTCCTCGGTTCCCTTGATTTCGGAAACACTTCCGTCAGGAGACATCTTCATCTCGAAAGTCAAACCTACAAGAACTGATAATAATTCCGCAGCAGGATGGACTTTTTCAGGTGGATTTGTCGAATCGTATTCGAAATTACCGTCAACGCCTTCATGTTTCATGTAAATCGAATGAAATTTTACCTTTACATGAGCATCACCATTAGGCTCTACTTTCAAAACATTGAAGGTATAACCGAAACCGACTTCCTGATTTACTTCATTGACCTGACCCTCTAATCCGGTCGTGATCACCTGATCCGTAACAGCCATGATGTTGTAGGATTTGCCTTCCTCGAGGCGGAGCTTGAGCTCGATCCTGTCATCTGCAAAAAGCCCCGCTGCAAAAATACTTATTGCAACAAAAGCCAGTGTGACAGCCGTTAAATCTTTTCTGGTTAACATTTAATCCTCCTATGCTGATTAAATTGAATTTAAAAGATATTAATAATTTTATATAAGGAACTAACCTCATCTTTCCTTATATTTATTTAATTATAACAATGCACGTAATGTAAAGCAAATGTTGATTGAAAAGAACTGAATAAATTAGAATTGTCCTGCGATTATCAGCTCATTGAAAGGTTCGGAAGGTTAGAAAAATGATGAAGGGAGAAAACTCCCTTCATCAACGCTTAAAGCATAACCCCTTAGATTTCTTTCCCCCTTTAAGAAGGTTATGTCCTTGTTGGCATCAATGCCATGTTCGAATTCGTCCCCCCATGAACGAATTATAATCTCTTTCCCCACAATTTTAATGGGTCGGGTTATGCCTTACTATCTTTACATTATGGAAAAAACATTAATAAAAGTATTATTTTAAAACATATAACTGTCTAAAACTTTATTAATTCTCCAATTATTTGCCTTCTATCGTATATGAATTATTATAAGGTCAAAATTTAATTTTTGCAACTCGGATTGTCCACAAAGCCATCAGTTACAGGCAATTACGAAAAGTGTATACACAGGGAGCCAACGTACAAATGTCTTTAGCAAAATAGGAAGTTGAGCTTTACCTGATCTGCTTCATGTGCGACGAAATCTTCTCCAAGTCTTTCGAAAACAGGGATTTGATTCCAAGATACATTACTCGAAGCTTCTCGAATAAAGCAATCGATGAGGTAAAAAAGAATGAACTCTCCCGCTTATGGCAAAGCCTCACTAAAAACTTACCCGCAAGTAATCTTATAATGAATCGCGGCATAAACTCCACCCCGCAAAGGACTATGAGAAAGTTCATGAAATTCCCGTTAAACCTGTAAAATGGTTTACGGTATATCTGCCTGAATTCGTCCTGAATGAGCCCCTCTTTTTTAGCCTTTTTGTAAAGCTCCGTTCCCGGGAAAAAGGTCAATGATGCAAGGCAAAGCTTGTAAGGCGCAGGTATTTTAAGCAAAAGGTCGAGGGTCGCCGTAAGATCATTGGTATCCAGCCAGGGAGAATCGAGAATGAGATGATAGTGAGGTCGCACCATATTCTTTGACTTTTTATGGATTGATTGCAGGCTTTTTTCAAGCTGATTACGGGATTCTGAACGGTGAAAGGTCTGAGCTTCCCTGTCGCTTCCCGTCTGGATACCCATCTCGAGCAGAATCAAACCCGCTGAAAGCATTGAATCGAGCTTCTTTTCAGTGACCGTCGCCGGACTGCACTGGCAGTAAATAGGCAGCCCTATCTTTTCCCGGTACAAATTTGAAAATTTCTCGATGTAATCGGTGGAAGAGGCAAAAAAAGTATCATCGAAAAACTGAACTCCCCTGACAAAATTGAATTTCCCTTTAATCTTTTCGAGCTCATCAATAACATTTTCGGGACTTCGTCTCCGCAGGAATTTTTGCCCGGGATACAGGGTTTTCAGGAATTTATTTACGCAGTAAAAACATTCGTGGGGACAACCCCTTGTTGTCATTGTCCTGTATGTCCTGTTGAAATTCCCCGATTGCGAAGGCATTAAAGGTAAATGCTCGCACAATTTCTCTTCTGTCATGGCTTCAATCTTTGAGGTTTTATGGTTCAGAACGAATTGACCTTCCAGATCAAAATCGAAATACGGAAGCGAATCGAGGTCTGTTATCAGGGGAACAATGTCATTTCGGACGAAGCCTGTTTCACCTTTAAAGACAAGATTGGGGGTGCTTTTCAGATCTCCATTCTTACCTGTCATTGATTCAAGGGGTATCTCGCCTTCTCCAATTATAACAGAATCGCAGTGTTCCAGGCATTCTTCGGGTGATACCGTAGGATGGGTTCCGCCAAAAATAACGGGAATCGTTAGCTTGCTTCTAAGGTAATCGGCAACCTGAACTCCCCGATCATAATAATATGTCATAAAAGATATACCGATTATATCCGAGTCTTTTGATATACCGCATATATCGTCGAGAGAGGATTTATCATACTTATAGATATAGCTACCATCGGGTTTGAGATTATCTATACCTCCCGGAAGGAAGATACATTGCACATCATTGCCCTTTTCTTTTAAATATGCTGAGATTATTCTAATCCCGAAAGAGCTAATATCGGGTGGCGTGGGTGTAATCAGTGTAAATTTCATTGTAAATTCAAGTTAAAACCTGCTTCATTCAAGCATTGTATTATTGTAAATTAAGAATATCCACATGGCAAGAAACATCCTTTAATTTATTTCGGCTCCACCTTTGGCGGGTCCGCAGCGGAGAAGCCTTCCGCTGCGGCAATGTGGTATAGTGGTGTTTATGAATTAATAGTTTATACCTTAATTTTTACGCTGTCAAGGGTAAATTTACATATAATTTTAAAATGAATCATTGGGGAACGTAAATAACTATTTTCAAAGGATTAATTCCGGACGGGCTTATAATCTGTAGATAAGACCGACCTGCAACCAACCGAATGCAGGGATATCATTGCCTTTGAATTCACCTTTTTCTGTGGAATATTGAGCGGATATATCTATTTCGAGATAACTAATAACAAAACCCAGCCCTCCTGTCAATATAGTCCCATCGTCGGATTCATGCATGTTCCTCATAATGCCACCCCTGATAGAAAACCAATCTGCGGGGTTGTAACCGAATCCGCCTCCTATAAACTGGGATTCTACGCCCGGAATCAGGGTCTTGTTTTTCGTTAGATCCATATCCAGCGCAAGCTCGAGCTTTTTCTCGAAGAATGTATGTGCCATGCCGAATCGAACCTGTGGTCGAACTTTTATGGTGTCGCCCGTAATCGTATCAAACCTCGGAGTATTGAGATTCTTCGCAACAAGTCCGAAAGAAAGATCCTTCAGCTTGGGATGCTTGTATAAAAATCCAAGGTCTACTCCCCAGCCCGTATCGTATTTTTCCGCATCCCTGAGTTCATCTTCCAGTTGCCCGGATTCCGTATCGATATCTATCCGCTGATCGTACGTCAGACCAGGCATTATTTTAACGCTGCCTCCAATATTGAATGTCCCATATTTGGAATCAAATCTATATGCATAGGATAAAGGTATTTCGCTGTATGCAAGTCCTTTGAGCTGGAGATATGTCAGCTTCTGGTTGAGGGCATATTCGATAGAATGGGCTATATAATCCTCCTTTGTAACTTCATCAAGAGTATTTTCCAACTCGTCATATTTCCAGTAATATCCTTCATATTCAACTATTATATCGAGCCTGTTTGGATCGACATTCGCATAACCCGATGCCTCGGACATTCCGAAAATACCGAATCCGAAATTGTTATACTGCAATCCGAATGTTGTGAAGGGCATGCCCTGTAAACCATTTCCATCGGAAAGGGAATTGAGGATATCCTTAGTTTCCGTTACCAGCATCCTATCAATGTCACTCAAAAATGGAGCTGATTGGGCAATCCGATCCAGGGACTCGGTTATATCCATTTCATACAAACTGTCTATGTGATCTGCCATGTTGTTCTCGCGTAAACCGAAACCTCCCGACAGGTGAAATTCCTTCTTGTCTTCGTATACAGCTAAAAGGGCGGGATTGAAATAGGGTGCAAAACTCCCCTCCGCGGAGGCAACACCCGCTCCCCCCATGGACATGGCTTTCGGGCTCAGAGGCTGGAATTCGAACGAATACACGCTGTCAAATGACAATACAACCAGCATGAAAAAAATGGGTATAAAGATCACCCTGCAATATTTTTCGAGAGGTTCATTCATTATTTTAGTATTACATAATATCATCCTCTTCGCAAGATAAGGTAAGTAATTATTGAGTATCAATCATAAACTCAACTTAATAGTATTTAAAAGTAGTTAAATTCGTAAAGAGGTAATGGAATCAGGATAATTTAAATGTAAAAATGTATAGTCTTATGAGCTGTAAAACTATAAATACTAAATCTACCTATAAAAATTCATGATTTTTGACTTTTATTACAGAAATCTAAAATATCCAACCCATTTCTTCAATAAGATCTGCTATCTTTATACATCGCAAATCTAAATTCCGACAAACATCTGGTATTTTTGGATTTTCATCACTTTTTGGGTATTCTTGAGAAACGACAGGGCATTTATGGATTTTCGCAAGAGCAATTACCCATGGATCGCACATAGATCTGCCTTTGCCTTGGTCAATTAATCGCCTAAATTTGTTAATTATGATCGTTTGTTCTTTTTCCAGATTTTCATCAAATAGATAGAAAAATATAGAGATGTTCTTTGTCCATTTATATAAATCATCATCTTTTTTTTCAATTTCATTTAATACATACCATGGAGATATAAATTGTTTTTGTTCAAATCCATCTCTAATTTTCTCCCAAAAGGATGGAAATGATTTTGGACGATATAAATTATTCCAGCTTTCAATCAATACGCTTGTATCTAAACAATATAGCTCTGTCATATCCAAACTTAGGTTGAAAAAACAACACTCTCTAATTTCGGAATGTGCTTAGTTTTAGTTCCAAGATAATCTGACACATCTGAAAGAGTGATTTTTTTGTCATGATAAGCACTTAATACAATTCGTGTAAGCAATTTGCCATTCCATTTCAATAAAGTTCTAAAATGAGGAGGGAAGCTGATATCATCCTCTTCAACTTTCTCTTCTTTCTTTTTCGCTCTATTTTTTAAATAAGCTTCGGTGTATAGTTCATGCTTTTTTTCATAGAATTCTCGAGATACTATTCCTAATATTAATAATCGTCTTACGATAACATCTTTACTTGTCACAAATTGACGAGAAAGTAAGTTTATCTCATCATCAAACCATTCATCCTTTTTCCTTGGTACTTTTAAAAGGTCATGGTTTAAAAGGAATTCTTTTGGTACTAATACTTCCCCAGCTATACGATTACAGAATACTTCCTTTTGATGTTCCGGTGTTTTGGCAGATCGATGTTCCCAACAGTCACAAAAACCACCTGTATTTAGTAACAAATGTGTTAATTCATGCATTAAAGTAAAAATTGGTGCATTGGGAGAATCTTCCTTTACATTTAAAACGATAACTGGAAAACGAGAAAAGTTAAGAGCAAAACCCTTAACTTCTGCTTCATCGATTGGATTGTAATGCTTTGTGTGAAAAACGAGAAATTCTTTGTTCTCTATTGCTTCCTTCCATGCATTTAATGCTTTATTGGAATTTTTCCATTTGCGTTGTATATCCCAAGTAATCCCAAGCCAATTTCGAATTTTTTGAGCAATTAATACAGGATCAGAATTAGGATCAATAGAAATTCTTTTGGGTAAAGCTTGATCAGCCTCTTCACTTTCGGCAAGCTCCAACGCTATTTGATGGCGCATTTCGGCATATCGCTTTTCCCATAAAAGGGCAGGAGATGGATTAAATAATCCATTATCAATATGCCTTCTGAAATCAGTCGTTTTTACACTAAAATCTCTTGGTAGTTCATCTAAATAGAACAATGAAAGAGGTCTTTTATAAACCTCTGCCATCTTCATTGCTTGATTTATTGTTGGTAATTCTGGGTTGTTTTCATCTTCCCAGGCTTTTAACTTTTCTGGTTTAACATTATTTATTTTTTTTGATGCACTAATAATATCAAATCCTCTTTTCTCTCGAGCCCATTTTATCATTAGCGGATTAATATGTGCTTTGATCTGTTTCATAATAACAATTTCTAATAACTAATCGGTATTTATAAGTATGTCAATAATTTTTGAAAGTTTTTCCTTTAAGAGATTATAACCATATCACTCAAAAGATCAAGTTTAAAAAAGTGTATAATGTTTTAAAAAAGTTTCAAATTGAAAACTATAAATAAATTTTTTACTTCACTTCCCCAGCTCCAGATACTTTATCAGATCCGGATTGTCCTTGTTGCATAAAATAAGGAGTTTCTCCAGGTTCTTGATCTCCTCCTCCAGGCGATCGAGCTTGCCCGGAATGCTTTCCATAGTTTTCACTTTTACCGATATGTACTCCTGCTTCTTTTCCAGTGATGTTAAACGGGTGTCATGACCCGTAAGAATGGGTGAAATAATACTCGCAAGAGCGATTATGGAAACACCCAGACTCCCCTGCAAAATCCTCTTTTTAATATTACCGTTGGGTTCCATCTTTTCATTTATCAAATAAATTCTCCTTCCTGTTATAGATAACCGAGACCCTTCAGTTGCTCTTCGATAAACCTGTCATTATCTGCTTCTGCCTGTTTCAGATGCTCTTCATATCGTTTCCCGTGAAACAAAAAGGGATAATTCCGCTTCAGTTCCCGGATTTCATGAACATATAAGGAGTAAAAATTTCCCGATGCTTCCGGAGTCATGTTGAATATGCTCTGCCTTTCTTTGTTGTCTAACCCAACTGGGAAAAAATACTCTTCTCCATCCCCGGTACGAATGTATTTGCAGCCGTCTCTATCTATAAAACCACAGGACCTGATCGCATTTTTCGTCTGTTTGTGAAGACCTCCCGTCAAAATGACATGTTCGTGTTCAGGTATCTTAATTTCACCGTGTTCTGCAATATCCAGAATAGTTCTCTTTATATCAACATTGGATGTCAGGAAATCTCCCCTTTCACAACCCGGATCGGGATAGACTACAAATGGAACTTTTGCTACCGAATCCCAGGGCAGGCTGTCAGTATGAAGCACGCTGTCGTGGAGACCAAAATCATCACCATGATCCGAGCAGAGTATTATTATAGTATCAGGTTTATCGAATTTTTCTATCCTCTTAGAATAAAATTTAAGGTTGTTTATAATTCTACAAACCCATTCCTCACGAAGTCTCTCAACACCCTGCGTATCTTTCTTCTCGATGAGATTATACATCTCCGTCCACCCTTCCATGGGGGGCCATGGCGACCATTTAAGAACATGGGGATAATGGCAGCCCCAGTAGTTGAGAAAGATGAAGGTTTTATCCCTGTCAGGTTTGCTCGTATCATAATCGAGAGCACCGCTTACGGGTGAAAGGTTATATCCGTATGTGCCGCTGAATAGCCATGCAATATCGGATACTGATGTGCATTTCCACCCCCGCAGACACAGCTCATGGTGAATGGAGGTCAACCTTGAGCTGGCATTCAATTTATATCCGGATGCCGCCAGAATCCCGTGCTCGTGCGGATATACTCCGAATAATATCGAGGGATATGAAGGGTGAGAAAACGTACACCCAGTATAATTATTCTTAAACCTCAATCCATTTTTAACCATACGAGCGATAAAGGATGTCGGATTTTCCTCGATAAAGCGGGTAAAAATCCAGTCTGATAATGAATCAAAGCAAATCAGGACTATTCTCATTTTACCTCCATTTATACATTAAAATTCAATCTCCAGAAGCAAGGTTACTCACAAGCTTATAGCTCTCGTTGAATCCGGTTATGTTCTTGTTCACATTGATCACGAGGTACCTCCCCTTCGATAAACCTGTAAGCGCATCTGAAACAAGAACCGTATCGAGTATTTTCACCGAAGGAAGATAGCAGCTCCAGAGCTCCAGCTCCCGTTCAACCTGACCATAACGACTAACAATATTTTCCGCTATCGAATTTGCCCAGCTCGTCTGCTGTATGAAATCATTGTCTATCGTTATGTCCCTTCCCGCACCAAGCTCTGAAACACATGTCCCCTGAACAAGAGGAGTCCCCTTCACAATAGCTCTCTTGACCAGCCTGTCCCTTCTTTGTCCGGTATATCTTAAACCGATCATGTTGATATCCGGTTTTATCTCGTAATCTCCTGATAAAAGACTGCCCCATGTCTTGAAGTAAATATCTCCCTGATTATCTGTATAAACAACTCCATCGCAAGCCTGCGCAAGCTTTTGTAAAACTTCGCCAACTGTCTCCTCTTCAACCGTCAGGTTCGAAAAACAACGGTCAAAATCCTCGATATATAAGTTTTCAGGATTGATATTCGCATAGGAGGCGCCGGTAAGAAGTTCTGTCATTATTTCCTTCACCTTACGGTTACCCTTGAACACTCTCGGATTCGGTTGGTTTCCCGATGGTTCACCGACAATCTTGTCCAGGGCTTCCCGTAACAATGACCGGCAATAAATCTGGGCTTCCCCCCTGTTGTCTATCTCGATCCTGTCGATCAAAAACCTGCCCGTCACCTGGTATTCATCACCACCAGTTAATCTGAACCCTGAGAAGATCCTTATCTCGTCATCCAGATAAAACCTGTCGTAAAAAGGTGAAATTCCACTCGAATCGGAAAAGTAACCATCCGTATTTTCAGCAATTATTGTCACATCATCGGCAACTATGTTCCCCAATTTATCAGGCCCTGATGGAATTTCGTGGGTTATGTTGCTTATACTGATAATCCTGTCAGTCATATCTATCTTTGCACCTGCGCTCACGCCAGAACTCAAAACGTGCTGTACCCTGAATACCGGCGACGAATCATATGAATTCTGCGCTGCAATGAATTCTGCCGAGGGAACTTCACCGGGATCGGTATATTCGACAGCGAACCTATTCACTATCGGGCTGGAATCAAGGGCAGGATTCGCCTGAAGTTTTATCTTCCACCTTACATTATAATGAAAATCGGTCGTCATTCCCGGTAACGCAAAAAACAATGCGCCGGTGCTCTGCTCTCCGGGAATAGAAGTCTGCCAGACTGGATCACCCCATCTGGTTTTCTTTTCCCATGAAAGATAGATTGATACTGTTGAATCCGAAGGTACAAAAAAATTACCATCAATCGTAACTCCCGCTGTAATTCTCGGGGCTTCGAAAAGATCTCCTATGATCTCACCCTGATACTCATAAGGACTTGTCCCCAGTCCAGTATAAAAAAGATGATAACCATCGTTCGATTTGAAAAGGTTTGGCGCCTCGACACTGGTATCATCCCATCCGGAGGACTCTGAAAACTGTTCTCCCTTTTTAAAAAAATCATCGGTTATGAAAAGGACATCGCCAACTTCACCCGACTGGTTTTGGAAACGGAATGTCCTCCCTAAAAATCCATCAGCAATTGTCTCGGCGCTGGCACCAACAAGATAAAGATGATTTTCTCCAACTTTGTCTGGAAATTTCTTACCATCATAATCGGTCAATTCCCAGTAAGCTGTCGATGTGAAAATTGCCGGCGTTCCACCATCATGAACAAGATTGAATTTATGCCATTTGGGCTTATTGCTGAGGCTTGGTACAACATTGTTGGATAACAATATGTTATATATCTTTTGAGCATCTTCCTCGGATGGATTGTCGAGTCCTATATCTATATGACCGAAATAACCCCCCGTCCATGTTTTCATATTAAAAAGATTTTGACTTTGATCGGGACTTGATTGATCAGAATTTGAACCGATTTGCACGGGTCTTATCATAGATTGATCCAATTTCACATAATTATCCGAGATCTTGTGTTTTCCACTGGATTTCACAGTAGCTATGCTACCATCGAATAATCCACTTACATCGTTGAATACATTCATATAACCCGACACATCTGTCGCTTTGAGTACCGTATCCCAGCCAACCGTATCAGCATAATAGGCGGGATAATATCCCTGGGAAAGCAATAATCCCATCGTATCGCCACCCGAGGTTCCGGCATAAATCCTCGAAAATCCCCACGGTCCGGCAGGATTGGATAATTCTAATATAAACCTGTCTGTCCCTGCGATTGAACTGACACCACTTATGAAATTATATTGAAAATGCTTTTCCAGATCGTATTTATCTTCAGTCCCAAAGCCATAAAAAATACATTCCTGGTCAACTTCAGGAGCATCAATCCAACCATATTTCCTCTCTACGATACATGTTGTTCCCGCTGGAATTACATTTTCAACCAGGTGCCAGGGGCTATTAGTCCAGACAGAGACACTGCTGTGACATTGTGCTTGATTTACAAGATAACACTCGATATTTTTACCATCGAAATTCGCAATTATAACGTTCCATCTGTCATGTACGAGCCTGCTTCCCCAACCAATCTTGTGGTCACCTTCAGAGGGTTCGATGTAACCGGTCGTTGTGAGCTTGCCATCCACTATTGCGGTCGCACTGACACGGTTTCTTTTATCAAGGTCTATCTTGAAGTTACCCATATCGAACAACACAGACCCGTCCTGAGGTGGATAACCGGTAGATGCACAGGGATAGAGAAGAAGTGTTACGTGAAACCTCGAATAGGAATCGTGGATTTTGTTGACACTTACGGCTGAACCGATGGTTTCAAACTCACCGTTATGGCCCGAATATGTCAATACATTATAAGGGGGCTTCATAAACATGTCGGGATGCTTGCACCCGTGAGAATCAAAACCACCTGCCGCGGGTTTGATATATGGATTCCCCTCGAGCTTTTCAAATGTTGTAAAATCGGTACTCTTTGCAAAACCTATCGAGCGACGGCTGCCCGAACACATCCCAACATATGCCATGTATACCGTATTTCCGAGCCTTCTTACACATGGCTGCTCCACCAGCAGGGAATCCCAATCCGTTTCAACGGGACCGGGCTCTAATATCACCCTTGAATCAGCATCAATTATCCAGCGTGACCATTTGCTGCAATCTTTGGCTAATACGTAAGATACTCCTATTTTCTTGCTTGTTCGACATGTGTTATTAGCAATCATGGCTTGAAAAGAAGGATCATACTCATGCTCTAAAATTGCATCACGATCATCATCATAGTTCACATGCTTTATAGTAAGCCTCGTTGATGAATTTACAGCATCCACCCTGCCAATTTCATAATTGTTGCGATCATATAAAACAACCGTTTCTCCACAATTGAAAGATGATGTGTCCCCAATATCACAAACTACGTTTGTCGAACCCGAATTAAACCCGGTCAATAACTCCCTGGGTCTCGACCTTGCTCCATAATAACAGGCAAAAGTTCCCAGCATGTCACCCCTGATAATTGTTGGATCCTCAATGAGCTCATCCCAGGAAGGAGGCATGAAAGGCTGCAAATGGTCAATATAAATGGTTTCGGAATTCGATAAAGATTCTGAAAGTGAAATTCCAACTACCACTGCCCTTACATATTTCCTCCCCGAAAATGAGGAAAACGAGAAAGTCTTGTCAGTATATGAAGCATGACTCAATGCGTCAGGAAAATTATGAATAAAGGAGGATCCATCTGCCGATATAAACCTTATATAAATATCTCCCCTGCTGTTTCCTGCATCACCTTTCACCTTGAACCGGAATATATTCCTCGTAACATCGTTGTTACCATCAAAAGCTTCCGACCTGATTTCAGCATTGAATGGGACAGGCACAAGTCCCCAAACCTCTCCAGTCTCTGTGTAATCGATCTTCATGGCAGTTGTGCCATCAAGCCCTCCGGATGCATCAATGGAAACTGATATCCCCGCATCTTCCGTATTCCAGATCCTTTGAAGCTCCTGAGAAGATATATAATTGAAATATTCCATGTCAGAAGAATGACGGATAATCGGGTTCAAACGAGAACTGTTTTCATCCCCTAAAAATTGTGTCCAATTCTCGATATCATCCTCGTTACATGAAAGCATCATCCCAATTTGAGGATTTGAAGCTTCCCTCTGACCCGTAAACCAGAGTCCCGATTTCTTCCACAACTCTTTACCTTTGTTATCATTTTGAATATCCACCTCTGGCATGTACTCCACACTTTTAACACCGTATCCCGCCCAGTCCCATAAACTCTCGCTCTTAAGCCCTGTAATCGGGTTGTTTAAATCACGCACCCATCCAGTGATTGTATTATAAACAACGATAAGATCATCCTTTTCGAAACTGGAAAATAACCTCTTAACCTCGATGATTGTATTATCCGGCTCCTCGGAAGTGTCGATTTTATAGATTTCAGTATGTGTGTATGTATCCATACCCCCATGCTCCAGGAGCAGAAGATCTCCAACAGCAAATTCTCCCGATTGAGCTATAACAAGCCGCTTGATTTGATAGACCGAGCCCTTTTTATCTTTCCTGTAATTGCCGGATACAATAGCTTCTAACCAGCGGTTTTCAGTTATTTCTGAAATCGTAATTTCCTCGGAACCATCATCGTCCTCGAGGATACATCTTTCACCAATTTCGAATCCTTCTGTCCGGGAAACATATATTTTTGCCGGAGAAGCAGATGAAACGTCCCTGGTTATGAGCTCGATTCTCGCAGCCTTTACAGGCTGCAACAACTGAGCGGAAGGTGCATGAGCCAGCCCGATTCTCCGGTGTTTCCATCGATCCCCCCGGATAGAAACTTTCCCCGGTGACACATCTCCTCCGGGTCCAACATCACAGTCCACAAAATGAAGCTCGGAACCATTCCAGCTTAAAGAAGAATCATATACTTTAACAGGCACTACCCATCCCCCATAGATATTTTGCTGTCTATTTCATCCAGAATAGACATCCCCTCGAGAACAATCGTACCTTCATAACCAAACGGTGTCATTCCGGATACGAGATGAAAATCGAGGTTATTTACCCAGTAAACTCCAAAACTAGCACCTGGCGAGGATTCTGGAGCAGGATAAAATGTCAGACCTGAATGAAGGTTATAGATCTGTCGAAGACGATCATATTGTTCTCCGCGGAAGAATTGCGGCTGAGTATATGTCAGGCGCGCATGAAACTTGTACCCTTTATGATACAATTTGATAAGTCCGCTGCTAAGAAAATGGCTCTCCTGAATATGCTCAAACCAGATATCCATTGCAGGATTATAATCAACCTGATATTCAGATGCTCCCGGCGCCATGAAGCTGAATTTGACATTATCACCCATCTATTTTCCCCTCGACGGAATGACCCTCCTTAAACTAAAATCCCGCCTTGCCGTTTATAAATAACAAATTAGAAAACTGTCAACTTATAATATAAATCCTAAAATCCCCTTTTCAACAGGTTACATCCTAATTTTATTGGAAAATTTTTACCCCTGCTTTCTTTATGACTCCACACTAAAACAAATATATTTCTCGCATATTATTAAATTTTCGAATAATATTCTAAAAAAGGCTTGACTTTACCAACACTTTACCATATATTATAATTAGAAATTGCAATGGACAAGATAGATTACATAGAACTTGTTGGGGTTAGATCTTTACTTTACACTTAACAAAATTGGATTCTTATGATACCTACAAAATCAGGCAAACAAAGCTATCAGAAAACGTTAAGTGTAAAGTAAAGATCTGACCCCTATGATATTAAGGAGTTATCAAATGAAACAGCTAACCACAATCATTATAATCGCTCTTTTCACATTAACCCTTAATGCCCTTTCATTCACCGCAGAATATTATGTCGATGCAGTGAAAGGCGATAATGCAAATACGGGTTCAACAGCAGATGATGCATGGAAGAATATATCCCACGCATTGACGCTGGCTGAGGGTACTTCCTTAAATCCAGCTGTAATTCATATAAAATCCGGTACATATAATCAAGCAACTGGAGAGCTTTTCCCATTTGAGCTGAAAAATAATGTTCATCTTTCAGGCGTTGATAACTTATCTGTAATACTCGATGCATCTAACAGTGAAAAGACTGTTATCAGATGTAATAAGTCTGATAATGTTCTCATTGAAAATTTGACGATTAGAGGAGGTGAAGGCGAAGATAAATACGGTGGAGGTATAAACTGTAATAAATCTTCTCCCATAATAAGAAATTGTATAATCACCGATAATGCTATTTTGCATTCAGGTGGCGGTATTTATTGCGAGGATGCATCACCCGAGATCATCGATTGCATTATAAAAAATAACATATCGGAATGGGGTGGTGGAATTGCATGCAATGAGAATTCAAATCCCAAAATAACGAATTGTAGGTTTGAGAATAATGAAGCGATTTTAGGAAATAGCGGTGTCGGTCCAGGAGGCGGTATTTACTGCGAAAATTCAAGTCCCGAAATTTCTGATTGTCTTTTTAAAGGTAACATGGCTCGATTTGGCTGTGGAATAACCTGCTGTTCTTATTCATCACCTAAAATAGAAAACTGTATCTTCGAAAAAAATTCCCCCCGGATAGCATATTATTGCTTTGGGGGAGGGATATATTGCAACATATTTTCATCCCCTGTAATCGAAGGGTGCATCATCAGGGAAAATACCGCAGGTGGTGGTTCAGGTATCTTTATTACAGAAGATTCAGACCCTTATATTTCCAATTGTATCATCGAAAATAATAAAGCTGAAAAAAAGGAGATCAATAATCTTGATTTTACCGGATATGGTGGTGGAATTTTCCTAGGTGAGAGAACTTCACCCTGCATTGAAAATTGTATAATCAGCGGAAATAGTGCCATGAGCGGTGGTGCTTTTTTTATTACTAAATCCAAACCGAGAATCTTAAACTGCATTATCAGAAATAATAATGCTGCTCAAATTGAAGAATGTGGCGGCGACGGTGGTGGTTTCCTGATCGAGAAGGACTCTGAAACAACACTGGTCAATGTATTGATTGAGGGAAATACGGGGGAAAATGGGGGTGCCATAAAATGTACCTTCGGATCGTCTGCAAACCTGATTCATACGACAATTGCCGGAAATACAGCCGAAAAGGGTAGTGGAATTTATATTTTTATGAAATGTTCAATCAATTTATCGAGCTGTATAGTCTTTAATAACAGTGGCGAAGGAATTGAAGGATCAATTACAGCAAACTTCTCCAATATTGAAGGCGGCTATGGGGGCGAAGGCAACATCGACGAAGATCCTGTTTTCGTATCCGGTCCCCGTGGCGACTATTACCTCAGTTGTATTCAAGCGGGGGATGATTGCAGCAGCCCGTGCATCGATGCAGGAAGCACCGAGAGTATCGAGGAATTTAACCCGAAGGAATATATTACCCGGTGCGATGGAGTTGTCGATACAGGATCACCGGATATGGGATTTCACTATATTCCCCATATTAATTTCGGTCTCGGTCTATCTCCCGTGAAATTTTCATATAAAGATGGTGATGAGATTACACTCAATCTCGATTTAAAAACAGCACCTGTCCAAATCAATGCCGACATCTATCTACTTCTTTTGACACCCGAGGGCAAATTCCATTCAGGTTTTTCGTGGGATAAGGGGTTGCAGCCCCTCGTTAGCAACATGACACTACCGGCAGATCTCGAAATCGAAGCCTCTCCCCTGTTTACATTTACAATCCCGGGCACGGATCTTCCGGTGGAAGATCCCGGCTGGTACACATTTTACATGGTCGCACTAAAACCCGGTACGGTCGATTTCATATCCAACATCGCATCAACCACCTTTCAGGCGAAATAATTTGGGGTCAGATCTTTACTTTATACTTAACGAAATGGGATTCTTTTGATACCTACAAAATCAGGCAAACAAAGCTATCAAAAAACGTTAAGTGTAAAGTAAAGATCTGACCCCTTAATAACATGGAGGATGTATAATGAAAAGATTAACCATAACCATATGTTTGGTTCTGTTGATGACAGCACTGAACATCGAAAGTTCGGAAACAGAGTTTTTTGTCGATGCAAACTCTGGTTCAGACCTCAACAAAGGTCTGTCTGAAGACAACGCATGGAAGACAATAAACCATGCATTAGGAGAAGTTGAGGGAACCCCTGATGCACCCGTCACAATCAACATCGCAGAAGGCACATACAACATGCTTTTGGGAGAGACATTCCCGATTCGTGTTAAAAGTAATGTAACTCTTCAAGGAGCGGGAATGGACAAAACAATTCTCGATGCGAAAGGCAGCGGGAAAAATGTAATGCTAATTGAAAATACATGCCATGTTAATGTCACAATGATGACAATTACTGGCGGAGAATGTCAGTCAATGCCAGGTGGAGGAATCTATATCGAAAGCTCTGATGCTGTTGTCCGGCAGTGTAAAATTACGGGAAATAGTGCTATAAATGGAGGGGGGATCTTCGGACATTCACCGTCTGCAGAAATTATTGACTGTGTCATATCAAAAAACTCGGCAGAAGTCGGAGGAGGAGTCTTCATCTCTTTCCTAACCCTGAAAAACTGCATTATCGAGGATAATGATACCGAACCTTCTTTCTTTTCTGGCGTAGGTATTGGAGGTGGCATAGTAGTATTTTCACATTATTCAAAGTTTGGAGCTTATATCCTCGACTGCACCATTAGAAATAACAGGGCAACTTGGGGATGAGGTATTTATTGCGGTCGCTCCCAAACCGTTATCAAAAGATGTTCAATTGAAAAAAACTTCTCAGAATATTATGGAGGGGGAATTATGTTTTATGATGACTCTTTCTCAACTCTAAAGGATTCTGAGATTATTGAAAATCGTTCCCCATTTGGAGCCGGAATAAGTATCGATAAATCAAATACTATGATTACAAATTGTTTAATTGCAAATAATTCGGGCATGGAAAGCGATTGGGGCGGCAGCTGGGGAGGAGGAATATCCATCGAGGAATCTAACATCCAGATTAATAATTGCACCATCAATAATAATATGGCTGATAATGGCGGGGGAATTTACTCTTTGAGTTCATGGTTTTATTTGAAAAACATGCTGATAGATGGAAATAAAGCTGAAAACAGCTATAAAGCAGGAAAAGGCGGAGGTTTCTTTATAGAAGATTCCCACATCTATTTAATCAATTCTTTAATCGTAAGTAACTCTGCTGATGATGGAAGTATTGTTTGCTGCCAGAAGAACTCTTTTCAAAGTTTTATTTTTTCCACTATCGCCTGCAACTCTCCTGAAAAATCGGGAGATTTCTTTGCTTCCTCCGACAGCACAAACAAAATTTTAAACTCCATTCTGTGGGATAACGGAGAGGATCAGTTTTCTGGTCCTGTCATAATAGAAAATTCTGATATCGAAGGCGGCTATCAGGGTGAAGGTAACATCAACAAAGATCCATGTTTCGTTTCGGGTCCCCGGGGAGATTATTACCTGGGCTGTTTATCAGCGGGACAGGATTGTGATAGCCCATGCATTAACACAGGCAATAAAGACTCCTGGTTCAAGTACATCCAGGAATCTACAACAAGAACAGACGGGATAATGGATAAAGGGGATGTGGATATGGGTTACCATTACCCCCTTCATATCCAGTTCAAACTTTATAGATCTCCCAATAAATTGAGATTCTATAACGGCGACAATGTTAAAATCCTGCTGGATCTCGAAACTGCACCCGGAACATTCAATACTGATATCTATCTTTACATGGTCGATCCGGATGGGAACTTCTGGTCGGGTGCAGACTGGTCTGAAGGTCTAAATCCCATATTATCGAATTATTCGATTCCGGGAAACCTGTTACTGAAAAACGCTACCCTCCTGACTCTTTCGATTCCTGAAGACTCTCCCCGAATTAAAAATCCCGGAGACTATACTTTTTACCTTGGTGCAACATTACCGGAATCGGACGAATTTATCTCGAACCTCGAGAAATTGTCTGTCACATTTTATGAAGGAGAAATGCAATGAAAACGAGAGTTCCCCTTATTATAACTATATTATCATTCAATATCCTTCTATGCTGTCCGTTTTACGGCTCTTCTTTAAACCAAACTGAAGATAACATTTTCGGGGTTATTGAAGAACTTTTCACAAAAAGGATAATCGATCTGGATCAGGCATCCCTTTACAAGATCTATGCACTGGTTAAACCTGAAAAGCTGCCGGTGGAACTGCAATCGTTTACATTTGAAAATTTGGATTGCGGAACAACCGTGATCGATGATGTCCTCCGAAATAGTTCCCTTTTATCAAAAGAGACTTTAAACGAAATATACTCACTTCTTCTGCCCGAACCTGACGATGACGACGTTTTTCTTGATTCGAGCAAATATCCAATACGTATCCACTTCCCGGCTTATTTTAATGAATACTCCTGGGAATTTACTCATGAGGAATTTCTTAATTATGCAGAATATGCATGGGAACAGGAAGTAGAAGTAATGGGATTTACTCCTCCGCCTCCGGATAACGGTTTCGGTGGTAATGATTATTACGATTTCTACCTGAGGGACATAACCCATGCAGGAGGTTACATGGTTTGCCTTAGCAGGTACATGGGAGTTGAATGGTACAGCTTTGCATCCTGCTGCGTTGTTTCTCTTAACACTTATACACCTCACATTACAATAGCCCATGAATTCCAACATTCCTGCCAATATTCAACTGATGCTGCAGAAAGAGGTTCCATAATTATGGAAGGCACTGCGTCATATATCGGCTTTATGGTTGCGGACGGGTCAATTACTGAATGTGACTATATCCTGAAACATTTTCAGGAACTACCACATAAATCCATCGATTTTGTCGATTACGACCTGTATTATGATTACGGAACCATTATTTTCTTCGCTTTCCTCTGTGAATTCTATGACAATGGAAATCCCGAATTCATCAGAAAAATCTGGGATGGTTGCAAACAAAAAGGAACTGTCAACGAACCGGATTTTATGGATTCCATTGCCAGCCTTGTTTATGAATACAAAGGGCATACATTTGAAGATACCTATCGGGAATTCGCTATATGGCGATATTTTACACACAAGAACGATGACGGAAAGCACCTGAAGGATGCAGATAAGTGGAATAAGAATTCACGCGTAAAGGTTGAAAAAAAGATAACGATCTGGGATCTACCCCTGACCGATTTTTGCTCAGCTAACCCACCATCGGAATTCGGCGCAAATTACATGGAGCTTTTCCTTGAAAACACGGAAGGAAGCCTTGTCCTGGATTTCAAAGGTGATGAGTCGAAATTATGGTCTTCTGATATGATCCTCATCCCGGCAATTGGTTTATCGAACGAATATGCAGAAGCAGTGAAAATGGGTGATACAAATGGATTCCTTTTCGTTCCCGATGTAGGAACTTACGAGAAGTTGGTTCTCGTGATATCAAACCTGTCTGACGGGGATCATGATCCGGATAACTATGATTGGGCAAGTTCCGATTACTCCCTGAACTTGAAAATTGCCCTGGAACCGGAATCAAGAGTTATTACAGGAAAACAACTATACAAAATTGGAGATGAATTAACCGCTGATGTCGTTACTATCAACCCAACAGATGATGCTTCCGATGTCGATTTGATTGTTGCTCTTAAAATTGGTGATAGCTTGCTATACTATCCGGGCTGGACTTCGGACTTAAGCAAAAAAAGGATTACTATCGAAAGTAAATCTTCAAACGTTGAAAATGTTCTGACTATCGAATCTGGGGAATGGTTGAAGGGTGGTTTGACATTTTATTCAGCACTTGTGGAACCTAAAACCGGTGAATTAATCGGTGAAATCAATGAAACACAAATCGATTTTTTTGATCCCGAGAACCCGACGGCTAAGTTCACCATATCGCCGGAAACAGGCGATCTGGAAACCATGTTTATTTTTGACGCAGCATTATCTTTCGATGCAAAGGATAAAATCAAAGATCTTCAGGTGAGATGGGACTGGGAAGACGATGGTAATTGGGACACGCCATACCTTACCAAGAAAACTCGCGGTCACCGATACAAATCAACAGGCGAAAAGACGATCAGGCTGGAAGTTTTGGATACGGATGGCAATACCGATCAAACGAAAAAGACCGTAAATGTGACATCATAACATATGGGGTCAGATCTTTACTTTACACTTAATGAAATTGAATTCTTATGATACCTACAAAATCAGGCAAAAAAAACTATCGGAAAACGTTAAATGTAAAGTAAAGATCTGACCCCAAACTTACACATGAAAATTCCATGTCCCCATTGGCCCCAATTCCATGTTACCGTTCACGAATATAGCATTGAAATTATATACTCCTTCGGGCAAACCTTCCGGGATTGTAAAATCAATAATATCAACGCTAATGTCGAAGTCAGGTGGTAAACTCAGGGGAATCCCGGTTATATCGAATGAAAATCCACCGGCACCAAAGAATATCATCTCACCCCCGGGAGCGTATAACCATATATAAGCCGTGACATCCTGCCCGAAATGTGCATCATTTTTTACATGAATATTGAATCTTGCCGGATCCCCTGCATCAAACTGGATATAGTTCGTGGATGTATCAATGATTGCCGGCTCCTCCCATGCAGGATGGATGTAAAGCGTGTGAATCTTTGCTTTGTCTGAATATAGAAAAACCACCCTGTCTTTCTCTTCGGGAAAGAACATTTTGTTGATATCGAATTTGTCGGGTGGATCGATTTTCTCGAGCACTTCACAGGTCAAGGGATCAATCTCATATAAATATCCTCCATAGGTTCCCTCGATATTTACAATTTTACTGAGATCTGCAACAACCACTCTATCCCTTTCCTCGTCCCATATACCCTGAATCGACGGGGATGCATATCCTGCCTCCGGTGCCTGCTGAACTTCACCATGGATCATATCAAAAGTCGTCGCATCTATTGTCCAGCCCCTGTCATATGCCCATAGAAAAAGAACATCCTTCCCGGGAATCGGGATGATACATGGAGTTACCTTGAAACCTGAAATATCTTCCTGTATCGTGAGTTTTTTTACGATCTCTCCATTAATAACATCAAGAACGACAAGTTCATTAGAGGATTTTCCATCATCTCCTTGATTCTGGTTGAAAAAATAAAGATATTTGCCAGATGGATCGAGTGTAATGCAGAACGGCGCGGACATGTCATTCCCATCTATCGTAAAAGAGTCCATAAGCCCATAGCTTTGGGTTGAAACCTTGTAAAAATACCATGCAGCCGACTCCGAATGCTGACAGATCATCCAGAAAGCTCCATTCTCCAAATCTTCAACATAAGTCTTGTATTTCACACCTTCATCCCCGGGCATCCATTGATCAATAGCACCATGAGGCTTTATGAACATGGCGACACCTTTCTTGTCTTCATCCTTGCTGCTTAAAGATATGATTTGATTTTGAAGGGGATCTGTCAAAAACAGGCTTGAAACATAGGGAAGTTCGATATCCTCGATAGCCTCATTGCTGAAATGATATTCCTTTAACTTTGTTCCTCCGCCAAATGTTACATTTTTTATTAGAACAGCACTCCTATCCATGTAATGATAAATTCCGTCGGTCGTCATACCCGCATCAAAAAACTCTCTCCTGCCAAATCCTTCCCAGCGGCTGAAATCGAATCCTCCTTCATTGCCAATAAAAACCGGACGAACTTCATCCTGATCGATACTCCAGGAAAATGGTGCGTAGGTTATACTGATAGACGAATTTAGAGTTTCAGCTGACAGATCAAGGACATTAATATAAGGTGTAAAAGCTGACAGCGTCAAAAGCTTGTCTTCATCGGGTAAATACAAACAAAAATTCATCTCTGATATAGAAAGATTCTCTGAAGATGATGCAGACAAATCACTTAGATCGATAATTAACGGACGGTAATCCTTCCCCTTCTGGATAAATGTTATTATCCGGTCATTACCCGGATCAAAATAATAATATTGAGTTTCGATATTCCAACCCTCCCCGAAAGCCAAAGAATGTTGATCGAAATTCTTGCCCTCCGGGTGCAATATGAATAATTCAGGCGAAGGTCCTAGAACATAAAGGTTTTCACCGGCTGAATTCTGAAAAATGCTGCTCGAATAGCTGGTAAACCCCTCGAGGATCTTCTCGATTACACCTGCATTAAAATCGTATAACCACAGGGAATCTTGCTTGAGGATCAGGAAAGAATTATCATGCCCATTCCATTCCTTTATATCCAGTATATCTCCAAAAAAACCTTTCTCCTTCTCGACCATTTTAAATTCAAGGCTTACAAGGTCAAGAACTCCGCACTGGTAATCCTCGATCCCTTTTCCATAAGATGTAACGAAAAGTGTCATGAAATCTTCTGCGGGATAAGTATTCAGCGTTTTATGATCAAGATCCCAGGCTTCAGGATAAGATATTTCCGTCCAGTTTTCATCACTACTCGTAAAGCGAAGGATTTTATTCGCAACAAACCATGCTTCTCCCCTTTCTAGAACACCGAATGATTCCATGCTCCCATATGGAGCCCTGAGCGTAAATGTCTCCTCCAACCCAAATTCTCCGCTGGACTCTATGTGCTGACGACCCAGACGTTCTGTTTCTGCAAAATAGAGATAAATAATATCCCATCCACCAGAAGAATCAGGCAGGATGACATTGTAATATTTACTAATTTCACTCGCACATCCACCACGAAAAAGTCCACTGGTCACATCGAATATTACCGTGCTCGAGCCCAGCCGATCAGAAGTTGAAGCCTCAATATTAGAAAATATAACAAAATCTGAACCCGGTATCCCGACTAAATTACCAACCCTGTTACTCGTGTTTGTAAAAGGGATATTACCCAGCGAGGGTGATTCGGTTTCATACCATTCTCCATTAAATACTCCCGGCACAACTATAATGAAACACAATACGATTGCTATAAAATTAAATTTTTGCATAAGACTATCTCCCTTTCTTGAACCTCTGTTATATTTAAATTAAATCTAACCTTATTCATAACTCCTTTCTAAAATTTACTTACAATTCAAATTTTTGTCAAATTCTACGATTGACTGGAATATTAACTTTAAGAACAATTATATATATGATTTGCCGTTTCAACTGTAAACTTTTTTTAAGTAACACATTATCAATATAAATATTTATTCATCAATAGTCCCAAAGTGGACAGGAAAGCATTCTAAAGAATCGAACTTTTAAATTTCTTTTTATTCTCCTGAACATGAATTATAATTGGGTTGTTGAATTAGAAAGGGGATGATCCCATGATAAGATTGACCAAGAAAAGTTCCAAAACAATCGGACTTCCTCCGGGTGAACTGGTTCATGTCGGAGAAACCAAAACCCATGAGGTAAAGCTCACCCTTTTTGAATACCAGGAAGACCATTACCACGAAACCGTTGCAAAATCTATTGATGAATTCCTGCCAATCGAGGAGGAAGAAAATATCCTGTGGTTCAACATTAACGGAATCCACGAAATCGATGTGATTAAAAAAATCGGTGAGGCATTTAATATCCACGCACTCCTCCTCGAAGATATCCTGAACACGGAACAACGGCCAAAAATGGAGGACTTCGAGGACTACCTGTTCATTTCAATGAAAGCTTTCAGCACTAACGAAAAAGACGAAATCATAATGGATCAGGTGAGTATCATCGTGGGTGAAAATTTCGTAATCTCGTTCCAGGAAACCGAGTTTGATATATTCAGATCGGTTAAAGAAAGGATAAGAGCGAATAAAGGCCTAATAAGGAAAATGGGAAGCGATTACCTGGCTTATACCCTTATAGACTCCATCGTCGATAATTACTTCATGGTCATGGAAAAGATTGCCGACAGGATCGAAGCCCTCGAGGAAGATGTCATTTCAGATCCTGAATCAGGTGACCTTATGATCATCAAGAACTCGAAAAGAGACATTGTCTATATGCGAAGATCGATCTGGCCTCTCAGGGAAGTCGTTAGAAATATGCAGAAACCTTCATGTACATTCGTTACGAAAGAAGTCCGCTTTTTTTTAACAGACGTTTATGATCATATCATCCATATCCTCGATTCAATAGAAACCTTCAGGGAGATCATCTCGAGTACTCTGGATATCTATATGTCCAGCGTCAGCTTCAAGATGAATGAGGTCATGAAAGTGCTTACTGTCATCGCCACCATATTCATCCCCCTGACCTTTATTGCAGGGGTTTACGGTATGAATTTCAAACACATGCCGGAACTGGAATGGTACTGGGGTTATCCATTAGCATGGCTCATCATGGTCGGTATAGGTGGTCTCATGCTCTGGGGTTTCAAGAAGAAGAATTGGTTCTGAAACCCTTCTTTCATTTCAAATAAATATATAATATAATTCATCCGGTTGGTGCGACCTGCAGGTCGTCCCCGTAAACACGAATTACCCGAGGGAGATGCCATGATTGAAAGCCTGGAAATAAAGAATTTCACCTGCTTCGAGGACATCAAAATCGATTTCGTCCCCGGCATCAACATCTTCATCGGCGACAACGGCACAGGCAAGACGCATATCCTGAAGCTGCTGTATACGATACCTTCATCAAAAACAAAAGTATCTAAAGATGAAACAGGTTATATAGATGAAATTAGTTATCTACTTGAAGTGGAATCAATTTTTTTATCAGAATCAAATGCTCTTACAAGAAAATCAAGTTCGAAAAAAGAAGAAATTAAGAAGTTTGTATTAATTTTCAATATAGATGGAAAACCTTTTACAGTTACAAATGAACAACATAATTGGTTAGCATCTTTAAATTGTGATATCAATGGTGTTTACATCCCCGCAAAAGACATGCTAGCCAATGCCCCTTATTTTTTGTCAACTTATAAAAAGTATGATATGCACTTTGAAAAAGTCTATGCAGATGTTTTACTCAATTCTTATCTACCTCCATTGAGAAAATTAAATGACAGACAAAAAGCATGGATGAAAAAAATTGAAGATGTAATAGGCGGAGAAATCGCAATAAAAGGCGAGAAATTCTTCCTAAAGTCTGAGGTTGGAGAAATTGATTTCATGCTAGTTTCAGAAGGATGGCGAAGATTAGCTCATCTTTGGCTACTTATTAGATGTGGATTACTTGATCAAGGTACAGAGTTGTGCTGGGACGAACCTGAGACGAACCTGAATCCATCTATGTTCCCCGTCCTCGTGGATGTGCTTTTGGAGCTGCAAGAGATGGGTGTGCAGATGTTCATTGCGACGCATAGTTATTATCTGTTAAAAAGATTTGATTTACAGCGTAAAGACCATTCAGTCAAATTCTATTCACTCTATGAGAAGAATAAAAAAGAAGGTGTGAAATGCGATCCTGCAGATACATATCTAGAATTGTCACACAACAAGATTGATGAAGAGAATGAAAAAATTTACGATCTTACGGTTGAGAATGAGCTTTTTAAGAAAAAATGAGCAAAATTTTAAAAGAGAAAAAACTAAAGTTCGACTTCACTCTAGCAAGAGATGCAATCAAATTTGATGATGATCGAATTCCTGAAATGAAATTTCTTAAAGGTGTAGATTTTCTCATTGAATGGGATCACGAAATCTGGTTTGTCGAGGTTAAGAAACCCAAGAATGTGAAAAAGATGAAAAGAATGAAAACAAAGATGCATCTGCAAGGAAAGGATAGCTTTTTGTATTTATATCTTAATGACAGGATTGATAAGGATAAATCACTGATTTATTATGTTCTTATCGACAAAGAAGATATTTCTAAAAAATCCCTTACTTTTTTAACTGAATATTTGAATAGAAACGTCGGTTTAGAGAATAAGGATATGATCAAAAACAAGTATATTGAGAGTGCATCAGTTTTTAATGAAGCAACGTGGAATAAGAGATTTAATTCTCAATGCCCCGTAAAACGGATTACATAATCTTTCGGGCTCGGTACCCCGGACCTTAACGTCATATCAAAAAACATTCAATAACCTATACGAATTCTCGAAAATAATGTCCTATAAAAGGGCACAGTAACCCTTATTTCATAAGTGTTACTATACCCCTACAACAGATTATGCATGTTTGTAGGGGTTTAGCATTGCGAATTTATGAGAACTGCTATAATAGCGGGACAAAAGTCCCCGTTTGTCAAATTTAAGCGAACCGCCGTTCTAACCTAAAATTCTTCGCCTTCCTTCGTGTCCTTAGTGGTTAAATTAAAACCAATCGTTAATGTTACCGTTTTGGCAACATTTTATTGTTGTGTTGATAATATGGTTAGGTAAGGTTGGTTCTCCCCCCCCTTTACTTCTTGAAACAGAAATTGATATGGTCATTGACGAAACCTACTGCCTGCATGTGAGCATAAATGGTGGTCGGTCCAACATACGTGAAACCCTGCTTTTTCAGGTATTTTCCCAGCCTGACAGATGATTCGGTAAAAGGTGGAAGTTCCCTGCTCGATTCGTAACTGCCAACCACAATCTTTCCGCCTATGAACTCGAAAATATGTTCGGCAAACGACCCGTATTTACGCTGGATCTCGAGAAAACATCGGGCGTTATTGAATACCGAATCTATCTTCTTTCGATTTCTGATGCCCCTTTCATCCAGGTAAATCCTTTCAATCTCCTTTTCAGGTATGTCAACGATCTTTTCAGGTTTAAATCCCCGGAACATCTTTCGCAAAGCCTCCCTCTTGCGCAGGATTATTCCCCAGCTCAACCCCGACTGAAAACCCTCGAGACAAATATGCTCGAAATGAACATTATCGTCAAGCGAAAAATCCCCCCACTCTTCGTCGTGATATACCTGCAAGGGCAATGTGTTAGCCCAATCACACCTGATCAATCCCTCAACCTTCAAGGAGATTCTTTCATAAAATTAAAAAGAAGGTTCACATTCAGATAAAATGAATTATCCATGTCCGCATCGAGCACAATATCGTCATAATCTTCATCAAAAAACTTGTACTCGTGATTATAGTTCATGCCGCAGGATATCTTGATACCTATCGTCCTGGATAATCCGGTCCTTATAAATAAACCAGTGCGAATGTATTTCTCCTCGACTATGCCACTTTTTATAAATGCCCGGTTCGCTTTACTCGATAATCGATATGCCTTGCTTAGATATCCTCCGTCGATTCCGAACTTCAACATCCGGTTAACTTCCCAGCCTATCTCCGGCTCATGCATAAAATTAATGTAAAAATGCTTACCGGGCTTCCAGAAAATCCCCGCAAATGGAAAAAAATCATCCTCACCGAAATTACGGGAGTATGATGTCCCAAAGAAAATTCTCAGCTTTTCGCTGTAACCATAACTCGCGCCCAGCATAAAGTTGAAATTTCCATCCTCGGTTGAAATCTCCTCGAAATCGCTGTCGAAACCCATTGATACACTCGACAAAAAACCCCACTTTTCATTGATGGAATAATTCGACCTGAGATTGAAGCGCAGGGATTGAAGCCTGTCGGGCAAATGACCCGCAAGTTTATTATCATCGAATATGTACCTGAAAAAATTCCTTTCGAATGAAACGCCGGGGATAATGGTAAGACGATCGCTCAAATAAAGGAAATACCGGTAGCCAATTCCCAGATCCCTTTTTCGCACTTCATTCTTATCACTGGCAAAATCATCCCCATCCTCAATTTCTGCCTTCATGTAATATATTCCCTTTATATCCAGCTGATAATTTGGATGGTATTTCGCAAAGACATGATGGGTTTGAATGAGAAAAAGAGTGATAAAAATAAAGATTAAAACCTTATTTGCACGAACCATAATAAATGATATAAATATCCAATCAAATAAGCAAGTAAAAGATCTTCTTTCTACGACAACATATCGTTATAGCGTTATGATGTTAAAACGATCAATTTCTATGGATCTTATTATTATCATAAAACTTGAAATTGAATAGCCAAAAATACATATTATTATAAATAATGGTAATGACAATGATGGTATTTTATCAGCGATAGGAGACGGAATATGAAAATACTGGTTTTATTTTACAGCATGTATGGTCACGTTTACCGGATGGCGGAAGCTATTGCAGAGGGAGCCAAATCCGTTGACGATGTCACAGTTGACATATTCCAGGTACCCGAACTTGTTTCAGACGAAATTCTCGAAAAATCAGGTGCAAAAGATGCTAAAAAAGCACTTGCTCATGTTCCTGTTGCTAAACCTGAAATGCTTGGTGATTATGATGCTATTATTTTCGGGACACCTACCCGATTCGGAAATATGACAGCACAGATGCGGAATTTTTTAGATCAAACCGGTGGACTCTGGATGAAAGGATCACTCGTCGGTAAGGTTGGCAGCGTGTTTACATCCACAGCAACCCAGCACGGTGGTCAGGAAACCACAATAACAAGCTTTCATACCACCCTGTTCCATCACGGCATGATCGTGGTTGGTGTGCCCTATGCGGAACAACGGCTTTTGGAGATGAACGAGATTTCCGGCGGTACTCCATATGGAGCTTCAACTCTAGCGAAACCCGATGGAAGCCGTTTGCCATCAGAAAATGAGCTTGCTATTGCAAAATATCAGGGAAAACATGTAGCAGAAGTTACTAAAGCACTAACCCGGGGTCGCAAACAATAATTTAAGAAGTATAAGGTAAAAGTTCTTTTCGTTAAAACTACAACACAATGAGTAAAATCGCACATCAGGGGGCAATAAGCCCCCTGATTACTGTCATTTGATGCATAAAGAAACAGGGGATTAGGTTCTCCTACCTGATTTTTGCAAAATCTTTTTGAAAGTTCTATTTAAAGAACAACTGAAGGACCTCTATTTCCAGCTAATTACAGACCATAATAAATTTTTTTTGCAATTCGGAAATAAAGTTGATTTTTCTAACTATTTTGAATATAATATAGATAATGCTTTTGATGGGGATCCGAAGCAGAATGAGTAATTAAGATGATGGGCTATTAAAATTGGATCTTAAGACATCGTTAAGACGTCTAAAATTCGGATCTTCTGATTTTTTAAAAGAGCACTAGAGGAATTTAATTTATGAACTTTAATTTAATTAAGTATCTTGGAAACGTCTGGTAGGAACGCTCGATATGGAGCTTTATATAAAGAAGATGATCAGTTCGACAGAAGAAGAGTCAGAACAGTTGGATGAATTTGAAGAAGATATGATCGATGACAAAGTTTTTGAGGAAGAAATTTTAAGTGATGATCAAATCAATGAAGCTCTGGATTTTATTGTCGATTGCAAAAGCGTTCACTTGTTGAGGTTATACCCGAAATGAGAATTTTTATGAAAAACAAACGGGAACCTGAAAACATACTTATAAACAATGGAATTTTATTTAAAGATTTTGAAATAATATCCACCTACCCTGTTTCAAATATCATGGTGGTTATTGAAAGACTTGCGGGACCCTTCGGCACCTAACAACTTACAACCTCCCTTTCGAAGGGTCCCCCTCCCTCCCATTTGTGCAAATGGATTATATTTTGTTCCAAAATCAAGGTATCAATTTTATTGTAATTTAAATACAATTTATGGGATCATCAAATTAACCTTATCCCACAATTGAATGCATTTATGTATCTGGCAAAATTTCACAAAAAAAAGGGCGACTTGACAGCCGCCCTTTCTTATCTTCGAAATCAAATATTCTATTGTATATTTACAGTTACACCGTCAACCTGCAGAATTTCAAATGTACCACCTTCGGCTATTGCAGCATAGAAAGTAAAAGTTCCACTCTTTTTGATGAAAAATGGTACCCAGAGAATCGGATTATCCCATATTGTATTGGCAGCGACCGCTGTCTTGTGCGCTTCCGCTGTAGGATTGAGATCCCAGGTTGGATAAAAATAAAGAGCACCATTATGCATGACAGCTGCATACATATCCACGGTCGAGTTGCTCTTATTGTCGACCTTGACTGAAATGATCACCGGATCGGTTGCACCAATGTTGGTCTTGTTAGCATATATATCAACCTCGGGAGGTTCGCCTGTTCCCTGTTCTGCCCAGCCGATTGAATAGAACTTCCTGTCATAACTTCCAATTAGGATGGCTCCTGTCGGGGAGATTGCAGGGGAGGTTGTGAAATCATCCTCACTCGCATAAGACCAGTTGAGGGATCCGTCAGGATTGATTGCATAAATAATGTCGTCAACGGAAGCAATGTAAATTGTGCCGTCTGCTCCAATAGCGGGTGCCGAGTAAACACTTTCTCCTGTTGGGAACTTCCATTTCGTGCTTCCATCAGGATTTAATGCATAGAGAATTCCATCATCACAACCAAAATATATGGTGCCGTCTTCACATATTGCAGGAGATGAGTAAATAGCGTCTCCAGCCTGGTAAAGCCATAGCTGGGTTTTGTCAGGCCTTACAGCCCTGAAGAAGCCTGCTGTATCTCCATAATATATAGTACCATCCGCACCTATCGTCGGGGTGGACTGGCTAACAGTTCCACCTTCTCCCGTTGGGGGTGTGAAATACCAGTTGAATGAACCATCGACATTGATCGAACCCAGGCTTCTGTGGCTGCAAAAATAAAGAACGCCGTCATCGCTGAGGGCGGACTGAGTTCCTGTCGATGTGCCGATAAGATATGACCACTTGATGCTGCCATTTGGATTAAAAGCGAAATAGACGGTTCCTGAACCCATGTATATAGTCCCATCATCACCTATTACTGGTGATCCGGTGGCAGCTCCTCCTAGTTTTGCATTCCATTTCCCGGTTCCGTTTGCATTCACGCCATATATATACCCATCGTTAGAACCAAAATAGATTGAACCATCTTGTGCTACAGCTGCAGCTGATGATATGTTCTTGTTGGTCTTGTAAGACCATTTCACTGTTCCATCTGCATTAAGGGCATACATATATTGATCGTTGCAACCAAAATAAATTGTACCGTCAGAACCTACAACTGCTGAAGAAGCGATTATCTGTGACGTTTGAAATGTCCAGTTCAGATCCGTTACAAGAGAACCGAAATAAGATGTCCGACCCGTATTCTTGTTATCGCACTGGGTTTTGGGCCAGGAAGAGTCCGCAAGCTGTGCGGATAAGGGATTAATAATAAGGACTGTCATCAAGATCGCCATTAGCGTTAATACAAACTTGTTCATACTACCTCCTACCTTGTTTTAAGATATAACTTAACTTCCACAATTTTATTTTTTCATAATTTTAGGAATTAATCAACTATAACCACCCACAAAAACTACTTATATTATAGTAATCATAATATATAAATGCTAATAAATATTACCTATCTTTTCAACGCAATGGAATTTTCACCCAGTCCAGGAAGCATCATTTATATCGTTTAGAAACAGACTGATCTTTTTATGAAAAACTGTTATTATTGAAAAAAGAGAGAATCATGACAGATTTAGTAATTAGCTATCATAGCTCGGATACTGGCTGGGCAAAGAATATTGCCCAATGGCTCGAATCTGCAAACTACACCATATTACTCAGGGCATGGGATGCAGAGTCGTTAAGCGGATTAACAAAAGAACTCACCATAGCTTCTAAAGCTGCAACTGGAACGATCATACTACTTTCACCCGAATATATGAATATAAAATGTTCTTGCGAAGAATGGAAAGAGATTTTCTACTCGAAAAACAAATCAAAATGTGGTTTGTTGCTCCCAGTCGAGATCAGAGAATCCAGGCTTGATAACATCTTACATCCGGATTTGTATATTAGCCTCGTTGGTTTTACTAAAGATAAGTCTAAAAATTTGCTCCAAAGGGCAGTCAGATTTCATATGGCTAAATTGATAACAAAATACATTTCAGACAGTTCATTTAAAAAACCCCCATTCATAAAAGCTGTTCCCCATATCTGGAACATCCCTTTCCACAGGAATCCGAACTTCACCGGGCGTGAAAGCCTTCTTGCAAACATGAGGGAACTTCTTTCATCAGGGGCTGAGACTAATATCATTGCATTACACGGTCTCGGCGGTATTGGAAAAACACGGCTGGCTGTCGAGTACTCCCACCGATTCTCGGATTTTTATTCAGTAGTCTGGTGGATCAGGGGAGAGGAAATCACGACAATTGACAACGACCTGACAAACCTGGCAAGGAAAATCGGCATTGAAGGTTCAAAATCAAGCGATCAGATTTATATACTAAAATCACTGTCAGGTTGGCTGGAGGAAAGTTCAGGTTGGCTTCTTATTTTTGACAATGTGGAAAATCCCTTTAATATCCCCGATTTTATCATGAAACTTGATAAAGGTCATATTGTAATAACTACAAGAAATCCCAATTGGGAGGAAAATGTAATTACATTACCAGTCACACCCATGAAAACTTTAGAAGCATGCAATCTTCTCGAAAGAATGACTGAACAACATGAAAAAAAAGATTTTGAATGGATTGCCGAACACCTTGGCCATCTCCCCCTGGCTCTGGAACAGGTAGGAGCTTACATCAAAGAAAACAATATCAGTACAAGCAAATATATCGAACTTCTGAAAACTTCTGACAGCGATTTTTCCACCAAACTATTACCCTGCGATGAGTACCCGGTTCCAGTGACAGCTGCATTTGAACTCACTTTAAAAAAAGTTGAAAAAACATCAAAAGAAGCAAGGGAACTCTTGAACATCTGTTCTTTCCTCGCTCCCGACGATATACCATTGTACATTTTCGATAACTGGGTAAAAAAATCAAATCTTTCCTTATCCGATATTGTGAACATCCTTGAACAGTTTTCTCTTATTGAATCAGGTGATAATTCTTTCTCAATACACAGGATTGTGCAAAGAATACTAAGGAATAATTTAGATGAATATTCTAAAAAACAATTAATCCACATTACACTTAAAGCAGTAAACGATGCTTTCCTGTTCAACCATGAAGAAACTAAAAGCTGGGGAAAATGCTCTTCTTTGATCTCACACCTTGTTAACTTATCCGAATTTTGTTCAACTTCAAATATCCAGGATCCAATACTCGGTGAACTGCTTAAAAAAGCAGGGAAATATCTGGATTTTATTTGCCTCCATTCATCAGCAAAAGATATGTTGGAAAAGGCTCTGTCAATAAAAAAACTTATCCTTGGGCAAAACCATCCTGAAATCGCTGAAATTCTGGTCATCCTGGGAGGTGTAACAGGTCAACTTTCGGACTGGAAGGAAGCTAAGAAAATATATGAACTAGCCCTTGACATAGACATCACAAATTTTGGACCAGTTCACCTGAATGTCAGCAGGGATATGACATGCCTCGGCGCGGTCCTTTTCACACTCGATAATTTATCAGAATCACAAGACCTTCTCAAGAAAGCTTTAACTATCAATCAAACTCTCTTCTCACCAGAACACATCATGGTCGGGAGGGGTTTGCTAAATTACGGAGAGTCCCTGAATCTAATCGGGCACCACGATGAAGCCCTTAGATATTATAAAAGTGCATTGAAAATCTTCAAAAAAGAATTTGGAAGCAACCATTACAAAGTAGCTACTGTCATGCAACACATTGGTGTATTATATCTTAATACGGGAAAGATAAAAGATGCTATGAGATTTTTCAAAAGAGCAATGGAAATAGATAAAGCTACCTTTAGTGAAGATCACCGACGCATAGCTGATAACTACTTGAATTATGGACGAGTTCACCTGATGAACAAAGAACCCGAACAAGCTCTATACTTCTTCAACAGAGCACTTGTTATACATAGAAAATATCTAGAAGATGACCATATGCACGTTGCACAAATAATAAACCTTATCGGTCAAGCTGCCCGTGATATGGGAGACTTACTGTCTGCCCGAATATACTTTGAAAACTCGATAGATGTCTTGCAAAAAACCTTCCCCGCTAATCATAGAAAAATAAAATTTATCAATGAAGATCTATTGAAAGTAAGGAATAAACTTGATACAGTAAATAATAAACATTGTAAATTTGGGAATGAATTCTATTGACATTTATAAAATATTAGTATATATTAAGAAGTACATGAGTTGGAAACAAAGATAATTGAATTTAACAATTAAAATAAAATAAATAATTGGAAAAGGATCATGACATACTTAACAAAAAAACAAAAAGCCGTTTACGATTACCTTAAAGAATATATCGGAGAAAATGGTTATGCACCAAGCATCCAGGAAATGTGTGACTATTTCGGAAAAGCATCTCTCAACACCATGCATAAATATGTTATAACCCTCGAAGAAAAAGGGCTATTAAAAAGAGACCGACATAAAAAAAGAGCAATTGAAATTATCAAAGAAGAAACTGAAAAAATGGATATCTTCGATATCCCCATGCTTGGATATATTACTGACGGATTTCCAATCAAGGCTTCTGAAAAAATTACTTTTATAAAAATACCTGAAAAACTCATGAAAGGAACTCACACTTTTGTCCTGAAAGTAAAGGGAAATTTCCTCGTGGGTGAATGCATAAAAGACGGAGACTATATCCTTGTTGAATCGAGAAATAGAGCTGAGAACGGTCAAATTGCAATAATACGTACCGAAGGAGAAAATGTAATCGTTAGAAAAGTCCTAAAGCAAAAAGGTCACATTATGCTCCAGAACGCTATTCCGGGAATAGATCCGGAGATAATTGAAGAAAAGGATCTTAATATTCACGGCGTTATCCTCGGAACCTTCAGGGACTATACTGAAGAACATAACGTTTAAATTTCAAGTAAAATAATTTTATAATAAATAGTTGGGCGAGTTTAACCCGCCCATTTTTTTTGACCATAAAAAATTAATGTAGAATTTCATCGAGGGTAAGTTCCACCCTCTTTTCAGGAGGCTGCCATTTGGCTCGAACAAGATCCCGAAATTTGAGATCCACTTCATTGACCTTGTCAGCACCTTCATAAGCAACCTCGCTAAGCGTTTTTTTGTATCCCGCAGGAATTCTCATATCCCGCAATCGACCTGTTAATTTTATGGTCAAACCAGCAAGTTCTGCATGAAGCTCGTGATATATCTTTACACACTCGAGATATTTACGCTGATAATCCGTAGGCATAGAATTACTCCTTTCATATTTTCAAGATTTTCAATGTCCAGTACTTATAACCCTTGCGAGGTTTGGGCTCGGGATCCGGCTTCACCTCGACAAGCCTGCTTAAAATTTTATATTCTTCTCCAACACGAACATTTTTACCCGAAAATCTTGCCTTGAGATCATCTTTCACAACCTCGAATCTTTCAGCAGCCTCCTTTAAAACAAAATAATTCTTCACTATATCCCGTAATTCAGGATCTGAAACCACATCAATATTATCAAACTCCGAGACTTCATCCACATCACAAAGATGATTAAAAGGACACTCCTCGCAATGGAATGAAGAATATGGAATCGGTGCTGGTGGACGTTTCAAATCGATTGCTTCATTTATGATGATGGCTTTCTCGATAAGACTGTTATAAAGATCCATATCAAAATCAACCTCTATGAGCTTGATATCAAGACGACTCTTGTTTTTTAAAATGAATAACCATGAACTTTTATGAGCCATCGCCATGTATAACGTAACCTGTGCAAGCGATTTGGCAAGCCAGGGTCGCTTCGGATTTTTAAAATCATCTACCGAATTTACGGCATCAAATGTATAATGCTCCATCGATTTGACCTCGAATCCCGTATTCATGTCACCGTTAGAAATAATCCCATCAATTCTGCCCGTTATATTAAAATGAGGGATTGCAAAACTCTTTCCCTGATCCTCAATCCGGAATCCTAAATCCAGTAATAGCCTTATCACAGACCTTTCCTGCTCATATCCCTCGAGGTAGATCTTTTGCATTTTTGGGGATGTAAGCTGTCTTCTAGTCCAATCCAACCTGCAATGATAAAGATATCTCAGGCATGGATGACCCAGGTCTGATGCCCTGTTTGTGTGGTATGGAGTTACCTCCCTTTTAACATTGATATAATTATCAATTCGTTCTTTGATGTCGTTATTTATGACTTTCATAAAAGCTCCTCACCGTTAGAAGACAGTAATATGTCACTGGAAGTCATCAATTAACGATCCACTTCAGGTTTTTATTCAAACACTATGTTTAATAATATAATGCTGAGCGAATCGGTACAGAACTCCCGTGCTCAAAAATAAACACTGCTTTTTGCTCCCCTTTAAGGAGCTTTTCATTCCAGACAACCCATTAAGACTTTCGCCTTATATTATAATATTATAGCCCGTTTAAATAATTTGTCAAGAGGTTTAATAAGTTTTTTGGAAAAAATAATTAATATTATTATTCAATAACTTACGAGCCAATCTTTCTTTTAAGCTTTGAAATGTAAGCACATAGTAATTTTGCTTTACATATGAATAAAAAATGAACTTCATTGAATAAACTTGCATTTATAATCAAATTGTTATGGAAGTTATTTTTATTAGATAATTTTTAAACTTTGATATTGAATTATTTTTTTTAAGACTCTATTTATTAATATTTCTATAGATTCTTTTATATATTTAGAAGAAGCTTATCCCCTGATAGTAAAGGCTTTATAACCGGTTGATGTACTCATTTTGAGTACATATTTGCGCCCTTCCGGGGATCATCGATGTACTGGTATAGGTAACATCTGCGCTCCTTATCAGGGCGCAAAATCTTCCATATTCACCAGAAAATGTCAGTAAATAAGGGGAATTTTGTCAAGGTTTTATTATCATTTTAGTAACGTTTTTTATTGAAAGTTCTTATTTTTGTCTGTAATTTAGCAACAAAATAGTGAGTTAAGTTAGCGAATTATAATTAGTTTCTATTTTCATTTTAATAAAAAATAAAACATTACTCTTTTAAGGTTAATTTAAAATTATTGTCGCTATTTAAGGAATAAAATTATCATTAAAGTTTTTATTTTAGTAACAATATTATTAATTATGTTGATGCTAAAGGGATATTTATTGAATTGATTGGATATTATTGTCTTTAATTTGAGGATAAAAATACAGTTTGTACTTATTTTGGGGATTAATTATTGTTAAAAAAAATTTAATTACTAACTTTTGCTCTGATTAATTTTTTTAATTCTGTGAAATCATTAGGTTTATTTTTTTCATTTTTTCTAATTACACTTCGAATGATATTAAACTCAGGCTCTTTTCCTCTTTTATAATTTTCCATACAGTTTTCCATAAAAGCAGACAAGATTTTTTTACCGTCGATAAGTTCAATCCAAGAACCATTGCCGAAATCTAGTTCACATTTATCACCATAAAAATTGTTCAGAGTTGATTTATATTTATTAATAAGAAAGTCTTTTTTCAGATAATCAGATTTATTTTTCAGTAAAGTCAAAACAATTTTTTGCATTTTTTCAAGACTTTTTAATGCAGATTCTTTGGTTTCAAAATCTTTGAATTTCAATTTATCAGAATAAACATTTTTAGCTAGATTATATTGTCTTTGAAGCATTATTTCTGCAGCACTATGAAATATTATCTCATTGGCTTTTTTGAGAATTAATTTGCTCAATTTATCAATATTTTGATATTCACGTTTAAGATATTTGCAATTTATCAGGTATTTCGGATCAATAAAGTAATTTTCCAGTTCACGTTTTCGCCATATTATGTAACTGGATTTTCCCGTCTTGAAATCAGACCAACTTTGATTTACTTCTTTATCATCTCTGTAATCCCTGTCAATTATGTAGATATATTCGGGGTGAACATCTTTAAATGCTTTTGCAGCTGTTATAACAAAGTTTACGGAACCTAAATGTTTGATTTCTATGTTTTTATCGATATTTGAAAGAAGAATTTCAAGAACTTTGAAATCGAAGAGACCTTCAACAAAAATGGTTTTTACATTTATTTTTATATTTTGAGTTTCGGGATGAGGTAATTTACTTATCACTTGTTTACTTTATCCGGAACGAGGAGGATACGTCTATCTCTGTCAACGCTTCCAAAAACATCTTCAGAATGTGTTGAAATTATGTACTGATTATCCGGCATGAGCTTACATAGCCGGTGGATGAAGAGACGATGCCACCCAGAATTAAGGTGTAATTCAGGCTCGTCGATAAGAATAATGGAATTATTACGTGCGTATTGCCAGATAAGGTAGATCATTGAGACGATCTCTTTCTGACCTGAGCTTAGTCCGTCAAAATTGAATGGTGGTCGTCCATCAATGGGATACACAGGGATATCGATCGTTCCATCAGATGTTTCAACAGGAGTTTTGTATTGAACTTCAGCAAATTCTCTCAAAAGATTGTTGAATAACTTTTTTTGCTCTTCTTGCTCCTGTGGTTTGTCTTCTGTACCCATTTTAGGGAAATAAGATTTAACAATTTTTTCTTTGAAGTTTACAAATATATTAGAATTCTTTTTGAACAGATCGTTAGGTGAAATACTTCCTTCCTTGACTTTTCGATAACTGTGAAAATAAGCGATACCGGGTAGAATCAAAGGGTAATGAGATCTACCAAGTAATATTTTGTAAAATTTGTCAATCTCTACTTTTGTTAATCCATATAAAAGCGAAAAAAAGTTCTTGTGATGATAAGATTGAGAAAGATTATTAATAAAAGATGTATTTGCTTTTTCATCAAATTTAGTTTTCCCATTAGTGTTTAGGTTTAGTTTGAGATCAGCATCTTTATAATATCGATTTACACTAAGAAATGCCTCAATATTTGATTGTTTAAATCCAGAACGAATAAAATAATTGTTAAAATTACCGCTAATTCGACTATGATGTATGGGATATAAAATATCCATAATTTCTGAAAAAAAGAATAACAGCGAAATAGCCTCCAAGATCGACGTTTTTCCGACACCATTTTCGCTGCCGATTACCATGATATCGGGATCGCCTTCGATTTCCGGTTCGGGAAATTCTATCTCGAAGTTGTCGAAGGCTTTAAAATTCTTCAACTTTAGTTTTCTAATTTTGATGCCCTGTTTGTTGGATGGCAATTCCTGAGTCTTTAACGGTGATTTACTTTTTGCTGTTTTTTTCGGCATAATGATTTTCCTCCCTTCTCTTCGATAACGCAAATCAAGAGAATAAAGGTCGATTTGTTTTATTATAACCGATGCATTCGGATATGCAAATGTGTATGCGATTATTGTTGATAGAATAAAGAATGATCTAAATATTTTTTCAAAGAGTGGAATTAATTTAAAATTGTTTTGAAGCTTAACAATTAAATCATATTAATGTATTTACAAAGTATTTACAAATTGATAATATAAGGGAATGAATATTAGATGGGATGAGAATAAAAGCCAGAATAATGAGCGAATATACGGAATATGCTTTGATGAAGCATGTGAAATAATGAAAGATCCTTTCCAGATATCAATACTAAATAAACGTCTCGGTTATTTCATTGAAAGATGGATATCAATGGGGCGTGTGAAGAATAAAATAATTGTAGTCGGACATAAATATATTATCAGTGGAATGGGTGATGAACAGATTAAAATTTATTCTGCAAGGATAGCTACGAATAAAGAAAGACAGGAGTATGAGCGAATCAGATTGGGAAGATTTTGATCTCGAAAAAGAATACGATTTTTCTAAAGGCATCAGGGGCAGGTTTTATAAACCCAAAAAAATATCCACAACCATTCGTCTCGATGACGATATCCTTCTATTTTTCAAAAAACTTGCAAGGGAGAAGAAAACAGGTTATCAAACACTTGTTAACAGGGTGTTGAGAGATTATTTATATTCAATTGAAGGATGAGAGGAGGAAATATGGAAAATCTGTTATGGAAGACAAAAAAAGGAATAAAATATTTGATTCCAAAACCATTTAGATCGGAGGATAAATTCGAGGATTTCATCTTCGATACACCTGAAATAATGGGAGGTATTTTCCTTATTTCGCGTCAGGTTAGATTCGGTAATAATTCAGGGATACCGGACATAATAGGTATAGATACTGACGGCAATATATGTATTGTTGAACTCAAAAATAAAATTGTAGATGCTCATATAATCCCACAGGTGCTGAGATATGCGTTCTGGGCAGAAACAAACCCGGATTCAATAAAATCATTATGGCTGGAGTGCGAGAATAAACCCGGCAAAAGGAAAATGTGCTGGAACAATCCAAGGGTAAGGATTATTGTTATAGCACCCGCAATTTCGAGATCGACAATTAATATTGTCAATATGATTAACTATCCCGTCGATCTGATTGAAGTGAAAAGATGGGTCGATAATGAGAATAACCTCCTCCTTGTTAATAAACTCAAAATAAATAAAATTGGAAAGATCGCTGCTGCAAAAGGGAATCCGAAATACGACGAGGAGTTTTACAAAACAAAGTTCCAGCATGGCAAAGTGGTTCATTTTTTAAACTATTCTCATGAGATCGAATCTATTATTGACAAAAACGGATGGAGTCTATATACGAAGTACAACAAGAATTCTTGCAGCTTCAAATTCGGATTTTTCAACGCTTTTGGAATAGAATGGTGCGGAAGAAAAAATTTTTCTTTCTTCTTTAAACTGGAAAAATATCAGGTTAGGGATTGCCCTGTTAAAGGCGTTATTTATGATAAAAGGTTAAAAAAGGCTAATGTTCAAATTAAACCTGGTAAGACCAGAACACTTGATTTCTACCCACTTTTTGAAACAGCATACCGTAGAATTACTAAAATTTAGTTTGATTTTTATATGATCGTATTGTCGTTAACATGGTAACAATTTTATTGAGTCTGATTTTATATTATGTCCAGCATAAGGAAACATTTATTGGCATTTTGTTGTAATATTGAAGACAAAAACGAATTAAATTCCCGATATGGTAACATTTTTAATTGATTTATGCGTTATTACAGAATTTATATACCGATACCGCTTGCTATATGTAATGTAATTAAAAAAATGAAGGTTAACAATTAGGCTATTCGATTTGAAACTCCAGGGATGCCATATTCGAAACAAGCTCTTTACTTAAAGGATCAAATGCCGCAATAGCCAGTGTATATTTTCCGGGAAATTCGATCGGGGGAGTGGATGACGGTATAGATGAATCGACAAGGATCAGGGAAAAATATGAAGAATCAGGAGGTATAATGGCTCCTGGAATTGCGGGTTTGAATTCTGTATCCCATTTCATGCCGAAGTAAATTTCACCCGATTGATGATCCAGCATAGCAAGATTTATATCAGCTGTTATCCTCTGTGAATATGAAAATATATCCATTTTTGTAATAAAATTATCCCCGTTTGAAAATATCTCGCTCTCATGATCCAGGTAAAGCTCGAATTCAATTCCGTTCCTCTCCTTGATAGAATGAATAATTGTGCGGTTGCCATCCCAGATTGGGATATAGACAGACCTCTCTGGCCCTGCGGAAGGATTTGAAAAGGGCATGTTAGGCAGTTCCTGAATCCACCTTCCTTTTCCCATGGAATTTAGGGCATAAACTCGTTTGTTTCTTGCAACGATATAAATAAAACCTTCATCGCTGAAGCTTAATATGGGCACCAGATCGTTTGTCTGGATCGAAAACTGCCATTCGAGTTCACCCGATGGATTGATGGCTGATACCTCCTGATAATCCCTTACAAAAAATATCATTCCCCGTTTGTTGATCATGATGTGGGAATCAAATTTACAGACGATCTCGTATTCCCATTTGACTAACCCATCAGGATCGATAGCATAAATGTATCCTGCATCAGAATAAAAATATATGGATCCATCCGTTCCCGGATTCTCCGCAAGCTTAATAGATGTTCCGTCATAAGCTTGGAACCACTTCTCGAACCCATCTGGCGTGTATGCAAAAACAAAAGCTTCACCGGGAGTCATATATATAGAACCATCTTTATCGATTACCATGGATTCAGGTTCGAAGAATAGAGACGAACTCCATTCTATGCTTCCATCTGCCTGAATAGCATGGAGATTTTTGCCTGAAGTTGCATATATCAGGCCATTGATACCTGATTTTACAAAGCCGACGGTATCGTCAAAACAGACATTCCAGATCTCAGCGCCATCGGTCGTGAGAGCATAAAGTTCGCCTTCTGCGGTACCGGCATAAACCATTCCGTCATTACCGGTCGCAAAAGCATTAAATGATTCCATACCCTTGAAAAATTTCCATTGAAGGTCCCCGTCAGGGCTGACTGCATATATGTTTTTATCTTTACTGTTTACATAAAGGGTACCGTCAGATCCCGTAACAAGATAATTTTCAGAGTGTTTATTGAGATTTAATTGCCATGAATCGCTGGTGTATTTGTGATGATTGATGCCTGTGAAAAAGGAGTATCCGGACTTATGTCCTGTTTTTCTGAAATTGCCGATGGAAACACCTGAAGGCATCGACCAGTTCGACCTGCTGTCAGGTACGGAAGTTTGAGTGAATTCTTTCCCTTCACGGTAAAAATCTTCAAACACACCATAATAAGCATCACGATTATCAAAGGTCTGTGCATCCTGAGCCTGCTCAAGATCGACAAGCTTGAAAAATTCATCGTTATTCCCGGAAGAATTCTCGTCGATGTGCCATATGAGAATACCCCCATCTTCCAGACCAAGGCTTTTATCGAATCCGATCATCTGCCTGTTAGATATTAGAAAATATTCTGTCGAAGGTAATATCCCCTTTACCATATAACAATCTGGATAAATCTCGATGGGCAGAATATTATGAGTGCCTTTGTGATCGATTACTTCAGGTAGAAGCCACTGTAACTTCATTTTTGACCACGCACAAAGATGTGAAGGTGAATCCCCGGATTTCCCGAAAGCACTATTCCAGCTTCCTCCGCTCATGAGTCCGTAATTTCCGATTCCGGAAGATGACGAATCTCCGTCATATAGATCAGGGAGCCCGAGAGCATGTCCGAATTCGTGGCAGAATACACCTATCGATGTAATATCGTGATTTCCGGCAAGCTCGGATTGAATCGTGTAATTCCGAACGAGGACTCCATCATCAGTCTCCTCGGATACGACAAACATGTGAGACCAGATGTCGTCAGGATTACCGCTGCTCTCCTCGCCCATACCCGAATGAAAGACGTTGAGGGAATCAACATAACCATCACCATCATTATCGAACTTTGAAAAATCTACGGCTCGATCTGCTGCACGTATTGCTTCTGCCACAAGTTCGGTAACTCGCACTGTATCGATCCCGCCGGTTTCGGTGTTGCGACCATAATAGGCTCTATTATTCCTGGCTGTAAACCAGCCGGATGTTGTGCCGATCATTTGAAACTTGCCGTATGAGACTTCGTTGTAATAATCTGAAGCACTCCGGGGTCTTTCAGGATCAAAAGAAAAAAGGAGTTGCTGGAATTCATCTATCCCAAAAGCATGAAGCTGATCGGGAAAATCGATGAAAATGGCAAGAACATTATAGCCTCCTTCGTTTTGCCGATTCATGTCTTTCAAGCTCTCGATTATATTCCCCCTGATCTCTTCCTCATCGCTTATGAGTTGAATCGAATTGGGTCTTAAGTGCTTGGGGATTTTTAATTCCTCGGGATTATCGATACCGGGGATCAGTGAAGAAGGAACTAAAATTCCATTATCATTGAGCTCTGCATAAGACCATATATCATTTTCTCTATTCTCAATTATCGTATAACCGTCAGACGTCTCATAACCATGAGAAAATTCGTCTCCCCATGGATGTGCAACAATTTCTACTCCCATGACCTCTATGGTTCTCGTTAAATCAAGATTGACAGGCACGCCATAAACAATTTTTGCTATTAAAAAAATTAAGATCCACGAAAGGATCATCTTCGATTTCATCTTGAACTCCTTTTGAGCTTTTATTTTCAATACCAGATAATCAGCTTGTTATATTTATAATGGTAAATTTTTACAAAAATTTCAAGGTTTTGCATTCTTTTTGTACCTTCCGTGGTAAGCTGAAAAATCAAGGAATAATGTTCTTGACATATACTACTTGGTACTAATATAATTTTAGATATTTCTTTTTTGTTTCTGTTTATAGAATATTAGGGGTCAGATCTTTACTTTACACTTAGCGAAAATGGAATCGTATGATGCTCACAGAATCAGGCTTGTAAGGTTATCAAAAAATATTAAGTGTAAAGTAAAGATCTGACCCCATTAACCATAATTGGAGGAAAAAATGAATAAACTAATCACAATCATGGCAATCGCATTTATCTTGTTTTCCTTTAACACCCTTTCTTTCGCAGCAGGCTATTATGTCGATGCAATCAACGGGAATGATGAAAACTCGGGCTTTTCAGAAGACAAACCTCTGAAAACAATTTCCCGTGCATTAAGCATTTTTAAAGGTATGCCGGACAATCCTGCAATTATAAATATCGCTGCAGGTAACTACGATCTCACTCTTGGTGAAGGCTTCCCACTGAAAATGAAAGACAATATCCAGCTTATCGGTGCAGGTAACGATTCCACCATAATTGATGCATCAGGAAGTTCGTCATCTGTTATTTCCGCTTCAGGCGCCCAGAACGTCCGCATCGAAGCATTCGCTGTCATGGGCGGTGAAGGCGATCTCGGTCAATATGATTATCGTTATGGCGGAGGGATAAACTGCCAGGATTCAACTCTGGATATAATCAATTGTGAAGTGACTGAAAATAAAGCCGTAAGAGGAGGAGGGATTCATTTTAAAAACTCCAGCGGCAGCATCGAAGGATGCCATATCTATGACAACACATATCAATATGGGGGTGGTATCTTCTGTGATGAATCATCACCTTCAATTTCAAATTGTTCTATCGAAAGCAATAACTATGAAATCGATGCTAACGGTTTTGGAGGATTGGGAGGCGCTATAGATTGCAGATTCAACTCTTCTCCGAAAATTACCAACTGCGTAATAACAGATCATGTCGCAAGGTGGGGAGGGGCAATCTATATAAATGACGATGCTTCTCCAACAATAGAGGATTGCATCTTCGAAAGGAACACCGCTGAATATATTGAAAATTATGGCGGCGGTTATGGGGGGAGTATTTCGGTCTGGGGCGAATCGAACCTTTTCATAAAGAATTCAATATTCCTAGAGAATACAGCCCTCTGGGGCGGTGGAATATTGGTAAAGCAAAATTCATATACAGAAATCAGGGACTGTGTTTTTGAAGACAATAGCTCTATCGTTGTTTCGGAATATGGCGGCTCAGGGGGTGCAATAAGGGCTGAAGAATCAAAATTGAAGATAGAAGATTCCGATTTCCTCCAGAATTCTGCAAAATTTGGCGGTGGTGTTCGATTATATATATCGGATGGGGAAATTACAAACTCTAATTTTAATGAAAATAAAGCTGATGTATCGGGCGGCGCTTTTTATGCAGACGAAGCTTCCAGTGTTGTGATGAGTTACTCTAATTTTGAAATAAATACTGCAAAATATGGTGGTGCGCTTTTCGCTACTGAACCTGATACGATAATATCAATGATAAATTGCGTCATCAATGAGAATAAAGCCGAAATCGTTGATGGATCTGGTGGTTATGGTGGAGGAATCTATATAAAGGATTCTGCAAGCTTGACATTGAACGAAAGTTATATCGAATACAATGAGGCTCATTTTGGTGGAGGAATATACGCAATAGAAGCAGCAATTGAGTTTAAAGACAGCTTTATTAACAACAACAAATCTGAAAGTAACGGTGAAGAATTTTGCTTTGGTGCGGGTGTTTATTTTATGTCTATCGTAAAGGGCAAAGTTGAAAACTGTGAATTCAATAATAACAGTATTTCACATCCTGAAGGCTTTGGCTCCGGAGGTGGAGTCTTGTGTAGCAAGTCTTCTGTTGAATTTATAAACTGCTACTTTCAGGAAAATCGATCTTATATGGGTAGCGCAGTAACAGAAGGGTTTTCTTCGAATGAATATACAAATTGCCGATTTACTGGTAATTCTGCGTTTTATGAAGGGGAAATCACCGGAGGAGGAGGTCTAATGCTGGGAGAATCAAATTCCACCTTCGATAAATGCATAATAGAAAACAACGAATCTGATTGCGGTGCTGGTGTTTTGATTATTGAGAATTCTTCTCCTGTCTTTACAAATTGCACAATAACGAACAACACTGCAAGTTTGTATGGTGGTGGATTTTATGTTGAAGGATACTCTCTCCCTGAAATTACCAATTGTTTAATTACGGATAATGAAGCAGATGAAGGTGCAGCTGTTTTTTCGCAAAATTCTGATACAAAGCTAACCCTTTGCACGATTACAGGAAATAAAGGGGATTATGCGAGTGGGTATTATAATTATCGCGGCGGTAATTCAGTTCTTGAAAGTTGTATCCTCTGGAATAATGGATCTTATCAAATATCCGGGTATGTAACTGTATCCTACTCCAACGTCGAAGGTGGCTACGATGGCGAAGGCAACATCGATCAGGAGCCTGCGTTCACGACAGGTCCCCGTGGCGACTACTACCTTAGCTGTATGGCAGCAGGGGATGATTGCAGCAGCCCGTGCATCGATACCGGAAATCCGGAAGGGATCGAGGATTTCAACCACAAGGATTATATCACCCGATGTGATGGTGTGGTCGATACAAGTACAGTTGATATGGGATTTCATTATATTCCACATATAAATTTTGGTCTGGGTGTAACACCCGTGAAATTTGCATATAAAGACGGAGATGACATAACCCTCAACCTCGATCTCGAAACAGCATCTGTTGATACGACATCAGACGTTTATTTGCTCCTGATGAACCCGGAAGGCAAATTCCTTCCCGGTATGTCGTGGAGCCCGGGATTAAAACCACTCGTTTCTGGCATAACATTACCAGCAGATCTTGCAATCGAATCCTCTCCCCTTTTCACGTTCACGCTGCCCGATACCAATCCCCCCGTGGATGATCCCGGTTGGTATACGTTCTACATAACAGCGCTGAAACCCGGAACGGTCGACTTCATATCCAACATCGCATCGTCCGCTTTCCAGGTGAAATAATTATTAAGGCAGGTCGTTATACACCCAATTTTTTTGATTGGAGGAAAAATGAAACAGCTAACCGCTATCATATCAATCACCATTATTCTATTAAGTTTCAATGCATTGACATTTGCTGAGGAATATTATGTCGATGCATCCAGCGGAGATAATAGAAACACCGGCAGGTCAGTCGAAGAACCATGGAAGACGATTTCCTTTGCCCTCGAGTATGCAGTTGCAAGTCAAAATGATCCTGCGTTTATAAACATAGCACACGGTACTTATGACAGGGCTTTAGGTGAAACATTTCCTTTGATATTGTTGGATAATATTCGACTTAACGGAGCAGATAAAGAGACAACAATTATTGATGCAATTGTCAGCGTAGAATCGGTAATTTCCTGCAATGATGTACAGAATATCGAAATAAAAAACGTTACAATAACAGGCGGTAAAGGGACATATAATTCTAATTCATATTATTATGGAGGTGGAGTTTTATCTGCTTATTCATCTCTTTACATTGAAAATTGTATTGTGAAGGGAAACTCTTCAGATTATGGAGGAGGGATTTATTTGGAAGAAGGTTCGGTTAAAATTTCTAATTGCACTATTAAAGAAAATACCGGAAGGTTTGGTGCCGGGCTTACTTTACATGAATCATCCGCTACCATAGAGGATTGCATCATAGAATATAATTATGCTGAAAAAGTTGATGGAGAGGAATACCCGGGTGGATATGCTGGAGGGATGCTCATTCGCGACAATTCCATGCCGAGTATAATAAATTGTTCCTTTATCAATAATTCATCTGATATTTATGGTGGAGCAATCTTTTGCACC
>Ga0272441_10001342_pt1 | contig 52600 bp, 39 predicted proteins | sample SSMProp6N_FD_193582 | JGI IMG/M metagenome (GOLD analysis project Ga0272441, IMG submission 193582) | Marine sediment archaeal communities from Little Sippewissett salt marsh, Falmouth, MA, United States - SSM-Prop-6N | ecosystem: Environmental > Aquatic > Marine > Wetlands > Sediment ...
CCCACACGTGCACGCCAACTGGCACCGCAATCCCATCCGCATCTTCTCCCATACGTCCCATTGGTCCCATGCGTCCCATCGATCGGGCGGCCGACCCCGTAGGGGCGCAGGGCTGGCGGGAAATCCGAATGCCAAAGCACGAAATGCGAAGCAAATCCCAAATCCGAAGCCCCCAATGACCGAAACGGGGCAGCCGGGGCATTTGGCACGCCTCTGTGAGCAGTTGGTTTCGGGCTTTCGGAATTCCTCCTTCCGGGTTGTTTCGGATTTGGACATTCGTGCTTCGGACTTCCCGAAGGGCCCTAGCTCCCTCGGCCAGCGCATCCGCATCACCGATTCGGCGGGCACGAAGTGGACCGTGTGGGACGGCCTGGACATCCTCCTGGAGCACGACGGCACGGGCGGTCTGCTCCGCCGCTACACTCACGGCCACACGGCGATCCCAGGCGTAGGCAGCCTGATCGCCATCGAGGACGCCGAGGGCAACGTCTACTTCTACTTATGGGTACTTATGGGTGCCTACTTATGGGTGCCTGGCACCCATAAGGCATTGCCGCACAGGATGTTATGGGTCGAAGGCATCCATAAGTGCGTGAATGGGAGAGCTGGATCAGGGGGGAATGAAGATGCCCCCCGGGGGAGTGGTGTCCCGCGGGGGGCCTCGGGGTGGGCTCGGCGGTTGCCGGCGGGCACTCCGTCCTGTACTTATGTACTTATGGGTGCCTGGCACCCATAAGGCATTGCCGCACAGGACGTTATGGGTCCAGGGCGTCCATAAGTGCGTGAATGGGAGAGCTGGATCAGGGGGGAATGAAGAGGCCCCCCGGGGGAGTGGTGTCCCGCGGGGGGCCTCGCAAGGGCCTAGTCCTGGGCGCGGGGGGTGATGGCGGCTTTGAGGCCGCCCGCCCAGGTCTTCAACTCGTCGGTGTAGTAGAGGTAGGCGCGGCTGGCGGGGCCGGTGTAGGTGCCGGGCACCGCGGCTACGCAACTGATGGGCAACTCGACCTTCTGCTTCGCGGTGAGCTGGCGCCAGTAGAGCACCACGTCGCGGCCGATGACTTCGTAGGCGGCGATGGTGCCAGCCTTGACGAGTTCCTTGAGCTGGTCGTGGCGCGGCTCGAGGCCGCCCGGGATGCCGACGATGGCCACCGTCATCGGCACCGCTTCGTCTGCGCGGTTGGTCACGGTGACGTTGGCCTCGGTGACCGCTCCCTCGGCGACGCGGGCCTCGCTGAGGGCTACCTTCAGGTCGAGCTTGCAGTCCTTGGCGGAGTCGGGCACCACGTTGTGGAAGCTGACGGCCATCGAGTAGGGCATTGCGCTGCCGTCGCCCATGCGCAGCTCGATCTGGTGCTTGCCGGGCGAGAGGAGCTCCGCGATGTCGGGCAGCTTGATGGCGCCCTTGGTATCCTTGTCGAAGGGGACGGGGTCGCCGACGGGCTGTCCGTCGACGACGACTCGCACGGTGCCCGGGTTCTTGGGTCGTGCGCGGAGCTTGTCGTAGGTGACGATGGCTCGGAGAGCGAGGACGGTGGACTGAGTGGAGCCGAATCGGCCGGCCTTGCAGCTCTCGGCGACGAACTGCATGGCCTTCTCGACGGAGCCCGCGTAGGCGGGCTGGCGCAGCCAGGCGAGGATGGCCAGCGAGGTGGTCTCGATGAGCAGAGCCTGGCCGCCGCTGCGGGTGATGCTCGTCACGGCGCCGGCCACCGATCCGTCCTTGGCCTGGCTCTTGACCAGCTTGTCCATGAGCTGCTTGGCGCCGGCGTCGTCCTTGGCGAGTGCGAGGACGTTTGCGGCGAGGGCGACCACGTAGCTGTCCTTGGCGGCGAGGGCGTTTTTCTTGATGGCGGCGATTTCGGGGTCGAGCCCCTTCTGTCCCGATTCGAGGAGGGCCCAGACGCTGTAGGCGTTGGTCGTTTCGTCGGGGGCTCGGCCGAAGCTGTCGAGCGCTCGCTTGTTGCGTTTGAAGCCGCCCTTGCCGTCGCGTCGGTCGAGGAGCCACTTGCGGGTGCGCTGGATCATCTCCTGGTTCACGTCGCGCACCTGCGCCATGTCGGTGAATTCGAGGAGTCCGTAGGCGGTGAGGGCCTCGTGGCCGGGGTCGCCGCCGAACCATTCGTAGCCGCGCTGCTTGCACTCGAAGCTGGTCAGGCGCTTGTAGCCCGCATCGAGCTTTCCGCGGGCGCGCTCGATGACCGCGGGGTCGACGCCCGCGTGGGTGAGGAAGTACTGCTGGGCCATCACGAGCGGGTAGGTGGTGGAGCTGGTCTGCTCGAAGCAGCCGTGGGGGTCGCGGATGAGGCGTTCGAGCGCCTCGGTGAGGTTGGCCAGGGGCGTGGGGTAGACGGCCACGCTGGTGGTGATGCTGCGCGGCACCACGCTCTGGGGCACGACCACGGTGTGGGATACGGAGCCGTTGGTGGCGGTCATTCCGCCGAAGGCCCGCTCGACGGGGAAGCCGAGGGGCACGACCTTGAGCTTGCGGGTCACCTTGTCCGCATACGGGCCGCTGACGGCGGAGACCACGAAGTCGGCCGCGCCGTTGAGGTGGCCGACGCGGATGTTCACGAGCTTGCGCTCGCGGGCCTTGGGGTCGAGGGCGAAGGGCTTGACCTCGCCCACTTGGAGCTCGCCGTCCGTCTTGAACGTCAGGCGGGTTCCTATCAGGCCGCTCTCGATGCCGTTGACGAGGCTGATGGGGAGCTGGACGACGTCGCCGCTGGTCACTTCGAGGGGGAACTTGGGCTCGATGTAGAAGGGCTCGACGGATTCGACGGCGCCGGTGCCCTGACCGAGGGCGCCATCGGCGCCGAAGGCATCGGCGAAGACGCGGAAGGTGGTCACGGAGTCGCACAGGCCGAACTCGACGGAGGCCTCGCCCGTCTTCGGGTCGGTGCGCACGCCGGCGTTCCAGTAGAGGGTCTCGGTGAAGTCCACGCGGTCGGCGGGCTTGCGTCCTGGGCGGACCTTGTGTGCGTAGAGGCGGACGGCGACCATCTCGCTGCGGCGAAGCCGTCCTCGGGCCTGGAGCGGGCGCCTGGCTTCGTCGGCCAGGAGCTCTTTCTCTTCAAGCAGCGCCTCGGCCTTCACGAGGGCGGCGACGAGCTGCTTGCGGTCAGCGTCCTTCTTGGGTAGCTTGGCTAGCGCGTCGGCGCGGTCGGCGGGCCTGGCCATCTTGGGGGGGGCCATGGGCTTGGCGGCCACCTTGGGCTGTGGTGGCGGCGCGCCTTCGGCTGGGGCCTCAGGACGGCCGAGGGCGAGGGCGCCCGCGCCGTCCATCGGAGCGCCGCCGGGGGCCAGGATGCCGTTCTGGCGGCCCCCTCTGCCCTTGGCGATGCCTGCGAACCGCTCGCGCCGCGTGGCCATCCGCAGCGCGAGCACGCGGCGGGCGCCGTTGCCGTGCTTGGCGATGAACGTCGCGGTGTCGACGAACGCGAAGCGGCGCCAGCCCTGGGTGCCCAGGAGGAGGTCTGTGGCGCGCGGGGCCTCGGGGTCGCTCTTGTCCAGGTACACGTGGGCGTCGGCCAGTTCGCGCACCTCGCTCTCGATGAGCACCATGACGGGCAGGCGCGGCGCCTGCTCGCGCGTCTCGATCATCTCGAGCACGCTGTCGTCCGTGACCGTGAGGCCGACGACGGCTGCGACGGGCTTGCCCGCCTCGTCGGTGGCCTTCACGGTGATCTTCGCCCTTTCGCCGGGCACGTAGGAGGGCTTCTGGGCCTTGACGGCGATCTGGATGGTCTTGGCCGGCTCGCGGTAGATGAGGCGCTCGGCCAGGGGGGTGCCCTTCTCGTCCCAGAGGGTGGCCACGAGCACGCCATCCGCGTTCCTGGGCGGGGTGAGCACCACGTCCGCCAGGACGCCGGGCGTGGCGTCCCAGGTGGCGGAGGAGACCTCGACCTCGCGGGTGGCGAGGGTGACGGTGAGCTTGCCGCCGGCGGTGCTGGCGGCGCGCAGGCGCACGGCCTGGCCGCGGGCCGTGATGTCCTCGATCGAGCGGACGACAGCGCCCGAGGTGCGGACCGTGGGGAGGGGATAGACGGTCTTGATGCCTGCCGGCTCGGTGATCTTGAGGGTGTAGCGGGAGCCCTTGCGTGGGGTGAATGCAAAGCGGCCGCGGCCCTCGTGCTCGGTGCGGAAGGTGGCCACGGGGGCGGCCTCGAGGCTGGCGGTGGCGCCGGGCGCGTCGCCCACCACCTTCGTCTCGATCACCTCGCCCGCGATGTCCGCAGGCTTCTTTGCCGGCGTCCTCGCCTCGAGGTAGACGCGTGTGGGCAGGCCGGCCACGAGTTCGCCGCCCTCGGGGTAGAGGGTGAGGTCGATGGTCTGGAGGAGGATGGGGATGGTCTTGGCGGCGGTCTCGACCACTCCGCCGTCCTCGATGACCATCGCCAGGGTGCCCTCGCCCCGCTCGATCTTGTCGGGGAGCTTGAAGCTCACCGTGCAGTTGCCCTTCGCGTCCACCGCACCCACCGCGCGGGCGACCTGCGCGCCGTCCACGCGGGGCAGGGCGGTGACTTTCGCTCCCTCGGGCAAGCCGCCCTCGGCCCGTTCGACGTGGACCGTGGCCGTCACTTTATCGCCGGGGCCGTAGCCGTCGCGGAGGAACACGATCTGGCTCTTGAGGCGGGGCGGGCGGTAGGCCCGGATGTCGAACTTCCGCTCGGCGGGGGCGTGGCCGTTCCAGGGGTAGGTCACCAGGATGGTGTATTCGCCGCCCGCCTGGCCCTTGGGGACGGGCCAGTGGAAGGCGAGCACGCTGTCCTGGGTGGCCACGGTGCCGGAGCCCACGACGTCGCCCTTCGGGCCTTTGATCTGGATCATGGCCTGGGCGCGTTCCTTGGCTGGCATGGGCGTGTGGTCGCGGGCGTTGAGGACCACGCCTCGGATGTAGACCTTCTCGCCTGGGCGGTAGATCGGCTTGTCCGTGCTCACGTGGGTGAGGAAGCGGTTGGCGCCGCCGAGGTTCTTCGTGGTCGTTCGGGCGGCCAGCAGGTCGGAGCCGACCAGGGCGGCCACGGCCCCCGCAACGGCCAGGGCGACGAGCGTCCGCACGGCTTTTCGCGACACGTTCATCGGGCAGTCCTCCATGCCAGGTGCAGAATGGGAAACGCATTCTGCTGGCTTAGACGCAGCATGCGGGGGCAGAGTTTCATGCCAGCGTGGATTTCTCGGGCCGATGGTGCTGGAGCACCAGGCTGCCCAGGGGACAGCCCAGGTCGCGGGCGATGACCTCGCACTTGGCCTTGAGGACGAAGAAGACGTCCTTGTCCTCCTCGCTCACGGTCTCGTAGTTGCCCTGTCCCTTCGAGATCACGAGGTCGGCCTGGGCGAAGCGGCGGCGGAACTCCTCGGACGTGGTCTCCAGGATGTTGCCCGGGGCATCGGAGCCGTTGTCGATCACCTCCACGATGTCCGTGAGCCCCGCAGTCTGGGCATCGGCCATCGTGGCGTCGTTGATGATCGGGCTGCCCTTGACGACGACGGTGACCCGCTCGCGGGGCATCTGCTCGATGAGGAGGCGGTCGAAGACGATCTCGCCCGCGTTGTCGGCCAGGTAGAGGATCGTGGCGGCGCCGGCGACGGCCTGGCGGAACGCCTCCACGTCGCCGTGGATCGGCGTGGTCAAGGCATCGCGCAGGGTGGCGTTGACCTCGGATTCCTCGAGGTGGGCGTTCACCCCGAAGTCGATGATGTTGCCGGCGATGGCCAGGCGGAGCGCGGTTTCGAGGGGGTCGGGCGAGCTCTCGACTCGCTGCTTCATCTCGGGGTAGAGGGCGAGGGCGGCACGGTTGAACTGCTCCTTGACCTCGCGGTAGGGGTCGGGGTTGCCCGTGAGCTGGCGGATGAGGCGGTGGATCTGCTGTCCGACGGCGGCGGGGGTGGTCCGCAGGTCGAGCTCGCTGGCGGCGCGGAGCGCCTCGCGAAGCACCCGTTCCTGGATGGCCTCGTCGTCGGTCACGAAGCACGTCGCGTCGAGCGCCTGGCGGATGATGCAGGGAATGCAGCCGAGATACGTTCTCATCATTACTCCTGGGAGAAAGGGCCGCGCCATTCGGCAAAACCACCATTCTATCCGGATTCGCCGTTGAGGAGAAATGCGGCAGGCGCGCCCACCCTGCCTTGATCTTTGTGGCCGAAACGGGTTTGATCCACGGTGAAGGAGAACGGTGCCATGAACGGTCGGGTTCTCATTCTGTGTCTTGCCGTGGCGTGTGGAGCGGCCGTTGGCGGGTCGCTGGCGGGTGGGAAGACCCCCGATACGGCGCGTGCCATCCTGCCGGGGCAGTTGCGCATGACGGGCTGGCTGGGCCGTCGGGTGGAGGCGAACTGGCGGAACCGGCTGATGACGGTGAGCCTGGAGGATCGGCTCCGCCCCTTCCGCAGCCCCGCCGAACGCGGGGGATGGAGCGGCGAGCACATCGGCAAATGGCTCCATGCCGCCGCCATCTCGTGGCACACGTGCCGCGACGCCGCTCTCCGCAAGCGGATGGACGACGCGGTGGACGCCCTGATCGCCGCGCAGGCGCCCGACGGCTACCTGGGCACCTACGCCAGGCAACACCGATGGGTCGGCTGGGACGTGTGGACCCACAAGTACAACCTCATGGGCCTCATCACCTACTACGAGTATACAGGCGAGCCCCGTGCCCTGGCCGCGGCGCGCAGGATCGGCGATCTTCTGGCCACCACCTTTGGGGAAGGCGGGCGCGACATCATCCGCTCGGGCACCCACGTGGGCATGGCCGCCACGAGCGTGCTCGAGCCCCTCATGCTCCTGTACCGAGCCACGCACGAGCCCCGATACCTCGCCCTCGCCCACACCATCGTGCGCGCCTATGACCAGCCGCACGGACCGAAGATCATCGCCTCGCTCATGAAAACCCGTTCCGTCGCCCAGACGGCGAACCGCAAGGCCTACGAAATGATGTCGAACCTCGTGGGCCTCTGCGAACTCTATCGCTCCACCGGCGACGCGACGTTCCTCAAGCCGTGCCTCTACGCCTACGAGGACATCGTGGCGAACCAGATGTACATCACGGGCGGCACGAGCCTCGGCGAGCACTTCCAGAAGCCTCACTACCTGCCCGACGCGGGCCGCGTCTCCGAGAACTGCGCACAGGTCACCTGGATCCAGCTTTGCCTTCAGCTCCTGCGGATCACGGGCGACGCGCGCTATGCCGACACGCTGGAGCAGGTGGTCTACAACCATCTGCTCGCCGCCCAGATCCCGAAGGGCCAGGCTCTGTGCTATTTCACGCCTCTGCGCGGCCGCAAGCCCTACAGCCCCGGCATGTCCTGCTGCACGTCGAGCGGCCCGCGGGGCATTGCCCTCACCACCACGTTTGCCTACACCCTCGGGCCGAAGGCCGTGATGGTGAGCTTCTACGAGCCATCGACCCTCGACGCCGAGGTCGGCGGCGTGGGCGTGAAGCTGACCCAGAAGACCGACTATCCCGTCGGCGGGGCCATCGAGATCCTCGTCGAGCCGCAGAAGCCCGTCGACTTCAGGCTCCTGCTCCGCATCCCCCGCTGGTGCGCGGCCTACACCGTGGCCGTGAACGGCAAGCCCCTTCGCACGGAGCCCGGCTCGGGCGTGTGGCTGCCCATCGCGCGCCAGTGGCAGCGCGGCGACACGGTGACGCTCGACCTTGCCATGCCCGCTGTCCGCATCGAGGGAACCCACACCAACAAGGGCCGGCTGGCCGTGCGTCGCGGCCCGCTCGTCCTGGCGGTCGACGCGCGGCTCAACCCCGGCATCGCCGCCACCCGCGTGTGCCCCGTCGCCGAGGCGGGCGGGACGGTGAAGCTCGAACCCGTGGCAGACCCCGAGGGCATCGCAGCCCACGCCTTCAAGGGGGAGGGCCTGGTGCCCGAGGCCTCCGACGACCGTGTGGTCCTCAAGCGCGTGCCCCTCGTGCTCACCAGCTTTGCGGAGGCAGGGCAGACGGGCTCGAACTACTCTGTGTGGATGCCCGGTCCCGACCAGCTCGAGCGGGTCTCGGCATCGCCGTTCCTCTTCGCACGCGAGACCTACAGCCGGAAGGGCAACGTGAACGGAAGCATCGCGGACGGCGACACGGGAACCGTGCGCGTGACCTTCGACGGCTCGAAGCGCGCGGAGGACTGGTTCGCCGTCGAGCGAGCTAAGCCCGCGACCATCAACGCCGTGACCTACGCCCACGGCAGGGTGTTCCACGACGGCGGCTGGTGGGACGCCTCGAAGGCCAAGCCCCGCATCCAGGTGCGGAAGTCCGCGAAGGACTCGTGGGACGACGTGGCGGAGATCGAGAGCTATCCCGCCACGACCGCCACCGATCCCAAGCGCCTGAGGGACGGCCAGGCGTTCGTCGTGCGGTTCCCGCCGGTCAAGGCCGTGGGCATCCGCGTCATAGGGGCGCCCGCGTGCGGCGATAAGCCGGAGCAGAGCTTCGCAAGCTGTGCCGAACTTTTCGGCGTTTTGGAGAAGAAGGACACCCGCTGAGGCCCGTGCCGCGCGCTGGCGAATCGCGGCAGGCCTCATGCTCATGAGCACAGGAGACATGCACGATGCGTAAACGGACAGATGCGCTCGGCGCCGTGGCGATGGCGATTCTGTGGGCTGCGGGCACCGCGGCCGCAGGGGGCGCGGCCGACGCCCAGGAAGCCGCACGGCGGATCCTCGCCGAAGCGGGAGTGCGGGGCGGCCTGGTCGTCCACCTCGGGTGCGGCGACGGCACCCTCACCGCCGCCCTTCGAGCCAGCGACGCCTACCTGGTCCACGGCCTCGACGCCGATCGGGCACACGTGGCCGCGGCACGCCGCCACATCCAGTCCCTCGGCCTCTACGGCAAGGTGGCCGCCGACCGGCTGGCCCCGCCCCGCCTGCCCTACACGGACAACCTGGTGAACCTGCTCGTGGCCGACGACCTCGGGGCCGTGCCCATGGCCGAGGTGCTGCGCGTGCTGGCGCCCAACGGCGTGGCCTGCGTGGCCAAGGGCGACGGGTGGACCAAGACGGTGAAGCCGCGGCCCAAGGACATCGACGAATGGACGCACTACCTGCACGACGCGACGGGGAACGCGGTGGCTCACGACGCCCGCGTGGGGCCGCCCCGCCACATGCAGTGGGTGGGCGCACCCCGCTGGGCGCGGAGCCACGAGCACCTCTCCAGCCTCAGCGCCCTCGTCTCCTCGAACGGGCGGATCTTCTATATCGCCGACGAGGGGCTCGTGGCCTCCGTGAACCTGCCGCCCAAGTGGGTGCTGGCCGCGCGCGACGGCTTCAGCGGCGTTGCACTGTGGACGCGCGCCGTGGGGCCGTGGGAGGGCCAGCTCCGAGGCTTCCGAAGCGGCCCTGCCGAACTGCCGCGTCGCCTTGTGGCCATCGGCGACCGCGTGTTCGTCACCCTCGGCTACGGCAAGCCACTCACCGCACTCGACGCCGCCACGGGCAAGACGGTCAAGACGTATGCCGACACCGATGGCACCTGTGAGATCGTCTCGGCCGACGGTGTGCTCTACCTGGTGGCCGGCGAGATCCCGAAGGAGGCCTACGCCCTCTCGCGCAAGAGCCAGGGGCCGAGCCCCGTGCCGCGCAAGCGACGCCTCATCGTGCTCGATGCGGACACCGGCGGCCTCCTGTGGCGGAAGGCCGACGCCGATACCGGCGAGCTGCTTCCCCTGACCCTCGCCGTGGGCGGCGGACGCCTCTTCTTCCGCAACACGGATGCCCTCGTGTGTCTCGACGCGAAGACGGGCAAGGAGCAATGGCGCGCCGCGCTGCCCGTGAGCCTCAAGCGGCCTGGATGGTCGACCCCCACGCTCGTGGTCTACGGCGACATCGTGTTCACGGCCGACCGCCGCACCACCGCCGCGGCCGCGAAGTCGGCGGATGGGCCGCGGCAGGTCGAGTGGGTGCCCAGCACCGGTGGGGGAGGGCGCCCCGGTGAGCTGCTCGCCTTCTCCGCCGCCGATGGCAAGAAGCTCTGGACAGGCCCGTGCAGCGAGACCTACAACGCACCCGCCGACATCTTCCTGGCCGACGGCCTCCTGTGGACGGGCAAGCTCACAAGCGCCCGCCAGCCCGGCTTCACCGCCGCTCTCGACCCCGCCACAGGCAAGGCCCGCCGCGAGTTCGAGGTCGACCCGATGTTCCTCAAGGTCGGCATGCCCCACCACCGCTGCCACAGGAACAAGGCGACCGACCGCTACATGCTCACCAGCAAGGCGGGCATCGAGTTCATCGACGTGAATACCGGCAAGGTGCTCCTCCACAACTGGGTGCGGGGAGCCTGCCAGTATGGCATCATGCCGTGCAACGGGTTGATCTACGCGCCGCCCCATTCCTGCGCCTGCTTCATCAAGGCCAAGCTCAATGGCTTCCACGCACTGACAGGAGAGGGACGAGGGTCGGGGGTCGAGGGTCGAGGGGAAGAGGGGCGAGGGAAGGAGGGGGAGCGTCTGGAGACCGGCCCTGCCTTCGGCCAACCACTCGACACTCGCCCCTCGGCACGCGCCCCTTCCGCCGACTGGCCCACCCTCCGCCACGACAGCGCCCGCACGGGCTCGACCAATGCCCCCGTCCCCGCATCCCTCGAGGCCCTGTGGCAGGCCGATCTCGGCGGCACCCTCACCAGCCCCACGGCCGCAGGCGGCGCCGTCTACGTGGCCTCGGTGGACACCCATACCGTCCACGCACTCGACGCCCGCGACGGCAAGCCGCGCTGGAGCTTCACCGCAGGAGGCCGCGTCGACTCCCCGCCTACGCTCCACAAGGGGCTCGCCCTGTTCGGCTCCGCCGACGGCCATGTCTACTGCCTCCGAGCCGCCGACGGCGCGCTCGCCTGGCGCTTCCGAGCCGCTCCCGAGGACCGCCGCATCGTGGCCTACGACCAGGTCGAGTCCGTCTGGCCCGTCCACGGCAATGTGATGATCCACGACGGCGTCGCCTACTTCGCCGCGGGCCGCTCCTCGTACCTCGACGACGGCATCCGCATTTGCGGCCTCGACCCGCAGACGGGCAAGGTCGTCTGCGAATCCCGCATCTGGACCCCCGACCCCAAGACGGGGCAGCAGCCCCCGGCCGGGGGGTTCGAGGTCGACGGCGCGCTGCCCGACGTGCTGTCGACCGACGGCGAGTTCCTCTACATGCGCCACGTGAAGCTCGATCGCACCGGCGCCCAGCAGAAGGACAAGGGGGTGCACCTGTTCTCGCCGACGGGCTACCTCGACGGCTCGTGGTGGCACCGCTCGTATTTCGTCTACGGCGACACGTTCAACGCCGGCTGGGCGGGCTGGTGGCGGGCGGGCAACGTGACTCCCGCGGGGCGCCTGCTGGTGCTCGACGACGCGTGGGTCTACGGCTACGGCCGCAACTTCTTCCCCAGCGGCAACGCCGGCCAGTGGCGCACGGGCGAATACTACCATCTGTTCGCCGCGAGCCGCGATCCCAAGCAATACCGCAAGCCGCCGCCGAAGCCCGACCCGAAGCAGAAGGGCAAGAAGGGCCGCCGGCGCCGTGGCGCTACGCGCTCGATGGTGCAGCACCGCTGGGCCGTGCGGGTGCCCATCCACGCCCGCGCGCTCACCCTCGCCGGCCGCACCCTCTTCCTCGCCGGCGAGCCCAACCTCGGCCACGAGGGCGACGAGGCCCTCGACGCCTACGCGGGCAGGAAGGGCGCCACCCTCCTCGCCGTGTCCGCCGACGACGGGAAGGTGCTCGCCGAGCACACGCTCGGGGCGCTGCCCGTCTTCGATGGCATCGCCGCCGCCGCAGGACGGCTCCTCGTCGTGCAGGCCGACGGCAAGGTCGTGTGCCTCGGGAAGAAGTGACTCAGACTTGCCGTGCATCACGAGACGCCGGCGTTTGCGACAGGGCCGAGAAGCCCCCGTCTTCGAGCGGCCCGACGAGGCGGCGCGGGACGGGCGCGCAGGGCGAAGAATGTGTCCGGGGACGTGTTGACACGTGGCCGGTGCCTGGAGAAAGGAGGGCGGAGATGTCGGGCAGGACGCAGTTCTGGCTTGGAGCGGTGATGGTGGCCGTGGCCGTCGGGATCCTCGTGGGGGGCCTCGTGGCGCCCCGGGCCGTCTACAGCCAGGATGCTGGCGAAGGCCGCTCGGGCAACTACGCGCTCGTGGCCAGCAACCTCGCAGGCTCGCGGTCGAAGACGCAGATTATCTACGTGGTCGACGACCGCAACGAGGCCGTCTACGTCATCGAGGCGAGCGCGAGCAAGGCGTCGCGTGCGGAGATGCGCGACTACGTCGACCTGCGCGAGCTGGGCACTCGCCTTCAGATGCGCCGCGCGAAGCAGGAGGAGGCCGCGAACAAGAGGAAGAAATAGCGACCCCGCCCCCCAGTGCTCCGGGCGACGCTCAAGGGCATGGGCTGCACCTGCGTCGGGGGCATCGGCTCGGCCGCGCCGCGTGTGGCGCCGCCAGTCGCCCCAGCGGGAGAGTCTGGCCCCAGATCGCGGGGAGCGCTGTCCGTCGATGCATTCTCCTTCGGCCTGCTGCCCACCGGAGGGGATGGATGGAGGACTGGAAGGGTGGATGGAGGAGGGGCACAACCTGTGGGCTCCTTCTCCACCGACCCATTCCCCCACCCATCCGCTCTTCCAGCCTTCCATTCTTCCACCCTTCCATTCGTCTCCGCAAGGGGCAGACCCCGGCCTGTCTCGGCAAGCTCCCGCGGGAATACCCCCAGTTCCCGGGTCAGACTCTCAGCGGAATGGCCTATTGACATCTGCACCCGCGCCCGGTATCGTCATGGTTAGACAGCGGGTGCCTTCGTGCCGAGGGGTGCGCAGGCACGCTGAGCAGATGTCTCTTGAGGTGGTGCCACGGGGCTCGAGCTGGGCCTCTACCGGCGCTCGGAGAAAGGAGGTCGGCGATGTCGGGCAGGACGCAGTTCTGGTTGGGGGCGCTGATGCTGGCAGCGGCCATCGGGATCCTGGTCGGCGGGTTCGTCTCGCCACGCGTCGTCTACAGCCAGGATGCGGGCGAGGGCCGCTCGGGCAACTTCGCTCTCGTGGCCAGCAATCTCCCTGGCTCGCGGCCGAAGTCGCAGCTCATCTACGTGCTCGACGACCGCAACGAGGCGATGTACGTCATCGAAGCCGTCTCGAGCAAGTCGTCGCGTGCCGAGATGCGCGACTACATCGACCTGCGCGAGCTGGGCACCGGCCTCCAGAAGAAGCGTGCGGAGCGCGAGGCGCGCGAGGAGCGGCGCCGCGGCGTCCGCTAGTGTGCTGCGCGGAAGACCCGCGGCGGAAGTCCCCGCTGCCCTGAGCGACGTCTCTTGGCGGCGCGGGGCACGTCCAAGGTCCGCTTGAGCGTGGCACCGCAGCCACCTGGAGATACAGCGGGTGCCACGCTCAAACTCGTTTGGGCGTGCCGATTGCACGCGGAGGACTCGCCGCTTACGGCGCGAACCTCGCGGCGCCGCGTCCGCTGGAGCGGAGCGCCCGGGCTCCCTGTGCGCCGACAAGCCGCTTGGCCATGTTCCCTGGCTCCCGATGGGCTCCACGTGCTCCCGCGGGTGCGTAGGCCATTGCCAGCAGGCTGCTTGTGTCCTGGCGCGATCGCGGCTCGTTCCGCCGGACCGCTCGGTCCGGCGGCTGTCTTGACTCGCTGTTCTGCCGGGCCTATAATGCGGCGGCCCTGGGGATCTGTGCGATCGCCAGGGCCGCGTTGTCTTGGCCAGTTGGAGTGCCGGTGTGGGCGACCAGAGCGGCGGCAAATCGAGCGAGAGTGTTGGCCACCGCATCATCCGAGCGATGTTCGTGATCATCTTCTTCCAGCTCTTCTGGAAGTTCGGCGGCCTCATCATCACCCTGCTCGTTGGCTCCGTGTTCGGCTCGAGCCCGGAGTCCGACGCCTATTTCTTCGTCAGCGAAACGGTCATCTTCCTCCTCCAGACCCTGTGCCTGAAGGTCTTCATCCCCGTCGTCGTGCCCATCTTCAAGGAGCAGCTCAGCACGGAAGGCGAGAAGGCCGCTTGGCGGTTCGGCAGCACGGTGCTCACGATCACCATCGTGGTGCTGGCGCTCGTGACGATCGGGGGCATCGCCTTTGCCCCGAAGATCACCAGCCTGGTGGCCGAGGGCTTCAACGAGCGGCAGGCCGCGCTCACCACACGCCTCATGCGCTGGACCTTCCCCGGGGTGTTCGCCATCTGCCTGGCCACCGTCACCTACGCGCTGCTCAACAGCTACAACGTGTTTGGCTATGCTGCTGCCGGCGACGCGGCGCAGAAGACCCTGTGGGCGGGCATCTTCCTGGTCGCCGCGGTCACGGGCCTGAGCGTTGCGCAGAAGCTCGATGCTCTGGCCATCGCCTTCCTGGCGGGCGCGGGAGCCACGCTGCTCGTCCATCTGCTGGGCCTCCGCTCGAAGCTCCGTTTCCTGCGCCTCGGCTTCCCGGGGCTGAGCTGGCGGCGGATCGGCATCGAGCTGGGCATCCTGGCCGCCCACGTCGGCCTCCTGGGCGCAGGCCTGCTCGCGTGCCGTGCGCTCGGCCCCTTCCTGCCGTCCGAGAGTGCCGTGCTCGTGCTCCAGCAGGCGGCGCTCATCCTCGTCGTGTCTGCCTACCTGATGCTCCTGTGGTGGCGGGCGCGGGGGCGGAGGACGGCGATGGCCAAGTTCGCCGCTCTCGTCGTGCCCCTGCTCTTCGGCATCCTGTTCGCCAAGTACCGCGATGTGCTCACGAACCTCTTCGCCTCGTTCACGGGCACGGGCGTCTTCTCCGACCTCAAGTATGCACGCAAGATCGGCGAGGCGCCGAACACCCTGGTCATCGCCGCACTCAGCATCGCCATCCTGCCCCATCTATGTGAGCTGGCCACAGGGCGGCGGTGGGACGAGTTCGGCGACGTGATGACCAAGACCGTGCGCTGCATCGTCATCTTCTTCGTGCCGCTCGCCGCCCTCACCGTGGTGCTGCGACGGCCCATCATCCAGCTCCTGTTCGACCGCGGCAACTGGACGGACTACCATCTCTACCACGCGGGCGACGCCCTGGGCCTCTACATCCTCTCGCTGCCGTTCTTCGCCATCGAGAACCCCATTCAGCAGAGCTTCTTCGCCATGCAGCGCATGTGGACGCCCACCCTGGTGGGCTTCCTGGGCACGGGATTCCACATCCTCTTCCTCTTCGTGGGCATCGAGTGGCTCGGCTTCGGCTACTTCGGCGTCGTGGCACTCGTCTACGTGGCCGCACGCGCCTTCAAGAACATCATTCTCCTGAGCGTGATGCGCTACCACGTGAAGATCCTGCCGTGGCGCGAGTCCATCGTCTTCCTGGCCAAGGCGCTCGCCGTGACGTTCGTGGTCGTCCTCGTGGCCCACTACCTCTATCAGCCGCTCAAGAGCCGCCTCTCGCTCGAGCCCTACCGCCGCAAGGAGGTGGTGCTGGACACGTTCAACGTGGAGCTGAGCGGCTGGGAGAGCGACAACGTGGACGACTTCCGCATCGTGCCCAAGGACGACGAAGTGCTCGGCGAAGTCCTCGGGGCCGTGGCCGCCGTGCACGGGGAGAATGCCCTCATCGCCCGCTACCGCCGCTCGCCCCGCCGCGCCGCCGGCCTGCGGCGCGACCTCAGCGGCGTCGACCTCCAGCGCGTCGCCTCCATCCTCTGCACCATCACGGTCGACCGCCCCGCACAGCTCTCCTTCGAGTTTGTGACCCGCGACCGCCGCTCGTTCCCCCATCCGCCCGTCGACGCCTCCGCAGGAGCGGCGAGCCGCGTGGCCCTCGACGTGGCCGACTTCCCGCTCGGCGACAGCGTGGCCGACGTCGTGGGCCTCTGGGTGCGCGACGTCACGCCCGCCAGCCGCGTGGAGGCCGTCCTCACCACCCTGATCCTCGACGACGTCGCCCTCGCGCCCGATGGGGACGGGGCATCGCCCGTCTCCCTGGACACCTTCGAGCCGACGACCGCCACGTGGCACGTGGCGGAACGTCCCGGGGCCGCCACAGGGAGCCCCGCCGCCGTTGCCGACACCGGCGAGCGAGAGAAAGAGCCCGAGCTGGCGCTCCACCTCCCCGCCGACGCGGCGGCGCGCACCGTGGTGCACCAGGGCCTTCGCGTGCTCGGCCTCGCCGAGTGCGACCGCCTGACCTTCAAGGCCAGGGCCGATAAGCCCTGCCGCCTGGACGTGGCGCTGCTTCCCGCACCGGCGGCCGAGGGGGCGGACGCTCCCACACACGCTGTGGACATCGAGGCTGGGGAGCGGCGGAAGACCTACTCAGTGGCCATCGAGCCGTCGGGAGCCCTCCGCGCGGTCGCGTTCCAGGTGCCCGCAGGCGTGGACTTCTGGCTGGACAACGTGGTGTTCGTGCGCGAGCCTCGCGGGCCGAAGGTCCGCGGGGCATCGGTGATGTACGAGGTCACCAAGCTCATCCACGTGCTCGTGCCCTCGGCCGCCGCGTTCGCCGTGTTCGTCGTCCTGCTCTTCGTGCTGCGCGTGCGGGAGGCGAAGGACGCCTGGAGCTGGCTGCGGGAGAAGGCACTGGGGAAACTGCTCGGGAAACTCGGGCGAAAGGCGTGAGGGTCTGCATGGCAATGAAGGCGGTCATCCTGTCGATCGGCGACGAAGTGCTCAACGGCGACATCGTGGACAGCAATGCGGCGTGGCTTGCCGAGCGGCTCAGCGAGATGGGCGTGGAGGTGGTGTGCCACGAGACGGTGGGCGACTGCGAGGAGGAGGCCGAGGAGGCGATCCGCCGCGCTGCTGCGCGAGCCCACATCGTGGTCGGCACGGGTGGGCTCGGACCCACCGAGGACGACCTGACCCGCCACGCGGTGGCCAGGGCCGCCGACGTGCCTCTCGAGCTCCACGAGGAGTCCGTGGCCCACATCGAGGAGCGCTTCCGGCGCCACGGCCGCACGATGCCGCAGCGCAACCGCATCCAGGCCATGATGCCCCAGGGCGCCACCGTGCTGGCCAACTCGCAGGGCACCGCCCCCGGCTTCATCGTGCGCTGCGGAGCGGCCCACGTGGCCGTGATGCCCGGCGTGCCCCGCGAGATGAAGGCGATGTTCGACGACCTCCTCGCCCCCTTCATCGCCGCGCTCCCCATCGAGCGGCGCACCGTGTGCGTCGAGCGGCTCCATCTGTTCGGCATGCCCGAGTCGCTCGTGAACGAGAAGATCCGCCATCTGATGGCCAGGACGGCCAATCCCCTGGTGGGCCTGCGCGTGAGCGGCGGGGTCATCAGCGTGAAGCTCGCCGCGTCCGCACACACGGCGGCCGAAGCATCCAGCCTCGCCCAACGCGGCCGCGACGAGGCCGCACGCATCCTGGGCGACGCCGTGTTTGGCACGGGCACCGACACGCTCCACAGCGTGGTGGCTGCACTGCTCGAGCGGCACGGCAAGACCATCGCCGTGGCCGAATCGTGCACGGGCGGCCTCATCGGAGCCTTCCTGACCGCCGTGCCAGGCATCTCGAGCTTCTTCCTCGAAGACTGCGTGACCTACAGCAACGAGGCGAAGGTCGGCCTGCTGGGCGTGCCGCGCGAGATCATTGAGAAGGTGGGCGCCGTGAGCGAGGACGTGGCCGCCGCCATGGCCAATGGGGTGCGCCAGCGCGCGGGCGCGGACATCGGGCTCTCGACCACCGGCATCGCCGGCCCCACGGGCGGCAGCCCCGACAAGCCGGTGGGCCTCGTCTACGTCGGCCTCGCAACCGCTCAGGACACGGCGGTCAGCCGCCTGAAGTTCGTTGGCACCCGCGAGGTCATCAGGGATCGCGCCGCAAAGGCCGCACTCAACATCGTGCGCCTGCACCTCCAGACCATAGCCCCCGGCGACGGCTGGCACCCGAGCGCGTGAGCGGCCCGTGCCGCGGACCGTCTGCCCCCCTCTCGGACGACCCTATGCCACGCTACAAACTCATCGCCGTGGATATCGATGGCACGCTGCTCGACGGCCGCGCGGAGTTCCCATCCATCGTGCGCGAAGCGCTCCGCCGCGCCCTCGACGCCGGGATGCGGGTGGTCCTGTGCACCGGCCGACGCTACCGCACCGCAGCCCCCATCGCCCACCAGGCAGGCCTCGACCTGCCCCTCGTGTGCCACAGCGGCGCCCTGGTGAAGGACACCGCGACCGACCGCACCCTGTTCGCTCACCCCATGCCCCAAGGCGACCTGGAGCGGCTCCTCGGCGTCCTGTGCGATGTGGGCCTCACCCCGCTCGCCTTCACCGATACCTATGAGACCGGCACCGACCTCTACGTCCCCCGCGGAGCCCCCATCACCCGCTTCCACCGCGACTACCTGGCCAAGAACGCGGGCTGCCACCGCGAGCTCGAGGTGCTCTGGCGCGACGTGCCCGCACCCGTGCTCCAGGTGTGCACCTTCGGCGAGCCCGAGGACCTGGTGCGCATCCGCCCCCAGATCCACGAGCGCATGGCCGGCCGAATCGCGTGCCACCTGCTCAGCTCGGCCAAGTACCTCGGCCACTTCCTCGAGTTCCAGAACGCCGCCGCATCGAAGTGGGCGGCACTCCAGGACCTCCTTGTTGCCTACACCATCGAGCCCGGCCAAGTGGTGGCCATCGGCGACGACGAGAACGACATCTCGATGCTGCGAGCCGCGGGCCTCGGCGTCGCCATGGGCAACGCGCCCCCCGCCGTGAAGAGCGCGGCCGACGTGGTGACCGCCAGCAACGAGGAGCACGGCGTGGCACGCGTGCTCGACAAGCTTCTCGAGGAACGCTGAGCGCGAAGGCTCCCGGTCACTTGCCGAGTCCCGCTTGTGTTGCCCCCGCCCGCCGCAGGAATGGCACCACCTCCACGCCCTGCTCGCTCAGGCGCACGGTCACCGCGCCGTCCCAGCATGTTGCCAGCACCCGCGCTCCCGCCGCTTCGTAGGCCCGCACCGCCTCTGCGCCCAGGTGGTCGGCACGGTTGCTGCATATGGCATACGCAGGCCGCACGGCGCGGGCGAAGGCCGCGCTGTTTGCCAGGGGGCAGCCGTGGTGCGGCACCACCAGCACGTCGGCGGTCAGGTCGGCGCCCGCGTGCATGAGCACCGTAGTGCCGGCGAGCTGGATGTCGCCAGGCAGGAGAACGCGCCGGCCGGCATGGCCGGCGCGCAGGACCAGGGAGTTCTCGTTCTGGTCGTCGGGGCGGACGCGAAGAGTCCAGGCCGTGGGGGCGAGCACGTCGATGACCTGGCCGTTCCCGAGAGCGATCCGGTCTCCCCCACGGACTGGCTGATGGGGGATGCCGCGCGCATCGAACAGGGCCACGAGCCGCCGTCCCGTCCCCGACTGCACGAGCACGGGGCTGTAGACGGCGCGGCCGACCCGGAAGCGTTCGAGGAGCGACGGGATGCCGTTCACGTGGTCGGCATCCGCGTGCGAGACGGCAAGAAGGTCAATCGTCTGCACGCCCCAACTGCGGAGCGCCCGGGTGGCCACCCAGCGGCCCACGTCGCTCTGCCCGTAGCTCCCGCAGTCGCACACCACGGTGGCGCCGTTGGGGTAGCGGAGCACGGCGGAGCTGCCGTGGCGGACGTCGAGCACGGTGAGCTCGAGGGCATCGGGCGGGGCGGGCGCCCGCGCGGCCACGAGGTAGACCAGCACGCCGGCCGCCCAGATCATCAGGGCGCGCGGGCCTGTGAGCCCGAGCCGCTTGCGGGCCACCACCACCAGCCCGAGCGCATAGTACCCCACCACCCAGCCCAGCGCGGGCGGCTGGCAGTAGGTCCATGCCAGCGGCACCCTGTCCGCGATTGCCACCACCTCCGTGAGCGACGTGGCGAGCGCCCGCGCGGGCCACGCGAGCACAGGCCCCATCGCACCCCACACGCTCCCCACGGCCATGTACGCGAACCCCAGAAGCACGAGCATGGCCACGAGCGGCACCGCCACCAGGTTGCACAGCACGGTGATCGGGCTGAAGATGTGGAAGTAGTAGGCCCCGAGCGGCATCACCCCCAGCCAGGCCGGTACGGACAGGCCCAGCGCCCGCGCCACGAGCGACCGGGCGCGGCGAGCCAGCCGTCTCGCCCCGCTCGGCTCGGCAGCGAGAAGAAGCCTGTCCACGGGAGCCGGCGCCGGGATGAGAACGCGCCGCACGTCGTCGCACAGGCACACGATGCTCGCCACCGCGGCAAACGAGAGCTGGAAGCCCACGTTGAACAGGTCGAGCGGCCTGAGCACCAGAAGCACCAGGGCTGCCGCGGCAGCGGCCTGAAGCAGGTCTGGGCGGCGCTTGGCCAGAATCGCCACCACCACCGCAGCCGTCATCACCGCGGCCCGCACCACCGACGGCGGAGCCCCCGTCATCAGCGCATACGTGACCACCGAGGCAAGCACCAGCAGCCCCGAGAGTCTCCGACCCGCCCCCGCCACCACGGCCACGTGCCACACCAGCCACGCCACAATCCCAACGTGCAGGCCGCTGATCGCCAGCACGTGCATCGTGCCCGTGCGCTTGAACGACTCCTCGAGCTCGTCGTCCAGATCCGTCCGATCCCCGAGCAGCAGCGCACACAGCAAGCCCGCAGGGCGCGGAGCATCCGACAGAGCGGTCCGCAGAACCGTCCGCAGCCGCGACCGAGCCAGGTACACGGGACGCAGCGCATCGAAGCCCCCCGGCGCAGCCTCTGTCCAGGGACGCACCAGGCCGGCGGACATCACGAGGTCGATGCCCCTGCGGCGCATCAGCCGAGCGCCATCCAGCGCACCCGGATTGCTCGCGGGGCTGGGCCGGCGAATCTTCCCCATCACAAGGACAGGGTCCCCGTAGCGGATCTCCGGGCGAGCCGCGTACACCACCACCCGAACCCTGGCCCACGCCGACCCCCAGCGGCCGCCGCAGTGCGCTGCGGAAACCCGAAGATCGAAGCGCGTGCGCGACACGTTGCCCCGGCCGCCTGGCACGCCGCCCGACAGGGGGGGAGGAGGGAGGGCCTCGACCTGCGGATCGCTGGCCACGCGGCCCCGCAGCTTCACCAGCACAGCGCCCGTGCCCACGAAACGGGCCAGCCTGTGCGGAGGCGGATGGTGCGCCGGCGAGAGATCGAGACGCAACCAGCCCGCCGCGGCCACAAGCACCCACAGGACCACCGTCGCCGCTCTGGTCGCGCGCGCGCGAAGCAGCACAAGGTGCGTCGCACCCGCTACCCCCGCGACCACCCACAGCCCCCAACTCGGAAGCTGCGTGTGCTCCCTGAGCAGAATCCCCGCGATGAACGCCACGGCCACGGGCACAAGAGGGCGATACGGCGGGAAGGTCTCTGGTGGACTCGCCACAGCCAGGGCCATCCACTCGAGCGGCGGGGTCGACGCGAGGGGACACGATGATAGCAATCGGCCCGTCGGGATGCAAGAAGCCCCAAACGGCGTGAGTCTGACCCGGAATCGTGGGGTATTCCCGTGGGAGCTGCCCGAAGCCCACCGGGTCTTCCCAACCGCGGGGACGAATGGGAGAATGGAAGAGTGGAAGAATGGAAGGGTGGAAGAATGGAAGAGTGGAAGAATGGAAGAGTGGAAGGGTGGAAGCGTGGGAGAATCGAGCGCGTGCGTTCTGCCTTCCCTCCATCCACCCCCCCCAATCCCCCATCCATCCCCTCCGGTCAGCGGGACGTCGATGGGGAACCCATCGCGGCACAGAGGTTCCCGAGATCCGGCGCCAGGCTCCAAACGGCGTTGCCGGCGCAGAAAGTGGTTGGGAGGGTTGACCCTGCCACCGTTATGGAGTAGTATGTGGTGGGTTGTGGTGGATATGCGGCGCCGGAAGCGGGCCGTCCGCGTAGTTTCGGCGGAAGCGTAGGATCACGCAGGCAGATGTTTTACGGCGAATATGTATCGAGCGTGGACGACAAGGGGCGGATCATCGTCCCCGCCAGGCTGCGCGCGACCGTGGCGGATGCGGGGGACGCGGGGTTCGTGATGACCCTGGGCGAGGACGGATGCGTGACCCTCTACACCACGAAGCGGTGGAAGGAGCTGGAACGCCAGGTGAACCGCGCGCCTCAGGGCAGCCGGAGCACCCGCCGGCGTCGACGCTTCCTCTTCTCTCAAGCGGACATGGGAACTTGTGACCGCCAGGGGAGGCTGCGCCTGCCCAACCGCCTGCTCGAAGGGGCGGGGATCTCCCGCGAAGTGGTCGTCGTCGGGGTGAGCGACCAGATCGAGGTGTGGGACAAGGCGCGCTGGGAAGCGTTCAAAGACGAGATGATGGCCGAGCGGGAACACGACGCTGAATCGTATCCGGTGTGAGGAAGGGCCCGCCTTGATGCCCCCATATCTTGCGGCTTGAATTGACAGACCTGCCCATATGTTGTAACTTTAGAAAATTCTGATTTTTTCTGTTTATTCCTCTTGACGGATGTGGCAGGGCCGGCTAGAATCTCGTGGTGGCGATTGGTGGGAATAAGTGGGAGAAACGGCAGATGCGCTTCTTCGGACAGTACTTGCAGCGGCTCGACGCCAAGCGGCGTGTGGTCGTGCCGCGCAAGCTGCGAGAGCTGATCGGAGAGCCCGAGCTGCGCGGCGGCCTGTATGTGACGCGCGGCTTCGACAAGTGTCTCTTCCTGTTTCCCGCGGGACAGTGGGAGGCGGTCGCCGCCGAGTTCTCGGTGGGCCACTTCACCGGGTTCAACGCCCGGATGCTCCAGCGCCTGTTCTTCAGCGAGGCGGTGGATGTGGAGCCGGACAAGCTGGGCCGCATCCTTCTGCCGGACCGGCTGCGCGAGCTGGCGGGGATTGAGGACGAAGTGCTTTTCGTCGGTGCGTCGAATCGCATCGAGCTTTGGAGCCCTGAGCGGTGGGATGCGCTCAAACAAGCCCACGAGGGCCAGTACGAGGAGCTTGCCGAAGCGCTCTACCAGTTGCTTCAGGGCCGCGAGACCCAATAGCCTTGGGAAGTGGCGAGTTCGTTCTTTGATAGGGGACCACGAAGCGGGGAAAGCGGGGCTCTGGACGAGACGGGGAACCAGAGCCCCGCTTCTCAAGACACCTTCGCTGTGTGCCATTGAGCTACGGGGATTGGCTCGGCTCTCCAGCGAGGCTGTCAGGCACACGTCACTCTAGCACGTGGGAGCCCCGCTGTCAAGGGCTGGCGCCGGAAGCCGTTAACACGGCTGATTCCCGGCAACGGGAGCCACCGACCCGCCGCCGCCAGCATAGCGGACGAACTCGCCTCTTCCCTGTTTTTCCTGGCTATGGCGCATGCACACGCCTGTCCTCCTCGGCGAGGTGGTCGACCTCCTGAGCCCCGGCCCGGGACAGCGGTTCATCGATGCCACAATCGGCCCCGGCGGCCATGCGGCGGCAATCGCCGAACGCATCCTCCCCGGCGGGACCCTGCTTGGAGTAGACCGCGACGAGCAGGCCCTCGAACTCGCTCGCGAGCGCCTCGAACCCTTCCAGGGGCACCTCGAGCTCGTTCAGGGCAGCTTCGCCGACCTCGCCGACCACGTCGCCCATCTGGGAGGCGGCCTGGCCGACGGCGTGTTGATGGACTTGGGGGTTTCGAGCGTGCAACTCGACAGCGGCATCCGGGGGTTCAGCTTCGCTGTCGATGGGCCATTGGACATGCGGCTGGACACGCGCGGGGGCCGCACTGCGAGCGGGCTTCTCCAGCGGAGCAGTGCACGCGAGCTCGAGCGGATCCTGCGGGAGTATGGGCAGGAACGCTACGCGCGGCGGATCGCCGGCGCGATTGTGGCGCGGCGCGGCACGTTGCGGAGAACGCTCGAGCTGGCGGCACTGGTCGAGCGGGTGGTGCCACGGCGCCAGCACCGCCTGCACCCCGCCACGAGGACTTTCCAGGCCCTCCGGATCGCTGTGAACGACGAGTTGGGCGAGCTCGAGCGGGCACTGGCCACGGTGCCGCAATGGCTCGCGCCCGGCGGGCGGGTGGCCGTGGTGAGCTTTCATTCTCTCGAGGACCGGATCGTGAAACACACGTTCCGCGACTATGCCCGCGCCGGCGAACTGGAGGTGCTCACGGCCAAGCCCGTGCGGCCCTCGCCGGCAGAGGTGGCGCGGAATCCCAGGGCGCGGAGCGCCCGGCTGCGCGCGGCGCGGCGGACCGAGCAGTAGCGGGCAGACCCGCGAGGTTGGCAACAGATGGCAAGGCACTGGGGACACGACAGCCGCGTGTGGGTGATTGCCATCTTCATTATCGGGCTGTTCGCGGGGCTTCTGGGGCGATTGTGCGTCATCCAGGGGATGGACGTCCACCGCTACCGTTCGCTGGCCGAGCGCCAGCACTTCGCCACCGTCCCGAGGTCGGCCCCCCGAGGCAGCGTGCTCGATGTGCGGGGCAGGCCGCTGGCCATATCCGTGCGGGCAGACTCGGTGTTCGTGGACCCGCGCCTGGTCGAGAACCCGGTACATACGGCGCGGCGGCTGCGCGATCTGCTCGGCGTGGACGCGGAGGCACTCGAGGCCAGGATCGTGCGCAGGCGCGAGGAGGCGTGCGTGGCGAGCGGCCTGTCGGCGCGCCAGGTGCGCCTGCTCCGTGCTCTGCCCGCCCTCAAGGCGCTGGGCGAGAGCGCGCGGATCGAGGACGGGACGCTGGTGGTGGAGACCGCCGCCGTGCCCCACACGAAGGCGCTCGCCGAAGCCCTTGCGCCGATTCTCGCACGCGAGCCGAGCGAGGTCGGGCGCGCTCTCGAGGCGCGCCTGTGCTTCGCGTGGGTGAAGCGGAAGGTCACGGAGGCCGAGCGCAAGCTCGTCGTGGGGGCGGGCGGCCTGGACGGCGTGGGCGTGGTGGGCGAGTACCGACGCGTGTATCCCCATGGGGACCTGGCCGCGCAGGTGATCGGATTCGCCGGCGTGGACGAGCAGGGCCTCGAGGGCCTCGAGAAGGTTCTCGACGGCGAGCTCGCCGGCACGCTGGGGTGTGAGAAGATCGAGCGCGACGCGGCGGGACGGTGGATCAGCCGCGGCTCCACGCTCCGGCAGTCGGCTCAGCGGGGCGCCGACGTGGAGCTCTCGATCGACATCGTGATCCAAGGCTACGTGGAAGCCGCGCTGCGCGAGGCCTGCGACCTGTGGGCTCCCGAGGGGGCGTTCGCCATCGCCCTCGAACCGGCCACCGGCGACGTTGTGGCCGCGGCCTCATTGCCCACGTTCGACCCGAACGACTACCAGGCCTTCGAGCCGGAAGAGCTGCGCAACAGGGCACGCGCACGCTACATCGTGGACTGGATGGAGCCAGGTTCCATTATGAAGCCTTTCGTGTTCAGCGGCGCGCTCACGGAGAAGATCGTGAGCGAGCAGAGCCCCATCTCCTGCGAGAACGGGGTGTGGCTCATCGGCGGGCGCCGCTTCCACGACCACCACGCCTACGGCAATCTCACGGCCGCCGAGGTCATCATCAAGTCGTCGAACATCGGGGCGGCGAAGATCGGCACGCGGCTGGGCATGGCGCGTCTCCACCGCTACCTCACCCGCTTCGGTTTCGGGCAGGCCACGGGATTCGACCTTCCCGGCGAGAACCCCGGGCTGCTGCGCCCGGTGGACCGGTGGACCAGCTACTCGCTTCCCTCGATCAGCGTGGGCCAGGAGATCTGCGTGAACTCCCTCCAGATGGCCTGCGCCTACGGGGCCATTGCCAACGATGGCGTGCGGATGCACCCGCGGCTGGTCCGCCGCGTCCGCCGCCCGGACGGCACCTGGCTCGAGCGTCCGAGCTGCGCGGCGCGGCGCGTGATTCCCGCTCAGGTGGCTCGGCGGGTGCGCCGCGTGCTCCTGCGCACGGTGGAGGAGGGCACCGGGAAGCGCTCGCGCATCGCAAGCTACAGCGTGGGGGGGAAGACGGGCACGGCACAGCGTCCCTCGCGAACGGGCGGCTTCTCCCACACCGAGTTGATCTGCTCGTTCGTGGGCATGGCCCCGATCGAGCGGCCGCGCCTCGTCGTCATCGTCTCGCTCGACCGGCCGAGGAAGCACACCGGCGGGAGGCACTTCGGTGGGACGGTGGCGGCCCCGGTCGTCGGGCAGATCCTGAAGCAATCGCTGGCATATCTGGGCATCGAGCCCGACAAGCCCGCCGTGCTCGCCCGATGGGGGTTGGCCGATGCGCGGGGGAAGGGGAACCGATGAGACTGAGCGACCTGATACGACCCCTCGAGGATGCCCTGCTCGTGAACTACGGCGAGCGCAGTATCCGCGGCCTGAGCCTCGACTCGCGACGCGTGAGCCACGGCCACCTGTTCGCCGTCGTCTCTGGCCCGCACTGCGACGGCACCCGCTACGTGCCCGACGCCATCGCCCACGGCGCCACGGCCGTGCTCGCCTCCAGGAAGGTGTTCGTGCCTTCGGACGTGGCGCTGATCCTCGTGCCGAACGTGCGCCGCGCCCTTGCTGAGCTGTGCGCGCACTACTACGGCCGGCCGGCCGACTTCGTCCGCACCGTGGGGGTGACGGGGACGAACGGCAAGACGACGGTGGCCATGCTGGTGCGGTGCCTGCTGGGCGCGGCCGGGCTCCAGGCCGCACTGATCTCCACGGTGGTCCACCAGATCGGCACGCGGCGCCTCCCCTCGGCCAACACCACGCCCGAGAGCCCCGACCTCCAGGCCTTCTTCGCCGAGATGGTCGAGCGCCACATCCGCTACGCCGTGATGGAGGTCAGCTCCCACAGCCTCGACCAGCACCGCGTGTGGGGCATCCCCGTCGAGGTGGCCGCACTCACCAACGTGACGTCCCACGAGCACCTCGACTATCACATCACCTTCGAGCGCTACCGCCTGGCGAAGGCCCGCCTCTTCGAGTCGCTCGCACCATCGGCCACGGCCGTGCTCAACGCCGACGACCCGAACTGCGGCTTCTTCGCCGACCAGTGCCGCCACGGCCGCGTGATGACGTATGGCCTGACGGGCGGCACCGACGTGAGCGCGACGGTGGAAGCAACCGATCTGAGCGGCATGACGGTGCGCCTGAGCACGCCCGTGGGCCAGCAGCGGGTCCGCTCGCCCCTCATCGGCGGCTACAACCTCGAGAACCTCCTGTGCGGCACGTGCTGCGGCCTTGCCCTGGGGCTCGACCTGCCGGCGATGGCCGCAGGCATCGAGCGCTTCACCGGGGCGCCCGGGCGCCTCGAACGCATCGACGAGGGGCAGCCCTTCACCGTGCTCGTCGACTACGCGCACAACAACGGCGGCCTCCAGAGCGTCCTGACCACGCTGCGGCCCCTCGCGGAGCCAGGCCGCCTGATTGTGGTCTTCGGCGCCGGGGGCGACCGCGACCCGTCCAAGCGCCCGCTCATGGGGGCCACCGCCTCCGAGCTGGCCGACCGGGTGGTGCTGACCGCCGACAACTCGCGGTCGGAGCGCAGCGAGGACATCATCGCGGCGATCGCGTCGGGCACGGACGGCGGCGGCGCCGACGTGGTGGTGGAGGCGGACCGCCGCGAGGCGATTCGCCTGGCCGTGGACGCCGCGGCGCCCGGCGACGTGGTGCTCATCGCGGGCAAGGGACACGAGAACACCCAGGAGATCGAGGGGATCCGACACCCGTTCGACGACCGGGACGTGGCGCGGCGCGCGCTGGGCGGCCTGGCACAGCGCCGGGCGAAGCGGGCGGGGCGTGGCGCCCTGTCGGCCAGCGGGATCACATAGACGGGCACGAGGGGGGTTCACCCGCCTCGGAACGGAGGCGAGGAGGTATCACGTGCGGAGGCTAGAGCGATGCTGAGCACGACCGCGCGGCCCGCACGGCAGGAAGGCAGTCCAAACGTGGGTGCGGAGACGTTCGGCCTCATCGTCACGGACGAGCGTGGCCTCGTCTCGTGCTTCTCTTCGGATCTCGAGGGCATGGGCCTCGACGTGTCGCCCGAGCGGATCGGCCGGCACTGGAGCGAGCTGTTCCCGAGCTTCCGGCGCGTGCCCACCTCGGCGGGAGACGACGGCGACCTGGTCGTCATCCTCGAGAGGAGCCGCAGAGCGTTCCGCGTTGCCAAGCGCCCTGTGGTCGGAGTGAACGGCATGCGGGGCGGCGAGATGCTGTTTGTGCGGCCCTTCGAGGACTCCGGGCACGAAGCCGTCAACGTGAATCAGCTCGCGATCCTCAGCGAGCTGGCCGCCGACGTGGCCCACGAGATCAACAACCCGCTGACGACGATCTCCGGGTGGATGCAGATCTTCCTTACCGACGCGACGGGCGATGAGCCCCCGCGCAAGGAGATCGAGTCGATCCAGGAAGAACTCGAGCGCATCGCGAAGATCGTCGACCGTCTGCTCGTCTTCGCACAACAGCCGGGCACCGACGTGCAGCTTGTGGACGTCAACGAGCTGCTGCGCAGCGTGGTCGCGTTCGTGCAGCACCAGATGCGAAATGCCGGGGTGCGGGTCCACAGCAGCCTCTCGCCGAGCGTTCCTGCGATCGAGGCGAATCCCGGCCAGCTCAAGCAGGTCTTCTACAACCTCACGGTGAACGCTCGCCAGGCGATGTGCGGCGGGGGCGAGCTGCGGGTCTCGACCCGCCCGACCGGGGACGCCTCGTGGGTCGAGGTGCGATTCGAGGACACGGGTCACGGGGTGGCCGAGGACGTGCGGCACCGGCTTTTCGAGCCGCGCTTCACCACCCGCGAGGCCGAGGGCGGCAACGGGCTGGGCCTCTCCGTGAGCCGCGACATCGTGCGGGGGATTGGCGGGGAGCTCGATCTCGAGTCCAGTTCGGCGGCGGGGAGCGTGTTTCTCGTGCGGCTTCCTGTGCCCAGCAGCGATGGCAAGCAGCGGCGCGCCGAGGCGTCGCCGCGGAGGTAAGGGATGGTCAGCAAGAAGGATGCCTCGGTGTCCCCGCGACCCACGATCCTGCTGGTGTGCGAGCCGAACAGCCCGCTCCAGCCAGCGGCGGACGCCCTGAAGGCCGAGGGCTTCCGCGTGCGCCAGGCACGCTCGACCTATCGGGCGATTGTGGAGCAGACCGCGAGCCCCGCCGAGATCGTGCTCATCGACACCTCGCCCCTCCTCGAACGCGACATGGAGGTCTTCGAGGTGTTCCGCTCGCTGGCGCCGAGCCCGTTCCTGCTGGCGAGCTTTCCTGCCTCCGCTCGCGAGAAGGCGCGCGCCGCCCTCGAGAGCGGCGCAGACGCCTACGTGCTCGAGCCCTTCGACCCGCGGGAGATCACCGTGCTCCTGCGCCGCAGCCTCGAACGCCGCCAGGCACCCGGCGAGCAACTGCCCCTGAACGAGAAGCTCGCCTCGTTGGCCCGCTTTGCCGCCGGCGTGGCCCACGAGGTGAACAACCCGCTGACCACCGTCTCCGGATGGGTCCAGCTCTCGCTGAGCGACATGGCCGACGACGATCCGGGCCGCCAGACCTTCGAGACGATGCAGGAGGAGATCGAGCGCATCGCATCCATCGTGCGCAACCTGCTGTGCTTCGCGGGCCAGCCGCCCCTCGACGAGGAGCCCGTGAACGTCAACGCACTGCTCGAGGACCTGCTCAGCAGCGTGGCCCACGAGGGCGTGCACGTCGCCTCGTACCTGCACGAGGAGCTGCCGCTCATCCTCGCCAACAGCGCACAGCTCCGCCGCGCCTGCGAGAACATCATCCAGAACGGCCTGAAGTGCCTCGATGGCCGGGGCGAGCTGCTCGTGGCCACCCGCCCCGTGAGCAGCGAGGACCAGGTGGCCATCGAGATCGCCGACGACGGCCCCGGCATCCCGGCCCAGAACCTCTCGCGGATCTTCGACCCCTTCTTCAGCGATGGCGACGACGGCCCTGGCCTCGGGCTCTCCGCCGCCTACGGCATCATCCAGGGCCATGGCGGCACGATCGAGGTGACGAGCCAGGAAAACGAGGGCACGCGCTTTGTCATCCGTCTGCCGCTCCACAGGCTCCGCTCGCGCAACAGGATCCTCGAATATGCAAAATGACATCCGCATCCTGGTGGTCGACGACGAGCCGAAGATCTGCCGGATGATCGTGGCCCTGCTCTCGCGCGGCGGCTACGCCGTGGACACCTGCCTGGACGGCACCGAGGCTCTGGAGAAGTTCCGCGCCGCCAGGTTCGACCTGGTCATCTCCGATCTCCGCATGCCCGGCGTCAACGGGTTCGACCTGATCCGCCAGCTCAAAGCCCTCCAGCCCGACCTGCCGGTCATCGCGGTCACCGGCCACGCCACCACCGACACCGCGGTCCACGCCCTCCAGAGCGGTGCGGACGACTACATCCCGAAGCCATTCAACATCGAGAAGGTCCGCGAGACCGTGGCGGCCGTGCTCCAGAGCCGCGAGGTCCTGGCGGCGGCGGGCGCGGCGGCCCAGACCGAGGCAGCGGCCACACGCCCGGCCACCACGGGAGCCAAGGAGCTGATCGAGGTCAACAGCCGCCTCGAACACCGCGTGGCCGAGCTGCTCTCCGTGCAGGAGACGGCTCGTGCGATCGCCGGCGAACTGCGCCTCGACGCCATGGCCGAAACGGTGATGGACGGTGTGGCGGCGCTCACCGGGGCTCGCTCCGCGGCCTTCTCGCTGGTCGACCCCACCGGCGGGGGCCTTGTGGTCGAGGGGTGCCGGGGCGGCCAGCTCACGCGCACCACCGGGGAGCGCTACGCCATCGGCGAGGGACTTCTCGGCTGGGTGGCGCACCACCGCGTGCCGCTGCTCGTCTCGGCCATCGAGGACCAGCCCGTCTTCCGCGAGGCCGCCAGAGCCGAGGGCTGCGAGAGCGGAACCTTCCTCGGCGTGCCCCTCCTGCACCAGGACGAGCTGCGCGGCGTCGTCGGCGTGGCCGACAAGGAGGGCGGCGGCGCGTTCGACGAGCACGACATGCGGCTCCTCGTGTGCCTGGCCCCCCACGTGGCCATCGCCGCGGAGAACGCGCGCGCCTACGGACGCCTCCAGGAGAGCGCCTTTGCCGCCCTGTGCGCCATGGCCGACAGCCTCGAGGTGCGGGAGACCTACCTGCGCGGCCACTCGAAGCGCGTGGCCGACTACGCCGCACGCACGGCCAGCGTGCTGGGTCTGGCGCCAGGCGCAATTCGCACGCTCCGCCAGGGTGCCCGCCTGCTCGACATCGGCGCGCTCACGCTCAGCGGCGGCGCTCTCGGGCGGCCCGGGCCGCTCACCGACGCCGAGCGCGAGGGCCTCAAGCAGCACCCGCGGCGCGGCGAGAGCATGGTGGCTGCACTGGGCTTCCTCGATGGCGTCCTGCCCCTGATCCGCAGCCACCACGAGCGCTGGGACGGGCAGGGCTACCCCGAGGGCCTCAGCGGCCCGCAGATCGACCCGCTCGCACGCATCCTCGCCATGGCCGATGCCTACGACGCCATGCTCTCGCCGCGCCCGCACCGACAGGCCAGGACCCCCGAGGAGGCTCTCGACGAGCTGAGCCGCGAGGCCGGCGCACAATTCGACCCCACGCTCCTGGAGTCGTTCCGCGAGGCCGTGGACGGCATGGCCTGACCAGGCCCGGCCCACGGAACGCCCGGAGAGGAACCCACCACTGAGGGATGCACGCACAGTGGCAGAGATGAACCTCACAGTTGCGGACATTGCGGCGGCCACGGGCGGCCGCGTGGCGCAGGGCGACCCCGCGGCCACGGCAAGCGGAGTGTGCACGGACACGCGCACCCTGGCCCCGGGCGACCTGTTTGTGGCTCTCGTGGGCGAGGTGCACGACGCGCACGACTACCTGCCCGCCGCCTGCGCGGCGGGGGCCGCTGGAACTCTCGCGGCACGCTGCCCCGACGGCCTGCCCCCCAACTGGCCGGTCGTGCTCGTGCCCGACACGACCCTGGCCTACGCCGCACTGGCCGGCTGGTGGCGCCAGCGGATGCCGGCTGGCGTCCTGGGCATCACGGGGAGCAACGGCAAGACCACGACGAAGGAGATGGCCGCCCATCTGCTCGCGGCGCTCGGCCCCACGCTACGCTCCGAGGCCAACCACAACAACCACATCGGCGTGCCCGAGACCCTCCTGCGCATCCGCCCCCACCACCGCTTCGCCGTGGTGGAAATGGGCACGAACCACTTCGGCGAGATCGAGCGGCTGGCCCGCCTCGTGCGTCCCAACGTCGGCGTGATCACCAACATCGGGGCCACCCACCTCGAAGCCTTCGGCTGCGAGGTGGGGGTGGCCCACGAGAAGGCGCGTCTGCTCGACTTCCTTGCGCCCGGCGGCCTCGCAGTCCTCCACGCGGACGACCCGGGGAGCCGGGCCATCGCCGACGCGCGCGCCGGGCGGACGGCCACGTTCGGCTTCGCAGGCGATGCCCAATGGCGCGCCACCCACGTGGCCCTCGGCACCGAACACGTGGGGTTCACGCTCGCCCGCACGGGCGAGCGGGTCATCGTGCCCGTGGCGGGCGGCTGGCAGGTGAGCAACTGCCTGGCCGCCATGGCGGCGGCATCCGAAATGGGGATGGCCGTTCGCGAGGCGGCGGCGCGGATGGCCGGATTCGTGGGGCCGAAGTGGCGCATGGACGTCCAACAGGTCGGCGATCTCACCCTGATCCTCGACTGCTACAACGCCAACCCGACGTCGATGCACGCCGTGCTGGAGGAACTGGCGCGCCGCCCCGCGCCGGGCCGCCGGGTGGCTGTGCTCGGCGACATGTTCGAGCTCGGCCCGATGGCTGAGGATGCCCACAAAGCCGTCGGAAGGCTCGTAGCATCGGCAGGAATCGACCTGGTGTGTGCCGTCGGAGAGCAGTCGGCACTGCTCGTGGGCGAGGCTCTGCGGCAGGGCCTGCCAGCGTCGCGGGTGACCTGGGCAGCGGACGGTGAGGAGGCCGCGCGATGGCTGCGCAGCCGCCTGGAAGCGGCCGACACCGTCCTTTTCAAGGGCTCGCGCGGGATGCACCTCGAAGATGTGGCCGAGGCCGTGGTGGCCTGGGCAAGGGCACACGCGCAGCCCGTGGGCGTCGGCGGACCCGCAGTGGCCCGCCACCCAAGTGGGGGTGTGTGAAAAAATGTCGGCAAATCGCCTCAGGGAGTACTGGCTTCCCGGAGCGTGGCGGGGCGTGGCGTCGCCAGGCTACGCGCACCGGTCGCGGTGGCACGCACTGGTCGAGGAGCTTGGCGGGATACGGGCCCTCAATTCCGGGGCGCCTGCACCCTTCTACGAGACCCTGGGCAGCCCCGTACTCGAGACAGGAAGCATCGACATGAGCCTCCTTACGGAAGCGACCGAGACGGAGCAGCTCGACGAGCTCCAGCGGTTCGTTCTCGAGCAGCTCACGCGCCACGAGCGTCTCGTGCTCCTGCTGTTCTACGCGGACGGCCTGAGCCTCGACGAGATCGCCGAAGTGCTCGAACTGCCCGGGGCCACCGTGGCCGGTCTGTTCGGCAGGACTCTGGAGACGCTGCGGTCGCACTTCGGCTGACCGCCGCCGCGCGCGGATGGCACCCGCCGCCGCAGCGCAGGAGAACCAGGCCTTGGCACGTGGAGCAGCAACGACTCTGGACGCGACTACCACGGAGGGGCGGCCCCTGCGGGGCGTCACCCATGGCATCCTCGCCATCGCCATCGTGCTCCTGGCGTTGGGGCTCGTGATGGTGGCCAGCACCGCTCCCGCGCTCAATCCCGCCCAGGCTCGCTACCTCGTGCTCCGCCACACGCTGTGGCTCGTGGCCTCTCTGGGGGCGATGCTCCTGGCCACCTCGATCGACTACCACACCCTGCGGCGCTACAGCGTGCCCGTGCTCTTCGTGTCGCTGGCGAGCCTGGTCGGCGTGCTCGGGTTCGGAGTTGTCATCAACGGGGCGCGGCGCTGGTACCGCGTGAGCAGCTTCCTGAGCATTCAGCCCTCCGAGTTCTTCAAGGTGGCGCTGTGCCTCTACATGGCCGACTTCCTGGCACGCGAGCAGGAGCGGATCAAGACGTTCTTCAAGGGGTTCCTCCAGCCCGTGTGCATCATGGGCGTCGCCTTCGGCCTGATCCTGATGCAGCCGGACTTCGGGACGGCGCTGCTGATCGCCGTGGTGACCTTCGGCATGCTCTTCGTGGCTGGCATCCGCATCGTGCACGTGCTCCCGGCGGTGGTCGCGTCGGTGCCCCTGCTGGTCTACATCGTCACGGTCGTGCCCTACCGGTTTCAGCGGATCCTCACGTTTCTCGACCCGTGGGCCGACGCTCAGGGGTCCGGCTACCAGATCGTGCAGTCGCTCATCGCCCTTGGCTCGGGCGGCCTGTTCGGCGTGGGGCTGGGCAACAGCCGCCAGAAGCTCCTCTACCTGCCCGAGGCGGGCAGCGACTTCGTGTTCGCGATCATTGGCGAGGAGTTCGGCCTGTTCGGCTGTGCGGTGGTGGTCCTGCTGTTTGCCCTGCTCTTCTGGTGCGGGATTCGGGTCGCGCGGAACGCGCGCGACATGTTCGGTTCGTTGCTGGCCTTCGGCGTCACGTTCACCATCGGGCTTCAGGCGGCGGTGAACATCGCGGTGGTCACGTGTTCGGCCCCCACGAAGGGGCTGGCGCTGCCGCTGGTGAGCGCGGGGGGCTCGTCGCTGGTGGCCACGGCGGTGGCGGTGGGTTTGATGATGAATGTGGCGTCGAGCATCGAGGCCGAGGCGCAGCCCGGCCAGGTGGGCGCCGCGCGGACATCGGGGGCCTCATGAACGTTCTGTTAGCCGGGGGTGGCACGGGCGGCCACCTCTTCCCAGGGTTGGCGCTGGCCGAGGAGCTGCGGCGGCGGCGGCCGGGCGAGCGGTTGCTCCTGCTGTGCACCGACCGCGATCTGCACTACGCGGGCCTGAAGGACGCGGGCGTGGAGGCCAGGGCGCTTCCCTCATCGCAGCGCGGCTCCCTGCCGCGGCGCGTTGCCGCGATGGCGCCGGCCCTGGCGCGGTCCATGGCAGCCCTGGCAGGGTTCCGGCCCCACGCTGTCGTGGGTCTTGGGGGATACGGGTCCGTGGCGCCCGTGCTCTGCGGTGTCCTGCGGGGCATCCCCTCGGTGCTGCTCGAGCAGAACGTGCTTCCGGGCCGGTCCAACCGCCTGCTCTCGCGCGTGGTCGACGAGGTGGCGTGCCAGTGGGCCGAGTCGGCACGCTACTTCCGCTGCCCGCGCAAGGTGTGCGTGACGGGCAACCCCGTGCGCTCGCTGGTCGTGCGACGCGACCGCGCCGCGGCCGCCGCCGAGATGGGGCTGGCCCCCGACCTGCCCACGCTGCTCGTGATGGGCGGCAGCCAGGGCGCCCGGCCGATCAACGACATCGTGGCGGCCGCGATGCCCGACCTCGCACAGGCGGGGCCCGACACGCAGTTCATCCACCTGGCGGGCGAGGCCGACGCCGAGCGAGTCCGTGCCGCCTACCAGCAGCACGGGCTGCGCGCACGGGTGTTCGGCTTCCTGGCCGACGTGGCGCTGGCCTACAGCGCGTGCGACCTGGCGCTCTCGCGCGCGGGGGGCACGAGCATCGCCGAGTTCACGGCCCTCGGCATCCCTTGCGTGCTCGTGCCCTACCCCCACGCGATGGACAACCATCAGCACCTGAACGCCCGGGTGCTCGAATACCGTGGCGCGGCCGTGCTGGCCGAGCAGGCCACGCTCACGCCGCAGGCTCTGGCACGGCAGGTGGCGGCGCTGCTCGGCGACCGCGCGCGGCTGGGCTACATGGCCCGCCAGAGCCAGCTCATGGGCGTCCCGCGTGCTGCCGCCGTGGTGGCCGACCGCATCGAGGGTCTCGTGGCGGGGACTCGGCGCGAGCGCCCGCCGCTCGTTGCACGCCTGCTCGCCGGCAGGGGGTCGATCTAGATCGCCACCTCGTTCGCCCCAGAGGCGGGGCGGAGAGGGGATATCGAGGGAACGATGACGCTGGCTGGACGCCAAATCCACTTCGTTGGCATCGGGGGCGTGGGCATGAGCGCGCTCGCCCGCATGGCCCTCGACCAGGGCGCCGTGGTCTCGGGCTGCGACGCCCGCGACGGCGCCGCGGTCCGCGCGTTCGTCGAGCGGGGCTGCACCGTGCACCGGGGGCACGACGCCTCGCACCTGCTCGGCGTGGAGCTCGTGGTGCGTTCCTCGGCGATCGCCGAGGAGAGCACCGAGATCCAGGCCGCGCTGCGAATGCACATCCCCGTGGTCAGCCGGGCCAGGATGCTCGCCCGCTTCATGGCAGGCCGCTGCGTCATCGGCATCGCAGGCGCACACGGCAAGACGACCACCACGTGGATTGTGGGCAAGCTGCTCATCGAGGCGCGCCGCGACCCCAGCGTGGTCGTCGGCGGCATCGTGCGAGAGCTCGGCGGCAACTACCGCCTCGGCAGCGGCGCGTGCTTCGTGGCCGAGGTGGACGAGAGCGACGGCTCGCTTCTCGAATTCTCGCCCCACTACTCGATCGTCACCAACATCGATCACGAGCACGTCGACCGCTACCCCGACCTGGCGTCCATGCAGGAGACCTTCCGCCGCTATCTGGCGCGCACGGAGCCGGGGGGATGCGTGATCGTCGGAGCCGACAGCGCGCCCGCCGTCGAGACGCTCGGCGCCTGGGAGGGCCAACGGACGACCTACGGCTTGTGCGAGGGCGCCGACTTCCAGGCGACCAACGTGCGCCTGAACTGCATGAGCGCCACCTTCGATGTGAGCCGCCCGAGCGGCGAGCTCAAGGACCTCGTCCTCGCTCTCCCCGGACGCCACAACGTCCAGAATGCCCTGGCCGCCGTGGCCCTGGCCGCCGAGCTCGGCATCGCGGACGACGTCGTGCGCCGCGCCTTCTCGCGCCTCACCAGCGTTGGCCGCCGGCTCGAGACCAAGGGCACCGCGGGCGGCGTGCTCGTGCTCGACGACTACGCACACCACCCCACCGAGATCCAGGCGCTCCTCGATACCGCGCGGCGGGTGGCGAAGGGGCGCATCATCGGCGTCTTCCAGCCGCACCGCTACACGCGAACGCTCCATCTGGCCGATCGATTCGGCACGTGCTTCGAGGGACTCGATCTGCTGGTGATCCTCCCGATCTACGGGGCAGGCGAGAAGCCCATCGACGGAGTGGATGCCGGGCTCATCGAGCGCGCCGTGCGCGAGCATGGCGGGCCGCCCTGCGTGTGCTGCGGCGACGCCGATGCCGCCCGCTCCTTCCTGCTCGGCGTCCTCGAGCCCGGCGACACGCTTCTCACGATCGGCGCGGGCGACGTGTATCGCCTGGGCGAGCAGATCCTCGACGGCCTGGGTGGGGAGGGCCGCGCATGAGCCTGTTCGACGACTTGCACGCAATCACCCTGATCGACGAGCGCATGGCGCTCCACACCTCGTTTGGCGTGGGCGGGGAGGTGAGCTACTTCATCACGCCGCGCTCGTGGGCCGAGCTCGAGCTGGCGCACGACCGGTCGCGGGCTGCGGGGCTCCGTGTCCGCGTCCTCGGCCGAGGGTCCAACATCCTTGTGACCGACGAGTACCACTGCTGCGCCGTGATCTCGACGGAGGCCCTGGTCGGGGTGGCGCGCACGGGCCTGCGGGTGGACGCCGGCGCAGGGCTGGCCCTGCCCCGTCTGCTGGCCGCTGCCGAGGCGTGGGGGCTTGGCGGCTTCGAGCCGCTGGCGGGCATCCCCGGCTCGGTGGGCGGAGCGGTGGCGATGAACGCGGGCGGACGCCACGGAACCATCGGCGAGCGCCTCGTGGGGGCCATGGTGGCCTGCCCCGATGCCGGCGTGCGGTGGGTCGAGGCGGGCGACCTGGGACTCTCCTATCGCGGGTCGAGCGTCGTGGAGGGCTCCCCCGTTGTCCTGTCCGCCACCTTCGAGCTCGAGCGCGCGGCACCGAGGGGCCTCCAGGCCCGCCGACGCTCGATCACGGCCGAGAAGCGCGCCGCACAGCCCATGGGCGCGCGCAGCGCCGGCTGCGTGTTCAAGAACCCGCCAGGCCAGAGCGCCGGCCGCCTCATCGACCAGGCCTGCCTCAAGGGCACCAGCGTGGGCGACGCCGCGGTCTCCCACAAGCACGCAAACTTCATCGTCAACCGCGGCAAGGCCCGGGCGAGCGACATCCTGGACCTGATCGGCCTCGTCCGCGACCGCGTTCTCGACCGGTTCGGAGTGTGCCTGGAACTCGAGATCGAGATCTGGGCTCCAGAGGAGAGCACCCGCTCGGCATAGCCCGGCGCGGGGCGCCGGAGAAGGAGGCATAGAGCATGACGGAGCAACGCAAGCCGTGTGTGGGCGTGCTCTACGGCGGCATTTCGTCCGAGCGTGAGATCTCGCTGGCCACCGGCGAGGCCGTTGCGCGGGCACTCGGCGACGTGGGGTACCCCGTGCGGCTCCTGGACGTTCGCGACGTGCCGATCGGCGAGTTGAGCCTGGAGCAGATGGACGTGGCCTTCATCGCTCTGCACGGCGCGTTCGGCGAGGACGGCGGCGTGCAGTCCGTCCTCGAGGTTCAGGGTGTGCCCTACACGGGCTCCGGCGTGCGCGCCAGCCGCCTGGCGATGGACAAGGTGGCCTCGAAGCTGTGCTTCCGCGGCGCCGGCGTGCCCACACCGCCGTTCGTGGAGATCGAGGCGGCCTGGCACGACGAGGTGCGCATCGACGCCGCGCACACCCTCGGCTTCCCCATGGTCCTCAAGCCCGCGTGCCAGGGCTCGAGCGTGGGCATCACCGTGGTGCGCGACGAGAGCCAACTCCCCCGCGCCATCGCACACGCCTTCGAGTTCGACGACCGCGTGATTGCCGAGAGCTACGTCACCGGCCGCGAGCTCACCGTCGGCATCCTCGACGATCAGCCGCTGCCCATCATCGAGCTCCTCTTCGAGGGCGACCTGTTCAGCTATAGCGTCAAGTACACGAAGGGCGCCGCGACCCACGTGGTGGACCCCGACCTGCCGCCGGGCATGACCGAGCGCGTGAAGCTCGCCGCCATCGCCGCGCACCGCAGCCTGGGGTGCCGCGGGTGCACGCGCGTGGACTTCCGCCTCGCCGCCGGCGGCGAGCCCTATGTGCTCGAGGTCAACACCATCCCGGGGATGACCGAGACCAGCCTGCTGCCCGATGCCGCCGCGGCCGTGGGGATCAGCTTCCCCGCGCTCTGTGAGCTGGGGGTGAACCTGGCCCTCGAGATCGGCCCCAGAGGCGCCGTGCCCAGGCTCGTTCACCAGTAGCACCCGCGAACTCGGCGCACAGCGCCAGGGAGATAGCCCATCGTGGCCGCTCGGAACAAGAAGGTCAAGGAACGCAAGTGGCCGGGTCTGCGCTACGTCGCGGGGCGCATCGCGGCTCTGCTGCGCACCGGTCTCGTGGCCATTGGCGTGCGCGGCGCGCTGCTCGGCGCACTCATTGTCGCCGCGCTCTGGGGGATTCACCTCGCACGCTGCGAGGTGGCGCGGATGCCCCGCTACACGGTCTACCCCGCCCACTTCCGCGCCCAGGCGCCCCCATGGTGCGCCGAGGACATCCAGGGCGTGAGATTCCCCCAGGAGTCCTACAGCATCCTCGACCCCGCGCTTACCCACGACGTGGCCCAGGCCTACCTCGCCTGCCCCTGGGTGAAGGCCGTGCGGCACGTGCGCAAGCGCTTCCCCAACGGGCTCAGCGTGGACATCGAGCTTCGCCAGCCGGCCGCCTTCGTCCGCCTGCCCGAGGCATGCTGCGCGATCGACGACGAGGGGGTGCGCCTCCCGCTCGACTACACCGAATGGGACCACGAACGCCGGCCCCTCCCCCTCGTGTTCGGCGTCAAGCACCAGCCCCCGCAGCCGGGCAGGCGCTGGCGCGACCCCGGCGCTCAGGCCGCCGTCTCGGTGCTCAACGCCCTGGCCGCCGAGCCCACGATCCTGGGCCAGATGCAGTTTGTGGACGTCGGGAATCTCGACGGAGCCGTCGACCCGCTGCGCAGCGAGGTGCTCCTGTTCACCCGGCAGCGCGTGCGGGTCGAGTGGGGCCGCCCCCCGAACACCACGTCCTTTGGCGAGCCGCCCGTTGCCCGGAAGCTGGCCCGGCTGCGGCAGTGGCTGTCCCGGCCGCTGGCTCTCGCGGGCGGCGGATCCCATATCGACCTTCGCTTCCCCGATGACGAGGCACTGGCAAGCCAGTAGACCCCACCGGAGTCCTGCTACATGGCACGACGCGACGACGAGTACCTGGTTGCCCTCGACCTTGGCACCCGCACGACCCGGTGCGCCATCGCCTGCTGGCGGCGCGACGGCGAGATCGTGCTCGAGGGCTACGGCGAGGCCCGAACCCTGGGCGTGAGCAAGGGCCTCATCGTGGATGCCGGCGGCGCGGCCGAGAGCGTGCGGCGCACCATCGAGGCCGCGGCGGAGAGGGCGCGCGTGCGTGTCTACACCGTGCTCGCAGCCGTGGGCACCCCGTTCGCACGCGGGCTCAACAGCCGCGGCTGCATCGGCATCGTGCACGACGACAAGATCGCGCGCGGCAACGATGCTCGCCGTGCGCTCGCGGCGGCCAACCGCATCTCCCTGCCCGCCGATCGCGCCGTGGCCGAGGTCTATAGCCAGGGCTTCGCCGTCGACGACGTGCGTGGCATCCACAATCCCGTGGGCATCGCCGGCGGACGCCTCGAGGCCGAAGTCCACGTCGTCACCGACTCGCTGTGTGCCCACGCCAACGTCGAGCAGGCCATCAGGCAGGCGGGATTCCGTCCCGAGCGAGTCGTCTTCGGGCCGCTGGCCGCCGCGGAGGCCGTGCTGGCCAGCGAGGAGAAGCGCCTGGGCAGCGTGCACGTGGACATCGGGGCGGAGACGACGAGCGTGGCCATCTACGCGGGCGGCTACCCGCGCTTCTCGCGCGTCCTGCCCGTGGGCTGTCAGCACATCACGAACGATCTGGCGATCGGCCTGAACACCCCCGTGCCCTCGGCGGCGGCGATCCTGCGCGAGTGTGGCATCGTGGATTCCCGGCGGCCCCGCCGCAAGGAGAGCGTGGCCACCGTGCAGGTCCCCCGTGCGGACGGCGAAGCGGCGCGCCTCGTGCCCCTGTGGCGGGTCGGCTTCATCGTGCGGGCGCGGGTGGAGGAGATCTTCGACCTGGTGAGCAAGGAACTCGACCGCAGCGGAGTGGCCGCCGCCGGCGCAGCCCGCGTGGTGCTCACCGGCGGCTTCTGCCAGATCAAGGGCGCCCGCGACGCCGCCGAGCGCATCCTGCGCCGCGCCGTGCGATTCGGCTCGGTGGACGTCGAGTCGACCCTGAGCCAGTTCGAGCCAGGCCCCGCCCATGCCGTGCTCCTGGGCACGCTGGCACGCGGCGTGTCGCACCGGGAGCGGCGCTACGACCATCGCTTCGACGAGGGCGGCTGGCGGGCGATGTTCAAGCGCGTGGCGAGCTGGCTCTAGCCCGCATTGTCGCCAGGCGCGGGTTCCGCGCCTCGTGGAAGGAGCAGCATGGCAACGACAGAATCCCCCGCAGCAGCCACCTCGGTGCTCTTCGTTGGCGTGGGCGGCATCGGGTGTGAGCTGGCCGCGCAGTGCACCGCGAGCCGGAGCGCACGCCGGCTGCTCGACTTCGATGCGGCCGCTCTCGATGCATACGACCCCGCCGAGACGATCGGTCTCGCCGGCGCCGCGGCCAGCACGGATGATATGGACCCCGACGACATGCGTGCCGCCGCGGAGGCCGCCGCCGACCAGGTGGCCGCCACCGTGGGAGGCGGCACGGAGCTGGCACTGCTCCTGGGCGCCGTGGGCGGGCAGACGGGCGCCGTCGTCCTCCCCATCCTGGCCAACGACCTCAAGAGCGCACGGTCCACCGTGCTCGTCGTGGCGCTCGAGCCGCTGCCCTTCGAGGGAGCGGCGCGCGCCGAACTCGCCGCCCAGGCCATGGCCGAGCTCGAGAACGTCGCAGACCTCATCATCAGCGTCCCCAATCGCCCACTCGCGGAGCTGTGCGATGCCTCGCTCCCGGTCGGCGAGGCGATCCGCGAGCTGCGCGCCAGGACCCTTCAGGCCGTCGACCAGCTTGTCGGGGCGCTCACGTGCGGCTCGAGCGTGGGGTTCCAGCCCTCGGAGCTGCGCCGCTCCCTCGCGGAAGCAGGACGCGGAGCCCTCGGCGTGGGCGTCGGAACGGAAGGCGCGCGAGTGGAGGCCGCCATACGCGATGCCTGCGCCAACTCGTTCCTCACCCAGGAATCGTGCCAGCAGGCCTCGGCGGCCATTCTCCATCTGCGCGGCGGCACGGACGTGAGCCTTCAGGAAGTCCGCAGCGCCACCGACCTCGTGGCCCAGCTCGTCGGCCGCGTGCCCATCCAGGTGGGACTGAGCACCGATGCCGACGATGCCGAGACGGTGCGGGCGACCCTGCTGGTCACGGGGATCCGCCCGCCCATCGCCGCAATGCTGTGCGAAGGGGCATCCGTGGGCGTGGCTCAGGACCAGGGCTTGAGCTTCTACGACGGCGTAGACCTGGACGTGCCCGCCTACCTGCGCCGCAGGCCGTCCCCTCGCCTGCGCCACTGACGCCGCCCGCGCCCCATCCCACGGAGGCCCTCGCCATGCAGGGCGGAGCACAGCCGTGAACGCGAGCGCGCACACCCACCGCACCCCTGTACCACTAACTCCCAGAATCTCTGCGCGGCGCCGAGAAAACGTGGGGCTGGGCATACCAAACCCAATCGACGATTGGGTTTGCGGAGGCAAGCCAGGCGCGCCCACAGCCAGCGCGCTCGAGGAAACCACCCCTCTCGATGCGACGGACGGCAGCATGTCCAGCCCCACGTTTTCTCACCCGTTGGTTGCGGCCCGTGGCCGCGATGTGGTTCATGCAGTCCATTCCGTCCATTCTTCCGCCACCTTCGGGGCTGGGGGTAGGGTGCGCCCGTCGTCCCGGCGGCTTACGCCGCCGGCTATCATCTGCCGCCGCTCCACGGCTCCTGGCCCCCATGCCACCCCGCCTGCCCATCCCCTGCAATCGCCTTGCGGCGTGCGGAGGCCGGCATCATGCTCATTCCACACCGGCGCGAGCCGCACGACCGCCCCTGGCGGCGGGCGGCAGGTAGCTCTTGCGGGTCAGTCTGAGCAACAGGCCGCATCATCGCCCCACCCATCGGCGGAGCGGTGCACAGGGCACCGCACAGCCGCCCACCACACCGAGCGCAAGGGCCGCCTTCCCCGCCCCTTCCTATCAGCCGGTTTCCCGGCAGCGATTCCCAGCAGAAACCGCCCGCCCACAGCCGCATCGCCCACACGCGGCCCGGGGCAACGAGGGCGCCTCCGCCACTTCCTGCCAGAGGAAACCCGCCTCGTGAGTCACCCCTCTCGATACGACGGATGGCAGCATGTCCAGCCCCACGTTTTCTGACCCTTTGGTTGCGGCCCGGGGCCGCTATGTGTTGCCGGCGCGCCTTGTGGCGGCATGGGCGGGGTGGCTGGCAGCCGCCGTCATCGTGGGGATTGGGCTCGGAGTGCACGCGACCGACCCTCCCACCCCCTTCGCCGTGCCGCATGCCTACCGTCTCCTCGTGGGCGCCGAGCTGTTCTTCATCCTGGTCGCCGTGCCTGGCCTCTGTGGGCGAGGGCGCCCGGTGGGGATGCTCCAGTTGGCCCTGTTGCTGGTGCTCGCCGCCCCGGCGGTGGTGGTGGCGGCATGGCTGGCGGAGTGCTCCTGGCGATCGGTGGCCGCCAGCCAGTGCTACCTGCTCGTGGCGGCCGCGGCGATGGCGGGGTACGCTCGGCTGGACCGGGCGGGCCGCTCCCTTCCGTGGTACTGGCTCGCCCTGGGTCTGCTGGCCGCGGGCGCCCCGCTGCTCGGCTTCCTGGTCGCGGACCTGCTCCGGGCGCAGGCTGGGGCGCTCTTCGCCTGCTCGCCGTTCTTCGTGGCCGACCGCCTGAGCCAGCCGTGGGCATGGGAGTGGCTCTGGGTGGTCCCTGCGGGGGCGCTCGCAGCCATTGCAGCAGGGCTGTGGGTCGCGTCGATGCGGCGCGTCTAGCGCGCACTTCTCACCAGGTTTGGGCGTGAGCGCGGCATCTCGTGAAAGAGGCAGAGGATAGCACCAGATACCAAGGCCCGCTTGCAGACAGTCTGCGCGTGCCCAGTGCGCCGATTCTCGTGTCAGGCAAGGACGCACACGCGAGCTTCCGCAGGCGTATCCACAGTGGATACGTTGAGGACCGCTCGCACGGAGGACGCCGCCTGAGGCGAGAAGCGGCTACTGGCGGCCGGAGCTGGTGAGAAATGCGGGCTAGGTCGCTTCGCTCGTCGTCTCCCCTTCTTGTGCCACGCGCACGAAGACGTCCTCGAGGGAGGGGAGCGCCACCTCGAAGTGCTCGAACCTCACGCCTGCGGCCTGGGCTCGCGCTAAGAAGTCGCTGTGCTCGCAGTCCTCGGCGAGAACCACCGTGTCGAGCGTCGAGCCGCGCTCGATGCGCACGACCCCCGGCACCCCCGCCAGGTCGCCCTCGGCGCGCACGAGCGCCGCGTGGTCGCCGAAGTCCTCCTTGATCGCATCCACGTAGCCGCTGAGGACCATTCGGCCGAGGTGGATCATCACCACCACGGGGCACAGCAGCTCCACCTCGGCCATCTCGTGGGACGACAGGAGGATCGTCCGCCCCGCACCCGCCAGGTCCTGAAGCAGCGAGCGGAGCTGCTGGCGCGACACGGGGTCGAGCCCGCTGAACGGCTCGTCGAGGAGCAGCAGGTCGGGCTCGTGGAGCAGGGCAGCGACGAGTTGCGCTTTCTGCTGCATGCCCTTCGAGAGCTCGCCCACCTTCTTCTCGGCCACGTCGGGCAGCCCGAGCCGCTCGAGCCAGGCGTGCACCCGCTCGTCGCACGTCCGCCTGGGCACCCCCTTGAGGCGCCCCAGGTAGCGGAGCACATCCCGCACGCTCTGCTTCTGGTAGAGGCCCCGCTCCTCGGGCAGGTAGCCGACCCGCTGGCGGATCTCGGCGGCCGAGCCCGCCCCCAGCACCGCCACGCGGCCCGAGTCGGGGGCCAGGATGCCCATGATGATGCGGATGAGCGTCGTCTTGCCCGCCCCGTTCGGGCCCACGAGGCCCACGATCCTGCCCGCCCGCACGGAGAAGGACACGCGGTCGACCACGCGGCGCCCCGCGTAGCTCTTGCAGACCTCTTCGACGCGGAGAACAGGGTCCTCTTCCATCATCGCTGTCTGCCCCTGAACACGTGACGCCCGGATTATACAGGCGGGCCATGGAGGGCGCAACCGGGGAGTCCGCGCGGGGGGCGGGTGGAGCCGTCCGGCACGGGCTCGCACGCGAGAGCGGCTCTGTGGCGCAGGAGGCCGCCATTTCCCGCTTGATTGTGGCTGCGAGGAGGCTATACTAGCTCTCGAAGCTGGCGGTTCCCGCGGCGATGAGATGGAGGGATGGCCATGCCCGTGCGGAAGGCTATGTTTGCGAACAATCAGGGCTTCTACCCCTCCGACGGCGCAACCCTGGCGGAGATGCTCGAGCGGCTGGTGCCCGAGCGCGCCGATGCGGCCGAGGCCATCGCGGTGGTGGGCCCCCACGCCGGCTATGTGTTCTCCGGCGGCGTGGCTGGCGCCGTGTATGCACGCGTGGTGGTGCCCGACGACGTGATCCTGCTCTCGGTGAACCACGGCCGGAGCGCCGGCGCCGAGTTCGCTCTGTTCGACGAAGGGACGTGGGAGACTCCGCTCGGCCCCGTCCCGATCGCCGCCGAGCTTGTCGCCGCGATCGCGGCCGAAGGCCCGATGGTGCAGGCCGACCCGCGCGCTCACCTCCTCGAACACTCGGGCGAGGTCCACGTGCCGTTCCTGCGCCACAGGAACCCGGGCGTGGCGATCGCGCCGATCTGCATCGGGCGGTCCAGCCTCCCGGCACTCCGCGACTTCGGGGCGGCCCTCGCACGTGCCGCCGACCGGCTCGCCCGGCCCGTCCTGCTCGTGGCGAGCACGGACATGACCCACTTCGAGCCCGACGACGTGGCCAGGAAGCAGGACAAGCTGGTGATCGACACGATCCTCGAGCTCGACGAAGAGGCCATGTGGAACACGGTGGCCGCCCACCGCATCTCGATGTGTGGCCACGATCCCGTGGCCGCCGGCCTCGTCTACGCCAAGGGCAGGGGGGCCACCACGGCTGAGCTTGTCGACTACAAGACCAGCGGCGACAGCCCCTACGCAGGACGCGACCAGGTGGTCGGCTACGCCGGCATCGTCATCCGATAGAAGAAGGCACGCTCGCGACCGAACAGCCATCCAGGAGATCCGCCTTGCTCGTGTGCGTCGGCTCGATCGCGTTCGACAGTGTGGAAACCCCCGAGGCACGGGTCGATGATGTGCTGGGCGGCTCCGCCACGTTCTTTGGATTCGCCGCCAGCCTGTTCGGGCCGGTGGGCCTGGTGGGCGTGGTCGGCGACGACTTCCCGGAACCCCACCTGGCGATGCTGCGCGAGCGCGGCATGGACACCGCCGGCGTCCAGCGCGCGCCCGGCCGCACGTTCCGCTGGGCCGGGCGCTACGTGGACGACATGAACGTCCGCGAGACGACGAACCTGGAGATGAACGTCTTCGGCGGTTTCGAGCCGAGCCTTCCCGAGGCCTACCGCGAGTGCGAGCTGTGCTTCCTGGCGAACGGCAGCCCCGCCACGCAGCTCCACGTGCTCGACCAGCTCCGCGGACCCCGGCTGGTGCTGGCGGACACGATGAACCACTACATCGCCGAGGAGCGCGGCGGCGTGCTCCGCATGCTCCGGCGCGTCGACGGCGTGATCATCAACGACGAGGAGGCCATGATGCTCGCCGAGCGGAGCAACCTGGTCGCCGCCGCCCGGGCCGTGGCCGAGCTCGGCCCGCGGATCGTCGTCGTCAAGAAGGGAGCCCACGGCTCGCTCCTGTGCGTGGGCGATGCCGTCTACCCGCTGCCCGCGTTTCCGCTCCTCGAGGTTCACGACCCCACCGGCGCCGGCGACTGCTTCGCCGGGGCCTTCATGGGGCACCTGGCACGTCGCGGCGACGAGTCGCTCGCCACACTGCGCCAGGCCTGCGTCTACGGCACACTCGTGGCCTCGTTCGACTGCGAGGCGTTCAGCGTCGACCGCCTTCGCTCGCTCACGCTCGACGACGTGGCGGCGCGACACCGGCAGTTCGCCGAGATGCTGCGCATCTGAAGCGGGGGCGCCCCATGCGCACGTTCATCGCCGTCCCGGTCGACGACGCGATCCGCTCGCGTCTCGCACAGGCCCAGGACCGCCTCCGCGCCGCACCGTGCACCGTCAAGTGGGTGCGGCCCGAGCAGATGCACGTCACCGTGAAGTTCCTGGGCGAGATCGAGCCCGAGGCGGTGAGCGCGGTGGCCGAGGCCATGGCCGCCGCGGCTCGGGGCATGGCCCCGTTCGACATGGCCATCACGGGCCTGGGGGCGTTCCCCGGGCGGGGCGCCCCGCGAGTCGTCTGGGCGGGCGCCGACGACGATGGGAGCCTGGCCGCATTCCACGACAGGCTCGAAGAACACCTCGAGCCGCTCGGCGTGGAGCGCGAGACGCGCGCCTTCTCCGCGCACCTGACCATCGGGCGCGCGCGCGACCGCCGCGGAGCCGGCCCGCTCCGCAGGCCCATCGACGCCGAGGCCCGGACCCCATTCGGTTCGCAGCGCGTTGCTGAAGTGGTGCTGTTCCGCAGCGTGCTCTCGCCGGCCGGACCCGCCTACACCCGGCTGCACACCCAGGCGCTCGCAGGCGCGGCCGCCACCCGATAGACCCAGCGGATAGGATCGCACATCCATGGCAAGCACAGGACCGATCAAGAAGCTCTATGTGGCCGCCACCCGGCAGGATGAGGGCAAGACCACCATATCCCTCGGCCTCCTCTCCGCGTTCAACGAGTGCTGTCCCCCCGTGGGGTTCATCAAGCCCGTCGGGCAGCGCTACGTGGAGTTCGAGGGCGTGCGCGTGGACGAGGACGTGGCGCTCATGCGTGCCATTTTCGAGTCCAACGTGGGGCTTGCGGACATGAGCCCCGTGACCGTGGGCCGCAACTTCACGCGCGACTACATCCTGGACCCGAATCGCGAGGAGCTCGAGGCCCGCGTGCTCCGAGCCGCAGCACGGGTCGAGGAGGGGCGAAGCTCGGTGATTATCGAGGGCACCGGCCACGCAGGAGTCGGCTCCTGCTTCGACATGTCCAATGCCGTCGTGGCAAAGCTCCTGGGGGCCAAGGTCCTCATCGTCACCAGCGGCGGGATTGGCAGGCCCATCGACGAGGTGATGCTCAACCTCGGGCTCTTCCGCGAGAAGGGCGTCGAGGTCATCGGCGTCATCCTCAACAAGGTGCGGCCCGAGAAGCTCGACTCCATCGCCACCTTCGTCGACGAGGGCCTGGCCCGCCAGGGCATCGACCTGTTCGGCGTCATCCCCCACGAAGATGTGCTCGCCAACCCGAAGGTGCGCCAGATCCTCGATGAGCTCGGCGGCGACCTCCTCAACGGCGAGTCCTATCTCGGCAACGAGATCGAGACCTGCATCGTGGGCGCCATGACCGCGCACCGAGCCCTCGACTACATCTACCGAAACTGCCTCCTCATCACGCCCGGCGACCGCGACGACCTGATCCTGGCCGCGATGAGCAGTTGCTCGGTCGGCATCGACAAGTCGAACTGTGTGGCTGGCATGCTCCTCACCGGCGGAGCACGCCCCCACGAGAACATCATGCGGCTCATCCGCCGCACGCAGATCCCCGTCATTCTGCTCAAGCTGGACAGCTACAGCGCCGCCGCCGCGGTCCACAACCTGAAGATCAAGATCCAGCCCTACGACAAGAAGAAGATCGTCATGGCACGGCGGCTGGTGAAGCGGTTCGTCGATATCCCCAGGATTCTCGAAAAGCTCTAGCCCGGCAGCGGCCTGGGGAGGGTGTGGAATGGAGGGGGCTAGTCGACCTCGCCGCCTTCCTGGAGCACCTCGGCGGGAGCGATGTCCGTTCCCTGGGGCATGATGCCGGCGGGACGGGGCTTCTCGATCTCGAACAGCAGATGTCCCTGCTCATACACGGTCACGTTGCCCGTCGATTCGCTCACGGTGATCGCCACCGCATGGGTGGCGGCCGTGATGGCGGCTGCGGACTGGTGGCGCGCCCCGAGGCCACGCGGCAGCGGCTCGCCGGGTATCGTCGAGCGCAGGTAGCGGCCCGCCGTCTCCAGCACCCCGTCGTCGCGGATGATGAAGGCCCCGTCGAACGTCGAGAACTCCTTGAGCGTCTCGAGCAGACGCGGGTCGAGCACGTTGCGCTCGTCCTCGGGGTAGCCGTGGAACGGGTTGAGGATGAGCTGGTCGGAGTGGCGCAGCACTGCCTCCGTGTCGCCGATCACGAATGCCGTGCCCACGGGGCGGCCTTCGCGGCCCTCGGCGCCCAGCGACATCGCAATGTCGAGTGCCCGCTCGAAGACCTCGATCCGGGCCGTGCGGGGCACGTCGGTGCTGTTGCTCTTGGCGAAGAGCTCGAGCTGCTCGCTCACCGTGGTCACGAACAGCGAATCGAGCACCCCGCTGCCCGCGACCCCGGCCAGGCAGAGCACGTGGTCGCCCTGGCGAATGAGCTGCCGCGAGACGGCCAGCAGCAGCGCCGCCTTCACTTGGCCCACCCGCGACAGACGCACGTCGGGCACCCCGATGACCGACACCCCCGGGCGCTCCTCGGCATCGCAGGAGCTGGGATCCCGCGTCGCCAGCACCACCTCGGTGTGCTCCAGGCAGCCCACGAAGTCGCTCAGCGACTGGCAGTCCGCGAACGCATCGGCGTAGACGAGCACCGCGCGGACGTCGAGTTGCTTCGCCAGATCCCGCGCGGCCGACAGCATGAGCGGGGTGAGCAACGGCGCGGTCAGTTCGGGCCGGGATGTCTCAGGCACTGCGGCTTCTCCTGCCTCCGCGATTCCGAGGCCCTTCGAGCGCCTCCACACACGCCACCCATGAACATTGTTCGCAACCGGGCCGACCCTGTCAAGGCCCTTCGGCCCGCGGCGTCGTTGCTGCCTCCTAGACCCTCTGGTATAATCGGCGCCAGAGGCACAGGGAGCGGTTCCGCCAGGAGACTTCACGATGGCGATTCCCACGCTCGAGGACCGGCTGCTCGGCCTCAAGGAGCAACGCAACGCCGTGATCCTCGCCCACAACTACCAGCGCGGCGAGGTGCAGGACATCGCGGACTTCACGGGCGATTCCCTCGGCCTCTCCCGCCAGGCGGCCGCGACGCAGGCCGAGGTCATTCTGTTCTGCGGCGTGCACTTCATGGCCGAGACCGCCGCCCTCATCTGTCCCGACAAGACCGTGCTCATCCCCGACCTCCATGCCGGCTGCCCCATGGCCAACATGGTGACGCCGCGTGAGCTGGCCGAGATGAAGGCCCGACACCCGGACGCCGCCGTGGTCACCTACGTGAACTCCACCGCCGCCATCAAGGCCATGAGCGACGTGTGCTGCACCTCGGCGAACGCCATCGAGGTCGTCCGCTCGATCCCCGCCGACCGCGAAGTCCTGTTCGTCCCCGACCAGAGCCTGGGCGGCTACGTGTCCCGCCAGCTTGGCCGGCCGATCATCCTGTGGGGCGGCTACTGCCCCACCCACCACCGCATCCTCGCCAGCGACGTGGCGCGCCGCAAGGCCGAGCACCCCGACGCCCTCTTCGTGTGCCACCCCGAGTGCACGGCCGACGTCATCGCACTGGCCGACGAGGTGGCCAGCACCTCGGGCATGCTCCGCTACTGCGCCGAGAGCCCCGCCACCGAGTTCATCATCGGCACCGAGATCGGCCTCCTCCACACCCTGCGCAAGGCCAACCCGGCCAAGACCTTCCTCGACGTCTCGCCGCTCGCCGACTGTCCGAACATGAAGCTCACCACCATCGAGAAAATGGTGTGGGCGCTCGAGGACATGGCCCACAAGGTGGAGGTGCCGCCCGACATCGCGGCCAAAGCCCGCGGCGCCATCGAGCGCATGCTCGCCATCTCGTGAGCCATCGGGCTGCGGGCCCCCCACCGCCTCCCTGGATCGCCTCCTATGAAGATTGCGGTGGCCATGAGCGGAGGCGTGGATTCCAGCCTCGCCGCCGCCCTCCTCGCCGAGGAGGGCCACGACGTGGTCGGGCTCTTCATGCACTTCGGCGAGGGCGGCTCGGCCCTCGCCCCTGGAGACCCCACCGGCGCCCGGCGCGTCGCCCGCCATCTGGGCATCCCGCTCGAGGTCGTCGACTTCCGCGCCGAGCTCGACGGCCTCGTCGACTGGTTCTGTGCCCAGTACGACTCGGGCCGCACGCCCAACCCCTGCGTGCGCTGCAACCGCCAGCTCAAGTTCGGCCGCCTGCTCGCCCGTGCCCGAGAACTCGGCGCCGAGCGCCTGGCCACCGGCCACTACGTGCGCCTGGAGCGGCGCGGCGAACGCATCCTTCTGCGACGTGGAGCCGACCCGGCCAAGGAGCAGTCCTACGTCCTGTGCCGCCTCACCCAGGACCAGCTCGCACGAGCCCTCTTCCCCCTGGGCGGACGCCGCAAGACCGACGTGCGGCGCCTGGCGCAGGAAAGGGGCCTGCCCGTCCACGAGAGCAAGGAGAGCCAGGACATCTGCTTCGTGCCTGGGGGCGACTACGTGGCCGTCCTGCGCGAACGGCTGGGCGAGCGCCTGGAGCCCGGGCCGATCCTCGACACGACGGGCCGCCTGCTTGGCGAGCACCCCGGCTGCCAGTGCTTCACCATTGGCCAGCGCCGCGGCCTCCGCGTGGCGCTCGGCACCCCGCGCTACGTCGTCCGCATCGACCGCGCCGCGAACGCCGTGGTCATCGGCACGCGCGACGAGCTGCGATGCGACGCGATGCGGGTGAGCGACATCAACTGGATGGCCTTCGGCGAGCCGCCGGCCTGCTTCGAGGCCGCCGTGCAGATCCGCTACAGCCACGAGCCCGTTCGGGCCAGCATCGAGCCGCTCCCCGGCGGCGCGGCCCGCGTGAGCTTCCACACCCCCGAGCGGGGAGTCACCCCGGGCCAGGCCGCCGTCTTCTACGATGGCGACGTCGTCCTGGGTGGGGGATGGATTGAGGCGGCTCAGGGCGCCGATGGCGGGCCCTCTACCGGCTCGTGAGCTGCCGCACTGCGGCCCTCAGATCGCGCACGAAATGGCGTAGTCCCGCGTCGACCTTCCCTGCCACGAACGGGTCCATGGCCTGTGCGAGCTCCCGTGCGAACTCAATCCCGCCGAAAAGCACAGGATGGCCAGCCGACCTCACTGCCCTCGCGAGCGCATGCTTCAGCTCGTTGCGGGTCTGCTTCCCACACGAGGGCTGGGGTGCCAGCGGGCGCACACCAACCACGCGCTCGAAGGCATTCGCGTCGGCCATGTACCACAGCTCGATGTGTGGGTTGGGGCACGCCAGGGCGTGGTAGGGGAATGCCGAGGCGTCGATCTTTGCCTCGATCTCCCTCACCGCATCACGGTAGGAGCGACAGTTCGTGTCGATGGCCACCACGAGCAGGTCGGGCGCCGAGTGCAATCGCGCGATTCTCTGGTAGAGCCCGAGCTCGTCCAGGGCGCGGCCATGGCCCCCGGTGGCACTCCTCGCGGCGATCTCGCCGACGGCACCCTCCTCCGCACAGATTCTCGCGACGAGGCCCCTGAGAAGCTCCTCGTGAGCTCGATCCTCGCAGAAGATGTCCACGCGGAGCCTGCTAGCCATCCAGGAGTCCCCGCAGCATCATGGCCTGGAAAACGCCGTCCTCGGTGGCTGAGGTCAGGCCGCGCAGGATGTCGGGCTGGTGGAAGAGCGGCCCCGCAGGGTCAAAGGGCACGAAGCG
>Ga0272441_10001343_pt1 | contig 52591 bp, 83 predicted proteins | sample SSMProp6N_FD_193582 | JGI IMG/M metagenome (GOLD analysis project Ga0272441, IMG submission 193582) | Marine sediment archaeal communities from Little Sippewissett salt marsh, Falmouth, MA, United States - SSM-Prop-6N | ecosystem: Environmental > Aquatic > Marine > Wetlands > Sediment ...
AATTGGTATCTTTATGTATTTTCTGCGCTAATTAGTATACAAATAATTTTTGTTTTTTTTAAAGTCTTTTTTGAATTGAAAAATACACCTCAATCACTTTCTAAAAAGAAATTTTAAAAGTTTAAAGTCAGATGTAGAAATTCCTTTTATTAATAATAAAACTAAGAAATAGACAATTATTGCTAAAACTATTTCTAAAATTCCAGTTATTAAGTTAACTTCTATTAGTTTATTTATGAAAAATAGACTTGCAAACATAATTATTCCTGCGAAAATAGGTTTAAACATATTTGAATATTTTAGTTTTAATAACATTTTTTTCTTTACAATCGCTACAAAAATAAAATAATAAAAAGTTGAGGCAGATGCTGTTGCTATTGCTACTCCATTAATTGCCCATAATTGAGAAATATTTATTAAAACAAGTATTAAAATTAGATTAAAGCAAATATTGGCAAAAAGAGATAAGAGAGTTACTTTTGCTATATATTTTGTTTTTTCTCTTGCAGACAATAATACTGGAAATAAAGATAAAGGTGCAAGAGCAATTATTATGCTTAAAAAATACATTGGAAAAACAGATAAGGAATATTCTGCGCCATATAACATGCTAATAAAATATTTTCCAAGGGCAAGAAGTCCTAATGCAGAAGGGATTGATAAAATAAATAAGAATTTTAGAATTTTATTTGCTACTTCTCCCAAATCTTTTTTTGTTTGTGTAAATATCGGGAGAACAACAGGTGCAGATGCAAAAAGAGAAACAATTCCAAATGCTAAAGAAGCAGCTGCTTTATAAAAACCTATGAAATCTGATTCTACAAAAAGTCCTAACATAATTATATCTACATAAGAATACAAAACTACTGAAACAGAACCAATCACTAAAAAAGTAAGGAATTTCAAGACTCTTTTTTTATTTATTTTATGATTAGATTTTTCATATATTTCTGGAATTAATTTTTTTGAACAATAAAAAAGATAGATAATAGAGATTATTGAAACAATAGAATATGCAATAAAAATATGGTAAACTGATTTATTAATTCCTATTGCAAAAAATAGAACAAGCAAGATTATGATTTTTCCTGATTGTGAGAATATCTCTTTTATTCCTGAATATCTTACTTTTTTTAGAGAATATAAAATAGACTCAAAAAAACCCTCGAAAGAAAATATAAATATAAATAATGCAGAAGCTAATAACGGATATAATAAGAGAGGTTTTCTAAATACAAAAAAAGCAAGAGGGTATGCTAAAATTAAAAGAAATCCTGAAATAATAATTGCAAAAATTAATTTGAGCTTGAATAAATATCTAAGATAAGACGCTGCTTGTTTTTTCCTTTTTATAGAATAAGAAACATATCTTATAAGAGTCTCATTTATTCCTAAATCTGCAAAAGTTAGGAAAATTAAAGCAATTGAAAATGTCAGGCCATAAATTCCAAAAAGTTCTGGAAGTAAAATTCTAGCAAGAATAATTGTAATTACTAGTCCTCCAAATCTAGATAAAATTGTTTTGATAAAGTTCCAAGAGTAATTTTTTATGAATTCTTCTGTTTTAGATTTTTCATAACTTTTTTTCATCTTTTTATTAAGAAAGAGATATTTAAAAGCTTATATACCTAAAACATAGGTTTTAATCATTTTAAAAATTTCTTTAATCTGACTTAAAGAAAGATTCTCTGAAATAAATTTTAAAAAAACTTTTGGACGGGAATAAAACTGGATTAAAGCTTTTCTTTGCATTTTTTTTACTTCTTCCAGATTCTTAAAACCAATAGGTAGAATACTTGCTTTTGAATAGTCGCAATCTGCAATATTATAATCTTTTTCAATTTTTCCTTGTTTTACTAAATCTTCATAAATTTCAGATCCAAATAAAGGTTGGAATAAAGATATAGAAGCACGGTCTAGAGGGAGAGATTTAGCAAACTTTATTGTTTTTTCTATATCTTCTTTAGTTTCTGTTGGATAACCTATTATAAAAAATCCCTGTGTCCTTATGCCTATTTTATGAGCAAAAGTTATGATTTCCTTAACTTTTTTTAAATCCAGATTTTTTTTCATATCTTTTTGAATTTTTTCACTTCCAGATTCAATTCCAAAAGCCATAGCATAACACCCTGATTTTTTCATTTTTAATAACAATTCTCTATCAAGAGTCTCTACTCTTACTCCATTAGGACACCACCAAATTAAATCTAGATTTTCTTTTATTAATAAATCGCAAAATTTGTTTGCTCTTTCTTTATCTAATGTAAAATTATCGTCCCAAAATTGAAATTCTTTAATGTTGAATTTTTGTTTTAGTTGCTTTATTTCTTCAAGAATATTTTCTGGAGTTCTTGCCCTGAATTTTTTTCCAGATATGTTTTTTGCAGAACAAAAAGTGCAAGAAAAAGGGCAGCCTCTTGAGGTAATTAAAGGGATTGCAGGATGTTTTTTAGCAAGATATAGTTTAGGATATTTAAGGAAATCTATTAACTCAAAATCAGGAAATTGAAGTTTGTTTAAATCCTGGATGAATTTTATTTCATTTAAAATTATTTTGTTCTTCTTTTTCCAACCCATGTTAGGTATTTTTTTGAAATTAGGTTTTTTCTTATTTAATTCTTTTATTAATAATGGGAATGCTTCTTCTCCTTCTCCTCTAAAAATAAAATCAATTTCCTTATTTTTTAAATCTTGAGGGTGATTGGAAACATGTGGCCCTCCTAAAACTATTTTTGTATTTTTATTTAGTTTCTTAGCAATTTTTGCCATTTTTAGTGCAGAAGGAAATTCTAAAGTAAATGCAGTTAGACCTATTATGTCTGGTTTATATTTTCTAATATAATCTTCAAAATCTTTGTATGAAAGTTTACTTAATAGACAGTCAAGAATTTTGACTTCTTTTACTTGTTTTAGGTTTTTTGCAGATGAAGCAAGATAAGCTAGAGATAATGGAGGTGAGACTACGTGTATTTCTGAAATTGGTTTAACTAGCAGGACTTTCATCTTATTTCTTATAAAGTTAGCTTTAAAATCTTTTGTTTAGTGTATAATTATATTTATAAATAAATTCATTTGTTTATTAGTTATGGATATATTATTAATAAACCCTGACTATATGCTTTATGCGAATCCTCCTCTTGGGCTTGCTTATCTTGGAGCATATATAAGAAAAAAGGGTTTTAAAGTAGATATTTTAGATCAATTAAATGAAGAGGAGATTCTTAAAAATATAAAAGAAACTAGGCCCAAAATAATTGGAATAACTGCAGTTAGTGAAAATTATTATAGAGTTAAAAATCTAGGGGAGAAAATAAAAAAAATATCTGATTCTTTACTTATTATTGGAGGAGTTCATATAACTACTTCCCCAGACTCTTTTGAAAATTCTCCTTTTGATTTAGCAATTAAAGGAGAGGGAGAGATTACTTTTTCTAAGATAGCAGATTTAGTAAAGAAAAACAAGCTTGATAAGAAAAATCTAAAAAAGATAAAGGGGATTATTTTTAGAGATAAAGAAAAGATAGTTGATACTGGTTTTGGTGAACAAATAGAAAATCTTGATTCTCTTCCAATGCCTGCTAGAGATTTAATGGATATGGAATATTATAACCTGCCAACAATTCTTTCTGGAGATGATTTTGATACAATTGGATCTATTATAACATCAAGAGGATGTCCTTATAATTGTAAGTTTTGTTCTTCTAGTTGTTTTTGGGGTAGGAGAATAAGGTTTTTTTCTGCCAAGAGAGTTGTTGAAGAGATAAAAGAGCTGTATTTTAAATATAAATATAAAAAAATTTTTATTTATGATGACTTATTTACAATTAATAAAAAAAGATTAAAAGAGATAGTGAATTTATTAGAAAAAGAGAGACTTCTTGGGAAGATAAAATTTTATGTTTATGGAAGGGCAGATGTTTTTGATGAGGAAATTGCAAAAATGTTGAAAAAAATGAATGTGATTACTATAGATTTTGGTTTAGAATCTGGAAGTGATAAAACTCTTCACTATCTCAAGGGAGGGATAATAAGTGTAAAAGATAATGAAAATGCTGTTAGATTAGCTAAAAAATATGATTTTATTGTGGGAGGGTTTTTTATGATTGGAAGTCCGTATGAAACAATTGATGATATGGATAAAACATATGAATTTATTAAAAAAAATTGCAAAGAAAATTTTATTATTTACCAAACAATTCCTTTTCCAGGAACTGCTATATGGGATTATGCTCTAAAAGAAAAAATAATTGAAAAAGACTATTATGATAAAAAAAGAAAAGAGTTTATAGATATTGATAAAAGTATTTTACTAACTAAAGAAGTATCAAAAAAAGAGTTTGAAGAGATGTATAATAAAATAAAGGAATTATATACAAATACAAATAAAAATCTCCTTTTAAAAAAAATCTTTAAATTAAGGCCTAAACACATTATTTCTTTTTTGAGTCCAAAATTCAGGAAAAAGGCGCTTATCCTAAGAAAGCAATTTATTAAAAGGGTTTTTTCTTAATCAACAATTCTATATTTATCAAAAAGTTTTCTTGTTTCTTTCCATTGTTTTTTAGTTTTATTATTTATTAAGTGGTCTGACAGCTTTAAAGACATGTCAATACATTGATCCATATTATTATAGTTAAAAAGTCCGTGTCTCCCTAGTAAGTAAATATTTTCAAGATTATCAAAATAAGAAAGTATGTTTTTTAAGTAGTTTTGATAATCTATGAAGTAAAGAGGGTATGCTTTTTCGAGTTTTTTTGAAAATACCTCTTTAATTTCTTCTTTTTTAAAGAAATTAAGTTCAATTAATTTATCTGTTATTTCTTCTTGTTTTTCTTTATCTAAAGTAGACTCTACCATTAAACATGTTTCATTTTCAGGGCAGGATTTATTTGAAAAAGATTTTTGCTCTGCAATTCTATGAAAAGGAATGTCTAAATCTGGGAAAAATATCCAGTTCTCTCTTAAAACTCTTTGTTTTTTAATTATAAAATAAAAAATATTAGTGTCTTTATATCTTAGTTTTTTTGAATTTTCTATTAATTCGTCATTATCTAAATATTCTGAAAGATCTGATAATGGTATTGTTGAAACTAAATAGTCAAATGAAGTTGTTTTATTATTTATTTTTATTTTTATTTTCTTTCCAGTTTCTATTTTTTTAATTTTTTTATTTAGAAGTATTTTTCCTTTATTCTTTTTTATTTTTTCTTCTAAAGAATAAATAAGCTCTGAAATTGATATTTTTGGGTAGAAAAAATATTCAGCTGAAATTTTTTTGTTTTCTTTTAAAATAACAGATTTAATTAATTCAAAAATATTTGAAACTGCAACTCTTTTTTTTGCTAAATCTATATCTAAACTTTTTGGATTTGCCCATATTTTTTTTGCATATTTTTTAAAAACTAAAGAATAAAGGGTATTTCCAAAATTATTTATTAAAAAATTCTCATAATTTATATTTGGTTTTTTACTAATTAAATTAAAAATAATGTCAATTCCTGCTTGAAATCCTTTTATAGGAATTTTAGTTAGTAGTTGGGGCAAAGAAAGAGGGAAATTAAAATAATAGTTTTCTAGATAAATAGAATTTATTTTTTTTATCCTATCTAATTCCACTAAATTTTCTATTTCTGGAATTATTCCAGATAATTCTGTATAAATTTTATGAGGGCCATAATCTAAAAAGAAGTTTTTATGTTTAAAACTGCCAGACATTCCTCCTATTTGTTTTTCTTTTTCAATTAGAGTGACTGAAAATTTATTAGAAAGCTTATGTGCGAGAAATAATCCAGTAATTCCTGCTCCTAATATTGCTACTTTTTCCATACTAAAACAAATTATTTATTTTTAAAAGAATGTCTTTATTGCATAATATATATCGTATAATATCTCTCCCCTTGCAAAACTCCTGAAAAACCTTTTTACTAGGTAATTTGGCCTAAAATAGAACCTCTTATAAAATAAATCATAATATTTTTCAAGTGTTTCCCAGCTTAAATTTGGGTGTTTATATACTTTTGAAGCAGTGTGAAAATTATATTTTGTCCAATCTTCAGAGAGAATTAAACCTTTCTTTTTAAAATCATCAAAAACAGGAGTAGAAGGGAAAGGTACTAAAATAGTAACTTTAGCCATATCTGGATTTAGTTTACATGCAAAATTAATTGTGTCTTCCATAGTTTCTATGGTTTCTTTAGGAAGTCCGAACATAAAAAAGCCAGATATTTCTAGTCCTGCTTTTTTTGCTAGGTTGGTTGCATTTTCTGAATCTTTTAGTTTAATTTCTTTATTCATATTGTTTAAAATTTCTTGGTTTCCAGATTCATAACCAAAAGCGACCTTATAGCATCCTGCTTTTTTTGCTAGTTGGAAAAATTCTAGATCTACACAGTTTACTCTTACTCCGCATTCTAATTGCCATGTAAGATTTAAATTTCTTTTTATCATTTCTTTGCAAACTTTTTTAGCTCTTTCTAAATCTGTTGAAAACATGTCATCCCAAACATGAACTTCGTTAAAACCTGATTTTTTCAAATGTTCAAATTCTTTTACAACTCTTTCAACTGATTTTGCCCTAAATTTTCTTCCAAAAATAGATTTATTACAGTAGGTGCATCCAAAAACACACCCTCTTGAAGTTCCAATTGTTCCAACTGGATTTTTTCTAGCCATCATTCTTGGATTTTTATATTCTTTAACATTAAAAAGATGCCATGCAGGAAGTGGAAGAGAATCTAAATCTTCAATTAGTGGTCTTGGTTTATTTATTTTTATTTTTCCTTTTTTATCTTTATATGCTATTCCTTTTATTGATGATATTTTTTTACCTTTTACTATTTCTTGGATTGTTCTATCTCCTTCTCCAATAACAATAATATCTATTTCAGAATTTTTTAAAACATCTAAAGGCATAATTGTTGGGTGTACTCCACCTGCTATTTGTTTTAAATTTGGGAATTTATCTCTTATAAATTTGCTTAATTCTGTAGCTTCTTTAACTAAAGGGGTTGTGAAGGATAATCCTATTATGTCTGGATTATAATTATTGATTTTATTTATTAAATCTTTTATAGGCTCTTTTGAAAGTTGAAAATCTAGGATTTGAACATCATTTTTTGTTTCTAAAATTGCTGCACCTAATTCAGCCATTGATAAGAAAGGTCTAGGAGCTACTGCTGCTTTTATTTTAGATTTTCCATAAACAGAAATTGCAGAAGGCATATTTGTTAGTAATACTTTCATAAAAACAAGGATAAAAGATTATTTTTAAGGATTATTATACTACACTTTCCATAAAGCTAGATAATGCCTGTTAAATAAGATCTTTTTTTCAAATAATGGTTTTCCCAGATGTTTTTTAAGAGTTTGAGGGAAAATAGTCCATAAATGTTCAGAAGCTGGAACAAATAACCTAAAAAAAGAAAAAAAAGGTTCATTTGGAACTGATAAAACAATAAATTTATTTGATAATTTTTTTATTTTATTTATTATTTCAATAGGGTTGTCTAAATGCTCTAAAACTTCTGTTGCAATAATAATATCATAATTATCATTATCTTTTAATTCTTCTATTGTTATTTTTTTTATTTTATCTTTATCATTTAATGGTTCGGGATCTAATCCAGTATATTGAAACCTTTTTGATAAAAGTTTTGAAAGAGAAAGATCCATACAACCTATATCAAGTATTGTTTTTCCAGATAATTTATTTATTAATTTTGCGACTTGTTTTTGTCTCGCAGGTCTTAAAATTTTATTTTGAATAAATCTGTCAAATTTTGCCATTTTAATCATTAAATCTATATTTTATTAGAGTCCATAAAGCCTCTATTCCATCTCTCCAATTTATTTTTTTGCCCTCTTTTATTGTTCTTGGATTATAAGAAATAGGGATTTCAATAATCTTATGACCTTTTTTTCTTACTTTAGCAGTAACTTCTGGACAAAACTCAAATCTCTCGCATTTTAAGTTTATATTCTTTAAAACATTTGCATCAAAAACTTTGTAACAAGTAGGCTCGTCTGTTATTTTTGAGTTGTATAAAATATTTGAAGTAAGAGTTAGAATTTTATTTGCTATATAAAATGGATTAAATAAAGGATAATAAGGTCTAGAAAAACTTGGATGTCCTTTTTTCTTTGGAAATCTTGTTCCATAAACTACTTTTGTTCTTCCTTCTTGAATTGGTTTTACTAATTTAAGGTAGTCCTTAGGATCATATTCTAGGTCTGCGTCTTGAATTATAATAATATCTCCTTTTGCATGTTTTATTCCTGTTCTAACTGCCATCCCTTTTCCATGGTTTTTCTCATGAAAAACTGCTTTGATATTCTTGTCTTTTAACTTTTTAAGAATTTCTCTTGTCCCATCTGTTGAAAAATCGTCAATGATAACTATTTCTTTTTCAATAGGCACTTCTTGTATTCTTTTTATAATCTCTAAGATTGTGTTTTTTTCATTAAATGCTGGCATTATTACAGATAACATCAAAAATTTAAGAAAAGAGGTTATAAAAACATTTATTCAGTTAGTTATATTTTTTCCATAGGTATATAATAAATACTGGCGAAATTATGGCAAAGAATATTGAAATATAGAGGATAAAATGAGATAGAATGTCTAGGGCATTATTAAATGCTCCATAAACTACATAAGAATCATAAGACTCTTGTTCATAGTTAACTGAGTATTGCCACCAGTAGTGTGTTGAATCTGCAAGAGAGAGTATTTCTGGTTTTAGTAAAAGAGTTTTTTTGTATATTTGGATTGATTTTTGGCCTGCTGTTTCATCGTAATTTCCACCACCATAAAAAGTTTTTTCAAGAACTGCCCCTTGTTTTACATAATTTGCAAGGTCTTCCATAGACTGATTAAATTCTGGTTGGTCTGCTATGGTTCCCCATCCGCAATCATCTTGACTACATTCAATAAAATAAGTTTCTAAAGGAATTTCTTGAGAAGATGAGTTTCCTAAAATTGCAGAAACTTCTGGAAGATAGTTTATTGAAAGATAGTGTTTATCATAAAACATCCAAGCAGCTCTTCCAGTATAAAATCTTCCATCAACTAAAACAAGTGCATTATTAGGGATGTTTTTTTCAGCATAGTCTCTTGTTTTTATTGTTGCGGCTTGTGAATTCATATGAGGAAAGACAAGGTAAATATTAACTAATAAAATAATTATAAGAGATATGTAAAGAATTTTTTTATTCTCAAAATTATTAGTTAGTTTTGATATAAATGCTGCTGCAAAAATCGAGATAAAGGGCATGATTATTGTGAAGTGGGTCTGTAATAAGACAGATATAGATAATAATAAGAAAGGGAACAATATTGAGAAAAGAAGCAAAGACTTATTTTTCTTGTCTTTTTTAAGAAACATTAGAAAAATTCCAAGAATTCCTAGGCCCATTAAAAGAGGGTCTAGTTTTATCAAACTCCATAACATTTTTGGACCACCTAAAAATAAATCTTTAAAATTAAAAGTGATATCTATTCCAGATTGATATGCATAGATTTCCCTGTTTATATTGAAAAATTTAGATAAATAAACATCAACAATTCCTTTATCTTTATATAAAAAGTAATTATAAGAAAGTATGGGGAGCATCATTAAAGATATAATAATTAAAAACCATAGTAGATTCCATTTTCTTTTTTTAAATATTTTTTTAGGTTTTTCTTGTATTAAAAAAAACCAAATTAACATTCCAGGAATAAAGAAGAAGGCTGAGAGTTTAATTAGTCCTCCTATTCCTATGAAAAATGCTGAAAGATAGGAAAATTTTCCTTTTTTCGCAGATTTAATGAAAAACAATAGAGAAAGCAAGATAAAAAATAATGCTGCTAGGTCCATTTCAATTAAAGTATATCTTATTGTAAAAGAAGAAATTGCGAGAAAAAAGGCTGCTAAAAGTCCTATTTTTTCATTATAAAATTCTTTGCCAACTAAATAAACTAAAGGTATGGAAAGAACTCCAAAAAAGATTGATAAAAATCTTGATGAAAATGCAGACACTCCAAAAATTTTGTGGGCAAGGTCTGTTAGGTAAAACCAAACAATTGATTGAGTCATTCTACTTAAAACATTTGTTTTTAAAATTCCTATTGCATGGGGGCCATGAACCATTTCGTCTCCAAGAAATCCAATATTATTTGCTAACAGAAATCTTAAAATAAATGCAAGAACCATAAGTAAGATAACCCATTTTATATTTTTTTTAGAAAATACTAAGTCTACTATCTTATCCATCATTCCCTTTTCAGTCATATAAAAATCAGGGAAAAGGTATTTTTAAGGTTATTTATTAAATAAGTAAAATAAAAGAGAGTATTTTTCTAGTCTAAATTTTCTAAGTTTTATCTCATAATAGATATCAAAAGGAATATGTATTGCAAAACCTAAAAAAACATATAGAAATATCTCTATTTTAATTCCTATGAAAAATATTATAAATAAAATTTCTACAAAGTGAAAAAAAGTAAATGGTTTTACTTTTTGTTTTTCCCAGATTCTTTTTACATGCCAGTCAAATGCTTTTTTCAGAGAAAAATCTCTTTTAGATTTATTTTGAAATACATAAGAAGTATAGTGGTCAAAGTCTATTAAAAAAGAAGATAAAAAAGCAACTATTGCAGGAATAATTCCAAAAATAGGAAAAATCATGAGTGAAAAAAGAATACCTATTAAAATATGATTTTGTGGATACATTATAGTAAACTTATCACTCCTTTTTGTAATAAAAAGAATGAAGTTAGTATTAATAAAACTGTTGGTATTTGAAATGTTAGAGTAGAAAGAAGAATAATTCCTGCAATTACGTCAAGAATACTTACAATTGTCCAAGATACTAAAAATATAGCTCCTTTTATTATTAAATATGCGCCAGCAATCCATATTAAAATTGTTGGAGTGAAAAAATAAGTTGATAATAAAACTAGTGCAGAAAAGATATCTAAAATTCCCAAGAGTTTAACTATCATATTTACTCTCCAATTGATTTAATTATATCTGCAAAAGCTGGACGAGTAATTAGAACTGCAGAAGTAATTCCTATTATTGTTGTAACTGCAAATCCTTTTAAGAGTCCTGCGCCAGCCCAATAAAGAGGGATTAGAGAAGCAAGTGTTGTAAAGAATGCTGCAAAAACAATAAACAGTGCTCTTTTAATTCTTTGTTTCATACTTTCAACTTTATTTATATTAGATTCATCTAAAATAACAATTTGTTGGTCTACACCTGTACCAATAACTGCAATAATTCCTGCAATACTAGGTAAGTCAAGATTCCAATTAATTAAACTTGCCAATCCAAGAATAATTACTATTTCAGAAAGACTTGTGAAAAGAAGTAATAAAGAAGGTTTTATTTTCCTATATCTTATAAAAATAATTATTGAAACTGCAACTATTGCAGCTATTGCTGCCAAAAGGATTGTTTGTGTGAATTTCTCTCCTAAAAGAGGAGAAGAGGTATCTAGTTTAACTATTTCAAGTTTATAAGGTAATGAACCTGTTATTAAAACTGTTTGAAGTTTGTTCATTTCATCTTTTGAATTAGAAAGTGCTTCTTGTTCTGTTTGTCCTGAGCCAGAACCTTGTACAGAAATTTGAGTTGTTTCTTTTCCTTGTAAATCTTTTGAGATAAACAAAGATGTAAAAACTTCATCATCTAAATAAAGATCTAATTTTTTTGTTAAGTATTCTGGATTAGTAGAATTAATTTCAAGTTTAGATGTTGCTTCTGCGTGTTTTTTTGCTGCGCTTTCACTTAGTGAAACATGGAATGAGAATCTGCAAGAATATCCTTCTTGATTTGGAAAGCATGATTCAATTCTAGCGCAAGTTGCATCATCTCTACAAACATGGGAAACATCTCTTTCTCCTCCAATAAAAACAATTTCTTCTCCGATTTTTGCTTCAAACTTTCCTTGGTCTTCAATTAGTTCTGTAAGTTCTGAAGGGGTTGCTCCAGCAATTTCTATTAACATATAGTTTTCGCCTTGTAAATCTGAAACTAATTTTATACTTATATCTTTTAAACCATAGGTGTCTAATCTATTTCTTGTGATTGAAATTAAATCTTGAATTTCATTATTTGATAAAGATTTTCCTTGTGCTTTTACTAATGCTCTTGCTCCCCCTTGCAGGTCAAGACCTGTATTAAGAGTTGTTGAGGGAATATTTGAAACAGTTATTTCAGGTGGTTGAGAAATAAAAAGAATATATTCACTTTGTTTTGTATTTAAGATTAGTTTTCTTTCTTCTCCAATGTTTTTATCAAAAGCTTCATTAATTCTTTGGGTGTAATCTTCTAAATTTTCTACTCTTATGTTATTTACTGCTATTATAATGTCTCCTTGCCTCATTCCTTGACTAAAAGAAGAAGAATCTTTATCCACACTTTTTACTACAACTCCTTTTTCAAGAAATTTTGGAGGAATACTAAATATAGAAATTAGAGATAAAACTAAGATAATTATTAAAAGCCAGACTTTCCATGTAATTTTCATTCTATTCCTTTTTTATCACAATACCATTTAATTATTCCTGAATTTGTAAGCCATGTGTTTAACAAGTCAAAAGATAATCCTATTATTAAAATTGTAAATATTTGAGATAAAACTGAAGAAAAAGTTCTTGTAAAAAATAGCGCAACTAAAACTGCAACAATACTAGTAATTGTCATTGTCATTCCAGTTTTAAATGCAGACAAAATTCTTTTGTTTAGTTTTTTATCTCTTGATTTTATAGCTCTTGATGTAAGCATAATATCTGTATCTACAGAATACCCAATTAACATTAAAAATGCAATAATTCCTGCTGCTGAAAGTTTTATTCCTAGAATATTAACTAAAGCGAGACTCATGGTTATATCTGCAAAAGCAGACAAAATAACTGCAAAACTAGGTAAACTAGTTTTAATGTATATAAAAGAAGAGAATAATAAAATTATTATATTGAATACCATAGCAACATTAAGATTTATAGCTCCAAACCAGAATAAAATTATTGGTAAGAGTGTTAAGATAGATATAATTATTTTTAGTTTTAAATTATCTCCAAAAACAAAGAAAACTACTATCCCCATTAAAGAAAAAGCTATTATAATTCCATAAAGTAATTGTTTATAAAATGCTGCGCCTAAAGAGGGGCCTGTAAATTCTATTGAAGAATTATTTTCTGTTATTTTTAAATCTAAAGCAGACTCTATTGCTTGTTTTGTTTCCTCTACACCTAGGGGAGATTCAATAACTAAGGCGATTTGTTCTCCTGTTCTTAGATTAGATATTTTTCTTATTGAAAAATCTTCTAATTCTTGAAAAATAAGTTCTTTTGCTTCTTCAATATCTTTTTCTGTATTTAGTGTTACTACAGTTCCTCCAGATAAAGAGATGTCTTTTCTGATTATGTCATTGTTTTTTTGATAAAATACAAAAAGATATATTAGACTTAATAATAGCAATACTGCTGGAATTATTAATAAAAGCTTGTAGGTCTTATTATAATCAAATTTCTTATTTGTTTGTTCTGTGTTTTCTTCTGTCATTTTTGTATGCGCCGGCCGGGAGTCGAACCCGGGTCAATTGCTTGGAAGGCAATTATTCTACCACTAAACTACCAGCGCGTTGGTAGTATAAAAATTAATAGGTTTTAAAGTTTTGCTATATTTGAATTTTATGCTCCTGGCAGGATTTGAACCTGCGACCTATGCCTTAGGAGGGCATCGCTCTAATCCAACTGAGCTACAGGAGCAACTTTCTCTTGTAAACAAATAAGAATATAAAAGCTTAATGAAAAAAAGAAAGACAGTTTTATTCTTTCCCCTCTTGTGGGAGAGTACCGAAACAAACATAATCAGCTTAACTTCTGTGTTCGGAATGAGAACAGGTGTTTCCTGATTATTATGACTGTCTCCAAAAAAACCTATTTTTCTGAGTTTATAAAGCTTTTTAAATTTGGTATTGTTAGAAAAATTATGCGGGGATGCCGGAGCGGTCAAACGGGCGAGACTCAAGATCTCGTGGCTTAGTGCCTACGAAGGTTCGAATCCTTTTCCCCGCACTAACTCTTAAAGGAGCAAGATGAAGGAAAAATTAGATGAAGAAGAAATAAAGGAATTAATAAAAAAGGCAAAGACTGAAAGAGATTTTAAAAAAATCAAAAATCTTGCTATGCATTCTAGTATTAAGTTAGGAGATTTAAGGAAAAAGTTCTGTAAAAATTGTTTTCATCCATTAAAAGGAGTTACTAGAATTAATAAAGGTGTAAAGAGTATTAAGTGTGAAAATTGTGGGAAAATTTCAAGATGGAAGATAAAGAAAAAATAGTTGAAGAAAATAGAGTTAAAAGTATGGATAATATTGTTGTTGGTGCAGGATATTCTATTTTTAGAAAGGGTTCTTGGGGGTTAAGATTTGAAGTTACAAGAAAAAATGAAAAAAGATTTAATATAAGAACAGAGATGGGGATGACAGATAGTTATAGTCTTGAAGAGTTATCAAAAGAAGGGATTATATTAATTCCTAGGTATTACCCCATAAATTTCAGAACTTCTTAAATTTAGAAACTAATTCTAGTGTATCTGTTTGACCTAAAAAAATTGCTCTACAACAATATCTTTCTAAACCTAACTCTTTCATTACTTTTCCTGGTTTTTGCCCTGCTTCTACTTTTTTCTTAAACTCTTCCCATAAATGGGCAATAGGTTTGCCACAAGAAAAGCATCTAATTGGAATTATCATATATACAAGCAATAAAAAAGGTTTATAAACCTTTTTACCTCATTAGGATAGAGGTGAAAACCTCAGATTTCTGAGGAAGATAAGATGGATAAAAACAAAATGAAAGACACAATCATAAACCTAAAAGATGTTTGTAAGGATTATGAATTAGGAGAAAGCATAGTTAGGGCTGTTTGTGGAGTAGATTTAGAAATTAAAAAAGGAGATTTTATTTCTATTGTTGGCCCATCAGGAAGTGGAAAAAGCACAATGATGAATCTTGTTGGAGCTTTAGACTTAGCTACAAAAGGAGATATTTATTTAGATAATTTAAATATAGAAAATTTAGAAGAATCTGATCTTGCTCAAATAAGAGGGCAGAAAATAGGTTTTATTTTTCAGACTTTTAATTTAATTCCAACTTTAAATGCAACAGAAAATGTATCTCTTCCGATGTTATTTCAAGGCAAGGAAAAAGAAGATAGAGAAGATAGGGCAAGAGAGTTGTTAAAAGATCTTGGTTTAGGCCATAGATTAGAGCACTATCCAAATGAGCTTTCAGGAGGCGAGAGGCAGAGAGTTGCAATTGCAAGAGCTCTTGCAAATGATCCTGAAGTTATTCTTGCAGATGAACCTACAGGAAATCTAGATAGTAAAAAAGGTGAAGAAGTTGCAAAATTATTCTTAAAACTAAATAAAGAAAAAGGAAAAACAATAATTATGGTTACTCATGATTTAGAACTAGCAAAACACTCTCATAAAATCTATCATTTGAAAGATGGTAAAATAGTTAAGGTAGAGAAAGGGAAGTGGAAATAGAAACACTTAAATATGGAAAATACTGGGTAAATTTAAGAGGTGGTGGAAATGAAATCGCCTTAAGATTTCTGATATAAAATGAACAAAACAATAACAATGATAATGTTTGCACTTATCTTAGTAGCAAGTATTGCAAGTGTTTCTGCTTTAACAATTAAAAATGTTGAGACCTCTCCTTTTCAAGTTATGCCAGGGGAAGAAGCAGAGATTAGAATTGTTTTAGAAAACAATGCTGATGAAGATATTGAAGATGTTTCTGTTAAGCTAGATTTAGATGAAGTGCCTCTTGCACCATTTGATTCTTCAACAGAACAAACAGAAGATGAGATAGAAGAAGATGATTCAGAAAGCTTTAAATTTAAGGTGATTGCGCTAAACGATGCTGAATCTGGAATTTATAAAATCCCATTAGAAATAAGTTATAAGGAAGATGGTGATTTGAAGACAAGAACAGGATTAATAAGTATAACAGTTAATGCTGAGCCAGAATTAGATGTAAGGGCAGAAGAGGTTGTTTTAATAAAAGGAATGCAAAAAGAAGTCTCTCTTAAAATAATTAATAAAGGACTTTCAGATGTTGAGTTTTTAGAAATTGAAGTTATGCCTTCTACCTATTATACTATTTTATCTCCAAGAGAAACATATATTGGAGAGATAGAAAGTGATGATTTTGATACTGCTGAATATACTATTCACTTTAATTCTGATGTTCCTACTGGATTAAACCTTCCTGTTAAAATAGAGTATAGAGATATAACTAATAAAAAATATACAGAAAATTATAATATTCAACTAACTGTTTATGATGCTAAAAAAGCAGTTGAATTAGGATTAATACAGCCAAATACAACAGGAATATATATTGGAGTAGTATTTGTTTTAGTGATATTATTTTTTGTTTATAGGGCTATAAGGAAATCGAGAAAGAGGAAAAAGGCAAGAGAAGCAGCCTCTTAGGAGGCCTAAATGAAAAATTATTTTTCTATAAGTTTAAGCAACCTTAAAAGAAGAAAATTAAGAGCTTGGTTAACTATGCTTGGAATTTTTATTGGTATTGCAGCTGTGGTGTCTTTAATTACATTAGGAAACGGATTGAGAACTGCAGTAACAGGCCAGTTTGGGTCTCTTTCTATTGATACTTTAACAATACAAAATGCAGAAACAGGATTTGGCCCTCCTGGAAGTACTGCAATAGAAAAATTAGAGGATAGTGATTTAGAAATTATTAATTCTATTTCTGGCATAGAAAAAGTGATTCCAAGATGGATTAGAATTTCTAAATTAGAGTATAATGGAGTTTCTAGATTTTTTTATCTTTCAAATATTCCAGAAGAAAAAGATAAAATTGATTTTGTATATTCAAATACTGGATTAAAAATTGATGAAGGTAAATTACTAAAACAAGGAGATAGAGGAAAAGTATTATTAGGAAGTCAGATAGCTGGGAAAAATACATTTGGTAAGAAAATAAGAATTGGAAATAAAATAGAAATTCAAGGAGAAGAATTTGAGGTTGTAGGGATTCTAAAACCTTCAAGTAGTTTTGTTTTTAATGGGGTTGTTTTAATGATGCAAGAAGATATGAAAGATCTTCTTGAAATTGATGATGAGTGGGATTTGATTGTCGCAAAGGTAGAGGATAGAAATAAAATCCAAGATATTGCAGAAGATATTAAAAAAGAATTAAGAAAAGATAGAAAACTAAAAAAAGGTGAAGAAGATTTTTCTGTTCAGACACCTTTAGAAGGACTTTCTGCTGTAAATACTATTCTTAATGTTATTAATATTGTTGTTACAGGAATTGCGAGTATTTCTTTAATTATTGGTGGAATTGGTATTGCAAACACAATGTATACTTCTGTTTTAGAAAGAAATAAAGAAATAGGGACAATGAAAGCAATAGGTGCTAGAAATAAAGATATTCTTTTTATCTTTTTAATTGAATCTGCATTATTAGGATTAGTTGGAGGGATTATAGGAGCTGGTTTAGGTTTAGGATTGGCTTTTTTAATCTCAATTGGGGCTTCAGCAGCATTAGGAAGTAATATTCTTCAGGTAAGTATTTCATACCTATTATTATTAGGTGCTATAGGATTTTCTGCTTTAATAGGAATGTTGGCAGGAACTCTGCCTGCAATACAAGCGTCAAAACTAAATCCAAGCGAGGCATTGAGAAAATGAGTGAAGAAAGAGATTTGCCGATCGTAAATGAACAAGTAGCAGAGGTTATAATAAGAGATTTAGAAAGAAGATTCAAAGAAGGAACTCTTGCCGAATATGTTGATGAAATGAAGGAAAATATAGAAAAGAGAAATCCTTATTTTTATGAACTTCCAATTAAATTAACAGAGGTATTTGCTAAATCTGGGAGAATTAAAACATATGATGAGCTAGAAAAAACTAATGCAATTATTTGTATGGGATGTTATCTTGCATATGAATTATTAAGTAGACAACTAGAAATTGATACGCTAGAAAATCAAGGAGAGCAAAAATGATTTCAGATTATTTTAAGCTATCTTATAAAAATTTGAAAAAAAGAAAATTAAGAAGCTGGCTTACAATTTTAGGAATTTTTATTTCTGTTGCAACAATTGTAATTCTTTTATCTCTTTCTCTTGGACTAGAGCAGGCAGTAGAAGAGCAGTTTAGATTAATAGGAACTGATAAATTTTTCATACAACCAAAAGGACAGGCAGGAGCTCCAGGAGCTGGAGGAGCAGTCACTTTAACAAAAGAAGATATTGAATTTATAGAAAAAGTTAGAGGTGTGAAACAAGTTAGTTATTTTATTGGAGAAAATGCAAAAATAGAATTTGCAGGAGAGACAAGATATTATATAGTGTCAGCATTGCCAGAAAATGCATTTGAGTTATTTGAAGAGATATCAGGATTTGAAGTAGATAGGGGGAAGGATTTGAAATTTGCGAGAAGAGGAGATGTGGCTGTAGGAAGTTTGTATTATGATGGAAATTTGTTTAAAAGACCTATTGAACCTGGAAGTAAGATAAAGATAAATGATAAGGAAGTGAGGGTAATTGCAATAATGAATCCTATTGGGAACCCTCAAGATGATCAAAATGTTTATATGTTCCTTGATACATATGAAGAAATTTTTGGAGAGACAGATAGGGCAGATTATATTTATGTTCAAATTGAACCAAGAGAAGATATTCAAAAGGTTGCAGAAAGAACAGAAAGAGAATTGATGAAATTTAGAGATGTAAATGAAAAAACAAGAGATTTTGATATTTTAACTCCAGAAGAGCTATTAGAAAGTTTTGATATTATTCTTGATATACTTACAGGATTCTTAGTGGGGATAGGTGCTATCTCTTTGTTAGTTGGAGGAATTGGTATTGCAAACACAATGTATACTTCTGTTTTAGAAAGAAATAAAGAAATAGGGACAATGAAAGCGACTGGAGCAAGGAATAAAGATATTTTATCTATATTTGTAATTGAATCAGGATTACTCGGATTAATTGGTGGATTTATTGGAGTTGTTGTTGGAATTGGTGTTGCAAAAATAATAGAGATCATAGCAACTCAGGCAATTGGAAGTGATATTTTAAGAGCAGCATTTCCTTGGTATTTGATTTTTGGAAGTTTATTATTTGGATTTATTATAGGAAGTGTTTCAGGATTTCTTCCTGCTAAACAAGCATCAAAACTTAAGCCAGTTGATGCTTTAAGGTATGAATAATCATACAAATATTTATAAATAATTTAATTCTAAACATTTTGTTAAAAAAGAGGAAAACAGATGAAGAAGTGTATTTATTGTGGCTGTGAACTAGGAGAAGGAGAACTAGTTGAAGTATGTCATAAATGTGGAGTGGGTGTTTGGGGAGAAAAGATGTTCCAGGCAATTAGAGACAGTATGAAGCAGGCAGACATGCGTGGAGACCTAGAGCAAGGGTGTGTTGGAAACTGTGATGCTCCTGATTTAGATTATTAATTCTATATAGAAAAGCTTTTTAAAGACCTAAAAATAGGTATTATCACTAAGAAATAACTATAAAATGCTTAAAAAAAAGAAAATTAGAGAAAAAGGAAGAATAAAGTTTAGTGAATACTTTAAGAAGCTAAAAAAAGGAGATAGGATAAGTGTTAAAAAAGAGCTTGCAATACAAGCAAGTTTTCCTAGAAGATTGCAAGGAAAAGCAGGAATTATAGAAGGAAAAAGAGGCAAATCATATATAGTTAAAATAAAAGATTTAAATAAAGAAAAAAGTTTCATAATACATGGAGTTCATTTAAAAAAATTAAAATGATTCAAGATACAGAAAAACTAAGTTTAGCTGAAACAAAAGAAATTTTGAAAGGTTTAGAAGGAGAAAGAAAAGAAGAGATTGAAAAATATATTAAGAAATTTAATAAGACAAAAATAGCTAATGCGAAGAAGATAATGCAAGAGATTGAAAAATTAGAAAACTTGAAGATTAAACAAGAACATATTGCGAAAATAATTGATTTGCTTCCAGAAGATGGCTCAGATATTAATAAAATCTTTTCAGATGTAAGTCTAGATGAAAACGAAACTAAACAAATTTTAGAAATTGTTAAGAATAACATTTAAGAAAAATGCAAGGAAAAGAAGAAAAAGCCCTTATTTTAGATTTCCTACCTTATGGATATCCTTTAGAGAAAAAAATGATGCCTATAGCCCAGGCTATTGGAAAAGAAAATTTTACACTATTACAACTAGTTCCTAGAAGAGGAGTAAAGTTAGATTTAAAAGAAGAAGTATATATTGGAGAGGGTAAGAGGGAAAAAATATATTATATTCTTGGCAGACTTCCAAGAGAAAAACTAACAGAAACAGCAAAACTACAGCTTCAAGAATTTGTAGAAAACGAGATACAAGGAAAAGAAGGAAAATTTGTTGATTTTTTTAATAAAGCAGAAGCTATAAATACTCGACTTCACCAGATTGAATTATTACCTGGATTTGGAAGAAAACATACTCAAGCAATAATGGAAGAAAGGGAGAAAAAATTGTTTGAGAATTTTAAGGATATAAAAGAAAGAGTTCATGGAATTCCAGATCCTAAAAAAGCTGTAGAAAAAAGACTATTGCAAGAATTGCAAAATATTGAAAGAAATAATTTATTTGTAAAATGACTGAAGGAAAAGAAAATAAAGAAGAAAGAATAATAAGAATTTTAGAAACTGATATACCTGGAGGCATAAATGTATATTCAGGGCTAGCAAGAATAAAAGGAGTTTCTTGGAGCTTTTCCAGTGCAGTTTGCAATATTTTAAAGATAGATAAGAAAAAGAAAATAGGAGAGCTAAGTGAGAAAGAACTTTCTTTAATTTCTGAAATAGTTAAAGATCCTAAAATTCCTAATTTTTTGTTAAATAGAAGGAATGATCTTGAGACAGGTAAAAATGTGCATTTAACTGGATCTGATTTAGATTTAAGAAAAGAATTTGATATAAAAAGACTAAAGAAAATAAAAAGTTATAAGGGATTAAGACATGCTCTAGGACTTCCTGTAAGAGGGCAAAGGACAAGAAGTCATTTTAGAAAAAATAAATCAATGGGTGTTGTAAAAAAGAAGAAAAGATAAAATGTTAAAAAAACATAAAAAATATACAAAACCGAGAAAGAAGTTTGATTTAGAGAGAGTTAAAGAAGAAAATGAAATTGTAAAGAGATATGGTTTAAAAAACAAAAGAGAGGTTTGGAAAGCAGATGCAGAAATAGGAAGAATAAGAAGAAGAGCAAAAACACTAATTACTAAATCTGAAGAGGAGAAAAAAAAGTTTTTAGATAAACTAAAGAAAATAGGATTAAAAGTAGAAAATATTGCTGATGTTCTTGGATTAAATTTAGAGGATTTATTGAAAAGGAGATTACAAAGTATTTTAAGTAAGAAAAATAAAATCCCTATGAAAAATGCAAGGCAGTTAATTGTTCATAAGCATATTTCAATAGATGGAAAAATTTTAAATGTGCCTTCATATATTGTGCCAGTTATAGAAGAAGATAAAATAGAGATTATTAAAAGTGTAAAACTAAAAAAGGAGAAAAAGCCAGAGAATATGGTAGAAGAGATTAAAGAAAAAGCAGAAGAAAATAAACAAGAGGAGAAAAAAGAAGTTGAAAATAAAACTGAAAACAAGGAAGAAAAACAGGAGGTAAAAAATGGCTAAAGATAAAAAAGACATTGCTGGAATAGCAAATATATATACTTCATTTAATAATACAATTATACAGATAACTGACCTTGCAGGGCAAACAATTTCAAGAGTTTCTGGAGGACAGATAACAAAACATAATAGATTAAAAGCAAATCCTACTGTATCTATGTTTGTTGCAAAAAAAGCTGCTGAGCAAGCAAAAGATATGGGCCTAACAAGTTTATATGTAAGAATAAAAGCAAAAACAGGAAATCCTGCTCCAGGACCAGGAGCTCATGCTGCTATAAAATCTCTTGGAAAAGAAGGTTTTAAAATAATAAGTATTGCAGATGTGACAAAGGTTCCTAGAGGCGGACCTAAAAAGAAAGGTGGTAAGAGAGGAAGGAGAGTATAATTAAACCAATAAATTTATAACAATAAATTTACTGATACAAAAATGAAAATAATTGAAAAAAAACCTGAAAAAATTATATTTCAAGAAGAAATAAATGAAAGCTTGGCAAATGCAATAAGGAGAAGTGTTAATGAAATTCCAATTCTTGCTATTGAAGAGCTAGAAATTACTAAAAATGATTCTGCTTTATATGATGAAATTCTTGCACATAGGCTAGGTTTAGTTCCGTTAGAAAATCAAGATTTAAAGAGTATTAAAGAATGTGATTGTAAAGGAAAAGGATGCTCAAAGTGTTCTGTTAGTTTAAAGTTATATACAAAGGGGCCTAAAACAGTTTATTCTAAAGAACTAAAAGGCAAAGCAGTTCCTGTATATGAAAAAATGCCCATTACAGTATTAGAAAAAGCGCAAGAGCTTGAGTTTTCTGCAGTTGCTAGAATAGGGAAGGGAGTCGAACACGCTAAGTTTTCTCCGGGATTAGTTTTTTATAGAAATCTAGCAGAAATAAAAGTAGAGTCTGATTGTGATGCTTGTTTAGAGTGTGTTAAAGCTTGTCCTCAAGATGTATTGCATATTGAAAACAAAAAATTGAAAACAAAAGAATTATGGAAATGTGATTTATGTGAAGCTTGTGTTGAAGCTTGTAAAAAACATGGGAAAAAGGCAATTCAGGTTTCTCCAACTAAAGAATTAGTATTTTTTATAGAGTCTTTTGGACAGATTAAAGCAGAAGAAATCTTGAAAAATTCTATAAATGCATTGAAGAGTAACTTAAAAGAATTAGAAAAGAAAATTAAATAATTTTTTATAATTGGGCGGGGATGCCGGAGTGGTCAAACGGGTATGGTTAAGGTCCATATGGCTTAGTGCCTACGAGGGTTCGAATCCTTCTCCCCGCATTATATTCAAAGAAAATGGAAAAAATAGAAAAAAAATTAAGAAGAAAAGAAAATCCTGAATTAGTTAGGACTATAATTTTATTAAAGAAAAATAAAGAATGGAAACCTCTGGCTAGATTTTTAAGTAGAGTTAAAAGGAAACAAATAAAAAAGAATCTTGAAGAAATAAATAAAAATTCAGAGCAAGGAGATAATATTGTTGTTCCTGGAAAAGTTTTAGGAAAAGGAAAACTAGAAAAGAAAATAAGAATAATTGCTTTTTCATTTTCAGAAAAAGCAAGAGAAGAAATAAAAAAATCTGGTTCAGAAACAAGAACAATCCAAGAAGAAATAAATAAAAACCCTAAAGCAGAAGGAGTTAAGGTATTAAAATGAGTGAAAAAATAACAATAGACGCTGAAAATGCCATATTAGGAAGATTGGCAAGTTATGTTGTTAAACAAGCATTATTAGGAAAAGAAATTGAAATAATTAATTGCGAGAAAATAGTTATAAGTGGGAATAAAAAAAATATTGAAGAAACCTATCTTAAAAGAAGAGCTAGAAGAAGTGATAAACAAGCAGGTCCTAACTATCCTTCTAGTCCAGAAAGAGCATTGAAAAGAACTGTAAGAGGAATGTTGCCTTATAAAAAACAAAGAGGAAAAGAAGCATTAAAAAGAATAAAATGTTATCTTGGAGAGAGAAAGGTAGAAGGAAAAGTAATCAAAGCAGGTAGAGAAAAACAAGGAAAATATGTTAAAATAAATAAAATTGTTAAAAAATGAAAGATAAAATAACTGTATCTGGAAAAAGAAAAACAAGTATTGCAAAAGCAACTATTTTTCCTGGAAAAGGAGAGATAAGAATTAATAGATCCCCTTATACTCATCTTTCTGAAATAAGAAGATTACAAATTGAAGAACCAATAAGGATATCAAAAAAAGTTCTAGGAGATTTTAAATTTGATATTAGTATAAATGTTAAAGGTGGTGGACAAGAATCAAGAATAGAGGCTTCAAGACTTGCGATTGCTAAAGCAATTTTAAAGATAACAAAATCAGAAGAATTAAGAAAAGCTTTTTTAGAATATGATAGAAATTTAATTGTTGCTGACACAAGAAGAAAAGAGGCTTATAAGCCAGGAGACAGCAAGGCAAGAAGAAGAAGGCAGAAGTCTTATAGATAGTTTTTTAAAATAGTTCTTCTTTTCTTATTTATGATACAAGAGGTGGTAAATTTTTTCCAGATTTCAGAAGGAATAAGTATTTTCAATCTAATAATCTATGCTGTTTTAATTGCTGCTTATTCTGTTTTTATTTGGAAGTTTTATAAATTCTTAGCTAGAAAAAATATAATCTTTCTTAATCTTACTCAATATAATAAGACAAAACATCCTTTAGGAAATAAGATACTTCATTCCTTGTTATTTTTAGCAGAGTATTTGATTATTCTTCCAGTAATGGTAGTTGTATGGTTTGTTGTTTTGGGAGTTTTTCTAATAATTCTTTCAAAAGAACAAAGTGTTCAGCAAATACTTTTAATTACTGCTGCAATTATATCTGCTACAAGAATCACCGCATATATTAGTGAAGATTTATCAAAGGATTTGGCAAAAATGTTTCCTTTCACAATGCTGGCTATTTTCTTATTAACTCCTAACTTTTTTTTATTAGACCAGTTAATTCCTAGGTTTTTAGAAATTGTTAATTTTTTTGAGCATATTTTGTTTTATCTTGTATTTGTTCTAATTATAGAGTTTTTAATGAGATTGAGTGACACAATAATTAGTTTATTTAGAAGTGAATAAATTATCAAGAGGATTTTTTATATTTTTTAGTTGTTCTTGGGAGACATGTGTGTATATTTGAGTTGTATTTAGATTAGAATGCCCGAGAAGAGACTGAATAAGTCGTATATCAATTCCAGATTCTAAAAGATGAGTTGCAAAACTATGTCTTAAAGTATGGGGAGTTACTTTTTTTTCTATACCTGCTTTTTTCGCTGCTTTTTGAATTATTTTTTGTATGTTTCTTGTTGTGAGGGGTTTAGATTTAGAAAAAACATACTCTTGTTCTTTGTTTTCTAGATATTTTTGAAGTTTAGATGATAAATTTTGAGAGAGAGTAAATATTCTATCTTTATTTCCTTTACCTCTTCTTACCCATCCAAAATTTTCTTTAAAATTCATATCTGATTTTTTTAGATTAACAAGTTCTGAAACTCTTAAACCAGAAGAATAAAGAAGAGAAATCATTAGCTGGGATTTTTTTGATGAGGAAGAAGATATTAAATCTCTTACCTCTTGTTTTGATAACACAACAGGAAGTCTTTTTTCTTTTTTAGGGAGTTTTATTCCAGAAATTTGTTTTTTCAGAATTTCTTGGAAAAAGAATTTTAAAGAGCTGGCTGCAAGAGAGGTGGTATTTCTAGACTTAGAGGAAATTAATGAAGAAAGATATGATTTTACATGCTGTTCTTCTAACTCATTTATATCCATATCACTAAACTCTAAAAATTTTTCTGTGAAAAAAACATAATTTCTTATTGTGTATTCTGAAAAACCTCTTAATCTTAATTCAGATTTAAGTTCCTCAATCTCTTTTTTCATTATATAGAAATTAAAACGAACTTTATAAATTTAAGTTTATTTGAAAAAACAAATTTTTATAAAGAGAGAGTTTCTTAAATAACTATAAAAAATGAGTGTGAAAAAGATATGGTCTGCTTTTATGATTTTTGTCGTAATTTTATTAGCAGGAACTTTAATCTATCATGAAATAGAAGGTTGGAGTTATTTGAACTCTCTTTATTTTACAACAATGACAGTTACGACAGTTGGTTATGGTGACTTTGTTCCATTAACAGATAATGGGAAAATTTTCACTATCCTTTTTTCTGTAAGTGGAATTAGCCTTGCGTTATATGTCTTGAGTTTGTTTGCAAAATATGTTTTAAATATCAGGAGGAAAAAAGGAAAACCAGAAGGGTATATTAAATTAAGGAAAAAAAGAAAAAAATGATGCAAAGAAAAAAAATAGCTTTAGTAGTGATTTCAGTTTTAGTAATTGTGGTAGTTTTTGGAATTTACAATAGTACTTTAACAGGGAAAGCAGGCTCTTCTCGTCCAGAAGATGAGCTTATTGTTGACAGGCTACAAGGAAGTGAGATTGAAGAGGAGAAGATTTTTACCTTGACAGAGAAACAGGAAATTTTAGTAGAAAATTTCTTAAAAAATCTTGATTTGGTGAAAATAAAGTTGGAAAGCATTAATAAAGAAAATGGTGAGATAGAGATTAAAGTAGTATATGGGGAAAATGAAGAAATGGGGAAAATGAAGATACATAATGGAAAGTTGTTTGATTTAGATGAAAATGGAACAAATGACTTAGAGATAGGAATTGAAAATATATTTTCTCCAGATATAGCAGAAATAACAATAAAATCTGTTTAAAAAGATTTAAAAATATATAAAACCTATAAAATCATGGAAAATAAAACAAAAGGGGCTTTGATAGTTATAATTATTTTAGTTGTAGCTATTATTTTAGGAGTGAGTGGAAGTAATCTTTCTGGAAACATCTGGAAAGAAAACTGGATTGATGTTAAGTTAGACTCTTCTCAAATAATTGATGGAAAAAGTCAGAGTTTTGCTTTAGGAGAACATCTAGCAATAGAGAATGTAGTTAAATCAAGTGATAGAGCTTTATTAACTTTGCTTGAAGTAGATAAAGGTGAAGGCAATGTTGTGTTGGAAGTGAAATATGAGAATATTGTTGCAGACCAAGAAGAAACACAAGAAAAAGGACTTGTCAAATATGGTGCAGATAAGTTAGATGTTGATAAAGATGGCTTAATGGATCTAGAGATAAGACTTGAAGATATTCCATCTGAAGGTAAGGCAGTTATATTTGTAAAGCTAATCTAAACAATAATCTCTTTAATCGAAAATAGAGAAAGATTTATAAAGAAAAAGATAGTAAGATATTAATCAAAAACAGAGAGGAAAAAATAAAGAAAAATATTTCTTAAATAATTTAAATTAAGTGGAGGTTATAAAAATGTCTGAAGAAGAAATGGATGAAGAAATGGATGATGAGGAAGAGGAAGACGATGATGAAGATATGAATGAAGATTCAGATGATGAGGAAGAATAATTAATTAATTAATTTTTATTTTTTTATTTTTATATTATTAAACCAATAAAGAGGGCAAAATGGCAAAGAAAAAAGCAAAAAAGAAAAAGAAATAATCATAATCATTTGATCAAAACCTAATTTATTTTTTAGTTAGTTTTTTATATTCTTGTTTGTTTTATTAGAGATGATATTTGAGGCGATTGGAGGGGTTGGATTAGTTTTAATTATTGTAGGGGTTTTAATTAATAAAAGAAGATTAGAGAACTTTTTTTATATTATAGGAGGATTATATCTACTATCTTACAGTATTTATATAAAAAATTTTATTTTTATAGCTCTACAAATTGTATTTATCTTGGCAGCAGGATATGATTTAGTAACAATGAAAAGGAGAGTTAAAAACAAAGGAAAATGAAAAAATCAGTTATTTGTTTTTTAGGAATTTTAGTTATGGGTTTATTTTTAATTATCCAGTTTTCATTTGAAATTTTAAGAGGCAAGATTTTTCTCTTACCTATAGCTGTGTTTTTTTTATTAGGAATTTTATTATTAGTTTTTATTAGAAAAGAGAAGATTAAAGGAAAACTAAAGATTTTTTTAGTCTTAACAGGACTTTCTTCTATTAGTTTTCTTGTTTTTATTTTCTTGCATAATTTCTTTTATGCTCTAGGAATCCTAGCTGAAAATATAGTTTTTTTAAAAAACCTGATGGAACTCTTACATGTAATATTTTTTCTGGCTGCAATACCTCTTACCCCTATATGTTTTTTAATAGGGGTTATTGGAAGTATTATATTATTAGTAAAAAATAGGGGAAAGACTTAAAAAGGCCTTTTGAGTAAGAAAAATACTGTTAGATGAGTTCTTTCAGTTTTTAATAAGATGAAAGTTAAGAAAGGAAACAAGGTAAAGATTGAATATACTGGGAAATTTGATGATGGAAATGTCTTTGATACTAGTGAAGGTAGAGATCCTATTGAGTTTGTAGTAGGAGAAGGAAAGGTAATTAAGGGATTTGAAGAAGGAGTTATAGGTATGGAAAAAGGCGAGGAAAAAGAAATCAAAATTAAACCAAAGCAAGCTTATGGAGAGAGAAAAGAAGAGCTTATTAGAAAGGTTCCAAAAGAGACACTAAATATAGGAAAAGAGCCTGAAAAAGGAATGGTGCTTGCTTTAGCAACACCGGATGGAAAACAAATTCCTGCAATAATAGAAAAAGTAGATGAAAAAGAAATCACACTAGATTTAAATCACCCTTTAGCTGGGAAAAATCTTAATTTTAAGATAAAAGTAGCTGATGTTCAAAGTAAATAGTTCTGGAGGAAAAAATGGAAAAGATTTATGTTGGAAACTTGCCTTGGAGTGTTGATCAAGCAAAACTTAAAGAGCTTTTTTCTGAATTTGGAGAAATAACTGAAGCAACAGTAATTTCAGACAGATTCTCAGGTAGAAGTAAGGGTTTTGGTTTTGTAACATTCTCAAAAGATGAAGAAGCCAAAAAAGCTGTTGAAGCTATGAATGGAAAAGAAATTGAAGGAAGAGAATTGAAAGTATCTGAAGCAAGACCAAGAGACGAGTAATCAGGTTTTAGTTTTTATTTTTTTATTTTTTATTATTTTTAGATTTTTATGTTTTATTAAGAAGATTAAAAGAGTGAATAAAATCATGATAATACTTAAAAAGATAGTTCTCGATTTTTTGTGATGTGGTCATTATATAATAAAAAAGAGGAAGATTCTGGGTCTTTAGGAATATTTGAATACACTGGGAATAAACTTGAACCTTTATTGTTTTCAAATGGAAAAAGCCAGGCAGATATTGTGAAAGAGGCTTTAAATGAAATAGAAAAAGGAAATAAGATTATTTTTATTAGAGGAGTTTGTGGAACAGGAAAAAGTGCAATTGCTTTAAATCTTGCAAGACATTTTAAAAAAACATCAATTGTTGTACCAATTAAAACTCTTCAAGAACAATATGAAACAGATTATACAAAAAAGAAATTTATTTTGAAAAAAGATAAGAATAAATTAAAAATTGCTGTTATAAAAGGAAGGAATAATTTTGAGTGTCCTTTTTCTGGAGGTTTGGCGGATGAGCCCTCTCTTCCATGTATTATTGAATTAAGAGAGAGGAATATGGATAAAATAAAAGAGTATATTGAATTAAATGAAAATGTCTCTAAACTTGATTTCACTTCTATTTCAGATGTAAGAAGAATGTCAGTTGCTCCTTGTTGTCCTTATTGGAGCCCTATTCTTCCAAAAGAAGTAAGTTCTAAAGCATTGCAAGAAGCTAGAAAAAGAATTTACACTGCTTTAAATGATAAGAAATATTGTTTTTATTGTAGAAAAAAAGGATGTGGGTATTATGACCAGTATCATAACTATCTTGATGCAGATGTTTTAATATTCAATAGCATGAAATATATGATTGAAACTTTTATTGGAAGAAAACCTAAAACAGACCTGGATGTAATTGATGAGTGTGATGAATTTTTAGATAAATTTACTAATGAGAGAAAAATATATCTAAACCGACTTGTTTCTTCTTTATCTAATATCTCTCCAAAAGATAATGAAGAGAAAAAGACAATAAAGGAATTGATTTATTTTGCAAATAGTGTTATTTTTAATTTTAAAGAGGGTGTAGAAAAAGTTAGAGATACAGAGGTTTTAAGGTTGTTGAAAAAGATTATTGATAGTCCTTATCTTGCAGAAGAAGAAGATAATAGTTATTATAATAGTGTTTTTGAAATTGCTAAATCTTTTGAAAATTTACTTAAAGAGACTTATGTTTCAGTAGAAAAAATGTATGGAGATCAAGAAGATTTATTAGGAAGAAAAGAAGAGAAAATAATTTTGAATCTTGTGTCTATTAATCTAGAACAAAGATTTAAAGATATTATTGAAGCTAATAATGTTTTAGTTTTAATGTCTGGAACTCTTCATTCAGAAGATGTTTTAAAAGATGTTTTTGGGTTAAAGAATTTTAAAATAATAGAAGCAGAAGCAGAGCTTCCTGGTGAGATTGTGAAATGTAGGACTGGATTGGAAAAAGATTTTAAATATGCTAATTTTAAATCTAGAAGAGTTACAAGAGAAGACTATCTTAAAGCTTTAGATAAGTGTATTGAAGTGGCAAAACCTCCTGTTTTAATACATGTTAATTCATTTGAAGATCTTCCTTCTGAAATTGAGATAAAAGAGTATGGTTTGAAAAAATTAATTTCAAAAGAAAAACTAAAACAAATCCAGGGATTTAATAGTTCTAATATAGATAAATTTAGAGAGGGAGAATTAGATTTATTATTTACAACAAAATGCTCTAGAGGAGTTGATTTTCCTGGAGATAAATGCAATAGTATTATTTTAACAAAATATCCTTATCCTAATATAAGGGGGTTGTTTTGGCAGATTTTAAAAAAAGAAAGACCTAATCAGTATTTTAAATTTTATATAGATAAAGCTAATAGAGAGTTGATACAAAAAATAGCAAGAGCAATAAGATTTAAAGGAGATAAAGTAGACTTATATTCTCCAGATATAAGGGTTTTAAATGCTAAGATAGGATAAAGAAAAAAGCAAAGGCTTAAAAGGCAGGAAACTTGCTAATTATACTAAAATGGTAGAAGGAACAGTTAAGTTTTTTAATAGAACAAGAGAATATGGTTTTATTAATGGAGATGATGGGAAAACCTATTTTATCCATGTAACTGGCTTGAAAGAAGGAGTCCAGATAGATGAGGGCGACAGGGTTTCTTTTAAAGGAACTGAAGGCGAGAAAGGACCAAAAGCAGAAGACGTTGAGAAACTTGAAGGAAATAAAGAAAAGAAAGAAGAATAAAAGTATTTAATTAGATTTCTAAGTTTAGTTTATTTATTTTTTATTTTGTTTTGATTTTTGTAGCTTGGGGTGTAGAGCAATAATCCTTTTAAAGATTAAAAACAAAAGAAGTTTATGACAAGCCCTACACCAATTAGTTCAAGTACTCTCCCAGATAGAGATGGAAATATAGTAGAAGTAAGAAAAGGAGATAAAGTATCTTTACGCCCTTATTCTCCCACATATTCTCCTGAAAAAAAAGTCGAAGATTTAAATTATGATGAATTCCAAGAGTTTGAATCTCGTAGAAGAATGGAAACATGGCTTGGGGAAGGACCTTACCCTATTTCTTGGATGGGAAGATGGCCTTGTGGTAGAATAATGATTTATGTAAAAACGTGGACTTCTTCTGGATCAGGGGTTTATAGTAGGGATCTTATGTTTGTTGAGAGAGGAGAAGAGAAAGATGAGTTAAGTTCTGTTGTAAATGGAGTGAGTGACGCAGAAGAGTTAGGGGGGAGTGAGTGAAGCTAGGTTGAAAGCCAGGATATAAATTCTTTTAAAGTGTGGAATTGTTAAAAAAACATGTCAAGAGATGATTGGGAAGATGGTAAAAAATTATACAGTCCTTTTGTAGAAATTGGAAAAGGGAGAGAACCGCAATCACGTGCTCCTGTAAATGCTTCTACTTTTAAGCCATGTTTAGGGCATTTAAGGCCTGTTGCTAGTCCAGAAAGAGGCCCTTTAACTCCTGAAAAACCTTTTTATAGTGTATATGGTGTTATTGGAAGAACTGTAATAAGTGCTGGAGGAGGAAGTTACCTAAATATTAGTGAGCCCCCATTATCAAGAACATTGATGGGATATATTTTAGAAGAAATAGTTAAAGAAAAACTCCCAAGAGTTCATAAGATATTAAGCGCCGCAGAAGAGTGAGGTAGAGCGAGTGAAGCGAGCGAACGTTTGGTTTCTAGATAGGTTTATAAAAGATAATAAATTATGTTGAAAATGAGAAAAGAGATTGCTTCGCGTGATTAATAAATTCGCGCGGAGGTTTAATTGACTAAGTATGTATATGAATTCTGCCTTAGATGTAGAAAAGAAACATGGCACAGACAATTTAATAGATATGGAAAGTCTGATAAAGGGAGAGGAAAAGGCAAAAAAGGACTGAGAAGAAGAGTTACTTGGTGTTTAGTTTGTCAAAAAAGAACTATATATAAGCCAGAAAGAAAAAGAAGAGTAAGAGCAGTTTCTAAAGAATATTTGAAATAGAAAGATTTAAATATTTACACATATTACACATAATATAAATAAATGTGTTTGGAGGAAAATGGTAAATATAACTATGTCAATTCCTGAAGAATTGAAAAAAGAAATGGAGAATTTTCCAGAGATAAACTGGAGTGCTATAGCTAGAGAATCAATAAGAAAAAGGATAGAGATTTTAAGATTTTTTAAGAAGTTTACAAAAGATAGTGAATTAACAAAAGAGGATGCTATAAGAATAGGAAAGAGTGTGAATAAGGAATTATCTAAAAAATTCAATAAAAAATGAAACTTGTGGCAGACGCAAATGTAATAATTTCCTGCTTAATAAAAGAAGGAAAGTCTATAGAGCTTTTATTGAATTTTGGTTTTGATATTTATGTGCCTGAATTTATTTTAAAAGAGATTTCTAAACATAAACAAGAAATTTTAGATAAAGTTAAGAGAACAGAAGAGGAGTTTGAAGAGGCTTTAGATAGAATAAATAGTGTTATTAAGATTATTCCTAATGAAGATTTTATAGAATATGTCGATGAAGCTAGAAAGATTTGTCCTGATATTGATGATGTGATGTATTTTGCTCTTGCTTTAAAATTAAAGTCTGCTATCTGGAGTGATGATAAGAAGTTAAAGCAACAAGATAAAATAAGAGTTTATTCAACAGAAGAGTTAGCGAGGATAGAGTAGAGAGCGCGGCGGGGAGAGGAGAGGAGAGTGAAGGCGGGGAGAGGAGTGAGTGGTGAGAGACGCAGAAGAGTGAGAGGAGAGGGAGAGAGGGAAGCGACGCAGAAGAGTAAAGCGCAGTGCAATAAAGAATAAAAATAGTGAATTCTTATAAAAATATATGAATAGATTTGTCCTTTACAAAACGCCCACAAAATTAGAAAGCGAATATTTTGGGAAGAAAGATTTTGAATTAGTTTTAGAGGTGGGAGATGGACAAAATAAAAGAGAAATTAGAAGTTCAGATTTAGATTCTTTAGCAATAGAGGCTGTTAATAGTGAATTCCCTTTTTTACTTACAGGCGAACTAACAACTATCCCTGCACCTATTTGTGGGGCCAGGGGTGAAATTGATAAGATTCCTGTTTCTTATGATGATTTGAATAGATTCAGATTTAATTATAGTAAAGAGACAATGACGCATTTAGTAGAGCGAAGCGAGTGAGGAGAGAGCGCGGCGGGGAGAGGAAGCGCTGACTAGATTTTACCTTGAGCGAAATGTTTTTAAATAACCAATAACCTGTATTTTTAGCCTTGGGGAAAGAGTTCTGATAGGAAGATAAAATGACAAATGACTTAAAACTAAAATTAAGTGAATGTAAACCTTCTGATGGAAGATGTGTAGTGTATTATACCCTTTCTCCAGTTGATTTAAGGAGAAATGTCCATTTATCTGGTAGCCCAAGAATTAAAAGTAAAGATTTTTACCTTAGATCAGAAGAACCTATTGGAGAGGAAGAAACTTATCTTATAGTAGAGACTGACAATTTTAGAGATAATAAAGCTAGTGAAAAAGTAATTGGAGAAATTCCAGCAGATGGTTCTTTTTGTGATAATTTCTATGATTTTGTGAGGAGAGTAGCAGAAGAAAAATCAAAGAGAAGTGGTTTTGAATTAATTGATGAAACATCTATGATAAAAGAAAGAGAAGCAGCATAAGAGACGCAGAAGAGTAGAGAGAGCGCGGCGGGGAGAGGAGAGCGAAAAGAATAAAAAGCGCGATTTCTAGCCTGTATTGAAGAAGAGTTCTGTGATGATTGGAAGATGGCAAAAAAAGTAATTTATAGAAGAAATGTAAAAGGTTTTTCAGACCAATTTAGATATGACTTTATATCATCTGAAAGGTTTAGAAGAGAACTTCGGGCAGAAAAAGTTACATTGAAAGAAAGAACTAGAGAATATATTAAATGTTTTGGAAGTGAAAGTCTTCCGCATAAACGCGCTAGATTAACTGTTTTACATCTCCCACAAGGAGCTACTCTTAAACATAAAAGAGGGTATGAATATCAAGTTCTATTAGGAGGATACGATGCTGAACTTGGAGATATTGCAAATACATTTGAAGAAGTTACAATATTTGGGGATAGAGCTTCTTTTAATAAAATAGAGGAATTAATTTCCAGATATGAACAAAAACTATCAAGACCATCTAAAGCTCAAAATTTTTAAATATAAAATTTAAGAGTGAGAGGAGTGAAGGTGAGGAGAGGAAGCTCGCTATGCTCGCTAGATTTTTTCCATAAAAAGATAATTTAATGTGTTTGTTTTCCCGCCGTCTGTTTTCTTAAATAATTTACTTTCAATGATTTTAAAATAAGGGTTAAATAATTCATTAAGTTCTTCTAATGATGAAAAATAAACTTCTTCTCCTAAAAGAGCTCTTGCGTTTTCGGGAATTTTTCTTATTTTTTTACCTGCTCCTCCAAACATAGTACTTTGAATATTAAAACAAGTTGAAAAGTATTTCCCTTTCTCATTTAATATGTTATTTATTATTTTAACATATTCTTTTCTATCTTCAAATTTTATATGATGCATAATTGCCCATTCTAAAACAAAATCAAATTTCTCATTTAGTTTTGGTAAATCAAAAATATCCATTGCTATAAATCTAATATTGATATTTTCTTTTTTAGCATTTTCTTTGGCATACTTTATTGCTTTTTCTGATATATCAATTCCTAATACATCAAACCCTTTTTTAGCTAAATAAATAGAATAAAATCCTTCACCACACCCTATATCGATAACTTTACAAGGCTTTATTTTTCCATTTTCAATTAAATCTGCTAGCTCTTTTGGAGGTTCTTTACTAGTCCATATGGCCATTCCTGGTTTTTCATAAGCTTTTTCAAAATCTTCTTTAATGTTCATCTTTTTAGAAGATAATTGTTTTATATAAAATTATTGTAAGGGGGAGAGGAGAGAGAGGAAGTGCTGACTGGATTTTACCTTGAGTTAAACTTATAAAATTCTCTTTCTTGGAAGATTAATGAATATTGAAGAATTAAAGAAAAGATTTGGAGAATATAAGAAAAAAGATATAATTATAACAGATCATGCAGAAATGCAGGCTATTTTTAGAGAAATTGAGTTAGATGAAGTTAAAAAGAACATAGTAAACCCTGAAAAATTAGTATATGCTGAACAACAAAAAGCTAAAAAAGCTGGAGAAGAGAAATATGATTGTTATTTTGCCTACTCAAAAGAGCTTGCACATAGATATATATTAACTATAAATAGAAAGATTATTATAGTAACAATTATTAAAATAAATAGAGATTGGCAAAAAATAATTGAGAAAAAATGAAAGAATTTAATTTTAGTTATGATAAGAATAATGATGATTTATTTGTATATTTGCCAAATTCTAAATCTAAAGGAGCAGTAGAAATAGGCAATTTTGTTCTTGATTTTGATGAAAAAGAAAATTTAGTGGGAATGCAAATTTTAGAGGCATCTAAAATATTGTCTAAAATATTGACAAAAATTCTAGAATTAGCAAAAATTAAAGAATTAAAAGCAGAGATAATCAATTTTAGAAATATGGCTGCTATTAAGATGAGAATAATAACTGATAAAGAAGCAGAAACAGCAAATATACTAATCCCAAGAATAAAGCAAGAAAGTCCTGCTTTAAGTTATTGAATTCTTGAATGATTTGTTTATAAAAAGCGACGCAGAAGAGTAGAGAGAGCGCGGCGGGGAGAGGAGTGAGGAGTGGGAGAGGAGAGAGTGAAAAGAGACGCAGAAGAGTAGAGGTAGAGGGAAGGCAAGGGGAAAGCGCTGACTAGATTTTACCTTAAGTTCTAACCAAAAGATTTAAATAGTAATATCAATTGATATTATTAATAATTAAAGAAAATGAGATCCCAAACACTAAAGAAAAAGAAGAGCTATATTGAAACAAATGGAATAGCAAGAAGCCCAACACTTCAAACAGTATTGATGGTTGAAAAATTTATAGAAGAAAATTCAGGGGAGTATAAAAAAACAGAGCTATTCAAAAATCTACCTAAAAAAGTAATGTGGCAGACCTTTCAAGTAATAATGGAGTATTTGGAAAGCGTACTCAAGATAGTTTATGATAAAGAGGGGTATGTTGTATACATTTGGAATCCTGAATTTTTTAAGAAAATAAAAAATAGGCCTGCCATAAAAACATGAAGCCTGAAAAAGTTGTTTTTGTTGATGAAGGTTTAGAGACCTCTTTTAGTCAGTTAGATGAAGCAGACCCAATTAAAAAAGCATTAATTAGGGCAATAGATAATTTAAAAGAAGATGCTTTTTCTGGAAGAAATGTAAAGAAAAAACTTATTCCAAAATCACTTATCCAAAAACATGGAATAAACAATCTTTGGATTTATAATCTTCCTGACGGATGGAGAATGTTATATGTGTTAACTCCTTCAGAAGAAATTCAAATTATAGCTGTTGTTTTGGACTGGATGAGCCACAAGGATTATGAAAAGTTGTTTAAGTTTGATTAGAGAGAAGGTGGGGAGAGGAAGGAATAAAAAGGTTGGGTTCTTGTAATAAATATGTTAAAAAAATTGACAGGAAAATTAGTTAATTTAGTGAGAGAATCTAGGTTAAAAAAAGATAGGAAAAGAGTTTTAAGGGTTCTTCCAGAAGGTATTGATTTTTGGGAATTGTTTGAAGAATTTGAGGTTAGGCAATTTGGTGAGAGGGTAAGAAGGGAAAAGAAAACACCTGAAAAGGAAGCTTTGCTTCAAGAATTTTTTGTAGATGTTGTGCGAGCATTATATAATGAAAGAAACTCTAAAAAGTATCTTAGACATTTAAGTGAGTTAAGAAAAGATCCCTTATATTCTATCAATCCTGGTTGGACTACTTCTTCTTGGGTGCATACCTTATTAGAAAGAGAAAGAGATAGACAAGTCCCAAGCGCTCCAACAGTTATAACTATCTTAAGAGTATTAGCAGAACAAGGAATTGGGGAAGCAGAATATGAGAGAGGACCATTTTATAAATTATCTGACAGATATATTGAATCCTTAGATCAAGCAGCATGAAGAGACGCAGAAGAGTGAGAGGTTGATTGGTTTCTGGCCAGGATATAAAAGAATATAAATAATGATTTCTTGTAAACTCCATGCCTGACAAATTATTTTTATTAGATGATGGAGAGGATGGATATTCAATAAGCAGAAAACCTGATGGGACAGATGGTAGTTTAAGAAGCGTAACTCATATCCCAAAAACTGTTGAAGGACATTGGGTTATATTTTATACACAACTTTTTTCTGATCCTGAGGTTCTCGGAATTGCACACTCAAAAAGATGGCTTGGTGATAAAACCCACAGATGTGCTGTAGATTATGCAAAAAAAGAAGCAGCAAGAGAAGGTCTAGAATTTGTAGATAAAACAGAACGTGGTAAGAAGTCTAAATTAGAGTAGAGTGAGTGAAGGCTGGGAGAGGAGAAAAGCGCAGTGCAATAATTCTTTTAAAGTTGAAAAAACTCTAAAATATGATGGCTTGTTATGATAGATATGAAAAATTAATATATTATGAAAAACTAAAAGGAAAATATTTAGATCACTTGTGGATAATTATGGAAGAAGATTCTGAAAAAGGTCTAAGAACTTTTTTAGTTAATAGTAAAAGTAGAAGAATCACTGATAAGGGTGAGATTAAACCAATATTCTTAGAAAAGTTAAAAGAGCTTTATAGTAAAAGATAGAGACGCAGAAGAGTAGAGGTAAAGTGAAGGAGAGGAGAGAGGAAGCGCTGACTGGGTTTTAACTGGAACGAAATATTTATAAACTATAGTTATTCTATAGATACATGGTTAATGAGAATATAACAACAATTCAACTTAATGAAAAAGTAAAGGGCAATCTTGACAGACTTAAAACTGGAAAACAAACTTATGAGGAAGTTATTTTGGGTTTAATGAACTTTGCTGAACAATTTAAGAGGCAGGAAGAAAAATTATTAATTGAAGGATGTAAAGTAATAGCAAAGGAAAATTTAAAAATAACAAAAGAATTTGAAGCAATTGAAGATTTAAGTAAATGGGAATGGTAAAATGCAAATAAAAAGAGGAGATATATTTTTAGTTAATTTAGAGCCTATAAAAGGAAGTGAACAAGGAGGAATGAGGCCTGTATTAATAATTCAAAATGATATTTCAAATAAATTCTCTCCTGTAACTATAATAGCGGCTATAACTTCTAAAATATTTGATAAAGAATATCCTACAAATGTTTTTCTTTCTAGAAAAGATTCGAAATTAGATAAAGATTCAACTATATTGTTAAATCAAATAAGGACGATTGATAAAAAAAGGTTAATTAGAAAAATAGGAAGTTTAGATTCTTTATTAATGAAAAAAGTTGATTTGGCTGTTAAGATTAGTTTGAGTTTATGAGAGACACAGAAGAGTAGAGTGAAGGTGGGTGGAAAGGAGTGAGTGAAGGTTGGAAGCGCTGACTAGATTTTACCTGGAGTTAAGTTTATAATTGATGAATTCTTTAGAAGGATATGGGTAAAAAAATAATAATAATTTTAATCATATTTTTAATAATTATTATAAGTGTTTTAATATTCTATAAGGTTGATTTCTCTAATAATGAATGTGATTCAAAGAAAGACATTAGAGATAGAGACTATTGTTATCATCAATTAGCTAAATCAGAAGCAGACCTTAAAATTTGTGAAAAAATTTCAGATGATTTATCTTCTGGTTCCTCATATAGTGATAAAATGTGGTGTATCAAAGCTGTTGCTATAGAAAAAAATGATCCGGAGATTTGTAGATTAATTAACAGAGATGAATTAAAAAAATCTTCCTGTCTCAAAACCATTGCGGTTAATTTGAAAAATCCTGAATTATGTGAAGAGATGCACAGCCAATCTTGGAAAGATGATTGTTTAAGAGATTCTGCTTCTCAAATTTCAATATGTGAAAAAATTGAAGATTTACAAAAAAAAGAGTGGTGTTATAAACTTGTGGGTGTTAATTCTAAGGAGACTTCAAATTGTGAAAAAATTACTAATCAAAATGATAGAGATATGTGTTTTAGAGAGGTTGCTGAAGCTAAATTAGATATATCTATATGTGAAAATATTCAATCGAAATCTCTAAAGGGTTTTTGTTATTTTAGAATTGCTTTTTTGACTAAAGATTTCAGCATATGTGATAAGATTAGTTATGCTCCAGAAAAAAATAGGTGTAATGAGTATAAGTTAAGCAACGCAGAAGAGTAGAGGGAAGGCGAGGAGAGGAGTGAGTGAAGGTGGGTGGAAGCGCAGTGCAATAATTCTTTTAAAATGCAATAATTAAATTTAATTATGGAAAAAAGAAGAGTAATAACTCAGATAGGTTCTTTACCTTATGATAATGTTAAAGATGCTGTTAAATATAGTTTAAAGCATGATATCCCTTTTTTACCAGAATTACCTTTACTTGGAGATTCTATGTTAGATTACATTAAGAATCCTGGAATGTTAAGTTGTTTAGATGAGTTTTCAAGAGCTGTAAAGGGAAACGAATTAGTGAAGGTTCAATGTGTTGGTCCAATAACTTTAATTCAAGAAGGATATGAAGAAGATGATGCAATAAGAAGATGTTATCAACATATTAGTTCAATTTTAGATAAATTGGATGTAAAAGAAACTATTTTATTCTTAGATGAACCTGCTTTGGGGCAAAGCGGGATGGATTTTTTTAGATTATGGGCGCCTTTGTTTGCAAGTTTTAATATTGTCTCAGGGGTTCATGTTTGTGGAAATATGGATTGGGATAAACTATTCAACTCTCCTATCAAAATCATTAGCCATGACTCTTCTCAGTATGATATCACAAAATATCCACGATATAGAAATGGTAAAAGGATTGCTTGGGGAATTAATAGAAAAGAAGATATTAAAGATTTTAGAGAAGGAGATTTACTTACTTTGCCTTGTGGTATAGGTTCTAAATTATTCTGTGTTGAAGATGCTGAAAGAAGTTTAGAAATGTTAGTGAAAGTAAGAGACGCAGAAGAGTGAGAGAGGGGAGAGGAGAGGAAGCGCAGTGCAATAATTCTTTTAAAGTTTGGTTTCATTATGAATAAAGAATGAGTGAAGACGAACACCCCAAAAAAGTACTTTATGTTGCAGCAGACAGATTAGAAAGAATAATGTTATTTCTAAAAGAAAAATTAGGTTTAGATTATGATACTGCTGTAGATGTATTTGGAGCAAAAACTAAAATTGATATAGTAGGATATGCTGGTGTTTTACTGAATGCTAGTATTGGTAATTATGATGGAAAAATTCATCCAGGAAGAAGTAGTTTTTCTGTTGGGGAAAAATTCTTAGGGGCAATTCAAGTAGCAAGTTATGCAAGAAAAAAAGGTTTACCAGTTGTTGTTCTTACTAATGAACTTAGAGATACGAATAAATGGTTAGCAAGAAGATTTAGTGAGACTGGAGGGATAAGTGCTTTTTTAGATACACGTGATAAAGAAGGTCTTGAGAAAGCATGTAAAGAATTTTTTTTGGGTTTAAGTGTTAGCCCCGCAGAAGAGTGAGAGAGGGGAGAGGAGAGGAAGCGCAGACTAGATTCTTTCTTCAATAATATGAGAAATAGGTTTTCCTGTTTTCTTTTTCAATTCTTTTAATTTATTTATAGTTCTCACTGATAAAGTTATATCTATCCTTTTTCTCTGAAATGGAAGTTCCCTAGTTTTATCATATTCTTCTAGAGCTTCAAACATTTTCTTGTATTTTTTTAGTATTTTATCTGATTGCATTTTTTAGTCTCCTTTCGATATTCCTTATATCTGTTTCATTATTTTTTGCAATTGAAACAACATGATGTAAAAGCAAGTCTCTATCTACTTGTTTTTTGTTTTGTTCTGTGAATTTTAAGGCAAGATAAGTTGCTGTTCTCTTATTTGCGTCTGAAAATGGATGATCTACAAGAATGGCTCTCAATAAATAAGCTAATTTTTTGAATTCTCCTAGTTTCTTATCTGCTTGTTTATCTATAGCAAAATCTATGCTTGAGTCGCTTCTTAAAGCTCCTCCAAATCCTCTATTAATTCTTAGCAGTTCTTCCTTACCTATATCCATACACATAGATAGTGGTTAGTAGTATTTAAATGTTTCGTCCAGGCTAGAAACTAGGCTACGTACCTGGCTAGAGGAAGGGTTTATAATTAGTTAAAACTAATTTTAGATATGGAAGAAAAAATAATTGTAGGAATCATATTAATGGCTATTGGCATTTTCTTTTTCTTTAATAATAAGAATATGTGAAAAGGAGCAGCTAAATTTTACAAGTGGCTATATACAAAAAAGAATTTAATGATTATGTTTAAAGTTGCTGGAATAGTTTTGTTTGTTGGCGGCATTATTTTGATGGTTGTTAAATAGTTTATTTATTAGAATAAATTATATATTCTGTAATCAATAAGAAGAGAGGAAATAAAACACTTAACACTAGGTTTGTATCTTTTCCTATAGTTGTTGTTTGTAAAAGGAAAAATATAATTAATCCGAGGGTTAGAGCTTGAAGAATTCCAAAGATGCAGAATAGTGTTTTGTTTTTCATATTGTATGTACTAATCAAAAGTTTTTAAGTGTTGTGAGCAGAGAGCGAGGAGAGGAGAGTGAGCGCGGCGGGGTGAGAGGAGTGAGGTGAGGAGTGAGTGAAGGCGGTTGACTGGTTTCTAGCCAGGGGAAAGTTTATAAATATTCTGTATATGAAATTTTATGGCAACTTTTGATGATTTTGAGAAATTAGATATAAGAGTAGGAAAGATAATTGAAGTAGAAGATTTTCCTGAAGCAAAAAACCCATCATACAAATTGAAAATAGATTTAGGAAAAGAAATAGGAATTAAAAAATCATGTGCTCAATTAGTTAAGAATTATAGTAAAGAGGATCTTAAAAATAAATTAGTTCTTTGTGTTGTTAATTTTCCCGCCAGACAAATAGGGCCTGCTATCTCTGAAGTTCTTACATTGGGTGTTCCTGATAAAGAAGAAGAATGTATTTTGATTGAACCTGGAAAAGAAGTTCCATTAGGGGCCAAGCTATATTAAAAGAGACGCAGAAGAGTAGAGGAGAGGAGAGTGAAGGAGGGGGATTTCTAAATACCAAGACCATATCTATCTATTGCGCATACAATTTCTTGATCATTGTAGTAAATTCTAAAATTGTCTTCGCTAAGTATTGGGAAAGGATTCCCGTTATAATCGCAATAAGTAACAAACAAGGTGTTAGGATAACTCTCAAAGCATTGTACAAGCTCTTTAATAGAATTAAATCTGCTGGGGTCCCCTTCAGGAAAACATTCTCCTGTATCCACGTTGCAAGAGACACCATCACCATATTCTGAATTAATTTGATCAATAGATTCCTTGATTTTTTCAGCACTAATAACTTGGCAATATTTACCTTCGTAAGGAGGTTCTCCTAAAACTTTTTCAAATTCTTCGAGAGTCATACCTGTGTCTAGTTTTTTGATTTTATTCTCTTTAGAAAGATAGAGCAAAGTAGATATTAAAAGATAAATGACTCCTAGAACTAGGATCCCTAAAACTACAATCAGCCACTTTTTCATATCCTTATTAGCAGTTTTATCTTTTTAAGTGTTGCGCGGCGAGAAAGGAGAGTGAAGGTGAGGAGAGGTGAGAGGAAACGAAAAGAATAAAAAGCGCGATTTCTAGCCTGTATTGAAGAAGAGTTCTGATTGAAAATGGGAATTGAAGAAGAAATTGAAGAAGGTATAAAGCCCCTGGTAGAAAGGCATGGAAATTCAGGAAAAATTTATTTCTTCAATAACCTAGATGGCAATCTTCCTGGTGGTTTTAGAACAGGATACCCTTTAAGAGTCCTTAAAAGCCAATATAGGTGTGTTAGTAAAAGGAAAAGGGGACAAACAGTAGTTGAATTTCAAGAAGAATGTAGGACCGCAGTAATTGAAGCTGGCCTAACACCAGAACAAATAATAGAAGCGAGGAGGAGGTTTAATGAAGAACAAGCCAATGGAAGTTATGGAGAAGGCACTGATAATTTTTTTGAATTGTTGAAGAAGGTTTATATAATTTTAAGAAAAAGAGGATATAAGCATTACCCAGATCTAATTTCTTGAGAGTGAAAAGAGACGCAGAAGAGTGAGTGGTGAGTAGAGAGCGCGGCGGGAAAAGGAGTGGGTGGCGAGAGACGCAGAAGAGTAGAGAGAGCGCGGCGGGGAGAGAGGTAGAGTGAGTGGCGAGAGACGCAGAAGAGTAGAGGTAGAGTGAAGAGCGAGCGGAGCGAGCGTGTGGGGGGAGGAGAGGTGAGAGTGAGAGGAGGAAGCGCCGACTGGGTTTTGCCTAGAGTTAATAGATGGGGTAACAATAACAATCATTTGCTAAATAATAACCTTCTTCACACATTAAACATTCTCCATCACAACAAGAATATCCTTCTGGACAATAACCGCCATTACATTCTTCATAAGTTCCTAAGAAATTAACTCCAACACAATTTCCTTGTTCGCCATTAGAATAAATATATTTAAGGCAAGAAACATATTTCTTATCGAATTTTATAGTGTCAGTACATTCTGTTAAAGAATAAGGGAACATTATATCATGAGTTATATCATAATTTTCTGGTGCTAGCCAATCTTCCATAATTTTATCTGCCATAAAATCATCAACATTATGATCAAACCCCAAGGCGTGAAGTATCTCATGTATTTCTGTCGCAGGAAAACTAGCACATATCCTATAGTTGTCTGTAGATTTTAAAGTATATATTGTTGAATTTATAATGAGATCGCCTTGAATTATAGGTCTACTTTCTCCAGTCTGATACAAATTAGTGATATCCAAATTTACATCAGTTAAATTAGAATAACAAACCTGCCAAATAGTTAATGTATTGTTAATAGTTATAATTGAAGTGCCTTCTGATCGCTGAGTAAACTTATTAACTATTAATTCATCATATGGAGATATTCGTTCTTTACGATAATCATACGTTAAGTTAATGCAAGTAATAGTGATATTTTCTTTTTCTCTCAGTTTTTCTCGATCTATACAAATAAATCTTATATCAACTTTTGTGTTTAAATCAGGATTATTACTTTTAGCAAAGCGAACCATCCCATCTGTTGAGTTTTCAATTATTTCGAGGGCATCATATATTTTTTTAGTTTGTATCTTCCCACAATCATCGGGATTAATTAAAGACCATGTTAAAGGCATATGCGTCCAGTGTAGTTTATCTACTGATGGAAAATTATCGCGTTCTTTTAACATTTCGTATTCTTTGTAAGATTCGTGTTCTTGTTTTTCTTCTTCTGAAATAGGAGATCTTAGAAACCATCCAATTATAATAATGGCTAGAAAAATAATTATGGTATACTTTAATTCTTTATTCATTAAATTAGGTAAATTTTTAAAGTAATTAAATTTATCCTTCATATGAAAAAACAAGCAAAACAAGATAAAGGTCCAAAAGGTATAGGGGGGTGGTTGATTCTTCCTACAATTGGATTAATTTTATCAGCATTAGTTTTTGCTTACGGAACCTTGTCTTTTTTAGTTTATATTTCTGAAGAAGGAGCTTATTTTATGTTTTTACTTTATGGTTCTATTGCTTTTTTATCAATTTATTCTCTTATTTTATTGTTTCGAAAGAAAAAAGCATTTCCAACAGTTGCTATTATAACTCTTTGGGCTGGTGTTGGTTTTGTTTTAATTATGTCCTGGCTTTTTCCAGAAGAGGGATATGGTGATATATTTCCTACTTTAATTGGAGTAATTATATGGACGTGGTATTTTAGAGTATCAAAGAGGGTTAAGAATACTTTTGTGAAATAGAATTTTTAAACAAATTATCCAAAAAGGCCACCAAAGAAATCACCGAACAATCCCCCTTTTGGATGCATTGCTTTATCACCATCACAAACAGAAAACTTAAGTTGTGAGTATTCTAAACATTCTCCAAAAAGACACTCTCTGAAATCAAATCGGGCTACGATTAATCCAATTTTATTAACTTGTGTTTGCGGATGTTCTCTAATATATTTTATTGCAGCATCTCCATTATCAGCATCCCAACTATTAATATAATCGATTGCTTCATTTAAATCTTCGAAAGATTTTTTTTCTATTGTTTTTACTCTTAAATCTGTATCTTTCACTTTTGCTTTCCTAATATCTTCATTGAAATCTGCTTGACATTCTATAGTTAAACCATCAGAAAACTTCTCAAAAAAGGAAAAATTACCGACAGTAATTGGATTAATCTTAGTAAAATTAATATTATCATACTTTTTTGTAATAGACTCAACAACTGATTCGTGATTTACAAAAGCAGAAACCAATATTAATATAATAAGAATAGAGATTATTAGTTTTATCCCATTATTTAATCCTCTAAAAAAATATCTTAGATTTTTGATAAGATGTATGGCTTTTCTAACAATAAAAAACAACAAAGTTAATTCTAATAAAGAACCGATTTTAATAAAAATTATAACTATCTGGTTTAGTTTTTCAACATTATAATAAATTATCAAAAAAACTAGAATAAATCCGATAATTTTTAGTAAATCATTAAAAAATGCTTTTTTATTTAACTTGCTTCTTGGATGCTCTTTATCAATAAACCAATTCCAACATTTTCTACACTTTCTCGAAAAGTAATCTTTGATTTCTTCATTCATTATTATAATATGCCTTCATCATTTAAAAACTATGCGATTTGTGGTAAAAATTTAGTAACTAGGTAAATTATAACAGCAAACCAGCCAAGCATTACCCAAGTGTCTCTCTTATTTAAGGTAGTTATAGTTGTAAATATTGTCAAAGCAAAAGCATAATAAAAGAAAAGATAGTATATTCCGTTTATCATAAGATAAAGTAAATTATATCCTTCTACCACTCCATAATTTAAAGTAGTTTGAAGCATAGCGAACCACTCATTTACTCCCCCTATAAAAAGATAATTTAATGAAAAGGTTTGATAATAAATATAATTTAATACTACTCCAATGATAAATATTAGTAAAAACTGCATTAAATGAGGTTTTACTTTGTCTTGAACTCTAAACTTAATATATTTTCTAAAAAATCCCCTTACATTAACATTGGTTTTTGGAAAAGAAAAAGAATGCCCTTTACTTTTTGGTTTATACATCTCATAATCACCTTTATCATATCTTTCATATTTAGGTGTTTTAGCTATTTTTGTAAAAAAAGACTTCTCTTTTGGAGTACCCTTGCATTTATGGTCTTCAGGAAGACGACAATTTCCACATAATGTCTCTTGACATCTTCTACAAATCCAAGTAATATCCCTAATAACTTTTCCACAGAAAGAACATTTTATCGAAGATTTCTTTCTTCTTGCCATAAAAATCATATGAAATTGGAGCTTTTAAAGTTAACTTTTTCTGAAGAGACAGAAACCCTTAAAAATAAGGTGTTCTTGCGTTTTCTATGGTAAAAGATACAGAAAAAACACTTCAAGAAATAAAAGAAGTTGTTAAAAAATATTGTGAAGAAAGGGATTGGGACCAGTTTCATGGTGCAAAAGATTTAGCGATAGGTATATCTACAGAGGCGTCTGAAGTTTTAGAACAATTTAGGTTTAAATCAAAAGAAGAAATAGAAGAAATGTTTAAAGACCCAATTAAAAGAGAAAAGATTGAAGATGAAATGGCTGATGTTCTTTACTTTCTTTCAAGATTGGCTCAAAAATATGATGTAGATTTATCTGAGGCATTTGAAAGGAAGATGAAAAAATCTGAAGAAAAATATCCAATAGATAAAGCAAAAGGCTCAAATAAAAAATATAATGAGTTAAAATGAGATTATATGAAGGCCCAACAACAACATTTATTAATGATGTAATGCAAAATCAAATCTCAGATAAATTAGCTAGGTCTTTTGAAAATTATTATGGGCATAGGGCAAATACTGGGGAAATTAATTCTTGGAATAATTCTTTAAGGTTTGTTAAAGATTTAATTGAAAATAACAATTTAATTGAAAATAATATTATTCTAGAATATGAGTTGCCTTATTCTACGCGAAGGGTTGATTGTATTTTATTTGGAAAGGGACAAGATAATGAAGATAATGTAGTTTTAATTGAATTAAAACAATGGTCTGATGTAGAAGATTGTGAAATCGAAGATAATGTAAAAACATGGGTTGGTGGAGCAAAAAGAATGGAGCCTCATCCATCTATCCAAGTAAGAGGTTATCATTTAATGTTAAAAGATTTTGTTAAATTATTTGAAGAAGGAACTAACCTAAATTCTTGTTCTTATTGTCATAATTATTCTAAAATAAAAAACAATATTCTGCTTAGTAATAAATTTAAAGAAGTTTTAAAAGAGTTTCCATTATTCACTAAAGAAGACTTTAGAAAAATAGGAGATTATTTAAAAGAAAGATTAGGAAAAGGAGAGGGTTTAGAAATATTTAATAGATTTGTAACAAGTTCTATTAGTCCCTCTAAAAAACTGTTAGAGCATACAAAACATATGATTAAGGGACAGCCTGCTTTTAGTCTCATTGATGAACAAATAACTGCAAATAATACTATTTTAGATAGAGCGAAAAAAGCTTCAAAATTAAAAAGGAAATCTGTGATTATAGTAAGAGGGGGGCCAGGAACTGGAAAATCTGTAATAGCATTAAATGTATTGGCGGAATTGGCTTCTAAGAATATACCTGTATTCCATGCTACTGGCTCGGCCGCATTTACTACAACTTTGAGGAAAATAGTAGGGGTTAAGGCTTCTTCTTTATTCAAATATTTTAATAGCTTTATTAATGCAAAAGAAGATCAAATTGATGTATTAATATGTGATGAAGCACATAGAATAAGAAAAACTAGTAATTCTAGGTATACTAAAAAAGAAAATAGAAGCAATACTCCTCAAATAGATGAACTTATTCGTGTAGCTAAGGTATCTATATTTTTTATAGATGACTTTCAAGTTGTTAGACCGGACGAAATAGGAAGTACAGAACTAATAAAAGAAACTGCAAAAAACTTTGGGGCTGAAATTTATGATTTTGAACTTAAAACACAATTTAGATGCTCTGGTTCTGATGGATATTTAAATTGGATTGATAATGCCTTGCAAATAAGAGATACTCCAAATAGAATTCTTAGTAAAAATGAGAAAATGGAGTTTAAAATTTTTAATAGCCCTCAAGAATTATATAATGAGATTAAAAAGAAAAATGAAGAAAAAGTAAATAGTGCTAGAATGGTTGCTGGATTTTGTTGGCCTTGGAGTAATGCTAAGCCTGATGGAACTCTTGTAGAGGATGTAATTATAGAGAATTTTAAAATGACTTGGGAAGCAAAAAATGAGGCTACAAATCTTGCTCCTGGAGTTGTTAAAGCCAATATTTGGGCTTATGATCCTAATGGGGTTACTCAATGTGGCAGTATATACACCATACAAGGTTTTGAATTTGATTATGTTGGAGTAATTATTGGAAAAGATTTAAAGTATGATATTAATAAGAAAGAATTTGTAGGTGTAAAATCTGGATCAGCAGATTCTGCGGCTAAGAGAGGGACTAGTGAGGAACAATTTACTAATTTAATAAAAAACACATATAGAGTTTTATTAACAAGAGGTATGAAAGGAGTTTATGTTTATTTTATGGATAAAGATACTGAAGAGTATTTTAGAAGTAAGATTGCTAATTAATTAACAATCTACCCAAATTCTATTATCTGTCTCAGCTTGTTCTTTTGTTTCATAACAGACAATATTCTCTATCTTAATTCTTTTAGCATAATGGCAAGAACATTCATAATATTTATCAGAATTCACACTTCCAACATACTCACTTCCTTCTTCACACCCCAAATCATAACAAGCTTGCTGGCTCTCTGTTAATCTTCTTCCTGTCTTTCCAAAATCCCAATCAACTAAGAAAATCAATAACAAAAGCCCAATAATAACTACAACAATACAAATAGTTATTATAATGTTTCTCTTTCTCTTAGAAACGTCTTCTGATTCAAATCCTTCTTCATTCATTTTTTCTTTACTTTCTTTTTCTTCTTTCTACCCCTTCTTTCCCGAGAAAAGACTTCTACAAGCTTATCATCTGCCTTGAACCTTGAGGTTGTGGTTGTTTTTGTAGAAACACAACTTCTTCTTATAATATCTTCAACTTGTTCTCTCAAACTCATTAAATTCTTCTTAGCTCGCTTCTCTAATATCGTAACTTCCTCGTCGTCGAGTTGTATTGTGATTTTCATTTCTTCCCCACATACACCTTTTGCACTTTAAATGATTTATAAATTCCCTCAAGAATATCAGTTCCAGCATAACCAGCAAGCAAGCTTAATCTATAATCAAAATTAAAAATTAATCCGACAAAAACTCCAATAATCGCAGCCACAACAACAGTTATCACATAATAACCCCATAAAATTCTTCTTCTAAGAGATAAAGCCTTCAACAAGCCAATAACTCCTCTTGTTAATCCCCCCACACCACCTAACAGTGCAGGAAGAACAACTTGTTGCCATGTTTCTGGGAGCATTATTTCTTCCTCCTTTTAGTTTTTGTCTTCATTTTTGGTTTAAGAGATATTAATCCTCTTCTTGCTTCAGCTCTTAACTCCTTTCCTATTCTAAAAGAAGCTTTTTTTATAAGGTTTTCTGGTAGAACTACAACATACTTATGATATATTTTTTTACCTACTTTTTTTGAAAGTTGTTTTTGAACCTTCATAAATGAGTAAATAATAGAAGATATTTAAATGTTTCTGTACCGACACCACTTATAAGTTAATATATAGGTACCGAAAGATATATAAATAGTAGGTACCTACTTATATTATGGGTATTTGTAGTATTTGTGGTAAAGAAACAGATAGAATAATTAAAGGAGCTTGTAGTGCTTGTTATCGTCGTGAATTATGGGTAAGGAAGTTAATTAAATGTAAAAATTGTGGTAGAATGAGGCCGCATAAAGCATTTGGATTGTGCAATTCTTGTCATGTTAAATTATATCATTACGATTCTACTAGAAGATATAATTGTAGGAAATGGCATAATATTTCTTTAGAATTATATAAAAAAGTTACTAAAAAGTGTTTAATATGTGGATTTAGTAAAGTTGTTGAGCTTCATCATTTAGATCATAATAAAGACAATAATTCTGCTGAGAACTTAATTGGATTATGTCCTAATCATCATAAGTTATTACATCATGGAAAATACCAGTACGAAGTAATAGAACCATTAGTTGAAATGGGTTTTAAAATTCCAGTTAAAGTGAAAATAGAGGTTAGAAATGTTCTTCGATAATTTTATAAGGAGGACATTCATATGAAAATTAGACTAAGGAAAGCGAAATGATAGATTGGATAAACAGGCATAGAGTTTTAAGCACAATCATAATCTTATTTATATTTTTCTTTATGATGGGAATCTTTATCTCTAGTAATGGAGAAACTACTGGTTCTGTGGTAGGGGGGCAGAGTAATAAGATAATAAAATTAAGTGGAGAGGATAATTTTGATACTTTAGAGAGGATAGATACCTATGAAGAATCAGAAGAACCAATAATAGAAGATGATTTTTATTTAGTTACTAGGGTTATTGATGGGGACACTATTAAAATTGAAACGGGAGAAAGTGTAAGATTAATTTGTATTGATACTCCTGAAAGAGGAGAATCTGGATATCAAGAAGCTACAAATTATGTAGAAAGTTTAATTTTAGGAAAAGAGATAGAGTTGGTAAAAGATGTATCTGAAACAGATAAATATGGGAGATTATTAAGATATGTTTATGTTAATGGGCAATTTGTGAATAAAATGATCGTTCAAAATGGTTATGGAGTACCTTATCCTTATTCTCCAGATACAAGCAAATGTTCTGAAATACAATCAGTCTATAATCCTGTAGTTTCAGAACCCGAAGAAGAATTTATGGTAATAGATGGAATAGAATATGATTGTACATATAATCGTTATAATTGTGAGGATTTTCCAACTCATGCAGACGCACAGACTATTTATCAGTATTGTATTTCTGAAGGTAAGGGAGACATTCATAGATTAGACAGGGATGTTGATGGATTAGCTTGTGAAGGTTTGAGTTAAGATGAGTAAAAATAAGATTAAAATATTTCAATTAACTAAAGATAAGAAAGTTAAACTCCACTATAAGGGTCCTTTTGTTGCTCAAAAAAGATTATTGTTTATAGAAATTGATGAATATTTTGAATTATTAGATAAAGAGGAACAAAAAGTAACAATTTGGCATGAAATTTATCATAGAGATAAAGCAAGTGGATTACGTTTCCTTTGGAGGATCCTAAAATTTAGATCTAAAAAGAAAGCTATCTGGGAAGAAGAATTTGAGGCAGATAAATATTCTGCAATTATGTGTGGAAAAAAGAATGTCTTAAAATCTCTCAATACCTCTAAAAAACTTTATGAAAAAGGGATTGTAGAATATAATCCTAAAACCCATCCTAAAATTGAAGAAAGAATAAAAAGAATTAAAGAGTTGAGATTGTGATTAAAAATTTTAAGTATCTTAAGGGTAAACCCTTAACAACCCCAAAATGAGCTGTTATTAAGCTATAATACGCGGATTTACAGGAGTTCTTTTAATGTATCTTGTACGAACTTCTAATGCGTAGAATTGGGTTTTAGGCTATTATGCTGTATATGCTCGAATTCTTGGTCTTAATTGTCTTACTGAACCTGCACTTATATCTTCGTGATTATTGGGATCATCACGATATCCTACTTTTATTATCTTAAAATTTTCATCTGTATAAACATGAATTCTTACATCTGTTGCTTCAACTAATTCTTGTTGTTCTGGTGTTAATTCACTCCACGCAGAACCTCTATGTTTTCCTACTAGGAATTTTGCTAATTGATCTAATTTTTCTGTCATTTTTTATCTAATTTTTTGCTGTTTTTCTTGATTTCCCTCATGCAGGAAGTTTTTAGCGTTGTTAGGAAGTTTTAGGCTGCGTATAAACCAAAGAAAATTCGATCTCCACAAACTTTTACTCTTCCTTCCTCGGTTTTGAACCTATAAACTCTTGCTTCTCTAGGATTTTTCACCCCATTTATAGCACTTTCTGCAATTTGTTGGAATATATAGGGATGTTTATCTCTTAGTGTTTGAAGATCTATAGTTGTATGGGGACCTCCTCTTACAAATCCTTTTAGATCTTTAACTCCATAGAGTATTGGTTTTGGACTATCTGACCTTTCAGGGGGAAATACTATAGGAATATCTGTGGTTTCAGGAGAAAATTTTAAAGAAACACTTACCAAAGCGTTTTTTACAGTTATTGATAGATTTTTGCCGACTTTTGCTCTGGGTTTTGTTGCTTGTTCACTCATTTTTTATCTAAA